>Ga0065165_1000007_pt1 | contig 337871 bp, 279 predicted proteins | sample AraplaMF_Cvi_mMF_FD_63813 | JGI IMG/M metagenome (GOLD analysis project Ga0065165, IMG submission 63813) | Arabidopsis root microbial communities from the University of North Carolina, USA - plate scrape MF_Cvi_mMF (version 2) (version 3) | ecosystem: Host-associated > Plants > Roots >...
AACCCGTTTCTGGAACCCAAAGATGGCTCCGTTCATCTTCGGCCACCGCAACAAGATTCACATCATCAACCTGGAAAAAACCCTGGGCATGTACCAGGAAGCGATGAAGACCGTGCGTCAAATCGCTGCCAGCCGTGGCACCATCATGATGGTCGGCACCAAGCGTCAAGCCCGCGACATCATCGCTGCTGAAGCTCAGCGCGCCGGTGTTCCGTTTGTTGACCAGCGTTGGCTGGGCGGCATGCTGACCAACTTCAAGACCATCAAGACCTCGATCAAGCGCCTGAAAGACATGGAAGCTTCGATCGAAGACGGTTCCGTGGAAAAGCTGACCAAGAAAGACGCGCTGCTGTTCCGTCGCGAACTGGAAAAACTGCAAAAGTCCATCGGCGGTATCAAGGACATGGGCGGCATCCCTGACGCAATCTTCGTGGTGGACGTTGGCTACCACAAGGGCGCGATCACCGAAGCTGCGAAACTGGGCATCCCAGTCATCGGCGTGGTCGATACCAACCACTCCCCAGAAGGCGTAACCTACGTCATCCCTGGTAACGACGACTCCTCCAAAGCGATCACCCTGTACGCCCGCGGCGTGGCAGATGCGATCCTGGAAGGCCGTGCCAATGCATCGACCGAAGTTCTGGAATCGATCAAGGCTGCATCCGGCGACGAGTTCGTGGAAGTGAACGAGCAGGCTTAATTGCCCACCTGCCGCAAGGCAGGTAACAGCTTGAAAAGGGGTGGCCCATCAGCTCCCCCTTTTTTTTAAACAGATTTCGCTGGATGCGCAGGCTGCCGCAAGGCGCCGCCCCGGCAACAAGAACCCCCACCGAATACAGGAGAAACACATGGCAGCAATTACTGCAGCAATGGTTGGCGAACTGCGCGCGAAAACCGACGCGCCGATGATGGAATGCAAAAAGGCCCTGACCGAAGCCGATGGCGACATGAACAAGGCAGAAGAGATTCTGCGCGTTAAGCTGGGCGGCAAGGCTGCCAAGGCTTCCGCACGTATCACCGCCGAAGGCGTGGTCGCTGCTTACATCGCCGGCAACGTGGGCGCCCTGGTGGAAGTGAACTCGGAAACCGACTTCGTTGCGAAAAACGACGACTTCCTGGCCCTGTCGAACCTGGCTGCCAAGCTGGCTGCCGAAAACAACCCGGCTGACGTTGCAGCCCTGCTGGCACTGCCAGCTGGCAACGGCCAGACCCTGGACGAAGTGCGCGCTGCCCTGGTTGGCAAAATCGGCGAAAACATGTCGATCCGCCGCTTCCAGCGTTTCGAAACCACCGGCAAGCTGGCTTCCTACCTGCACGGCACCAAGATCGGCGTGATCGTGGACTTCGACGGCGCCGACGAGCAAGTGGGTAAAGACGTGGCCATGCACATCGCTGCAATGAAGCCGGTCTCCCTGTCGTCCGATGGCGTGCCTGCCGAACTGATCGCCAAAGAGCGTTCGGTGGCCCAGGCCAAGTCCGACGAAGATGCAGCTGCCGCTGTCGCCGCCGGCAAGCCGGCCCAGCCGGCTGACATCGTTGCCAAGCGCATCGATGGCGCCGTGGCCAAGTACCTGAAAGAAGTGTCGCTGATGAACCAGGCTTTCGTGAAGAACGACAAGCAGTCCATCGAGCAGATGCTGAAAGCAGCCAACACCACCGTCAAGGGCTTCACCATGTACGTGGTTGGCGAAGGTATCGAAAAGAAAGTGGACGATTTCGCAGCAGAAGTTGCAGCCCAGATGGCTGCCTCCAAAGGCGCATAATCAAGAGAACGGGCCGCAAGGCCCGTTTTTTTAGCTGTACCGCGGCCGTTAAGTTTTAATTAAGCCTTAATTAAGCTTCCCGGCTGCCGAAATTCCCGGCGGTATGTGGTATTTCCGTTATCATTGCCGCCGTAGCCTCACCGAATACATTTAAAGGAGCCCCAGCTCATGTCCAAACCTGCCTACAAGCGCGTCCTCCTCAAATTGTCCGGCGAAGCCCTGATGGGCGACGATCCATACGGCATCAACCGGGGGACGATCGAGCGGATGGTAGCTGACGTGGCCGAGGTCGCGAAACTGGGTGTGGAAGTGGCTGTCGTGATTGGCGGCGGCAATATCTTCCGCGGCGTGGCGCCCGGCGCCCAGGGCATGGACCGTGCCACTGCAGACTACATGGGTATGCTGGCCACCGTGATGAACGCGTTGGCCTTGGCCGACGCCATGCGCCATGTCGGCGTGACGGCGCGCGTGATGTCCGCCATCAGCATCGAGCAGGTTGTCGAGCCGTACGTGCGCCCGAAGGCGCTGCAATACCTGGAAGAAGGCAAGGTGGTGATTTTCGCCGCCGGCACCGGCAATCCGTTCTTCACCACCGATACTGCTGCGGCACTGCGCGGTTCGGAGATGAGCGCGGAAATCGTGTTGAAAGCCACGAAGGTCGATGGCATCTACACCGCCGACCCGAAGAAGGACCCGAACGCCACCATGTACCACCAGATCAGCTTTGACGAAGCCATCGCCAAGCACCTGCAAGTGATGGACGCGACCGCGTTCGCACTGTGCCGCGACCAGAAGCTGCCGATCAAGGTGTTCTCCATTACCAAACCCGGCGCGTTGATGAACGTGATTATGGGCGCGGAAGAGGGTACACTTGTTCACGTATAAACAATATAAACTGAGTAATTCAAAGCAACAGGAGAGCAGCAATGTCTACCGCTGACATTAAAAAGAACGCACAGGACAAAATGACGAAGTCGCTGGAGACGCTGAAGAGCGATCTGGCCAAGGTCCGCACCGGCCGTGCCCACACCGGCATTCTGGACCACGTGATGGTCGATTACTACGGCAACCCGACCCCGATCAACCAGGTGGCCAACCTGACCCTGATGGATGCGCGCACCATTGGCGTGCAGCCGTTTGAAAAGAAAATGGCCGGCGCCATCGAGAAAGCCATCCGCGACTCGGACCTGGGCCTGAACCCGGCCGCGCAGGGCGACCTGATCCGCGTGCCGACCCCGCCGCTGACCGAAGAACGCCGCAAGGAAATGGTCAAGCTGTGCAAGGGCGAGGGCGAGGACGCGAAAGTGGCGATCCGCAACATCCGCCGCGATGCCAACGAAGGCCTGAAGAAGCTGGTCAAGGATAAGGCGATTTCGGAAGACGAAGAACGCCGCGCCGGTGACGAAGTGCAGAAGCTGACCGACAAGTTCATCGCCGACATCGACAAGACCGTCGCTGAAAAAGAAAAGGAAGTCCTGACCGTTTAAGGTCCGGAACCGAACCGGAGCTGGGGTCGGGTCCATTGGACCTGGCCCCGGTTTTTTGGTTTTTAAGCTATACGAATCTATGAAATATTCGAGTTCGACGACCGGTATTCCCGACGCGCCCCAGGTGCCTCGCCACGTGGCGATCATCATGGACGGCAACGGGCGCTGGGCGACCAGGCGTTTCCTGCCGCGTGTGGCCGGCCACGTCAAAGGCGTGGAAGCGGTACGCACCGTGGTGGAAGCCTGCGCCGCGCGCGGCATCGAGTATCTGACGGTGTTTGCCTTCAGTTCCGAAAACTGGCGCCGTCCGGAGGAAGAAGTTTCCCTGCTGATGAAGCTGTTCGTCACGGCGCTGGAACGCGAAGTGGCGAAGATGCACGCCAACAACATCCGCCTCAAGGTCGTGGGCGACCTGAGCCGCTTCGACGCGAAGCTGCAGGACATGATCGCCAGTGCCGAGCGCAAGACTGCCGCGAATACCCGCATGACCGTTACCGTGTGCGCCAACTATGGCGGCCGCTGGGATATCATGCAGGCCATCGGCAAGATGGTGAAAGAGCATCCGGGTCAGAGCGATTTTTCGGAAGAGCAACTGGCGCCTTACCTGTCCATGGCCTACGCGCCCGAGCCCGACCTGTTCGTGCGCACCGGCGGCGAGGAACGCATCTCGAACTTCCTGCTGTGGCAGCTGGCCTATACCGAGCTGTATTTCACGGATACGTACTGGCCCGATTTCGACGCCGAACGCCTGGATGAGGCAATCGCGTCTTACCAGAACCGGGAACGCCGTTTCGGCCGCACCGGGGACCAAGTAGCAGATAAAAAATAACCAACCTATGCTGAAGACACGCGTCATCACGGCTGTACTGCTGCTGGCGGTGCTGCTGCCCGTACTCTTTGCCGATTACTACCCGGCCGTTGCGGTAGTTGTCACCCTGTTCTTCGGCGCTGCCGCCTGGGAGGCTTTCCGCCTGTTCAGGAACCGCGCCGCGGCCGTCATTGCCCTGTTCTGGGCCGGCGCCTTTGCCTACACCTTCTTCCTGAACAGCGGCCTGGAACAGGCCCGCTTCTGGGTCGCCATCGGCGCCGCCATCTGGCTGCTGCGCTTTGCGCCGTCGCTGAAGCTTGGCCTGCCGCCGCAGGAAGGCGTGGGCAACCTGATGCTCAGCATGGTGTACGTGGTGACCCTGGTGTCCTGCTTCGTCGCCATCCTGGTGCTGTACCAGCGCTCGCCGGTGTACCTGATTTCGGCCATGGCGCTGGTGTGGATTGCCGATATAGGCGCATACTTTGCCGGTAAGGCCTTCGGCAAGCGCAAGCTGGCGCCGTCGATTTCGCCCGGCAAGTCCTGGGAAGGCGCCATCGGCGGCTGGATTGCGGTACTGGTCATTGCCACGGCCAGCGTGCTGGCTGCCGGCGCCATGCCGCTGCTGCAGGACACCTTTGCCGTCAGGCTGCAGGCGAAAATGGGTTGGGGCGTCACGCTGGCGGTGCTGACCGTGATCGTTGCCGCATCGGTTGTCGGCGACCTGTTTGAATCCATGCTGAAGCGCCGCGCAGGCATGAAGGACAGCAGCAATCTGCTGCCTGGCCATGGCGGTGTGCTGGACCGTATCGATGCGCTGGTGCCGGTGCTGCCGGTGGCAGCGCTGATCAGCGGCTGGCTGTAAAAGGAAGACCATGCAACGCATTACCATTCTCGGGGCCACGGGCTCCATCGGCGCATCCACGCTGGACGTGATCGCCCGCCATCCCGGCCGTTATTCCGTGTATGCGCTCACCGCGCACAGCCGGGTGGATGAACTGGCTGCCGAATGTATCCGCTTCAATCCGCTGCGTGCGGTGGTCGGCAGCGCCGCTGCGGCCGACCGCCTGGGCGTGCTGCTGCGCGCCGCGGGCTGCAGGACCGAAGTGGAGTGGGGCGAGGCGGCGCTGTGCGCGGTCTCGGCGGCGGAAGACACGGATGCGGTCATGGCGGCCATCGTTGGTGCGGCCGGCCTGGCGCCGACCCTGGCGGCAGCGCGCGCCGGCAAGAAGGTGCTGCTGGCGAACAAGGAAGCGCTGGTCATGTCCGGCCAGCTGTTCATGGACGCCATCGCCCACAGCGGCGCCACGCTGCTGCCGATCGATTCCGAGCACAATGCGATCTTCCAGTGCCTGCCGATGGGCTATGGCCGCGTGCCGGCCGCGGCCGGCGTGAGCAAGATCCTGCTGACCGCATCCGGCGGTCCTTTCCTGAAGCGCGACGTGGCCAGCCTGGAGCAGGTCACGCCGGACGAGGCGTGCAAGCATCCGAAGTGGGTCATGGGCCGCAAGATCTCGGTCGATTCGGCCACCATGATGAACAAGGGCCTGGAAGTGATCGAGGCGCACTGGCTGTTCGGCGCTTCCGCCGCGCAGATCGAAGTGGTGATCCATCCGCAGTCGGTGGTGCACTCGATGGTGTCCTATGACGACGGCTCGGTGCTGGCGGAACTGGGCAATCCGGACATGCGCACCCCGATCGCACAGGCGCTGGCTTACCCGGAACGCATCGCTTCCGGGGTGGCCCAGCTGGACCTGGCCCAGGTGGGTACGCTGCAGTTCGAGAAGCCGGATTTCGTGCAGTTCCCGTGCCTGCAGCTGGCGTATGACGCGCTGAAGGCGGGCGGCACCGCGCCGGCCCTGCTGAACGCGGCCAACGAGGTGGCGGTGGCGGCTTTCCTGGAGCAGCGCCTGGGCTTCCGCCAGATTCATCGCGTGATCGCTGCGGTGATGGACGAGCTGCCGCATGGCGCGGCGTCCAGCATCGAGGCGGTGATTGCGCAGGATGGGCTGGCGCGCGCGGCGGCCGAACGCCACATCGCGGCGATGCTGCAAACCGAAAACCAGGGTCTGACCCGCGGGGTCTGACCCCTCGGGTCAGACCCTGAATTTAGGTTCAAGAAAAAGGCCCCGAGATGGAACTGATCCGAACCCTGATTGCCTTTTTTGTCTGCCTCGGCACCCTGATCGTCTTCCACGAGCTGGGCCACTACCTGGTGGCGCGCTGGTGCGGCGTGAAGGTGCTGCGCTTCTCGGTCGGCATGGGGCAGGTGGTCTGGTCGCGTAAAGTCGGCCCGGACCAGACCGAGTGGGCCCTCTCCGCGCTGCCGCTGGGCGGCTACGTGAAGATGCTGGACGCCCGCGAAGGCGACCTGCAGCACCTGCCCGAAGCGGACCTGAAACGCGAATTCACGCGCCAGAGCGTGTGGAAGCGCATCGCCATCGTGGCGGCCGGCCCGATCGCCAACTTCCTGCTGGCCATCGTGCTGTTTGCCGGCCTGTACATGCACGGCATCGAAGAGCCCAGCACGAAAATCGGCGCGCCCGGCGCAGCCAGTGCCGCCGCCGCGGCCGGACTGCAGCGCGGCGACACCATCACGGCCGTCAACGGCAATGCGGTACGCGGCTGGTCCGAGCTGCGCTGGCAACTGATCCAGTCCGCACTCAACAAGCAGGGCGCCCGCATCGAGGTCGAACGTCCCGGCTATGGCGGCTATAGCGCCAGCATCCCCGCCGAGTCTTTCGCCAAAACCGACCTGGAAGGCGACGTGCCGGGCGCCATCGGCCTGGGCCTGGCCCGTCCGCCGGCGGTGATCGGCAAGGTGCTTGACGGCGGCGCCGCGGCCCGCGCCGGCCTGCAGGCCGGCGACCGCATCACCGAAGTCGATGGCCAGCCGATTCCCGACAGTACCGCCTTCCTGAGCGAAATCCGCCAGGCGCCCGGGCGCACCGTGCGCGTGGCGGGCGTGCGCAAGGGCCAGCCCTTCGCGCTGGACGTGACGCCCGAAGCGGTGCCGGACGAATCAGGCAAGGGAGAGAGTAAAGGCCTTGTAACAATCGGTAAGATCAAGGCGGAGGTGATCGGCACGCCCGATATGATCGTTGTACGCTCCGGCCCCGTGCAGGCCCTGTCGCGCGCGGTCGGGAAGGTGTGGGACACCAGCGTGCTGACCATCCGCATGATCGGCAAGATGATCGTGGGCGAAGTCTCGTGGAAGAACGTGACCGGCCCCATCACCATCGCCGACTACGCGGGACAGACCGCCAGTATAGGCGCTGTCAGCTACCTGAGCTTCATTGCCTTCATCAGTATCAGCCTTGGTGTTATGAATTTGCTGCCAATTCCTGTTCTGGATGGGGGGCATTTGCTGTATTATTCCGTGGAAGTTTTGACCGGGCGACCCGTTTCGGAGCGTTTTGGCGAGATTGCGCAGCGTCTGGGAGTGGGGCTGCTGGTGACTTTGATGGCACTGGCGGTCTTCAACGACGTGGCGCGGCTCCTCTGATTTGAAGCAGTCGCATGTTTTAAGCCCTTGAATTTGCCGATGAAATTATATTCTGACCGTATCGCCTTGCCTTCTTTCCGCCGTAGCCTGATCGGCGCCGCCGTCCTGGCAATCTGCTCCGGCAGCGCCATGGCCGTCGAACCATTCCAAGTCAAGGATATCCGCGTCGAGGGCATCCAGCGTACCGAAGCCGGTACCGTGTTCAGCTATCTGCCGGTGCGCGTGGGCGAGACCTTCAGCGAAGACAAGAGCGTCGCGGCAATCAAGGCCCTGTATGCGACCGGCATCTTCAAGGACGTAAAGCTGGAGAAGGACGGCGACGTGCTGGTGGTGATCGTGGAAGAGCGTCCCGCCATCGCCAAGGTCGATTTCGACGGCACCCATGAATTCGAGAAGGACATGCTGGTCAAGGCGCTGAAGGACATCGGCGTCGGCGAAGCCAAGACCTTCGACAAAGCCTCGGTCGATCGCGCCGAGCAGGAATTGAAACGCCAGTACCTGTCGCGCGGCCTGTACGGCGTGAAGGTGGTCACCACCGTGACTCCGCTGGAACGCAACCGCGTCAGCATCATGTTCAAGGTGGACGAGGGCGAGATTGCCCGCATCAAGCAGATCAACATCGTCGGCAACAAGGCCTTCTCGGACAAGGAACTGCGCGAGCAGATGCAGCTGAATACCGGCGGCTGGTTCAGCTGGTACACCAAGGCGGACCAGTATTCCAAGACCAAGCTGACCGGCGACATCGAGGCCCTGAAGTCCTACTACCTGGACCGCGGCTATATCGAGATGAACGTGGACTCGACCCAGGTCTCGATCACGCCGGACAAGAAGGACATCTACATCACCGTGAACATCACGGAAGGCGAGAAGTACAAGGTCTCGGACATCAAGTTCGAGGGCGAGATGTTCGGCCGCGAAGACGAGCTGCGCCAGCTGGTGCTGCTGAAGCGCGGCAATATCTACTCGGGTACCGCACTGACCGGCACCAACAAGCTGATCACCGACCGCCTGGGCACCTTCGGCTTCGCCTTCGCCAACGTGAACGCGAATCCGGAAATCGACCGCGACAAGCGCGAAGTGGCGTTTACCTTCTTCATCGATCCGGGCAAGCGCGCCTACGTGCGCCACATGAACATTTCGGGCAACACCACCACCCGCGATGAAGTGATCCGCCGCGAATTCCGCCAGTTCGAATCGAGCTGGTACGACGCCAACAAGATCAAGCTGTCGCGCGACCGCGTGGACCGCCTGGGCTACTTCAAGGACGTGACCATCGATACGCCGGAAGCGCAGGGCACCTCCGATCAGGTGGACGTGAACCTGGCCGTGGTCGAGCGCCCGACCGGCAACTTCCAGATCGGCGGCGCCTTCTCGCAGGCCGAGAAATTCAGCTTCAACGCGGCGATCCAGCAGGCCAACTTCGCCGGCTCGGGCAACACCGTGGGCCTGGAACTGAATACCTCGAAGTACAGCCGCACCATCTCGTTCTCGCACACCAATCCGTACTTCACGGACGACGGCGTGTCGCGCAGCTACGAGCTGTACCTGCGTACCGTGCGCCCGCCGGCAGTGAACATCGGCGCCTACAACATCAAGCAGACCGGCGGCCGCATCAGCTTTGGCGTGCCGTTTTCGGAAGTCGATACCGTGTTCTTCGGCCTGGGCCTGGAGAAATCGCAGGTGGAAACCGATACCACCTCGCCGGCCTACTTCAAGAAATACGTGCGCGACCTGGGCGGCCCGGCCGACGGCGTCGGCACCGTGAACGCCTATTCCGTGCCGCTGACGGCAGCCTGGGCGCGCGACAGCCGCGACAGCGCCACCACGCCGACCATCGGCCGCCTGCAGCGTATCAACCTGGAACTGGACGCCATCGGCGATTCGCGCTACTTCCGCGCCGTGTACGAGCACCAGTGGTACAAGCCGCTGACCTCGAAGATCACGCTGGCCCTGCGCGGCGAAGCCGACTACGGCCACGGTATCGGCAGCAAGGCCTACCCGGTGTTCAAGAACTTCTACGCCGGCGGTATCGGCTCGGTGCGCGGCTACTACAGCTCCTCGCTGGGCGCGGTCGATCCGACCAGCTTCGACGCCCTGGGCGGCGCTTCGCGCCTGATCGGCAATGCCGAACTGCAGATGCCGTTCCCGGGCCAGGGCCAGGACCGCTCGCTGCGCTGGTTCGGTTTCCTGGACGGCGGCCAGGTGTATCAGGAAGGCCAGCGCATGCGCCTGTCCGAGCTGCGCTACTCGACCGGTCTGGGCATCAGCTGGATTTCGCCGGTTGGCCCGCTCAAGTTGAGTTATGCTAAGCCCCTGAACGCCAAGTACGGCGACCGCCTGGAGCGCTTCCAGTTCCAGATGGGTACGGGCTTCTAATTGCCGTATAGCAACAAACATTCACGGAGAGTTAAGTTGAAGATTGCCACCGCAACGTTGAGCAAGTTTGCTGCCGGACTGGCGCTGGGCTGGCTGGCCATGGCGCCGGTGCAGGCGCAGTCCTCGCGCATCGCCTGGCTCAGTTCCGAGCGCATCTACAATGAATCGAAGCTGGCCAAGCTGGCCGGCGACAAGCTGGCCGAGGAATTCTCCAGGCGCGAGAAGTCGCTGCAGGACATGGCGATGCGCCTGAAGAACGCCAATGCCCGCCTGGAAAAGGATGGCCTGACGATGCAGGAAGCCGAGCGCAGCAAGCTGCAGAAGGAAGCGTTCGAACTGGATCGCGACTTCCAGCGCCGCCAGCGTGAATTCCGTGAAGACCTGAACCAGCGCACCAACGAGGAGCGTGCTGCGATCGCCGACAAGGCGACGAGGATCATCAAGGCCCTGGCGCAGACTGAAGGCTTCGACATCGTCCTGCAGGACGCCGTGTGGGCCAGCCCGCGCATCGACATCACCAACAAGGTGCTCGAAGCGCTGGACAAGGACAAATAACAGCAAAGATTGGAATACCCAGATGGGCTTTCGACTAGGAGAATTGGTCGAGCGCCTGGGCGGGCAACTGGCAGGCGATCCGGACATCGAGGTGATCGGGATCGCGCCATTGTCCGACGCAGGCGCTTCGCACATCAGCTTTCTCAGCAACAGTAAATTCCGCGCACAGGCGGGGCAAAGCCAGGCGGCAGCCCTGATCCTGTCCGCCAACGACGACGCCACCGTGGCCGAGAGCTACCGCGGCGCGCGCATCGTGGTCAAGAACCCCTACGTGTACTTCGCCCGCGCCGCGCAGCTGTTCGAGGCGCAGACGGCGTATGTGAAGCCGGCCGGCGTGCATCCGACCGCCTTTGTCGATCCTTCCGCCCGGGTCGATCCGAGCGCCCATATCGGGCCGAAAGCGACCGTGGACGCCGGCGCCGTGATCGGCGCCAACGCGGTCATCGACGCCGGCTGCTATATCGGCCGCGACGCGCAGGTGGGCGAGGGCACGCATTTCTTCGCCAACGTGACCTTCCAGGCAAAGTGCGTGATCGGCAAGCGCGGCATCATCCACTCCGGTGCGGTGATCGGCACCGACGGTTTCGGCTTCGCCAACGAAGGCGGCGTGTACGTGCGCATCCCGCAGACGGGCCGCGTGCTGATCGGCGACGATGTGGATATCGGCGCCAACACCACGGTCGATCGCGGCGCGCTGGCCGATACGATCATCGAAGACGGCGTGAAGCTGGATAACCAGATCCAGATCGGCCACAACTGCGTGGTCGGCGCGCATACCGCCATGGCCGGCTGCGTCGGCGTGGCAGGCAGCGCGAAGATCGGCAAGCATTGCACCTTCGGCGGTGCGGCCATGGTGCTGGGCCACCTGACCATCGCCGACAATGTACATATTTCCTCCGGCAGCCTGGTATCGCGTTCGATCCATGAGGCGGGGCAATATACGGGCTTCTATCCGCTGGCCAAGAACAGCGACTGGGAGAAGTCCGCCGTGATCGTCCGCAACCTGGACGGGATGCGGGACAAACTCCGGTCGCTGGAAAAAACCATTAAAACGATAACGAATAACGAAGAATCATGACCACTTCTACCGAATCCGCTGAAAAAAAGACGATGGACATCTGCGAGATCAAGGCCTACCTGCCGCACCGCTATCCGCTGCTGCTGGTTGACCGCGTTCTCAACTACGAAGTCAACAAATCCATCACCGCCATCAAGAACGTGACCGTCAACGAAGAATTCTTCAACGGCCACTTCCCGCACAAGCCGGTCATGCCGGGCGTGCTGATGATCGAAGCGATGGCGCAAACCGCCGCGCTGCTGTCGTTCAAGACCATGAACCTGATGCCGGACGAGAATTCGGTGGTGTACTTCGTGGGCATCGACAATGCACGCTTCAAGCGTCCGGTCGGTCCTGGCGACCAGCTGAAGATGGACGTGGAAATCCTGCGCGTGGCGCGTGGCATCTGGAAGTACAAGGCCGTGGGCTCGGTGGACGGCCAGGTGGCGGTGGAAGCTGAACTGATGTGCACCATCCGCAGCTCGGCGGACGCAAGCCAGCCTGCATAAATCATGGCGAACATCCATCCAACCGCAATTGTCGATCCGAAGGCCGAACTGGCGGCGGGCGTTGAAGTCGGCCCCTACACGGTCATCGGCCCGAACGTGAGCATCGGCGAGAACACCGTGGTGGGTCCGCACGTGGTGATCGAAGGCCACACCAGCATCGGCAAGAACAACAGGTTCTTCCAGTTCTCGTCCATCGGCGCCGCGCCGCAGGACAAGAAATGGAACGGCGAACCGACCCGCCTGGAAATCGGCGACGGCAACACCATCCGCGAGTTCTGCACCTTCAATATCGGCACCGCGCAGGACAAGGGCGTGACGAAGCTGGGCAACAACAACTGGATCTCGGCCTACGTGCACCTGGCGCACGACTGCGTGGTGGGCAACAACACCATCTTCTCCAACAACGCCCAGCTGGCGGGCCATGTGGAGATCGGCGACTGGGTCATCATGAGCGGCTTCGCCAACGTGCACCAGTTCTGCAAGATCGGCCCGCACGCCTTCGTCGGCATGAGCACCAGCCTGACGCAGGACGTGCCGCCCTTCGTTCTCCTGAACGGCAATCCCGCTGCGGCCCACGGCGTGAATATCGAAGGCCTGAAGCGCCGCGGTTTCAGCCGCGAGCAGATCAACGCCATCCGCAACGCCTACAAGACGCTGTACCGCTCCGGCCTCACGCTGGAAGAGGCGAAGGCCGCGATGATCGCGCAGGAGCACGAACTGCCGGAAGACTGCGCAGTGCACGCCCGCGCCATGCGCGAGTTCCTCGATACGGCAAGCCGTGGCATCGTCCGCTGACTTGTCGCTGGCAGTCGTCGCCGGGGAACCCTCCGGCGACATGCTGGCCGGACGCCTGCTGGGCGGCCTGCGCCAGCATCTGCCGGACGCGCGCTTCCACGGCATCGGCGGCCCGGCCATGCAGTCGCATGGCTTCGAGTCGCACTGGCCGATGGACAAACTGACCGTGCGCGGCCTGTTCGAAGTCATTCCCCGCTACCGTGAACTGAAGGGCATCCAGAACCAGCTGCGCGACCAGCTGCTGGCGGAGCGTCCTGCCTGCTTCATCGGCGCCGACTACCCCGGTTTCAACCTGGGCCTGGAAGCACAGCTGAAGGATGCCGGCATTCCGACCGTGCACTACATCGGCCCGCAGATCTGGGCCTGGCGCGGCGGCCGCATCAGGAAAATCATCCGTTCCGTGTCGCACATGCTGGTGATCTTCCCCTTCGAGGAGGAGATCTACCAGCAGGCGGGCGTGCCGGTGACCTATGTCGGCCACCCGCTGGCCGAGGTGATCCCGCTTGCGCCGGACGAAGCGGCGGCACGCCGCCAGCTCGGCATCGCGGAGGACGCCAACGTGGTGTGCGTGATGCCCGGCAGCCGCATGGGCGAGATCAAGTACAACACGGCGGCCTTTGTCGGCGCCTGCAAGCTGCTGAAGCAGCGCGACCGCTCGCTGCGCTTCATCGCGCCGATGGCGAACGAAAAGCTGCGCCAGTATTTCCTCGACGTGGTGGCCGAAGCCGGCCTGCAGGAGGTGGAAATCACGCTGCTGGATGGCCAGTCGCACACCGCCATCTGCGCCGCGGACGCGGTGCTGGTGGCATCGGGCACGGCCTCGCTGGAAGTGGCGCTGTACAAGAAGCCGATGGTCATCGCCTACAAGATCATGGCCGCTTCCTGGCACATCATGCGGCATATGGGCTACCAGCCCTGGATCGGCCTGCCGAACATCCTGTCGCGCGAATTCGTGGTGCCGGAACTGCTGCAGAACGACGCCACGCCGCAGGCGCTGGCGGACGCGCTGTGGAAGCAGCTGAGCGATGCGCCGCACCGCATGCAGCTGGCGCAGCGCTTTACCGATATGCACCACAGCCTGCTGCGCAACAGCGCGCAGGAGGGCGCTGCGGCCGTGTTAAAAGTCATCAATAAGTGATCAGAAAATGAGTGCCCCACAAGCCGGCCTGTTCGACGACCTGCCGTACTCGCTGGAAGAGATCATCTGCGGCGTGGACGAAGCCGGGCGCGGGCCGCTGGCCGGCCCGGTGTATGCAGCCGCCGTGATTCTCCATCAGGAGCGTCCGATTCCCGGCCTGCGCGACTCGAAGAAGCTGACCGAAGCGAAGCGCGACGAGCTGGCGCCGCTGATCCGGCAGCACTGCGTGGCCTGGGCCGTCGCCAAGGCGTCCGAAGCCGAGATCGACCGCCTGAACATCCTGCAGGCCAGCATGCTGGCCATGAAGCGCGCCGTGTACCAGCTGGCCACGGTGCCCACGCTGGCCCTCATCGACGGCAACAAATGTCCGGTGATGAGGATCCAGACCATTGCCATCGTCGATGGCGACAACAAGATCGAATCCATTTCCGCCGCGTCCATCCTCGCCAAGACGGCGCGCGATGAGGCGCTGGTGAAGCTGCACAAGAAATATCCGCAATACGGTTTCGACCAGCACAAGGGCTACGGCACCGCGCTGCACCTGGAGCGCCTGCGCGAGCATGGCCCTTCGCCGGTACACCGCCGCTCCTTTGCCCCGGTGCGCGAACTGCTTGAGCGGGACGCATTCCTATGAAACACATCACCTCGCGCGACAACGCACAGTACAAAGACCTGAAGCACCTCGCCACCAGTTCGCAGGCACGGCGCAAGGCCGGCCGCACGCTGCTGGACGGCGTGCACCTGTGCGAAGCCTGGATCGAGCTGCGCGGCCATCCGGAGCAGTGCATCGTCAGCGAATCGGCGCTGCACAATCCGGAAGTGGTCACCATCGTCGATCAGCTGGAAGCGCAGCATGCGCACGTGCTGGGACTGCCCGATGCGCTGTACAACGCCCTGAGCCAGGTCGAACACGGCGTGGGCATCATGTTCCTGGTCGAGACGCCGCACAAGGCCACCCCGTCCGCGCTAAGCGTGAATGCGGTCCTGCTGGACAATGTGCAGGATCCCGGCAACGTCGGCACCATCCTGCGCAGCGCCGCCGCGGCGGGCGTGAAGGAAGTGTATTGCGCTCCCGGCACCGCCTTCTGCTGGTCGCCGAAAGTGCTGCGCGCCGCGATGGGCGCCCACTTCGTGCTCGATATCTACGAAAACGTGGAACTGGCGCCGCTGGTGCGGAACGCGCCGATCGCCACGCTGGCTACCAGCGGCTATGCGGCCGAACGCCTGTACGACATCGACCTGAAACGCCAGGTGGCCTGGATCTTCGGCCACGAAGGGCAGGGCGTCTCCGATGGATTACTTTCCGCAGCGAAACATAAAGTTGTGATTCCCCACGTCGGAAAGGTCGAATCGCTTAACGTTGCCGCGTGTGCGTCTGTATGCTTTTTCGAACAGGTGAGGCAAAATCTGTCCTAGGGCTTCAAATGGAGGCTGAAATGGACATCACGAGTTGGCACTGCCTGGTCGCGGAAAGTGAGCCGGTCCAGCGCGAGCTGATGGTCGGCATGCTGCATCACATGGGGGCACAGCAGGTGACCGCGCTGTCGGACGGTCCCAGCGTGCTGCGCGTGCTGGAAGATGGCCTGGACGCCCTGGTGGACATCATGCTGATGGACCTGAACCTGGCCGGCATGGACGGCCTGGAGCTGATTCGCCACATGGGCGAGATCGGCTGCAAGGCTGGCCTGATCGTGCTCGGTTCGCACAGCAGCGATGTGATGTTCTCGGTCGAGACCATGGCCGAAGCCTACGGCGTGAACATTCTCGGTACCGTGGCGCGCCCCGTCAGCGCCTCGCGCCTGGCGGCACTGATCGACAATTACGCGCCGCCTGCGCCGCAGGCGGACGATCTCGCGCCGCAGGAATTCAGCTTCGCCGAAGTGCAGCGCGGCCTGCAGGCCGACGAATTCGGTCCTTACTTTCAGCCCAAGATCGAACTGGAGACGGGCCAGATCAAGGGCCTGGAAATGTTCGCCCGCTGGCGCCATCCGCAGCACGGGGTGCTGGGGCCGAACGCTTTCATGCCGGTGCTGGAAAAGGCCAACCGCATCGACTTCCTGGACTGGAACATGATCGAGAAATCGGTGTCCGCCTGCCGTGCGCTGCACGACCAGGGCATTCCGATTTCCTTCTCGGTGAACGTGGACCAGAGCACGCTCTCGCATCCGCAGTTCATCGCGCAGATTCAGGCTTGCCTTGAGCGGCATCATATCCTGGCTGATTACATCACTTTCGAGATCAGCGAACGCTCGGTGCTGAAGGCGGACCCGCATTTGCTGGAGCGCCTGCTGCGTCTGCGCATCATGGGGTTCGGACTGGCGGTGGATGATTACGGGACCGGACGCTCGAACCTGCAGCTGCTGGCTGCGATTCCATTTTCCGAGTTGAAGATCGATCGCGCCTTTGTTGACGGCGCTTCGCGCAAGCGCGCGCTGAGCACGGTGCTGAAGTCGTATCTGGGACTGGCGCGCAGCCTGGACCGGCGTTCAACGGCGGTGGGGGTGGAAACGCGGCAGGATTGGGATTTCCTGCAGGGGCTGGGGTGCACTTATGCCCAGGGATATTACATTGCCAGTCCGATGCCGGTGGAGGAGGTTCCTGAGTGGCTGAATGAGTGGCGGCATTTCTTTTGAAAACCTAAAAACTGGGTCAGACCCATGGGGTCTGACCCTTTGCAGACGCAGCGGGCCGGGCCCTGGGCCAGGGTCAGACCCCTCGGGTCTGACCCCGACTTTAGGTTTCAATACTGCGAGCGCCCCGGCCTGATCTCCTGCAGAATGGTAGTCGAAATCTCCTCAATCGACTTGGTAGTCGAAGACAGCCAGCGTATCCCCTCGCGCTTCATCATCGCCTCCGCCTCATTCACCTCATAGCGGCAGTTCTCGATCGACGCATACTTGCTGCCTGCCCGGCGTTCATTGCGGATCTCGGTCAGCCGTTCCGGCGTAATGCTCAATCCAAATATCTTGCTCTTGAACGCATACAGCGCCGACGGCAGCTTGCCGCGTTCGAAGTCGTCCGGGATCAGCGGATAGTTGGCCGCCTTGATCCCATACTGCATGGCCAAATACAGCGAGGTTGGCGTCTTGCCCGAACGCGAAACGCCGACCAGGATCACATCCGCCGCCGACAGGTTCTTGTGCGACTGCCCATCATCATGCGCCAGCGAGAAATTGATGGCCTCGATACGGTTCTTGTATTCCTCCGAGTCCACGATATTGTGCGAACGCCCGATGGTGTGCGTGGACTTCACGCACAGCTCCTGCTCCAGCGGCACCACGAAAGTCTGGAACAGATCCATGTGCATCGCGTTGGCGCGGTGGATGATGCTGGACAGCTCGGTCTTCACCAGCGTGGAAAAGAGAATAGGGCGCGCACCATCTTCGGCCGCCACTTCATTGATCCTGCGCACCGCATCGTAAGCCTTGTCCTCGCTGTCGATGAACGGCATGCGGAACTGGCGGAACTTCATATCGAACTGCGTGAGCACCGAATGGCCGAAGGTTTCGGCGGTGATACCCGTGCCGTCGGACACGAAGAAAACCGTGCGCGCGCAGGTCGGGGGAACGGAACGTTGCTCTTGAGTCATTAGATCGGCTTCTCGAGTATGAAAATCGTCAATTTGCCCTACAGGCTGTAAAATGCTTTCCAACGGTAAGATTGTGCTGCACGGCGCTAAGAATGACAAGAATGAATGCCGGCATGCCTGCGTAAAGATTTCTATCATCAAAAAGGTGTTTTTATGTCCAACGCAGCATTGAAGGAGCAGAACAGCGAGGCCGTTTACGTGGCTTCGTTCGAAAATTTGCGAATGACGGATGTCGAATCCGTGGGCGGCAAGAACGCATCGCTGGGTGAAATGATTTCCCAGCTGGCCGGCGCCGGCGTGCGCGTGCCTGGTGGTTTCGCTACCACCGCACAGGCCTTCCGCGACTTCCTGTCGCATAGCGAAGCGGGCGGGAAATCGCTGGCCGACCGTATCGCCGCCCGTCTCGAAGGCCTGGACATCGACGATGTCCGTTCCCTGGCCGCCGCTGGCGCGGAAATCCGCCAGTGGATCGTGGATACCCCTTTCCAGCCGCGCCTGGAAAACGAGATCCGCACCTTCTACGACCGGCTGGTCGCCGACTCCACTTCCGAAATGTCGTTTGCCGTGCGTTCCTCCGCTACCGCGGAAGATTTGCCGGATGCATCGTTCGCGGGCCAGCAGGAAACCTTCCTGAACGTGGTCGGTATCGACAACGTGCTGGATGCAATGAAGCACGTGTTCGCATCGCTGTATAACGACCGTGCGATTTCCTACCGCGTGCACAAGGGCTTCACGCACGCCGAGGTGGCGCTGTCGGCCGGCGTGCAGCGCATGGTGCGCTCCGACGTGGGCGCAGCAGGCGTGATGTTCACCATCGACACCGAGTCCGGCTTCAAGGACGTGGTCTTCATCACCTCCAGCTATGGCCTGGGTGAAACCGTGGTGCAGGGCGCCGTCAATCCGGACGAGTTCTACGTCCACAAGCCAATGCTGGAGCAGGGCAAGTCGCCTGTGATCCGCCGCAACATCGGTTCGAAACTGATCAAGATGGAATTCACCGCCGAAGCGAAAGCCGGCCGTTCGGTGAAGACCGTGGATGTGCCGATCGAACTGCGCAACCGCTACTCGCTGACCGACGCCGAAATTGTCGAACTGGCGAAGTACGCGGTCATCATCGAGAAGCACTACCAGCGTCCGATGGACATCGAATGGGGCAAGGACGGCCGCGACGGCAAGCTGTACATCCTGCAGGCGCGTCCAGAAACCGTGAAGTCGCAGCAGAAGGCGACCGATTCGCAGCAGCGCTTCAAGCTGAAATCGTCCGGCACCGTGCTGACCTCCGGCCGCGCCATCGGCCAGAAGATCGGCGCCGGTCCGGTGCGCGTGATCCACGACCCAAGCGAAATGGAGCGCGTGCAGCCGGGCGACGTGCTGGTGGCCGACATGACCGACCCGAACTGGGAACCGGTGATGAAGCGCGCTTCCGCCATCGTGACCAACCGTGGCGGCCGTACCTGCCACGCGGCGATCATCGCGCGTGAACTGGGCGTGCCGGCGGTCGTGGGCTGCGGCGATGCGACCGAAGTGCTGAAGGATGGCACCTTCGTGACCGTGTCCTGCGCCGAAGGCGACGAAGGCAAGATCTACGACGGCCTGCTGGAAACGGAAGTGTCGGAAGTAATGCGCGGCGAACTGCCGGCGCTGAAGACCAAGATCATGCTGAACGTGGGTAACCCGCAGCTGGCCTTCGACTTCCAGTCGGTGCCGAACGCCGGTGTGGGCCTGGCCCGCCTGGAGTTCATCATCAACAACAACATCGGCGTGCACCCGAAAGCGATCCTGGAATACCCGAACATCGACGCCGACCTGAAGAAGGCCGTGGAATCGGTGGCGCGCGGCCACGCTTCGCCGAAGCAGTTCTACATCGACAAGCTGGCCGAAGGCATCGCCACCATCGCTGCCGCGTTCTGGCCGAAGAAAGTGATCGTGCGCCTGTCCGACTTCAAGTCCAACGAGTACAAGAAGCTGATCGGCGGTTCGCGCTACGAGCCGGACGAAGAGAATCCGATGCTGGGCTTCCGCGGCGCGGCGCGCTACCTGTCGGAAGACTTCGCAGCGGCCTTCGAGATGGAATGCATCGCGATGAAGCGCGTGCGTGAAGAGATGGGCCTGACCAACGTCGAGATCATGGTGCCGTTCGTGCGCACCCTGGGCCAGGCGGAGAAGGTGGTCAACCTGCTGGCGAAGAACGGGCTGAAGCGCGGCGAGAACGGCCTGCGCGTCATCATGATGTGCGAAGTGCCGTCCAACGCCGTGCTGGCCGAGCAGTTCCTGCAATACTTCGACGGTTTCTCCATCGGTTCCAACGACCTGACCCAGCTGACCCTGGGCCTGGACCGCGATTCCGGCATGGAGTTGCTGGCTGCCGACTTCGACGAGCGCGATCCTGCGGTGCAGGCGCTGCTGTCGCTGGCGATCAAGGCCTGCCTGAAGCTGGACAAGTACATCGGCATCTGCGGCCAGGGTCCATCGGATCATCCGGAGCTGGCGGTGTGGCTGATGAACGAAGGTATCGAGACGATGTCGCTGAATCCGGATTCCGTCATCGACACTTGGCAGAAACTGGCAGAAATGCAACAATAAAGTAACGACAAGCCTCGTTGCTTTATGAAACCCCCGGGGCCTGTTGGGCGCGGGGGTTTTTGTTTTTAGAAGCTGAAAACCTAAAACCTTTAAACCCAAAACCGGGGTCAGACCCATGGGGTCTGACCCTGGCCCGCGGCCCCCCAAGGGTCAGACCCCATGGGTCTGACCCCGGTTTTAGGTTGCAAGGAGAAAAAATGGCAGACTGGATGATGTGGCTGATCGGCGCCGGCGTGCTGGTCATCCTCGAACTATTCTCAGGCACCTTCTACCTGCTGATGATCGCCATCGGCATGGCAGCAGGCGCCATCACTGCGCTGCTGCGCATCGACCTGCCCGGCCAGACCCTGATCGCCGCCCTGGTCGGCGTGGCCGCAACCCTGCTGCTGCGCCGCAGCCGCATCGGCAGGATCCAGCGCACCGACGCCGCGACGGACCCGAATGTCAACCTCGATATCGGCCAGACCCTGCACGTTCCCGCATGGCAGGGCCGCGAAGCGCGCGTAATGTACCGCGGCGCGATGTGGGACGTCGAACTGGCCCCGGACGAAGCCGCGCAGCCAGGCACCTTCCGTATCCGGGAAGTGCGCGGCAGCCGTTTGATTGTAGGCGTTTAAAGGAGATCGTATGGAATTCAGTTTCGGCACCGTCACGCTGGTGCTTTTCATTGTGGCGCTGGTATTCGTCTTCAAGACCATCAACGTCGTCCCGCAGCAACACGCATGGGTGGTCGAGCGTTTAGGCAAATATCACGCCACGCTCGGCCCCGGCCTCAACATCGTGGTGCCCTTCATCGACCGCATCGCCTACAAGCACATCCTGAAGGAGATCCCGCTGGACGTGCCGTCCCAGGTCTGTATCACCAAGGACAATACCCAGCTCCAGGTGGACGGCATCCTGTACTTCCAGGTGACCGACGCCATGCGCGCCTCCTACGGCTCCTCGAACTACATCAACGCCATCACCCAGCTGGCGCAAACCACGCTGCGTTCCGTGATCGGCCGCATGGAGCTGGACAAGACCTTTGAAGAGCGCGACCACATCAACTCCACGGTGGTGAATGCGATCGATGAATCGGCCTCGAACTGGGGTGTGAAAGTGCTGCGCTACGAGATCAAGGACCTCACCCCGCCGCAGGAAATCCTGCACGCGATGCAGGCGCAGATCACGGCCGAACGCGGCAAGCGTGCGCTGATTGCAGCGTCCGAAGGCCGCAAGCAGGAGCAGATCAATATCGCTACCGGCGAACGCGAAGCCGCCATTGCCCGCTCCGAAGGCGACAAGCAGGCCGCCATCAACCGCGCACAGGGCGAGGCGGCTGCGATCCTGGCCATTGCGGAAGCGACGGCCGGTGCGCTGAAGCAGGTCGGCAGCGCCATCCAGTCGCCGGGCGGCGAGGATGCCATGAACCTGAAAGTGGCCGAGCAATACGTGGATGCATTCGGCAACCTGGCCAAGACCAACAATTCGCTGATCGTGCCGGCCAATATGGGCGATATGAGCGGGCTGATTGCAACCGCGCTGCAGGTCGTGAAGACGCAGAAGTAGGTACAATGCGTCTCAGTTTGACTTGGAGGTATATGTGGGAACCTGGGCTGTAGGACCGTTCGGCAATGACTTCGCGCAGGACTGGGCGGAGGATTTGCAGGAATCGAAGGATTTGTACTTCATCGAAGACACGCTCAACAACGTGCTTCAGGCGGAGACCACCGAGTATCTCGAAGCGCCGTTCGGCGCAGAGGCGCTGGCAGCGGTCGAAACGCTGGCGCGCCTGCATGGACGCGGTGGCGCTGCCGATGAGGATTCCTCCCGCGTCGATGAATGGGTGGCCTCTGTTGCAGCCAGGTTCAAGCCGCGGCCGGACCTGGCCGACAAGGCGCGCCGCGCTCTGGTGCTGGTCTTGTCGGAGAGTTCCGAACTGCGCGAGCTGTGGCAGGACAGCGAGCATTATGCCGAATGGCGCGCTTCGGTGGAAGCGATGAGCGCGAGGATGTCCGCATGAGCGTGCGCACGGATGGCAAGCGCCTGGCGCGCGGTGTGATGCTGGCTGCTGCTCTGAGCGGCCTGGCGCCGTTGGCGATTGCCCAGACTCAGGCGCCAGGTGCGGCCGCTCCTGCTGCTGCGCCGGCACCGGCAACTGAGGCCGACGTTCTCTCCCGCCTCGCGCAGATCCGCGGCCTGCAGCTGCCCGCAAACGACGCCGCCAGACAGGAACAAAACCGCCGGCGCGACAACGCCTGGCGCTACTTCGGCGACAACAAGCCGGTTGCGCTGCCGGTACTGCGCCGCGAGCTGGCAGCCGAACTGCTCAAGCCGCAGCCGAACCAGATGCTGCTGCTGGATGCCGGCCATTTCCTGCAACGCCAGGGCGAGCCGAAAGACCAGCCGCAGGCGATGCAGGCACTGCTGGCCATCGACGCCGACGCGCCGCTGGTGCAGGCCAGCGCCGAGCAGCTGTTCCGCTTCGTGCACGCCGCAGCGGCAAGCAGGAACGAACGCCTGTTCCCCATGATGGACAAGGCCTTCATCAAAGGCAAGGTCACCGTCTTCGTGCCGCAGCACGGCTTTACCGTGGACGAAGCCAGCGCCGCTGCAACGATCTACGGCCAGTATGGCGTCAAGGGCGAGGCGCATCTGCGCACGCTGCTGGGCGACAGCAGCGTTACCAACAAGGTGCTTGAAGTGCTGATTGCGATCGGCTCGCCGGACAGCGTGCCGGCAGTTGCCGCCTTGCTGTCATCACCGGACCAGGAGACCTTTGCCCGTGCGGCGACCTTCCTGGCGCGGGCCGGCGGTCCGCAGGGCAGGGAGGCTTTGCTGGCGGTCGATGTCAGCAAGCTGGAAGGCAAGCAGCGCGAGTTCCTGGGGCCGGTGCTGCCGCAGCTGAAGCAGAGCAGCTTCGAGAAAATGCGCGGCGCACGCAGTGAAACGCCGGTCAGCGACCAAGAGGTCAGACGCCGGCTGCAATCGCTATACGAGCGCTATGGCCAGCATGACGACCTGCAGGCGTCGGACATCCTGTATTCCACGCTGCCGAAGCAGTTCCTGATAGACGAGATGACCCGCATCCGCGAGCGCACCTTCCTGCGCGTGAACGACGAGGCGCTGGCCGACCTGGAACTGACCAACTCCGTGCTCAACACCCTGCGCTACCGCCCGGATTGAGCGCCAGCCGTCCGGCGCCCCCGCCCGGCAATTGCCGATGCTGCTGCAGGCAGCACGCCCAGCCAGCGCGCTGCCGCAACCGGCACGCCGCGCGGGCGCTGTCATTCGCGCGCAAATCCGCCGCTCTTTCGTGCCGCCTCGGTCATCGCCTGCAGCGGCGCGGCGGCAATGCGGACACGCCGCGCAAAATCGGCCACGCTGCGGAAGTAGCCATCCCGCTCGCGGCTCGCCAGCGCCCGATCAGCAACAGCCCCCGTCACGCCGGGCAGCGTCATCAACTGCTCGCGCTCCGCCGTATTCAAGTCAACAGTCCGCGCCTCTGCCTCAGGTGCACCATCAGCACGCTGCTCCCCAGCCGGTGACGGTAATCGCGCCCGGGCAGGTGAAGAGGGCGCGGGCGGCAGCAGCCACAGCGCCGCTCCGATCTGCGACTCCAGCCGCCGCGGATCGGCCTGCGCGGCGGCCACCTCATCGGCCATCGCCTTGCGCGCCTCCTTCAGCAAGGGCACAAACGCCTCCGCATCGCCAAACCGGCCAGCCCCAGCCAGCCTCTCACTGCGAGCAGCCAGCGAAGGCGACGTCAGCGCACCATAACTGGTCTCCACCAGCACCCTGATAAACCGCGCACCATCCTGCGCCGACTGCTGCGCCAGCAAACGCGCCGTCAGCGGCAGCAGCGAAGTGTCAGCGTTTAACTCCCGACTGCGTAAGGCATGAAACGCCCGAAACATTGGCTCGTAGCGCATCCGCAAAGCGTCCATACCACCAGCCCCCGGCCCCAGATGCCGAAAGAAGAACGTCGCAAGCACACCCTCGCTGGCCAGCATCTGCGAAGCATTCTTCAAGCGCGCCCGGTCGAACATGGTGCTCAATTCGCGCCGCTCCACGGCATCGCCCACACCCGGCCAGCCCAGCGCCCGATGCACAAACAGATTCTCGCGTACGCCTTCCACCCGGTAGTGGCGATCCAGGTGGTGCATCCACAGCGGCACAAAAGCCCCGAATTCCACGCCCTGATCCTGCGCCCGCAGCCGCTCATTACGCGTAAAGCGCCGCGCCAGCGCCTGGAAATGCGTCGCCCATCCTTCATCGAACGCCGTCTGCTGATCCGTGATGCTGAAGCTATGGTGCGGCGTGCGCGAATACCCCTGCGGCAGATCGCCGATCAGGCGACGCAGGAATACATGCCCCAGTTCATGCGCAAAGATTTCTTCGAAAGTGCCGTCGGCCACGCTGTCCGCAGTCGTCACGAGATCGACATAAGGATCGCCAACCCAGCGCGTACCCCCGGCCTCCTGCAACCAGAACCCCTGGCGCGGAAAGCCGCCTTCCTCCAGCGACAGCAGCAGCCAGGTGATATTGCCGCGCCCCGCGATTTGCATTGCCAGATCGTCCAGCGCCAGCATCTCCGCCGTGAATCCGCCGGCAGCTTCGTTCTGCAGCGCTTCATACAACGCTCCGCCGGTCACACGCACTAGCACAGGCGCCTGGCCCCGTCCATTCGGATGGGCTTTGGTGACGGGCGCCTTGTCCGCCAACACCGGCGCCAGCACGCCCAATTCGGCGCCGGACGCCATCGTCATAGAGCAGGCCAGCACAAGGCCGCCCAGCAGCGCTCCCCAGTTCTTCATTTTTCCTCCTGATCGACTTACTATGGGTGTTCCTATCCCCAAGCCCAAGTTCGACACCAAGGAGTTTAAGTATGCTGCAAATGCGCCCAGGCTGTGAATGCTGCGATCGTGATCTGCCACCCGATTCGAAGGACGCGCGTATCTGCTCCTTCGAATGCACCTTCTGCGCCGACTGCGTGGAAACGAAGCTGAAAGGGGTCTGCCCGAACTGCGGCGGCGACCTGGCGCCGCGCCCGACGCGGGCCGCGGCCAAGCTGGCCAACAACCCGGCCTCGACCACGCGCATCCACAAGCCGGAAGGCTGCGCCCCGCGCAGTTAAGGCCTGCCCGGCGCGTGCGCCGCCATTCTGGTATCGTACGCGCATGGAACACCAGCTAGTCGAATTCTTGCGCCGCCACCAGCGCGTGCTGGCGCTTACCGGCGCGGGCCTGAGCACCGCGTCCGGCATCCCCGGTTATCGTGACAAGGATGGCGTGCGCCGCGGGCGTGCTCCCATTCAAGGCCCCGAATTCCGCCGCTCCGACGCCGTGCGCCGCCGCTACTGGGCGCGCAGCATGGTCGGATGGTCAACATTGTCCGGCGCACATCCGAACGAGGGCCACCGCGCCCTGGCCGAACTGGAAGCGGCGGGGCATCTCTCGGCAGTGATCACGCAGAACGTCGATGGCCTGCATCAGCGCGCCGGCGCACGCAGGCTGATCGAACTGCACGGGAATATCCACCACGTGATCTGCCTCGATTGCGGGCGCCGCAGCGAGCGCGCTGCGCTGCAGCAGCGCCTGAATGCCGACAATCCGGAACTGGCCAATGTGCTGGCGCATCCGCTGCCCGATGGCGACGCGCAGATCGAGCCGGATTCGCTGGAAGACTTCACCGTGCCTGCCTGCGAAGTATGCGGCGGCATGCTGCAGCCGGACGTTGTATTCTTCGGCGATAACGTGCCGAAAGAGCGCACCGAGGAGGCTTTCGCCCGCATGGCCGAAGCGGACGCCTTGCTGGTCGTGGGCTCGTCGCTGATGGTGTTTTCAGGCTACCGCTTCTGCCGCATGGCGGCTTCGGACGGCAAGCCGATAGCAGCCGTCAACGCAGGAAAAACCCGCGCCGACGATCTGCTGGCGTTCAAGGTGGAGCAGGCAGCACAGGAAGTGCTGCCGAGAGTAGTGCAGCTGCTTAGCGCTGCAGCAGCATAGAGCGGACCACGCCTTCCTTGGCCAGCACGAAGTCGTGCCCGGCGAGGACGAAGTTATTCTGCGGCTGCACGACCTTCACGTTGACGAAGACCGCATCGCTGGTTTCGGCGTAGGAGCCGACCACCACCGCCTGTGCGTTGTGGTTCTGCGCCACTTCGCCGATTTCGCGCGTCAGCATCATTTCACCCTGGCCGCGCTTCAGATACACGCTGTTACGCAGCTTCATCTCCAGCATCTTCAGGCCGCCCTGCGACAGGCGGGTGGAAATCTGCTCCGAGATCAGGCGGCCCAGCGTCGAGGACTGATCGAGCGAATCGATGTTGACGATGGTGGCCATGATCAGCGGCTTGTCGGCCACCAGGCGGCCGTTCAGCTGCAGCAGCAGGGCGTCCGCTGCCTTGTAGTTGGCGGTCACGAGCTGGTTGGACTGCACGGCGGCGTAGTTCGGCTCGTCCTTCGGCGTAGTCGTGCAGGAGGCGAGCAGCAGCGGCAGCAGGCAGGCAGCGGCGAGCTTGCGCATCAGCGGTCTCCCCGTACTTTGAACAGTTTGGTCACTTGGGATTCTTTCGGCGGTTCGTCCTTGATGCCGTACAGGGCGCGATCGTCGTCGGACACGTAATAGGTGGCGGACGAACGGGCATAGTAGCGGAACTGGTCGGTCACGGACGCGGTGATGATCAATTCGGTTTTCGGGGTTTCGCCGCTGGCGTACTGGCTGCTGTGCCAGTTGTAGGTATCCAGGCCGATGGCAGCGCCGGCCACGGCGAAGCCCGGGTCGAATTCGGACAGCATCCAGACACCGGCGCCCAGCGCCGACGGCAGGCCGGCAAAGCGGCTCTGTTCACGTCCCGGTGCGAAGGTCAGGGCCTGCACGTCGATATCCACGCGCAGCGAACCAGCCGCCGAGCGCGATACCACCTGGCCCTGGTTCACCAGCGCGGACGTCAGCTGCGCCTGCAAGGCCCGCTGGAAAGGCGATGCCTGCTGCGTTTCTGCGATATAGAACGGACGCTGCGGTCCCTTCTTCATTTCGGAAATCAGCTGCTGGGACATGCTTTTGGCAATGATGTCCCAGTGCGCCGCCGCTTGCAGCTTGGGCTGCCTGGTGGTGGGGAAGGTCGATGCGATCGGCACGGGCGCATACGGCGTGGCGCAGCCCGCCAGCGCGGCAGCTGCCGCAATCGCAAATACAGCCTTGATAGCCATGTTTCCCCTCTTCAACGGTTGGTTAGCCGTCGAAGTGTAGCACGTATGTTTCTAGTTGGAAATTCCGTGGCGGGAATGCTACGCGCAAAATTTGTGCTTAGCGGCGGTGCTGCTTCATGGCGGATTGCACTTCGCGGCTGGCATCGCGGTCTTTCTCTGCGGCACGCTTGTCGTGCTGTTTTTTACCTTTGGCCAGGCCGATTTCACATTTGACGCGGCCACCCTTGAAATGCAGGTTCAGCGGGACCAGGGTATAGCCGGCGCGCTCGACCTTGCCGATCAGCTTGTCGATTTCCTGGCGGTGCAGCAAAAGCTTGCGCGTGCGCACGGCTTCGGGGTGGATGTGGGTGGAAGCGGTCGGCAGTGCGCTGATGTGCGCGCCAAACAGGTACAGTTCGTTATCGCGGATGGTAACGTAAGCTTCCTTGATCTGGACGCGCGCATCGCGGATAGCCTTCACTTCCCAGCCTTCAAGTACGATGCCCGCTTCGTAGCGGTCCTCGATGAAGTAGTCGTGAAAGGCTTTGCGGTTATCGGCAATGGTCATGTGTAAAAATGCGCGGGTCGGTTAAACTACGGGTTCTTTGACAACATCATAGCAAACGGTTACTCAATGGCAGTAGTGCACAAATCGGTATTCCTGGGTTACAGCGCCGAGCAAATGTTTGATTTAGTGGCAAAGGTCGAGGATTATCCCAAATTTTTGCCCTGGTGTGGCGGCGTTGAGATCCGCGAGAAGGGTGAAAATTCGGTTGTCGCCAGCCTGGGGATCAATTACCACGGCATCAAGCAGCAATTCACGACGTCCAACGTGAATACGCCGTTTTCCACTATTCATATGAAGCTGGTGGATGGTCCCTTCAAGTCCCTCGACGGCACCTGGACCTTCAAGGCCCTGCGCGAGGACGCGTGCAAGGTCGAGCTGGACCTGCACTACGAGTTCTCCAGCAAGCTGCTGGAGCAGGTGATCGGCTCGGTATTCGGCATGATCGCCAACTCGATGGTCGATTCCTTCTGCAAACGCGCCGAGACGGTTTATGGCTGAACGCATCAAGATTACGCTGTGCTATGCACCGTCGCCGGTGCCGATCCTGTATGCGCTGGAGGTGGATGAGGGGACGACCATCGGCCAGGCCATCGAAATCAGCGGCATCCTGCAGGAAGCGCCCGAGATCAGCCTGGTGACCATGCCGGTTGGCATCTACGGCAAGAAGAAAACGCTGGACACCGTGCTGCGCGCCCGCGACCGCATCGAAATCTACCGGCCCCTGATCTGCGACCCGAAGGACGCCCGCCGCCGCCGCGCGAAGAAGTCTTCATAACAGGTGCTGCGCGCGCAGCAGCAGGCCGATCACGGCTAGCTGCGTCGTCAGGACGAGCGTGGCAAACCAGCGCATTTCCTGCCGGATGTCGCGAAATCCCTGCGCCATCCGCCGCTCAAGCTCATCCAGTCGCTTCACAATATATTCGACCGCCATCTGGCGGCAAGGTGCCGCGGTTAATTACAGTTCTGCGCCACCTGCGACTGCGTTTCCTTGAGGCGCTTGGCGCGCCCCGCGTCATCGAGAATGCTGCGTTCGCCCTGGGCATTGAAATCGGCAATGCGCTGTCCACTTTCCAGTGCGGCCAGGTTGTTGCGCGACTTCAGGCAATTGTTGGCCTTGCTAGCCGCCTGCTGTGCATCCTGCGACGTCTTCTGGGCCTTCTCCGCGGCCTCGATCTGCCGCTTGTTGTAGTCCGCATTGCGCTCGGCCAGCGTAGGGCGCGCCCTGACCGGCGGCTCCGGCTTCTCGCTCGCGGACGCTGCAACTGCCGGATCCTGCGCCGGCGCATTCAGCTCCTTGCGCAGGTCAGGCATCTGTCCCGGCGGCGCTTTCAGAATGCGGCTGGGCGGCACAGAGACTGGCGGCGGCTGGTCGGAAAGCTGCTTGATTCCCTTTTCGTTGAGCCAGACCCACTGCGCCGAAGCCGGCGCCGCCGATGCGATCATGGCAATAAGCAGTACCAAACCGCTAATTCGTTGATTCATAAGAGCATTTCCCCCAGAGTCCAAACCCCATTTCACCCGGATTCCGTCTGGCTGTCAAATATATTGCTTTATGGGAATGCCTTATCCATTTTGACGGTCCGTTGCAGATAAGTTTGCAGTTCAGCGCCGGGCGCGGCGGGCGGCGGTCCGCCGAGATAGTCGTGCAGCAGACGGGCCAGCAGATGCATATAGGCTTCGCGCAGGACAGGCTTGTCCGGATTGTGCCCTGCGGCCGGGTCGATCAGCAGCGACACCGGCTTGCCCGCGGCCTGCAAGCGCGCCGCATAATCGCTGACCGCGGCGATTTCCACCTTGTCGTCGCGTGCACCGGCCAGCATGACCAGGGGCTTGTACAGCTTCTTCACATTGGCGGCGGGCGACCCCGCACTCAGGGTCGCGATGGACGCGGTATCCGCCAGCGTGATGCCCATCTCGCCAAAGCGCACGCTGCTTGGCACATCGTCCGTACCGGCCAGGTTCTGCGTTGCCGCCAGCCTGATGGTGCGCGCGAAATCGGGCGGCGGCACGGCGGCCAGCCCGAACTGGAACATGTCCGGCGCATGGGTCAGCGCCAGCAGCGCCGCATAACCGCCGAAGGACTCGCCGGCGACGGCCAGGCGGCGCCTGTCGCCGAGGCCATTCGCCAGCAGCCATTGCACGCCATCGGTCATGTCTTTCAGCACACGGCCATTCGCGAAGTCCATGCCGGCGGCCAGCATGTACTTGTCGCCATAGCCGGTGGACGCGCGGAAGTTCGGCTGGAATACGGCATAACCCTTGTTGGCCAGCCATTGCGGCAACACCTGGAATTCGTTATCCACGCGCGCCCACGGGCCACCGTGGAGTAGCGTGACGATGGGCAGTCTGGCGGGTGCTATGCCGCTCGGCAAAGTCAGGTAGCCGTGAATCAGCATGCCGTCCGAAGCCCTGAAGCGGACGGCGTGCTTTGGCGGAAGACGGGGCGCGGACGCGGCATCCGGGAGGATGGACTCGAAGCTGCGCTTCAGCGGGTCATACAGCCAATAGCGCTCGTATTGCAGCTGCGAGCCGGATTCCGTCAGCAGCCAGGGCTTGCCTGGCGCGGCCGGCGTGATGAGGACATTGCTTTCGCCAAAGCGCCTGCCGACGTCCGCGACGGCGCGCTGCGCAGCCGGCGTCAGGCCATAGTTGCGGCGGCGGGGCATGTCGTAGCTGGCGATCAGGGGCAGACGGCTGTCCGCTGCCAGCACCACATTGCGCAAATCGGAAACCCCCTCCGGATCCGAATGCAGCACGCGCTGCTTGCCGCTGGCGGCATCGATTTCGAGCAGCGCACGCCGATCTTCGTTGTACACGCCAAGCAGGAACAGTTTTGAGCCGTCAGCGCTGGACGCCTGCAGGCTGCAGGTGCGCGCCGGACGGCAGCGGGCTATCTCGCGCCAGCCTGCGCCATCGCGGCGCGCTACGATCTGGTTGTAACGTTCGTCGAGCGTCTTGATGAAGGCCAGCCGGCCTTGCGCATCGATGGCGATGCCGGACAGGCGCTTGCCCTCGTATAGCTGCTCACGCGCGCCATCGGCGGCAATGCGCCATAGATGCGAGCGGCTGGTATTGCGGTCGTACTCGTCCACCAGGATATGTTGCGGCAGCGCCGGATCGAGCGCGATGACCTGCTGCTCCAGCGGCGGATCGTAGCTGCCCAGGCGTGTAGCACGCCCGGCATGCACGTCCAGCGACGTGATGGCGCCGGGCGAGATCAGAAACAATACCCGGCTGTCGCGCGACCAGGACAGGGCGGCGCGCGGCATGTTTTTCAGCAGCACGCGGGTGTTGCGGCTGGCGAGGTCGTACAGCTGCAAGGTGCCGCTATTGCCTTCCAGGTCCAGATACGCGATGGCGCTGCCATCGGGCGCCAGCCGCACTTCGGTGCGCGATGAGCGCTGCAGCAGCGCCTTGTCCGCTATCGGCACAGCAGGCGGCAGCGACGCATGGTGGACTGCAAGTGCGCGCAGTTCGGCGCCGCTGGTTTCGCGCAACGGCGCGGCGCCAGCCGGTATCGGCGCCAGCAGCACAGCTATCAGTAGGGCCTGAACCCCGTTGCAAAGGCGAGCGAAACCCGCTCGCCCGGATCGGGACGAGATCAGCATCAACATCAACACTCCTCAGGCGAGAGTCAGGTGGCGGCTGCCATCAAGGGCGAACGTAGCGGCGCACGCGTGCGGGCTTCGATCACGGCCATGCAGAAAAAGGACGGCAATCCAAGCAGCACGCACGCGGCAATCCATGCCGCCCTGCGGCGCGGGCTGGCGCTGGTCCGCTGCAGCCAGAACCATGCGGCCAGTCCGGACAGCGCCGCGGCTGCCAGCGCCGTCATCCAGACAGCAGGCGGGCGAGGCACGGAATACTGGCTGAACGGCAGCACCGTGGTGCTTCCCAGCAGATGCCCAGGCAGGTTGGATACAGCATGCAGGACTGGCGAGAGCCACCATTCCTTGTGCTCGAACAGCAGCGGAAAATCGTGTTTCAGCATGCGCCGCGCGACCACGTCCGCCTTGCCGTCCGCATCGATGAACATCAGCACCTGTTCTCCGGACGGCACGCCATCCGGCATATGGCGGCCCGACACAAAAGACGCCAGCACGCCGTCCGCCAGCCGCGTGAGATCCACGCGCTGCAATTCCTCTGCGGGCAGCGGCAGTGGCACGCCGAATACCTCGCGCAAGGCGGGTTTGCCGGGTGTTTCGGCCTGCACGGCCACCAGCCGCTTATTGGTCAGCACGAAGGGCCGCGTCAGCGCGCTTTCCCAGGGCCAGAGAATGGCTGGCGACAGCAGGATTTCGTCCTCGCGCAGGCGCAGGTTGGTCCGCCACGCCTGGCTTTTTGCGTCATAAGCCAGAATGGCATGGCGCACGACGCCTGGCCTGCCGTCGCCATCTTCACCCGCGCCGGGCAGGTGCGGCAGCTCCTGCGACGCCATCACGGCGGTTCTTTCGCCGGTGTAGGTCCTGCGGGCGACGAAGGCGCGCGCATCGTGGCTGTAGGTCCAGGCCAGTCCGTTGCCGGGATCGTCGAAGGAGGTCATTCCGCCTGGCGCCAGTTCGGCATGCACAGGATAGTAATCGAAGATGATGTGCTTTTCCTCCATCTTCAGCAGTGGCAACTGGCGCAGCCAGTGTTCCGCGCGCGGATCGCCCGAGGCCTTCAGTCCCATCGCCATCCGCGCGGCCGGCTTGGCGCGTGTTGCCTCGATCGCGCCGCCGGCCGGCGGCACGCCGGAACTGAGCGGATGCGTGCCGGCGATCATGCAGCCATACTGGTAAGCGAGGGAGCCGGCCCACAGCACCACGAAATAGAAGGCAAGCTGCAGCGGCAGGGCGGTGGCAATGACGGCGCCGGCGGTGCGCGGAGCCTCTGCCCGGTTCGGCTTCATCGCGACATACACCATCGCGAACAACAGTGCGGCCGAAACGGCGCCCGCCAGCAGCAGCGGATATACGGACGTCAGGTGGGCCATCAGCATGAAGGGCAGGGCCAGTACGGCCGCACCAAGCAGGCTGCGGTTCAGCATCATATAGGCGGCGCACAGCCAGCCGGACCAGGCGAACAGCACGGCGTAAGCAAAGACCGCGTAATGATGAACATCGACCACGCGCGTCGAGAAAAGCTGGGTGCCCGCCAGCGTAATCCAGCCGGGAAGACCAATGGCGAAAGCAATCAGCAGCGCCGAGGCGGTGCAGATGGCTGCAGCCAGCCGGCTACGGGGCAGGGGACGGTGCATCAGCCAGATCCAGCGGTTCGGCTGGCGATAGGTGCCGAACTGGTACAGGCCTAAGCCCAGGCTGGCCAGGAAGTAGATGAACAGGACCAGGGCCTGCGCCTGCCAGCGGATCTGCATCAGTTCCCAGAATCGGCTCAGCATGAACAACGCTACCAGGTTCAGTACCGCTACAATCAGGGCTGGCCTGGCGAACCGGCGCAGCTCGGAAAGGAAAAGGTCACGCATGGTCTGCTCCTCAGGCGGCGCGTCTGGCCGATGCATGGCCATGCGCCAGAAAACCGTTTACAGCACGCTCCAGCGTGGCCGGCATGGACTGTACGCTGCGCGCACCCAGCAGCTTGAGCCGCGCGCCGAATTCGTCCGGCTGATCGAATACGACGAGATGGGTCAGGCCATCAATCGTCTGGGCTTCCATCACGCCGGGCAGATCGCCGACCTGCGGCTGCTGGAACGGGAATTCGGCTACCCAGAGCCGGATACGCGCGCAGAACTCGTCCGGCGAGGACATGTAGCGCAGGCGGCCATGCTCGATGATGATCAGGTTCTCGCCGACGCGCTCGATTTCCTCCATCTGGTGCGAGCAGTAGATGACGGTGGCGCCATCGTCCAGCGCGGTAAACATCAGGGATTCGAGGAATGCGCGTTTGGCAACCACGTCCAGGCCCAGCGTGGGTTCATCGAGAATCAGCAGCTCCGGACTTTGCGCCAGCGACAGCGCCAGGTTCAAGCCGGCGCGTTCGCCGCGCGAGAGCTGCGCCACGCGCTGATCCGGCGTTACGTTGAAGTTGTGGACCACGTCCTCATAGCGCGCCTGGTTCCAGCGCGGATACAGGCGGCGCTGCATGGCCGTCAGTTCATCCACGCTCAGCCAGCCGGGCAGGGTATGTTCTTCATTCACGAAGCCGATGCGGCCGCGCAGTTCCGGCGTCAGCGACTGGCTATCGCAGCCCAGTACCGAAGCGCTGCCGGAGGTAGGCGATTCGAAGCCAAGCAGTACGCGGAACAGCGTGGATTTGCCTGCGCCATTGGCGCCCACGACTGCATGAATGCCGCCGCGCGGCACGGCCAGTGTCATATGGTCCAGGGCGAACTTGCGCTTGTAGCGCAGGCACAGGCCTTCGGTGCTGATTACAAGGTCGCTCATCATGCGCTCTTTTTCGGAGTCAGAAAGGAAAGCTCGCCCGCCACCTTGTCCAGCACCCGGCCAGTGGGCAGATCGAGCGCGATCACTTCGCCAACGAAGCGCTGCACGGCTTCGTCCAGCCTGCGTTCGCGTTCTTCGAGCGACAGCACCTGGCGCGGCGGCGCCACAAACAGCCCGAGTCCCGGCCGCGAATCCAGCCAGCCCTCCGCTGCCAGTTCGTTATAGGCCTTGGCGACGGTATTCGGATTGATGGTCAGCTGCTGCGCCAGTCCGCGTACACTGGGCAGGGCGGCGCCGACCGGCAATTCGCCGCTGGCGATCAGGCGCCGCACACCGTCGATAATCTGGCGGGTAATGGGGCGCGGGTCGCCGGGCGCGATAGTCAACAACAGGGGTGAGCGACGGCTCATGGCTTATATCTCCACTGTACTAGCACGCTTAGTACAGTAGCTCTTGCCATAGGAGAAGTCAAGCGGAAAGTCGGTTAGCCAGCAGACGAAACGAAGAAAAGCGCGTATAATCTACTTTTGCGCCTATAGGAAATACTATGCGTCTTCTTCAAAAAGCACTCACGTTCGATGATGTGCTGCTCGTCCCAGCGTATTCCAACATTCTGCCTGCGGATACGTCCCTCAAGACTCGCCTGACCCGCAATATCAGCCTGAACATTCCTCTGCTGTCCGCAGCAATGGACACGGTGACCGAATCGCGTCTGGCTATCGCCATGGCGCAAGAGGGCGGCATCGGCATCATCCACAAGAACCTGAACCCGAAAGACCAGGCGCGCGAAGTTGCCCGCGTCAAGCGTTTCGAGGCCGGCGTGCTGCGTGATCCGATCACCATCCCCCCGGACATGAAGATCCGCGACGTGATCGCCCTGACCGAGCAATACGGCATCAGCGGTTTCCCTGTGGTGCAAGGCAAGGAAGTCGTCGGCATCATCACCAACCGCGACCTGCGCTTCGAACAGGAGCTGGACGCGGAAGTGCGTGTGAAGATGACCCCGCGCGAAAAACTGGTATACGTGAAAGAAGACGCGAGCCGGGAAGACGCCAAGAAGCTGATGAACAAGCACCGCCTGGAGCGCGTGCTGGTGGTGAACGACAGCTTCGAGCTGCGCGGCCTGATCACCGTGAAGGACATCCAGAAATCCACCGAACACCCGAACGCATCGAAAGACCAGCATGGCAAGCTGCTGGTCGGCGCGGCGGTTGGCGTGGGCGCAAAAGATGAAGAGCGTATCGACCTGCTGGTTGCCGCCGGCGTGGACGTGCTGGTGGTGGATACCGCCCACGGCCACTCGCAAGGCATCCTGGACCGTGTGAAGTACATCAAGTCCAAGTACCCGCACGTTGACGTCATCGGCGGCAATATCGCTACCGCTGCCGCAGCCAAGGCGCTGGTCGAATACGGCGCGGACGCAGTCAAGGTCGGCATTGGCCCGGGCTCCATCTGCACCACCCGTATCGTTGCCGGCGTAGGCGTGCCGCAGATCACCGCGATCGCCAACGTGGCAGCCGCGCTGGAAGGCACCGGCGTGCCATGCATCGCCGACGGCGGTATCCGCTTCTCGGGCGACATCTCGAAAGCGCTGGCAGCCGGCGCATCGACCGTGATGATGGGCTCCATGTTTGCCGGTACCGAAGAAGCACCGGGCGAGGTGATCCTGTACCAGGGCCGTTCCTACAAGTCCTACCGCGGCATGGGTTCGCTGGGTGCGATGTCGGACGGCTCCGCCGACCGCTACTTCCAGGACGCGACCATGAAGGCCGACAAGTTCGTCCCTGAAGGTATCGAAGGCCGCGTGGCTTACAAGGGCTCCGTGCTGGCGATTCTGTTCCAGCTGGTGGGCGGCGTACGCCAGTCCATGGGCTACTGCGGTTGCGCCACGATCGACGAACTGCGCGAGAAGGCAGAATTCGTCGAGATCACTTCGGCGGGCATGCGCGAGTCGCACGTGCACGATGTGCAGATCACCAAGGAAGCGCCGAACTACCGTTCGGAATAACGCCTCCCTGAACGCCGGCGAAAACCGCCGGCGTTTTACTATTTCCTCCAGCTTTTTCGCTTACTCCAGCCTTTCGCTTACACATGCACTCTAAAATCCTCATCCTCGATTTCGGTTCCCAGGTGACCCAGCTGATCGCACGCCGCGTGCGCGATGCAGGCGTGTTCTCCGAAGTCTATCCGTATGACGTTGACGAAGAATTCATCCGCAACTACGGCGCGGCCGGTGTGATCCTGTCCGGTTCCCACAATTCCACGCTGGAAGGCGATTCGCCGCGTGCACCGCAGGCCGTGTTCGAACTGGGCGTGCCGGTGCTGGGCATCTGCTACGGGATGCAGACCATGGCTGCGCAGCTGGGCGGCAAAGTGGAAAACGGCCTGGTACGCGAATTCGGCTACGCCGAAGTGCGCGCACGTTCGCACACCAAGCTGCTGAACGGCATCAACGACTTCGTCACCGACGAAGGCCACGGCATGCTGAAGGTCTGGATGAGCCACGGCGACAAGGTGCTGGATCTGCCGCCGGGCTTTGTGCTGATGGCGTCCACCGACTCCTGCCCGATCGCCGCGATGGCCGACGAGCAGCGCCAGTTCTACGGCGTGCAGTGGCACCCGGAAGTGACGCATACCGTGCAGGGCAAGGCCATGCTGGGCCGCTTCGTGCACGAGATCTGCGGCTGCAAGGCCGACTGGAATATGCCGGACTATATCTCGGAAGCTGTCGAGAAGATCCGCGCCCAGGTAGGCACGGATGAAGTGATCCTGGGCCTGTCCGGCGGTGTTGATTCGTCGGTCGCCGCAGCGCTGATCCACCGCGCGATCGGCGACCAGCTGACCTGCGTGTTTGTCGATCACGGCCTGCTGCGCCTGAACGAAGGCAAGATGGTGATGGACATGTTCGCCAAGAACCTGGGTGTGAAAGTGATCCAGGTCGATGCGACCGAACAGTTCATGGGTCACCTGGCCGGCGTGACCGATCCGGAGCAGAAGCGCAAGATCATCGGTCGCGAATTCGTGGAAGTGTTCCAGGCGGAGTCGGGCAAACTGGTCAACGCCAAGTGGCTGGCGCAGGGCACCATCTATCCTGACGTGATCGAGTCCGCAGGCAAGGGCAAGAAAGGCCAGACCATCAAGTCGCACCACAACGTGGGCGGCCTGCCGGAGACCATGAAGCTGCAGTTGCTGGAACCGCTGCGCGAACTGTTCAAGGACGAAGTGCGCAAGCTGGGCGTGGCCCTGGGCCTGCCGCACGAAATGGTGTACCGCCATCCCTTCCCTGGTCCAGGCCTGGGCGTGCGTATCCTCGGCGAAGTGAAAAAGGAATATGCCGACCTGCTGCGCCGCGCCGACGCCATCTTCATCGAAGAACTGCGCAACACGCCATATGAAGGCGCCGTGATGCAGGGCGAAGAAACGCCGAAGAACTGGTACGACGCAACCTCGCAAGCATTTGCGGTGTTCCTGCCGGTGAAATCGGTTGGCGTGATGGGCGATGGCCGCACCTACGACTACGTCGTGGCCCTGCGCGCCGTGCAGACCCAGGACTTCATGACCGCGCACTGGGCGCACCTGCCGCACGAGCTGCTGGGCAAGGTCTCCAACCGCATCATCAACGAAGTCCGCGGCCTGAACCGCGTGGTGTATGACATCAGCGGCAAACCACCAGCGACCATCGAGTGGGAGTGATCCAAGTATCGTAAGCGACTGATACATATTAGGAAACTCATGAGTCGTTGATCATTCCGCACCGGATGGTCAACGGTTTTTTATTGTCCAGTGAATCTTGTTGGCCGACGGACTAAGATAGCAGCGAGGGCCGTTAGAAATCCTCGGGTGAAAAGATGAAGGATGTCAAAGGCTTGCAGAGAGACGATAAGATTTCCCTAAAAGTTTTCCATGAGGCGTGTGCCGAGGAGGGCGTCGAACCTCGTAAGAGTTTTTCGGAAAAATTTTCATTGCGAGTAGGTCCATCAATCCATGAGGCAGCAGCAATCGCCGCCGCCGCGCACGGAAAGAGTGTCAATCAATGGGCCGAGGACGTGCTCCGTAAAACGGCGCTCGTCTGAAATCTTGTGTTCGTAAGAGCACGGATTTTCTAATCGCTGGAAGCCGGCACCAACACCTCGCGGCTGCCATTGGTCGCCATGGATGAAAGAATGCCAGCCCGTTCCATGTCTTCAACCAGGCGCGCAGCGCGGTTGTAGCCGATCCGCAGTTGGCGCTGGACGGAAGAAATGGAAGCGCGCCTGCTGCGAATGACCCAGGCCACCGCCTCATCATAGAGCGGGTCGGACTCGCCGGAGGTGAGGTCGCCCTGGTCGGACGCGGCTTCTTCAACTGGCTCCCCGGCCAGAATGGCTTCTTCATAATCCGGCTCGCCGAACTGCTTCAGGTAATCGACCACGCGGTGCACTTCTTCGTCCGACACAAAGGCCCCGTGCACGCGCTGTGGATAGCCGCTGCCTGGCGGCAGGAACAGCATATCGCCGTGGCCGAGCAAAGTCTCCGCGCCCATCTGGTCGAGCACCGTGCGCGAGTCGATCTTGGACGAAACCTGGAACGCAACACGGGTCGGGATATTCGCCTTGATCAGGCCAGTAATGACGTCCACGGATGGACGCTGGGTAGCCAGGATCAGGTGAATGCCGGCCGCGCGGGCTTTTTGAGCCAGGCGCGCAATCAGCTCTTCGATCTTTTTGCCGGCGACCATCATCAGATCGGCCAGCTCATCGATGATCACGACCACCGTTGGCAGCGTGTTCAGCGGCTCCGGAGCATCAGGCGTCAGCGAGAACGGATTCGTCACGTATTTTTCTGCAGCCTTGCCGTCGCGGATCTTCTGGTTGAAGCCCGCCAGATTACGCACACCCAGCGCGGACATCAGCCGGTAGCGCTTTTCCATCTCGGCGACGCACCAGGTCAGCGCGTTGGCGGCCAGCTTCATATCCGTGACCACAGGCGCCAGCAGGTGAGGAATGCCGTCATAGACTGATAGCTCCAGCATCTTCGGATCGATCATGATCATGCGTACGTCTTCGGGCGTGGCCTTGTACAGCAGCGACACAATCATGGCGTTGATTGCCACCGACTTGCCCGAACCCGTGGTGCCGGCGACCAGCATATGCGGTGCCTTGGCGAGGTCGGTCACTACCGGAGCGCCGGTGATGTCCTTGCCCATGGCCAGGGTCAGCATGGAGCGCGATGAACGATATGCGTCCGATGCGAGGATTTCCGACAGCTGGATCATTTGACGGCGTACATTCGGCAGCTCCAGGCCCATGCAGGTTTTGCCGGGAATGGTTTCGACCACGCGCACCGAAGTCACGGCGAGTGCGCGCGACAAGTCCTTCATCAGTGCGACGATCTGCGCGCCGCGCACGCCGACAGCCGGTTCGATCTCATAACGTGTGATGACCGGTCCGGCGGAGGCGCCAAGCACGGATACCGGAACCTTGAATTCCTTGAGCCTTTGTTCGATCAACTCGCCGGTTTCTGCGAGCTCGGAAGTTGATACGTCGATGGTCGTGGCCGTGCATGGAGCCAGCAGGTCGAGACCCGGAAGCTCCACGTTGCTTTCTGGCGGTGGCACATATGCAACCGGTGCTGTGACGTGGACAGTTGGCGGTGCAACTGGTACCGGAGCAACTGGTGGCAGCGTAGCCGGTGCGGGTTCTGGCGCATATGGCGCCGGAGGCGGTGATGCGATCGGTGCCAGGGGCACTGTCGCCGCGGCGCTTGCGGGCACTGGCGGTGACGGTGGCAATGGCGCCGGCTTGACTTCCCGCCATTCAACGTACTGCGGCTCCGCCTCGATTTCAACCGGCACGGAGTATTCCAGCGGCGTGGGCGCGTCGGGAGGGGCGATGATGACCACCTCCTGTACTTGCGGTACCGGTATTGGTGTCGCGGCAGGCGCAACGGAAGGCGCTACATGCGTTGGCGTAGCGGCGGGAGCAGGCGCGGGCTGTGGCAGCCTCACGATCCTGACAGGTTCCGTTTGTTTGGTTCGTGCGTTGGCCTCTTCTTCAGCCCTGGCGCGGGCCAGCATGGCGGAAGTAGGGCGAATACTTTCGAACGGCGCCCACTCCTCAGTTGATCGTGCCGGAGGGGCGGCGCTTGCGTTGGCCTTCTGTGGGCCGAAGAAAGTGGCAGGTGGCGGCTCCGGGACGCGTCGCTCGGGTCGTCGCGTAGGTGTGCGAGGAGTGGGTGCGTGAGATGTAGCCGCGCGAGGCATGGGAGCGCGAGGCGCAGGCGCCGCACGTGGCGTCGCCGGCCGTTCAGTCTGAGCCGGCTTCCCGCCACCACCCACCGCGCGCATGCACCACGACAGGAAATCCAGCGACCGGTAGCCAAACAGCCACGAGGCGAAGAAGAGGGCGGCGGCAAGCATCAGCGTCAGGCCAGCGCCATTCCCGAGCATCGATGCGAAGACGGTCGTCGCCAGCATCAGTACCGTGCCCAGAACCACGCGGATAAACCCCTGGCCCAGCAAAGTGCCCCGTTTCAGTACGAAGACCTTAACAAATCGCCACAACAAGGGAATTGACCACACCGCCGACCAGCCAAGCAACGACATCACTGTCATTCACAATCTTTCTTCGAATCCTGAGCAAGAGCGAAGTTTATCACGCGCATTTCACAAAAGCCCCGCAGCAATGCCTTTATTGAGGGCGAATCAATCGAGGTTGGATGGAAGGCGCAGACGAACCCGGCGATCCAGGCCCAATGCCCTGATATCGGCGCCGAAAGTCTCATCGATCAGGCGTGCTTTGAGTCCGCTAGCTTCCGCTTCCTTCAGGGCGCGCTCGATGATGGGGCGATACCTGGCGGCGGATGCCGACAGATAGAAACCAAAGTCGCCCCGGTATTCCACCAGCAGGTGCTGTTCCACCGTCAATTCCGGATGCGAACGCACCTCCGGCATGACCTCGATGACGCCGCGCGGCAAATAATCGATGTGGCGGTTGCCCGCTGCGACCATCGCGTAGATCGTATTCCACGGCGCGGCATGCTCATATACCGGCAGACCGGCCTTGCCCCATATTTTCGCATCGCCCCAACCCTCGCCGAAGCCCGCCACCAGCCTGGTCTCCTTCAGGTCGGCCACGGATTTGACGCGCGCAAACGACGCCGTATCGGAGCGGCGGATCAGGAAAACGCGCTGGCCGATCAAGCCGTTGGTCAGACCGTGGCGCACCGGGACGATCCCTGCACTGGTATCCTTGTCCTTCGTCTGCAGTCCGTAGAAAAGATTGATCTCGTCCCTGCCCAGCATCGCCCACATGCGGCGCGCTGGGACATCCTTCACGTAGTGGATACGGTAAGGTTGATGAATCAGTTTCAATGACTCTTCCAGGAGGCGGATGAAGTAGGCGGTATGTCCTCCGGATACCACGGGAATGCGCAATTCAAGTGGTGCGGGGGCGGACGCAGTTCCTGCTTGGGTGAATGCCGGGGGCAATACAAGCAGCATGCAGACGAAAAATCGGATGAGGCGCGGCATGGTCAGCACATTATCACAGCTTTGCCCTTAACCGGTTCGCGAACAGGCTAGCCTTAACCCATAAACTCAAGCACGGAGGGGATATGCAGATGAAATTTCGATGCGCGGAATTACTGATCGGCTTTCTGTTCATGGGGGCGGCGCACGCTGATACTCAATGCACTTTTGAGAAATGGGCTTTGGACAAAAGCTACGAGTTGCTCAGGAAAGGTGACACCGGAGCGTATATTTTCACAAGCAGTAACGTGCAAGTGGATGCCGATGGTGCGCCTAACGCTTATCACCCAGACGATGTCGGGCTGGATTGCATAAAGGGTGAATCGTTCAAAGGCCTGGACTGTCCCGCCAACGGCGGTTACCCCAATCAAAGCTGGTGGCGTGACGCTATTCTCCCGGACCCGCTCGATAACAACAAAGGCTACATCCAGAAGACCGGCAAATACAAAGGCTACTTCGTTTCACAAACATCGCTGCATGACAATACAAAGCCTGCAACATCTCCTGAGAGATATGTTAACGCCTCGGTTGTCCCTTATATCGTATTTCCCGGGAAGCTGAATATGCTGAAAGGCACCGGCACTGTAGGTGACTTTGGGTTTGCCTTTAACCTGGACAGCGGAAAGTCCTCCGCGTTTATTGTGGCGGAGGTGGGCCCCACGGACGCAAAGCTTGGTGAAATGTCGATTGCGTTGGGCGTCGCGCTGGGAGGAAATCCAAATCCGCGCACCGGGGCGGGCAAACCCGGGGGCACGAATGTTTTCATCGTATTCCCGCACAGCAGAATGAAGCCCGCATGGCCAATCTCCAATGCGGACATTGCGAACAAGGTGAATGTATTACTGGAACAGGCCGGTGGACTCGAGATGCTGAAATCTTGCGCAAAAAAATCGTGAACGGAGCGCATGCTCCGGCCGTGAATACGTGGCCGGGGTGTTCCGGCCTATTCGTCGTCGAATTCGGAGGTGAGATCCTTGAAGCCTTTGCGTACGGCGAAGGGCAGGAACTCATCGGGAGTATCGAGCACGATCAGGCGCTTTTCCTGGATGACCGGGTCGCCGGCTGACAGGTCAGGGCCGGTGTAGCCCAGCGTACGCAGGTGAGCGCTGATCTGGGCGATCAGTTTGGTATCCTTGTGCAGGCCGTCGCTGGCCGGCGCAGCGAGATCGACGTACACGTCGATAACGCCGTAGCCTTCATCGAAAATGCGGATGGCCTTGATGTCGATGGCACGGCCGCTGCCGTCGGTGGCCTTGAAAGGGCCGCTGAGTTGGATATCGGTGTCTTGGTTCATTGGCGCAGAATACACGAAACGGCGTCGTTACGTATGCGCCCAATACACGCCCCTTTGAAAGGGGCGTTTTTTACTTCTGGCCGGGACGATTTGCCAACATTGCCGCAACTGCAGGATCGACGCCATCGCGGCCGCGGCTCAGGCGGTACAGTTGCATCAGATTCAGGTCGCCGGCGGTTTGCGGGTAGGTCGCCATGGCGTAATTCCGGCGTGCACTCAGCGCCTCCTGCAGAAATTCGGCGATTGCCGAGAACAGGCCTTGTGGCTGCACGCGCTTGGTGATCGGGTTCATGATGTTTCCTTTCCTGATGTATTGCTGATGTATTGCTGATGTATTGAAACCAGTATGTACCTTCAAAAGATATAAAGCCAATTGCGAGATCGGATATCGTCCATTCAGCCGGTGAATGGTTGATTTGCTCCTTTTGGTGCTTATCGTGCACCACTGTGAGGCCGCATTGATGCCTTCCGCCGTACCTCCTCGCCAACTACGATGAGCACATGCAGCCTTTGCTGTGATCCGTGCCCGACAACCGCTGCTGGTTGAACGGCGACTTGCTACTGGCTTGGTCCGAGTCGTGGGCCGTCATATTGGAGATAAAACTATGTTCGCTGTTGAAAATAACGTGCGCTCTGCACAACAGGCGCCTCAAGAGCTGGTTCCGTCCCGTTACGCCCTGGAAGTCGGCGACCTCGATGTGCTGGTAGTCAGCGACGGCGTGCTGCCGCTGCCTACCTCGACGATGGCCACCAACGTTGATCCCGCCAAACTGGCAGTCTGGCTGGACCGTAATTTCATGCCGCCTGAAGCCTTCGACTGGCCACTGAACGTGATGGTGGTGCGCAGCGGCGAGAAGATCATCCTGATCGACGCAGGCCTGGGCGGCCAGTTCGCCGGCTTCCCGCGCGCAGGCCAGTTCCCGCAGCGCCTGGAGTCCGCCGGCATCCCTCTGGAACACGTGACCGACGTGATCATCACCCACATGCACATGGATCACGTGGGCGGCCTGCTGGTGCCGGGTGTCAAAGAGCGCCTGCGCTCCGACGTGCGCATCCACGTAGCCGAAGCCGAAGTGAATTTCTGGGTCGATCCGGACTTCACGCAAACAGTGATGCCGCAGCCTGTGCCGGACGTGCTGCGCTCCACGGCCAACAGCTTCTACCAGATGTACCGCGACAACCTGCACATCATCAAGGGCGCAACGTATGAAGTTGCACCAGGCGTGGTAACGCGCCTGACCGGTGGCCACACCCCTGGCCACTGCGTGGTGGACCTGGAGTCCAACGGCGAGCGCCTGATGTTTGCCGGTGATGCAATGTTCCCGGTCGCCTTCGACCATCCGGACTGGCACAACGGCTTCGAACACGATCCGGTGGAGGCGGAGCGTGTGCGTGTCGCCCTGTTCGATGAACTGGCGGAAAATGGCGGCTTGCTGGTCGCGGCTCACCTGCCATTCCCGTCCGTCGGCCACGTGGCACGTGAAGGCAATGCATATCGCTGGTCGCCAGTGATCTGGGACTTCTGACCTTAAAAGCCCTTGGTGCCTCACCGAGGGCTTTTCTGCAGCATGCTATGATCGGATATAGCCATGCTGCAGCTGGAACCTGATGAAACACACGCTATTCCTCTTTGATCTGGACGACACGTTGCTGGACTTCCGTGCGTCAGAAAAACTCTCCTTCGCACGAACGCTGAACGAACTCGGTTACACCGAAAGCGTCGATGCGTTTTTCCAGCAGTACCAGGCGATCAACACGGACCTGTGGCGTGCTTTCGAAGCAGGCACGGTGTCCAAGGATTTCCTCAAGGTCGAGCGCTTCCGGAAAACATTCGCCGTCAATGCACTGGACCTGGACCCGCACGCGGCCAGCCATCGCTATCTCGAATCCTTGTCGGATACGGTGGTGCTGATCGACGGCGCCAGGCGCATTTGCGAAGAGCTGTCGGCAATCGGCGAAGTAGGCATCATCACCAACGGTGTGGCGCACATCCAGAATCGCCGCATTGCCAGTTCCGGCCTCGATGCGCACATTTCCTTCATCGCCACCTCCGAAGCCTGCGGCTTTGCCAAGCCGGATAGCCGCTTCTTTGAATTCACGGCGAAGATGGCGCGCAGCTTTTCGAAAGCGGAGACCATCATCGTCGGCGACCGCCTCGATGCGGACATCCTCGGAGCCAACCGCTTTGGCATTGAAAGCTGCTGGTTCAATCCAGGCCGCTCAGTGAATGAATCCGAAGCGACGCCGACCTACGAAGTAAGCCATCTCAGCGAGGTTGTACCTGCATTGGCAGCCGCAGCCGCGGCCGCACCGGTCAGCTGATGTAAGCGGTTTCCATCAGAGCGCTGGCCAGCAGGCCAAGCTTCTGATGGTCGTAGCTGCTGTTGTTAAAGACGATCACGGTAACGCCGTCCGCCAGCACCCGCCGCGCGACGAGACGGAACCCGCCGTTCGAGCCATCCTCCCACGCCGCCTCGCGCGCCGATCCGGCAATCGTCTCGACGCGGGTCCTGCCGCCCAGCGCATAGTGCTGATCGGGCATGTTCACTTTCATCAGGGTGGCGCGCGACGCGGGCGTCAGGATGGCGCCATTCAACAGGCTGTCCATCAGGCGCAGCATATCCGGCGCGCTGCTGCTGAAACCTCCGGCCATGGCCATATAATCGGGGATCGCATTCACCTTTTTCTGCCAGGCGGAGACGGGGCCGGCATAGGCCACCGCCATATGCGGCGCCGCGCTCGACTCGCCCCGGAACACGCTGCTGTCGGCCAGGCCTGCAGGCCAGGTCAGCCAGGCGGACACGCAATCGCGGTAAGTCATGCCGCTCATGCGCTCCACAATGGCCTTGACGATCAGCCAGTTCGAATGAGAGTAGTCCCATTCGCTGCCGGGAGTGAAGTGCAGGTCGCCGCTGGCGTAACGGCGCACTGCGTCCATTTGTTCCAGTTCGATAAAAGCGAGCTTGGGATCGGCCTTGCGGGCGGCAATGATATCGTTCGGCACCCCGCTCGAATGGCACATCAAATGGCGCAAGGTCAGGCGGGCGCCGTTGTCTGCACGGTAGTCGGGCAGGTAGCGGCTGATTGGTGCGTCCAGCAGCACAACGCCCTGATCGACCAGCTTCATCACCACGACCGAGGCAATCCACTTCGATACCGAGCCGGTTTCGAAACAGGTGTTCAAGCTCATTGGCGTTGCGGTCTGCGGATCGGCCAGACCGCTTGCCTTGCTGAACAGGATATTTGCGCCGCGGCCGACAACGATGGTTCCACTGAAGTCGGGGTGGCTCGCCACTATCTTTTCGTAGGCGGATGCGTCCGGCGCGGCGAAGGTGGAAGCAATCGGCGACAGGGCGACGGCCCCGGCAAGGCAGAGGTATTGGCGTCGGTTCATGCAGGCATTCTTCCTTATAACGCCATGCAAAACAAGATCGGACGGCTTGACAGCGATCCGCAGATCCATATACTGTTATATAACGTGTTATGGAGATTGGCAGATGGCTGACATTATTCGCGATTCGGGTACGGTATTCCTCGGCAGCAGGCTCAAGCGCCTGGGCGAGCGGCTGCAGGCGGGCGCCGCCAAAATCACGCTCGACGCCGGGCTGACGATGCAGCCGGCACACATGTCCCTGCTGGCTACGCTTGTTGAGCGGCCGATGACAATTGGGCAACTGGCCGAGGCGATAGGCGTCAGCCAGCCCGGCGTCACCCGGGGTATTGGCCAGTTGCTGGAACTGGGGCTGGTTCAGGCCGAACAGGGTGAAGACCAGCGGCAACGGACGGTTTCGCTGACCCCGGCCGGCGTCAACGCGCTGGCTCGCGCCAGGCTCCACGTCTGGCCGAAAGTCGAGGACGCCGTGAACCAGTTGCTGGGCGACGATGCGGGAAAGTTCATGGCGCAGCTGGCCAGTCTGGAGCGCGCGCTGGAACGCACGCCGCTGGAACAGCTTGCGAGCGAGTCCAGCAATCCGGTGTTGCGTATTCTTGAATACGGCGATGACCTTGCAGGCCACTTCCATGACATCAACGCTGAGTGGATCAACGAGATGTTCCGCATGGAGGAAACCGACAGGGATGTGTTGCTGAATCCACGCGAACGCATCATCGATGCCGGCGGCGTTATCCTGTTTGTTGAAGCAAGAGGGCTGGGCATTGTAGGCACCTGCGCGCTGCAAAAGACCGGACCGGGCAAGTACGAGCTGACCAAAATGGGCGTGCGTGCTTCGGTGCGTGGGCTGAAGGCGGGCGAGTTCCTGCTGTCGGCGATTATCGGGCGCGCCAGGTCGCTGGATGCGGAGCTGCTTTATCTGCTGAGTAACGCCAAATGCGCGGCGGCCGTCCATCTTTACGAGAAGATGGGGTTCAAGCATGATGCGGAGATTATGGCGCGCTACGGAGCACGCTATGAACGATGCAATGTCGCCATGCGCTACGATACGGCAAACGTTAGCGAGGACTGATAGGCAGTCCCGGCCGAGTGCTGCGATAGCCGTTGCAGGCTGGGCAGTGTGCAGCCAGGGTTCACGCTATACTGAGCCGCACTCGACGAATCCGGGACAGCCATGATCGCTCGCCAGATATTGTTTCTGTTTAGTGCCCTTGGCGCGGTCAACGGCGCTTTCCTCGCCGTGTTCTTCCTCACCCGGCGGCCGCGGCGTCTGGCCGACTGTTTCCTGGGCGCCTTGCTGCTGGCAGTGGGCGTGCGGACCGCAAAGTCCACCTTGCTCTTCTTTAATCCGGGCATAGCGCTCGAATTTCGCCAGCTGGGATTATCCGCCTGTCTGCTGATCGGCCCACTGACTTATTTATACATCCGTCACCACCTGGCTGAGCGCGACGGGCGGCAGGCAGGGAGCACATGGCGCTGGCATCTTGCGCTGGCTGCATTTGTGATCGCCATCGGAGTCGGCTTTCCTTATGCGAGCTATCCCTATGTCTGGGATCGTTCCAGCTACGGCATTCACGCCTTGTGGTTCGCCTACCTGCTGGCCAGCGGCCGAGTGCTCTGGCGGGAGCGGGGTTCCCTGACGGACGCCACGGGCGGACGGATTTCGAGGAATAGCTTGCTGCTGGTGAGTGTTTTCTTTGGCAGCTGTCTGATTCTGCTGGCTTATGCGACTACACCGTTTACGTCCTATATCGTCGGCGCGTTGTCCTTTACTTTCTCCATTCATATTGCGGTGCTGGTATTTTTGCTGCGGCGCGAGGCGCAGGACAAGTACCGCAACAATCGCTTGAGCGAGGACCAGGCGCTGGCGCTTGTCGCTTCGCTCGAGGCGGCCATGGTCGGACTGCAGCTTCACCTGAATCCAAACCTGACCCTTGCCCAGCTGGCGAAGCGGGCAGGGTGCCCGTCGGCGGCCGTGTCGCAGGTATTGAACGACAAACTCGATAAGAGCTTCAATCTTTATGTGAACGAGTTCCGCATTGCCGAAGCGAAGAAGTTGCTGACGGATGAGCCGGAGCTGAAACTTGAAACCGTGGCCGAGCGTTGCGGCTTCAACTCCAGTTCGACCTTCTTCGCCGCCTTCAAAAAGATCGCCGGACAAACCCCGGCCCGCTTCCGCGCCGAATTTTCCCAGTCTCCCAAGGCTATCCAGGCCTGAAAATCCTCCGGAATCGCGATTCCGGAGTCCGAAACGATGGTTTCCCGGTCCAATGGTCTGGCTTCTCCGATAGCGTATCGATGCTTCGATAAACTTTGAGGATGAAGTCATGAACCTGTTTTCAATGCGTGCACTGCTACTTGCTTTATTGTTTTCCTGTGCCTGTACGGCCGGAGCATCTACCGGAGGCGAGGACGAGCAGGCGGTCGGAGAGGCTGTGCGGCTATATCTGCACGGCACCAGCTTCAACGTGCAGGACGATATCAACCGTGCTTTTTACGTAAACGCCAGGCTTTATCTGGATGGGCAGGGTACCTCCATTCGCGAGTTGAGCGGACCGGAATACGCCAGGCTGTTCCCGCAGGAGAAAAAGGCACAGTTCAATGGCCGCGTTGGACGCCTGCTAAGCGTGGACGTTACTGGCACCGTGGCGACCGCCAAGGCCGAGATTCTGATGCCGCAGCAGGGCGCCCGCTACGTTGATGTGTTCCTGTTGAAGAAGATCGACGGTGGGTGGAAGATCATCAGCAAGTCGGCTTACCGGGAGAGTGCGCCACGCCATGCGCGCAAGGTGCTGATGGTGGTGTCCAACGCCCATCAGTATCCTGGCACCCAGGTCAGCACAGGGAACAATTTCCCGGAACTGGCATACACCTACGATGCTTTCCGCAAGGCCGGCTATACCGTCGATTTCGTCAGTCCGGAGGGCGGCGCCGTACCGCTGGAGATGATCAATACCTCGGATGCGCTGCTGAAGCGGCATTTATACGACCGCGATTTCATGTGGGCGCTTGCGCATACGCGGCCTGCGGCGGATATCGCGGCGGAAGAATATGCGGGGATCATGTTTGCCGGCGGCGGTGCGGCAATCGTCGGCGTGCCTGAGCACAGGCAACTGCAGAATATCGCGCTGCGCATCTATGAGCAGCAGGGTGGCGTGCTGGCCGCGATCTGCCAGGGGACGGAAGGCATTTCGACGCTGAAGCTGAAAGATGGGCGTTTTCTGGTGCAGGGCAAGAAGGTGACCTCCTTCCCGGATGCTTTTCTCAACAAGGAATCGCCGGTCTTCAAGGCGTATCCGTTCTCGGTCGAGGGCAGCCTGAAACGCGGCGGAGGCAGGTTCGCGCATGGCGCGAACGGGCAGGGTTATGTGGCGGTTGATGGACGGCTGGTGACAGGCATGAACTGGGAGTCGTCGGTGGGCGTGGCCGAGTCGATGATTGCGCTGCTGGAGGAAAAAATGGGTGTACAGTCTCCCTAAGTGCCGCACAACGCGGCATCGTAAGGGACTGGGGAGGGCAAGCCATGCCTGAATTCGACCTGTTTGGCGAGGTGCCGGAAGCGCCGCCATCATCTGCGCGACGTGCTCGGGGTGGACGGCAGGGCGGGCAGGCCGGCGGCCCGCCCAGGCCTTCCGCGACTCCGCCGTATATGTGGTTCTTCGCGCTGCGTCCCCAGGCCGGCGATGCGGTCCGTATTCATGCGTTTGCAAGCGCTCTGCTGGCCGAGCGCGGCATCACCGGCAAACAGCTTGCTCCCGAACGGCTTCACATCAGCCTCGAAGCGGCGGGACTCAACATCGGCCCTGGCATGCTGGAAATAGCCTGTCAAGCTGCCGACAAGGTACATCTGCCGCCGATCGCCGCCCGCTTCGACGCTGTCATGAACTTCAATCCGCTCAAGGGACCATTGGTGCTGGTCGGCGCCAAAGGCGGCCATGGGCTGGACGGCGTGCATCGCCTGCGTACAGCCCTCGGCTGCGCCATGGCCGACCGGGGCTTCAGGCCCCGCTGCAGCTACGAGCCGCACATATCCCTCTGCTACGAATTGAGCGGCCTGATCGCGCCCGTGCTGATCGAGCCGATCGAGATCCGCATCGCCGAATTCGTCCTCATCAAGAGCCACGTAGGCCGCACCAGGCATGAGCTGGTGCGGACCTGGCCCCTCGGTGCTTAGAACTTGTAGTTCGCGCCGAGGACGTAGGAACGGCCGGATTTGCCGTAGAGGAGGGTGTCGTTACGGTCGGTGTCCTTGCCGTAGCGGAGCGCCTCGTCGGTCAGGTTCTGCGCTTCGAAGGTCAGGCGCAGCTGCGGCGTGAGGTGGTAGGACATCGACAGGCCAACCCGCGTGGAAGGATCGGCAAACGAGTGGTCGCTGCCGTTGGCATTACGCAGCACGTCGCGGATGAAGCTGGAGCGGTGGTTCACCGAGACGCGGGCGCTGAACTTCTTGTCCTCGTAATACACGGTGAAGCTGTAAGCGTCCGGCGACAGGCCGATGAAGTTGGCCTCCTCGGTCAGCTGCTCGTTGGCTGGCGTGCGTGGATTGTCCACCCGCGTGATGTAGGTGATCTTCGACTTCACGTGCGTATAGTTGGCCAGCGCGCCGAAATTGCTCCATGCACCAGGCAGGAAAGTGAATGGCACCTGCCAGTACACCTCGAAGCCATCCAGCGGACCGCCCTTGGTGTTGACCATGCGGCTCACGCTGACCTGCGTATCCGGCTGGATCAGGCAGGCCGGCGTGCCGCCGGTGATCGAGCAGCCCGCAGCAGTCAGGTAGGCGTTCGACAATCCCGTTTCAGCATACGTCATCAGCTCATTGGTGCGCTGAATGAAGGTCTTGATGTCCTTGTGGAAGGCGCCTACGGAAATCACGGCATTCTTGGTGTAGTACCACTCCGCCTGCAGATCGAAGGTGTTGGCGCGGATCGGATCGAGCGTTGGATTGCCGATGGAGACCGACTGGCCGCTCAGATTGATCGAGGCCGACGGCGCAAGGTCAACGTACTCGGCGCGCGACAGGGTCTTGCCGGCCGAGAAGCGCACCAGCAGGTCTTTCGGCAGCGTGGCTGTTACGTTCAGGGCCGGCAGCCAGTCGCGATAGGAGTGTTCGACCACGCGCGGCACCAGCTGGCCGCCCGGGTCCTTGATCAGCTGCATGGCCGTGGTCCTGGTATCTGCGCCGCGTACGCCCACATTGCCGCGCAGCGGAATGCCCCAGGCATTGGCCTTGAAGTCGCCGGACAGATACACGGCATTAATGTCCTCATCGACCTGGCGGTTCACCTGGTTCGACAGCACATATTCCGACAGCGGCACGTCCGAGCAGTGGCACTCGATGTTGTACACGGCCAGGAACTTGTCCATATCGATGGCTGCCCACGAGGAAGGTGCGCTTGGCCCCAGTCCGCTGCCGAAGCCCGTGATCTGGCGCGTCAGGTCGGACAGGGCAACGCCTGCCGGCAGGCCCTTGGTCGGGATGCCGCCGGAAGGCAGCTCGTAGTTGAACCAGCTGTTGCGGCGCACGGAGAGACCGGTGCGCATGGTGATATTGTCGTTCACTTCGTAGCTGGCGTTCAGGGAACCGGTCTTCATCCGGTTCTTCGTCTCCAGGTAGCGGCCGACGAAGTTGCCGTGTACCGTGCCGTCCGCACCCTGCGGGCCGAAGGAGAAGTTGTTCGGATTGGTCACGTCCATGCCGAAGTTCAGCACCGGCGCAGCGCCTTTCGAGAAGTCCCATTCGAAGCCATTGACGTTCGGCGCATCGATCTGCACGGTGGCGCGGTGCGGATTGCTCAGACGCGAATCGGTCATGCCGACCAGCGCATCGACCACCAGCTTGTCGGTGACGTCGCGGCGCGCCGACAACACGGCCTGCTTGAACAGCGTGTTGTACTCGTCCACCAGGCCTTCGCTGCGGATATCCACGCCATTGAACTTGCCGTACACCCAGCTGCCGTTCTTGTCGAAACGCGCATCCACGATCGAGGTCTGGCCCTTGCCGTTCTCGGTCATGTCGCGGCCGAAGGAGATGGCCTGAATGTAGTTGTCGTAGCGCTTGTTGTCATAGCGGCCGCCCATCAGGTCCAGATTGAACTCGGTGGCGCGGTCGGGGCGCCATTGCAGCGTGCCGGTGATGCCGGAGCGTTCGTATTCGGTTTGCGAACGGCGATAGCGCGGAATGCGCGGGTGGAAGGCGCCAGACCCGCCCAGCGGGCTGGCGACGGTGCCGCCGAAATCGTCGGTGCGTCCGATCACGTCGTTGTAGGCGCTCAGGCTGCCCGAGCGCGGCACGCCGAAGCCGCAGTTCTGGGCGTCGATGCCCTTGGTAGGATTGTTTGCCGGGTATTGCGCGGCGGCGCCGATTGGTGAGCAGAAGCCGCCGTTGACGGTGGCGGCCACGATGTCCACCGCCTCGTAGCCTTCTTCGATGGCGGTGCGCTTGGCGTAGGCCAGCGAGATCAGGCCGCCGACCTTGCCGAACGGGGTATCCCAGCGGTTCGAATACAGGGCCGTCAGCCGCGGCTGGGTTTTCTTCGATACGGTGTTGTACAGGCCCTGCGCGCCGAAGCTGGCGGTTTCGCCCTTGAAGTCGAAGGGGCGGGTGGTGCGCAGATCGACCGTGGCGCCCAGCGAGCCTTCCTCGATGGCGGCTTCGGAAGTCTTGCGCACGGCCAGGCTGTTGAACAGTTCCGCCGAGAAGACGCTGAAGTCGAATGCGCGGCCGCGGTTGGTGCTGCCGTTGATGTCCGATGCGCCGGTTGCGGTGCTGCCCTCGATACCGTTGATGCGCACCCGCGTAAAGCCGGCATTCAGGCCGCGCACGGTGATCTGCTTGCCTTCGCCGCCGTCGCCCTGGGTCACGGACACGCCGGGCACGCGCTGCATCGATTCGGCCAGGTTGGCATCCGGGAACTTGGACACGTCCTCGGCCTTGATCACGTCGATGATGCCGTCCGAATTCTTCTTGATGTTCAGCGCATTGTTCAGGCTTTCGCGGAAGCCGCTGACCACCACGGTGTTTTCCGGGCTCGCTTCGTTGCCCTGTTTTTGTGCCTGCGCCTGGGCCTGGGTTGCCAGCACCAGCGTGGTTACTGCGAGCGCCACTTGCCGCAGGCGGGTTTGTCGGATGTGGATCTCTCTTGCCATACTATCTCCTTTTGTAGTTGTCAGGCTTCGACGGCATAGACGTGGTTCACGCCGTGCATATTGGAGGCGAACACCAGCCATTTGCCGTCTGGCGTAAAGCGCAGATTGGGTTCCAGCCGGTAGTCGTGTGCCGACATGTCCACCAGCCGCTTCGATTTGAATTGCTCGGTCGTGATGAGCTTTTCGTCGTTGGACGCGGGTTCGTCATCGACGATGGGTTCCGCCTGCAGCAGCGAGATCCACTTGCCGTCGGTGGCATGGGCCACCATGTCGAAATCGCCGCCATCGCTGGCGAAGGTCTTGTTGTCCGGTGCGATATTGAAGTGCACGCCCCAGTCGTTCTGCTGCACACGCTTCCATACGCGCTTGCCGCTGGCCAGTTCCAGGCCGGCCACCCAGAACACCTGGCCGCGCGGCGTCTGCAGGTCGTACCACAGCCATTTTCCGTCCGGGCTGAAGAACTCATGGCCCCAGATTTCCATGTTCATGCTGCGCGTGTGGGCGCTGCGCAGACCGCTGCCGTCCGCGTTGATCAATCTGATGCGGTCAACGCGGTGCCACGGGCCTTCCATGCAGAAGCGGATCAGCTTTGGATCGGTTGGCGAGAACTGGGCGTGGCCGATCCAGTCCTCGGTCTTGTACAGCACCTTGCGTTCGCCGGTTCGGAGGTCGATGGTGAACAGTTCGGCCGGTACGCGGGCGGCCCAGCGTTCCAGCATACGCACGCCCTTGGCCTTGGCGAAGTTGAGTGGCTTGCCGTCCGGGCCGAGGGCGGCGTATTCGGTATTGCCGAATTTGGCGATGCTGGCAGCGTCCTTCGGCTGCAGTGGCCTGGCGCCGTAGGCGACGGTGCCGATCAGCAGGGTGTCGTCGGCGTTGGAACCGTTGATGCCGCCTGCTTCGATACGCGCCAGCTTGCGTACCTTCTGCGTATCGACATGGATGGCGTAGTAGGTCTTGGGGCGGTCCTGGGCTTCACCGGGATCGGTGACGGCGTACACGGCTTCGCGCGTGGTGCGCAGCATGAACAGGAGTTCGTTTTCCTTGCCCTTGATGAGCACCGAGGTGCGCCAGTCTTTCAGACGCACGGCTGTGATGCCATGCGGGGACTTGATGACCATCACGTCGCCCTCAGGAGTGTAGGCCTGGCGGTAGAAATAGAGGACGCCGGAGCCGGGCGTTTGCGAGATGCGCACGATGCGGCGGCCGGTTTTTGGGTCGGTCCATTGACGGGGAACGTCGCCGGAATGCACCGCCGGAGTGGCTGGCTGGCCCGCCTGGCCTGCCTCGGCGTGCGCAGACGGTGCGCGCAGCGCGAGTAGTGCGGTGGCGCTGCCCAGTCCCTTGAGCAGGGCGCGGCGGTTTGCTTGATTCATCGTATCTCCTTCTTCTGGGGCAGCGCCGCCGGATCGTAGGCAAGTGCACGCGTCGCGCGCATCTCCTGTTCGCGACGCGTTTTTTCGGCATCGCCGACGACGGTTTTGGGAATAACCGGCTGCGGCGTGGTAGCGAGAATGGTGGCCTCGTCGTCACGGGCAAGTGCAGGTTCTGGCAGCGCCTGCGCCGGGCCATTCAGGTCCATCACCTCCAGCCCGGCCAGCAGATAGGCGCCGGTAGCGTAGGGGCCAACATCGTCAGCCTTGGTCGGCACAGGACGGTCGCCAGTCTTCTGCGCCGCGCCAATCAGCCCGTTCGGCAGCACATGGCGATTCAGCGCTGCCCAGCCTTTGGTCACAGCAGGCTGGTAGGTCTGGCGGTCCAGCAGACCGTGATTTACTCCCCACGCCAGTGCATAGACAAAGAAGGCCGAGCCCGAGGTTTCAGCTTCCGGGAAGCTGGCGGGATCATTCATGTCGGTGCGCCACAGACCGTCCGCCTGCTGCAGCCCGATCACGCGGCTGGCCATCTTCCTGAAGATGCCGGTATAGAAATCGCGGCCTTTGAAGCTGGCCGGCATCGCCTCCAGCGTGCGCGCCAGCCCGCCCATCACCCAGCCATTGCCGCGCGCCCAGTAGATCGGCTTGCCGCCGGCGCCCAGATGGTCCTTGTCCTTGAAGCGCTCGTCGCGCAGAAACAGGCGGTCCTGCTCAACCCACAGGCGCGCGGCGGTGCGGCGCCATTCCTTGTCCATCGCGCGCAGGTATTTCGCATCGCCCGTCAATGCCGACTGGCGCGCCAGCACCGGCGGCGCCATATACAGCGCATCGCACCACCACCAGATCAGGGACGGAGTCTCCTTGGCGCGGCTCAGATGCGGCAGCATGAAGTCGAGGCGCTGCTGCAGCGGCATGAGCACGCCTTGCTGCCCGCGCCGTGCGTACAGCTCCTGGTACAGGTCGCCGATAGCCAGTTCGTCGGCGTTCAGCAGCGAACGTTCGGCGCGTGCGCCGCGGAAGGCGTAGTTATAGTGGTCGGCGGTCGCGGTGAGGAAGCGCAGCGTGTCGCGGTTCTGTGAAACCCGCGCCAGCCGCGCAGCGCCGACATAGAAGGTGGCCGCCACCCAGTTGGAGGAAATCTCGGACAGGTTGGAGCCCGTGGAAAGCTGGATCGGCTGCCGGCTCATGTCCGCAATCTGGGCGGCAGCAACGTATTCGAGTACCGGCATGACCGCAGCGCGCGCCGGCAACTGGTCCGGGGCAAACGCGGTGTCCGGCCGCGCTGGCGGATTGAGCCAGCCCGGTTCGATGCCGGCTACGGGTGCGGCCAGGCCCGTGACGCCGTCCGTATTTTCCAGTGCAATGCTGCTGCCGTTGCGGGCTGCGATGCGGCTGCGTACGAAGTGCACATTGCGCGCATGGCGGATGGCGCCCATGCTTTCGGCTTCCAGGTCCACATCCTCGATGCGGATGTTCTGCAGCGGCGCATCCGCGTAGGCTTCCAGCTCAAGCGCCGTTTTCAGGCCTTTGGCGGTGACGCGGCTGATGCGGATGTCGCGTACCTGCGGCAGGCCCTTGTCGCGCGGGACTTGCGTGGTCAGGGTGGTCCAGTAAGAAGGGTAGTCCTTGATGGCGTCCGGGATCTTCGCGTAGCTGTAGGCCGGGAACCAGTTCAGATTGACGCGGATGCCGGTATCGGCCTGCTGCACGTCGATGTCGTGGATATCGATATCGGAAGCGCCGCCGCCGCGGGTGGCCGCGGATTTGAACAGGATGCCGTAGCGTACCGGTCCCACCACCTTGAGGCCGTGCACGCGCACCCTGCGTATGCCGCCCGAGGTCTCGGAGCCGAAAGTCACGCCGGCGTAGGCTGCGCGCACGGTCGAATTGCGGATGACCACATTCTCCGTGGGCCGATTGACGCGCAAGCCATCGGCGTCGCGCCCGGCCTTCAGGCACAGGGCATCGTCGTTGGCGTCGATATCCGCGTTTTCCACCAGTACCGTGTGCGAGGAATCGATATCCACGCCGTCGGTCGAGGGGCCTTTGCCGTCGATATTATTGCGCACCGTGATGCCGGACACCTTCACGTCGTGCGAATACACGACCTGCACGGTCCAGAAACCGGAGCGCAGCAGCTGCAGCGGCTCGCTTTGCGGCCCGTTGCCAAGCTCGATGCGGCTGGAGTTGTAGATCTGGATCAGGCGTGGACGCTGGGCGTCGTAATCGGCAGCCCAGCGCAGGCCGCGCGCTTCGTAATCCTGGCGGATGGACTGGAAGCGGTCCCAGAACACCTTGCCGTTGCCGTCGATCGTGCCTTCGCCGTATACCTTTACGTCGCTTTGTTCGTAGATATTCAGCAGCGCGGACGGCCAGGAAAGCTCGACGCCTGCAATACGCGTCGGCTGGACCGGGTAGGCCTTGATATCCTGCGCGCCAACCAGCCTGACGCCTTTGTCCAGGCGCAGCGCCATGCCGGATTTCAGAAACAGCGAGCCGGTGAGATAGACGCCGGGCTTCAGCACCAGCGTGGCTTTCCGGGCCGCGGTGGCGTCGATGGCTTTTTGCAGTGCGGCGGTATCATTGCTGACGCCATCGCCTTTTGCACCGTAGCTTTCTGCGTGCACGATGACGCTGGTGAGGCCGAGCGGAGCGGTAATCGCAATATCGTCAGAGGCGGCCTGGCTGCCGGCCTCGCGCTGCATATCGGCGTAGGCGTCGAGCGTTTTCTGCGGCGCGGGCGTGTACCAGCCATAGCCGTTGCGGCGGCCCTTGGAGATGTTGTTGACGTCGTCCTGGACCGATTTGTCCCAGTCGCCGAAGATCGGTTTCCCGGTCTGGATATCGTAGTTGCGCGACCAGATCGGACCTGCGCCGGGCTTGTCGATCAGCTTGCGTCCTTCCTCGTCACTGACCTTGGTGAAGGCCTTGCCGTAGATGGCGTGCGACTTGAGCCAGGAAATACCTGCTTCGATGGCGCCCTTGATTTCGTGCGTCTGCTGCGGCTGGCGCATCAGGAACATCAGCACTTCGGCGCTTTCCGCACTGGCCAGCGAGCGCATCTCGTAATTGCGCGCCGATATCGGCTTCAGGGTAAGTGCGTCGGCCTGCTGTGGCCAGACGGTCTTCCTGCCGTCCACGACCACCTGCGCATCGAGGATGGGACGAATGGCGCGTACGCTGGCGGCGCCGGCCTGCTTGCGCAGATCCTGAGCCACGAAGGCGAAATCTGCGTGGCCTTCGGCGATATCTTCCAGGATCATGGCCGCTTCCGCGACGGCGTTGTCGTTGAAGGTGATCCCGTCGTGGAAACCGCCTTCCAGCGGATAGACCTGCGGCCAGCCGCCATTCGGGTACTGCGCCATCAGCAGGTAGCGGATGCCTTTGGCGATGCTGGCGCGGTAGGCCTCACCATCCTTGCCGGGCAGTTGCGCCTGCACGCGGCCCAGGAAGCGCATTTCGGTGGTGGTGGCGCCGTTGTCCAGCGTGCCGACGAAGGTCCAGAAGCGGTCGTGCGGTGCGTCGAAGCTGCCGGTATCGAGCTGCATGGTCTCGGCATTGTTGGCGTAGCGCTGTCCGCGAAGGCGAGGGGGCTTGGTGCGATCCTGGTTCTTGCTCCAGCCGCCGGATGGCGTCTGGAAGCTGACGATGGTATCGGCAATGGCGCGCGCTTCCGGTGAGCCGTACCAGGCGGGGTCCTTGTTGAGCGGCATTTTGCCGCTGCCGGCAAGCGGCGGTGGCGGGGCGGCTTCGCCAGGCCGCAGTTCGGCGGCCAGCGTATCGCGGTCGAACTGGCGCTGCTTTTGCGAGCGCTCGATGTAGTCCGCCCACGCCGCGCGCTGTGCGGCAGGCAGCTCGCTGAGCCGCTCCTTGCTGACTTCGGGAGCGGGAGTGTTGGCGCCAATGACTGCGCAGTACGCCGGCGTGGCCAGCACCAGCCACATGGCGCCGCTCAGGCCCATCCCTTTGGTAAATCGCATCCTGTCTCCTGATTGGATTAGCCGGAGCCATCCTGCCCCGTTAACCAGTTAAGACTGATGAACCCCGGTGCTTCCTCAATCGAATCAGGAAATACGCAAGAACATGATTAATTCGGCGCAGCCGGCAAATACTTCTTCACCTGCCGCTCACGCCTGTGATTGAATGAGCAGCCCGAATTGATGAAGAAGCGTGCATGCGTTTGATCTCTCCATTCCGTCGCCGGCTGCTGCTCGGCGCTGCTGCCACCGCCACCGCTACGACGCTGGGCTTGCCGCCGGTTGCCTTTGCTGCGCCGCGTATTGATCGGAAGGCCTTGGTCCGGCGAAATAATCCTGTTCTGGACAAGGTTGATCCGTCCGCGCCGCTCATGCTGGGAAACGGGAACATCGGCTTTACGGCCGATATCACCGGCCTGCAGACCTTCACGGAGCCGTATAACAGGATTGCGCCGTTGTTGACGGAGGCGCAGTGGGCCTGGCACAGCTTCCCGAATCCGCAGGGATTTACCGTGCGCGATACGCAGGTGGAGATTGACGTACGCGCGCAGAAGCGGCGCTATGGCTACATCAGGGACTGGGCGGAGGCGGCGAAGAATCCGGCTGTGGCGTGGATACGCGAAAACCCGCACCGCTTCTCGCTGGGCAGGATGTCGCTCGATCTGCGCGCCAGAGATGGTGCGCCCGCGCGCTTCGCTGATATCCGCAATGCGCAGCAAACACTGGACTTGTGGACCGGGACTTTGACCAGCCGCTTCGAATATGACGGCGAAGCGGTTACCGTGGTCACACGCGTGCTGCCGGATCAGGATACGGTGATGGCCGAAGTCAGTTCCTTGCTGGTGGCGCAGGGGCGGCTGGGCGTTGGCGTGCGCTTTCCCGGGGTATCGGGCAATCTGAATCCGGACCCGTCGGACTGGGCGAATCCTGGTGCGCATGTCACTACCGAGCTGGCGCGCAAGCCGGGGGAGGTGCGGCTGCAGCGCCGGATCGATGCGACAAGCTTCCATGCGGCGATCGGCGTGGCGGGTGCTTCCGGGGCGCTGATTGACAGGGCTGGTGAGCATGCTTACCGGATCTCCGCCTCGCCATCCGCCAGCACGCGCACGCTGACCGTGATGGTGCAATTCTCGCCGGAACCCGGCGCCGCCTTGCCCAGCCCCGCGACAGCCAGATCGTCCACGGCGCGCCACTGGATCGGCTACTGGAGCAACGGCGGTATTATCGATTTCGCCGGCTCGACCGATCCGCGCGCCAAAGAACTTGAACGCCGCGTCATCCTGTCCCAATACCTGATGGCGGTGAATGCCGCAGGTAGCTTCCCGCCGCAGGAGGAAGGCCTGTTCTCGAACAGCTGGAACGGCAAGTCGCACCTGGAAATGCATCCCTGGCACTCCGCCCACTTCGCACTGTGGGGCCATCCACAGCTACTGGAAAGGAGTCTCGGCTGGTACACAACATTCCTGCCGAAAGCAAAGGCGCGTGCGCAGGAGCAGGGCGTGCAAGGAGCGTGGTGGCCCAAGATGATTGGCCCGGACGGCGTGGACAGCCCGTCCAAGGTGTCGCCCTTCATCATGTGGCAGCAGCCGCACCCGATCTATATGTGCGAACTGCTATACCGCGCCGGTGGCGGTGCGCGCGTGCTGCATACTTACGCTGAGCTGGTGGAGGAAAGCGCGGCGCTGCTGGCTTCCGTCGTTCATCCGGACGAAGCGAGCGGCAAGTACCGCCTCGGTCCGCCCATCATTCCGGTGCAGGAGAACTTCCCGCCCCTGAGCACTTTCGATCCGGCGTTCGAGCTGGCCTACTATCGCTGGGGCATCGAAACGGCACAGGCCTGGCGCGAGCGCTCCGGCAAGGGGCGCCGCGCCGGTTGGGACGCAGTGCTGGCCAAATGGCCGGACCTGCCGCACAAGGATGGCCTGTATCTGCCGGTGCGCTCGGAGCAGGGCTTCTGGGACAAGGCGGCCGGCGCCTGCAAGTCGAATGCGCAGGAAGAGAGCTGCCAGAACCGCGATCACATGTCCTTCCTGATGCCGCTCGGTTTCCTGCCGGGGCGCGATGTGGACAGGCCCACCATGCGGCGCACCATCGACCGCATGAAGCGCGACTGGGATATGCGCCAGACCTGGGGGTGGGATTATCCGATGATGGCCATGACTGCGGCGCGTTTGAATGCGCCGGAGGAGGCGATCGACTGGCTGTTCTTCGATGCGCGCAACAATCAGTACGGCAAGAGCGGGATGACGCCCCGCGTGCATCTCGATGCCCACGCGGCGGCCTTCGTGCCGGCCGCCACCGGGGCGGGCACGGACGCCGGCGCAAGGGACGCAGCGGGCGCACCGGCATCGGCCGGGCCGGACGGTCCGGGCTACCAGCGCGCAGCGGAAACCTACTTCCCGTCCAACGGCGGCTTGCTGCTGGCGGTAGCCCTGATGGCCGGCGGCTGGGAGGGCCAAACCGGCAGTGCGCCCGGCTTCCCGCGCAAGGGCTGGAAGGTCAGGGCCGAAGGCATCCTGCCGTCGCTCTGACCTGGACAAGAGAACGGCGGTCGTCAGGCAGCATCATCCCTGGCGACCATTTCCGACATCAGCCTTACCCCCTTCATCATTTCATGTTCGACCACGCTGTCGCTCAGCCCCAGCGTGCGTGCCGTCTCCTGCTGTGACAAGCCCTGTATCCGCCGCGCGTGAAACACGGCCTTGCAGCGCTCCGGCAGATTGCCCACCAGTCCCACCGCCCACTCCAGCTCCGAGCGTGCAAACACCACGCGCTCGGGCGACGGCGCCGTGTCGGCGATGTCCAGTTCATTCAGGTCGCCGGTCGCCTCGATCCTGACGATGGTGTCGCGCTTGATGCGGTCGAGGACAATATTCTTCGCCGTGCGGAAGACAAACGGTTTCGGCTCGCGCACATTGTCCACGCTGCTCATCGCCAGGATGCGGTACCAGGTCTCCTGCACCACATCATCGATCTCCGCCGGGCAGGCGCACACCCGGCGCAGCATCCTGCGCATTTCGGCTTCATGCGGTAAAACATTCGTTGTCAACCAATCAGTTACCTCGGTGTCCATAGGCTCACTCTTGTATCCCCCTGTGATTGTTTGCCCTATTTTCAACTCACTACGCCTGCTCCGGTCAATCAGGTTAATGATTTTTTCGCTGCATCCGGTCGCCCGCCGATCAAATCAATGGCAGAGTGGAAGCTGACGCCAACGCATAACGACGATAAGGACACCCCTTGGCCCACAACAGCAAATCCCGCATCCGCGCCGGTCTGTCGCGCATTCCCCATACCTGCCTGTTTGCCGCACTGCTGTCCTCGGGCGCCGTGGCGCAGGAACTTGGCATTCCCCAGGCCTCGGACGCTGCCCGCCAGTCCGCGAGCGATGCTGCGGCAGCGGCTCAGCACCAGCCGGTCTATCTGATGTCGAGCTTCACGGCCTCTTCGCCGAATGCGCTAAGCGTGTTTGCCTCCACCGATGGCGCTACGTTCAACACCCTGGCGTCGGAAACGTATGCCGCACCGGAAAAGCTGCTGCGCGATCCCTCCATCATCCGCCACGTGGACGGCTACTACTACGTGGTCTATACGAACAGCACCGACCGCGCCACCTTTGGCATCGCGCGCTCGCGCGATCTGAAGAACTGGCTGCCGCTGAATGAGGTCAAGGCTGCGCCGGCAGGCGTCGCCCGCGCGCCGGAATGGCTGCGTGACAAGGACGGCAGCCTGAAAGTGCTTGTGTCGCTGGCGCAGGGAAAAGCGGACCAGTTTGGCGCTTACATCCTCGAACCGAATGCAGACTTCACGCAATGGTCCGCGCCGAAGGCGCTGCCAGGCCTGCAAGGCTATCTGGACACCTTCATCGTCCCGTCCAGCGACGGCTACACGGCCTTCATCCGGCAGCCAAAGGGCGGCTATATCGAGCTGGCGCAAGCGCAATCGCTCAGCGGTCCATGGACGGTCGCGAAGCAGGGCGACTGGGCCGGCTGGGGCGGCGCGCGCACAGGCCCCGCACTGGTGCGCCTGCCGGGTGGCGGCTGGCGCATCTATTTCGAGGAAGAGGGCGGCAAGCATGCCTGGTTCTCGGACAGCCAGGACGGCTTCAAGACCTGGAGCGCAAAACAGGAAGTCGGCGGCGTCTCCAGCATAGCCGGCCATTTCACGGTCCTGGCCGAAGACCCGAAGACCTACGCAGAAGCCACCCGCCCCCGAGGCCAGCCGAAAAAGATCAGCTGGGACGAGCACTCCCTGATCGTCGATGGCAAACGCGTGGTGGTGTGGTCCGGCGAGGTCCACCCGTTCCGCCTGCCCAATCCGGCGCTGTGGCGCGACGTGCTGCAAAAGATGAAGGCGGTCGGCTTCAACGCCGTCGCCTTCTATTTCGATTGGGGCTACCACTCGGCTGCGCCGGGCGTGTACGACTTCAGCGGCGTGCGCAATGTGGAACGTGCGCTGCAGATTGCGGAAGAAGAGGGCATGTACATCATTGCCCGTACCGGCCCATATGTGAACGCGGAGTTGACGGGCGGCGGCTATCCCGGCTGGATGTTCCGCAACCGCGCCGAAGCCCGCACCGACGATCCGGTGTACACGGCTGCCACCGATGAATGGATGACGCAGATTAACGCGATCGTCGCCCGCCACCAGGCCAGCACCGGCGGCGGCAACGTGATCGCCTATCAGCTGGAAAATGAACTGGGCAAGGTCGAGCCAAAGCACGTCCGCCATATGCAGCATCTTGCGCAGAAAGCCCGTGCGGATGGCATCTCCGTGCCGCTGTTTCACAACGCCGCCGGCCGTCTTCCCGACTGGGCGCCCAAGGACTCCACCGCGCCGTGGGCGAACTCCGGTCCGACCGATATGTATGCCTTCGACGGTTATCCGGGCGGCGCATGCAATGTGTTCGCCGATCCATCCGGTCCGAGCCGCGCTCCGGACTGGGGCATGTATGGCCAGCCGGGACCGAAAGCCGGCTCGCTGAGTTCACCGAAAACGCCCGGCTTCGCAGCCGAACTGGGCGGCGGCTGGTTCGACTACTGGGGCTCCAACGGCACCTACGACTGCACCTCGAAACGCCAGGGCAAGGGTTATCAGCGCGTGTTCTACGGCACGAACCTGATCAACCGCATCACGATCCATAACGTATACATGACCTTTGGCGGCACCTCGTGGGGCTGGCTGGGCGGTCCGGTGGTGTACACCTCCTACGACTACGGTGCTGCGATCTCGGAGGACCGCGGCTTGCGCGAAAAAGCGTACGCGCTGAAGCAGCAGGGCATGTTCGTGCAGGCGGCCGAGCAGGCGCTGGCTGAAATGGACAAGGGACCGCAGCTGAAAGTCAGCAACGGCAAGCTGAAGGTGTATCACAACATCAATCCGAAGACCGGCACGCACATCCTGTTTGCCGTGCACAATCCGTCGGATGCGCTGAGCGACGACCGCGGCAGCTTCGACCTGACCACACGGGATGGCAGCTATCAGGTACCGCTGCGCGTAAACGGCCAGGATGGCAAGCTGCTGCTGGCGTCGTATCCGATGGAGCGCCAGCACCTGGTGTATTCGACTTCCGAAATCCAGACGCATTTCCGCAATGGCGACCGCGATATCGTGCTGCTGCACGGCCGCGACAGGGAGGAGGGCGAGACGGTGCTGCGTTATGCCTCCGCGCCGCAGGTCGAGGTCTTGTCCGGCAAGGTTACGCACAGCTTCGATGCAGCCAGGGGCGACCTGAAGCTCTCCTATGCGCATGACGGCCTGGCCCGTGTACGCATCAGCGGCGGTGGCCGCGCGCCCATGCTGCTCCTGCTGGCCGACGAAAAAGCCAGCTTCAATATGTGGCGCCAGGACACGCCGCAAGGCGCAGTGCTGCAATCCACGCCGGCCCTGATCCGCTCGGCGAAATTCAATGGCGGCGCGCTGGCGCTGACCGGCGACACCAGCCGCGAGTCCACGCTGGAAATCTGGGGCCCGGCCGCGTCGTCAGTCACCTTCAATGGCGCGCCGGTGAGTACCAGCATCCAGGCGGATGGCAGCATCCGGGCCGCCAGTCTCAAGGGCCCGGACAATATCACGCTGCCGAAGCTGGCGACGCTGCAATGGACACGCCGCATGGATAGCCCGGAGGCGCAGCCTGGCTTCGACGACAGCCAGTGGATCAAGGCCGATCACCGTGCCTCGGCCGCGCAGACCTGGACCATGCCCGAGCGCGGCCAGCCCACCTTGAGCATGAGCGACTACGGTTTCCACCATGGCGACGTGTGGTATCGCGGACGTATGCGCATCACCGATCCGCGCACCAGCCAGCTGGAGCTGTTTTACGGCGGCGGCGGTGCAGGCATGATCCAGGTCTGGATCGACGGCAAATTCGTCGGCCAGGACGAAATGGATACCGGCCGCTCCTTCCCCGAGACCACGGACAGCGTGAAATACGCACTCGGCAAACTCACGCCGGGGGAACATGTGATCTCGGTCATGGTGCGCAACAACTCGCACAACTGGAACCTGATGGCGGATGATTATCACCGCGAGGCGCGCGGCCTGATCTCGGCGTCGCTGACTGCACGCGGAGGTACGCGCTTCGCCGTGCCGATCGAATGGCGCATCCAGGGCAACAAGGGCGGTGAAGCCATCGCCGACACGATGCGCGGTCCATTGAACAACGGCGGCCTGTATGGCGAGCGTGAAGGCTGGCATCTGCCGGGCAGGCAGGATGGCTGGCAGCCGGCCAGGCCGACCGCCGCGCCGCCCGCGGCTGGCACCTACTGGCTGCGTACCAGCTTTGCGCTCGATCTGCCGAAGGACCACGACGTGCAACTGGGCCTGGCATTCGGCGACGCCGGCAAGCCGCGCTCGGAGCGCAGCAACCGCGCGCTGATCTTCGTCAACGGCTGGAATATGGGGCAGTTCATTGCGAACATCGGTCCGCAGCGTACCTTTGTGATCCCGCCGGGCATCCTTAACCCGAACGGCCAGAACACCATTGCACTGGCCGTTACCACGGACGGGAAAGCGGAAAACGCGCTGGAGCCGGTAACGCTGGTGAACCTGCGTACGGCGCGCGGCGGTGTTCCGCCGGGCGAGGCTTCGCCGGACGCTGCTTACTGACTGCGTGCTTTGTGCAGCTTGCGGTAGCTGTCGATCTTGCGTTGGTGACGGTCGATGCCTTCCAGCTTCATGCTGGTTGGCGTCAGGCCGTGGAAGCGCACGCTGCCTTCCACTGAGCCGATGACCGCAGCCATGCGCTCGTCGCCGAACATGCGGCGGAAGTTGGCTTCGTAGTCGTCCAGCTCCAGCTCGTCGTCCAGTTCCACTTCCAGCACCACGTTCATGGCCTGGTAGAACAGGCCGCGCTCGACCGAGTTGTCGTTGTACTGCAGGAAGGCTTCCACCAGCTCTTTGGCTTCCTCGAACTGCTGCAGGGCGAGATGAATCAGCAGCTTCAGTTCCAGGATCGTCAGCAGCGCCCAGACGGTATTCTCGTCAAACTCGATGCCGATCAGCGAGCCGATTTCGGTGTAATCGTCCGACTCGCAATCTTCCAGGCGTTCCAGCAGTGCTTCCAGGCTCTCATCATCGAGGCGATGCAGGTTCAGGATATCGGAGCGGAAGGCCAACGCCTTGTTGGAGTTGTCCCAGATCAGGTCTTCCGTCAGGTAGATCTCCGAGTAGCCCGGCACCAGGATGCGGCAGGCGGTGGCGCCCAGATCCTTGTACTCGGCCATGTACACTTCCTTGCCCATGTCCTTGAGAATGCCAAGCAAGGCAGCCGCTTCTTCGGCATTGGAGTTTTCGCCCTGGCCGGAGAAATCCCACTCCACGAACTCGTATTCCGACCTGGCGCTGAAGAAGCGCCACGACACCACGCCGCTGGAATCGATGAAGTGTTCAACGAAGTTATTCGGCTCGGTCACCGCGTTGCTGACGAAGGTTGGACGCGGCAGATCGTTCAGGCCCTCGAAGCTGCGGCCCTGCAGCAGTTCCGTCAGGCTGCGTTCCAGCGCGACTTCAAGGCTTGGGTGCGCGCCGAACGAGGCAAACACGCCGCCGGTGCGCGGGTTCATCAGGGTGACGCACATGACCGGATACTGGCCGCCCAGCGATGCATCCTTCACCAGCACCGGGAAGCCCTGTTCTTCGAGTCCGCGGATGCCGGCCACGATGCCGGGGTATTTCGCCAGCACTTCCTGCGGCACGTCCGGCAGGGCGATTTCGCTTTCCAGGATTTCGCGTTTGACAGCGCGTTCGAAAATCTCGGACAGGCACTGCACCTGCGCCTCCGGCAGCGTATTCCCGGCGCTCATGCCATTGCTGACGAACAGATTCTCGATCAGGTTGGACGGGAAATACACCACTTCGCCGTCCGACTGGCGCACGAAGGGCAGCGAGCAGATGCCGCGCTCCACGTTGCCGGAGTTGGTGTCGTACAGGTGCGAACCACGCAGTTCGCCGTCCGGATTGTAGATGTCGAGGGAATACGCATCCAGGATTTCGGGTGGCAGTGCGTCGTCCCGACCCGGCTTGAACCAGCGCTCGTTCGGGTAATGCACGAATGGCGCATTGGCCAGTTCCTCGCCCCAGTACTGGCCGGCGTAGAAGTGGTTGCAGTTGATACGTTCGATATACTCGCCCAGCGCCGAAGCCAGCGCGCTTTCCTTGGTCGAACCCTTGCCATTGGTGAAGCACATGGGCGAATGCGCGTCGCGGATATGCAGTGACCAGACGTTGGGCACGATATTGCGCCAGGAAGCGATCTCGATCTTGATGCCCAGGTCGGCCAGCACCCTCGACATATTCGCGATGGTCTGCTCCAGCGGCAGATCCTTGCCCGGAATATACGTGCTCGCATCGGAGTCAGGATTCAGGGTCAGCAGCGCTTGGGCGTCAGCATCCAGGTTTTCCACTTCCTCGATGATGAACTCGGGGCCGGCCTGCACCACTTTTTTCACGGTGCAGCGGTCGATGGAGCGCAGGATGCCCTGGCGGTCCTTTTCGGAGATGTCGGCCGGCAGTTCCACCTGGATCTTGAAAATCTGCTGGTAGCGGTTTTCCGGATCGACAATATTGTTTTGCGACAGGCGGATATTTTCGGTGGGAATATTGCGCGTATTGCAATACAACTTCACGAAATAAGCCGCGCACAGGGCTGACGATGCCAAAAAGTAATCGAACGGACCGGGCGCGGAGCCGTCGCCCTTATAGCGGATGGGCTGGTCGGCGATCACCGTGAAGTCGTCGAACTTGGCTTCGAGACGAAGCTTATCGAGGAAGTTGACCTTGATTTCCATGGGAGTTCCAAATAGTGCGCAAAATGACGTAGCCGCTATTATCCGTTGTTTGGCGCGATGCAGCAAAGGAGGCTGATATCGGCCCGCTGCGTTGCCGCGGGCCGATATCAGCGATGGCTGACAAGGCGGGCGTGCATCTGTTCGCGTTCGCTTGGCGAAGGGGACTGCAGGTAGTTGAACTTGCCCGAAATCTGGGTGGCCACCGGAGCGCCGTCGCGGAACAGGATGCGGTTGCCGGCCAGGGCCGGGACCTTGTCGCCGGGGAGAACAGTGCCGCTCAGGTTGAGCGGGTCGATGGCGGAGATGGCGACCAGGGAGCCGTCGTGCGGGCGGCGGCGCATTTCGCGCAGCAGCGGGATGGCTTCGGGCAGGGCGAACTGTTCGCCCGACAGGGCGGCAACGAAGCGGCCGCCGCGGATTTCGCCGCGCGCCTCGAGCCGGTGATACACGGGCAGCAGCTCGCGCCACGACGGCATCCACGACGGCTCGCGATCCAGCAGCTTCCAGAACATCACGCCGTAGCGGCGCAGCAGCGTCATGGCGATGTGCTCCAGCGTTTCGGGGCTGATGCGCGGGCGGCGCGCCGGCGCTGCGGCGGCCGGGACAGGTGCGGCCGCCGGTTCAGCCGGCACGCTGCCGCTGCGCTCGTGGATGGTCACGCCGTCCGCCTGGCGCACCAGCGCCCAGCGTCCTGCTTCTTCCATGGTCGGCCCCGCGCCACGCCTGCGCCGGCGGTCCATGGTGTTGCGCTTGTTGGCCGGCGCCAGCATCGCGCGCAGGCCCGCATAGCTGTCGGCGTTCACCAGCCCCGTGGCCACCAGCTCGCCCAGCACCGCTTCCAGTTCAACCGGCAGCAGGCGCGCCTCGTGCGCCAGTTCATCGTAGAACATCGCGCCATGACGGCGCAGCGCATCCAGCACGCGTACCGCGCGCGGCGATACTTCCACTTCGGCCGCCACCGCCGGCAGCGCATGCCACAGCGCGAGCTGGCGCCGCGGCAGCAGCACCAGCGGCGTGCTGCGCACAGGGCCGCCGTTGGCGCTGGGTGGTGCGCCAACGCGCGTCCATACGATGCGTCCGCTGCGGCACAAATCGTCCAGCCACAGGATCGAGTAATCCTTGATGCGCGCGCCCAGCAACTCGCTCTCCCAGGCGCCGGCCGGCGCCTCGAAGCCTTCCAGCTGCGACAGGACCTGCTGCAGCGTATCCACGCCCTGCAGCCGCGCATCGTCGGCAAGGTGCTGCCATTCGAACAGGAAGCGCATGAAATCTTGCCGCTCGACCGGCTCGATCTCGCGCCGCAGGCTGCGAATCGTGTAGCGGTGGATGCGCGCCAGCAGGTGCCGTTCGCACCATTCTTCGCTGACCGCACGCAGCGTGAAGCGCCCGCGCATCACGTAGCCTTCGCTTTCCAGCTGCGTCAGCGCGATCAGGACGGTGCTCTCCGGCAGCGCAAGCGCGGAGGCGATGGCCGCCGCGGGCTGCGGGCCGAAGCCGGAGAGGCGGGCGCGCAGCAGTTCGACCAGGGCGGCATCGCGCGTCCAGGGTTCGTCGCCGTTCAGGGCCAGGCGCTCGGGAATTTCCAGCGGCGGGGTGGCGACCGCGTCCGGATAGGCGGCCTGCAGCATGGGCAGGCGCTCCAGCGCGGCCAGGAGATCACCGCTGGCCAAGGCCCCAGGGGCTGCGGCGCCGCGCCCGGCCTCGCTGCCGCGGTGCTGATGCGGGTGCAATGTCAGGCGCGTAGCCCGGCCGCCTGCCACCAGTTCGCCCAGCCAGGCATCCCAGCCCTCATTGACCGCTGACTCATCGCGCGTAATGCCGGCCAGCTGCATCAGCGCCTCCTGCATCTCGTCCGCATTGCGCACGTGCGGCCAGGCCTCGTCCGCCACCGCCTCGATGGCGCCGGCATCCAGCGCGCCCATATCGCCGGTGGACGCGGGATCGCTCCAGCGGCGGTTCAGCACCGCCTGGGTGCGGCGTTCCTCCAGCGGCGCATCGTCAAGGAAAGCGTAAGGACTGGCGTTCAGTACCTCCATCGCCAGCGGTGAGGGCGCGGGCAGGTCGCGCGAAATCAGCTGCACCTCGCCCGCTTCCATGCGGCGCAGCAGGGCCAGCCAGCCCTCGCTGTCCATCGCCTCGTGCAGGCAATCGTCCAGCGTCTGATCCACCAGCGGATGACTGGGCAGTTCGCGTTCGCCGACGATATTTTCCAGGCAGGCCGCCTGATCGGGGAACACGGCCGCCAGCAGATCGTCGCTGCGCATGCGCTGCAGCTGCGGCGCGACCTTGCGCCCGGCGCTGAAGCGCGGCAGGGCCAGCGCCGTGGTGGCGTTCCAGCGCCAGCGCACATTGAACAGCGGCGCATCGAGCAGCGCCTGCACCAGGATATGCTCGGCGCTGGCCGAGCGCAGATAGCGCCACACCTCGTCCAGCGGGAAGCTGTGGCTCTCGGACAGCGACAGCACGATCGAGTCCTCGGTGGCTGCCGCCTGCAGCTCGAAATTGAAGGTGCGGCAGAAACGCTTGCGCAGCGCCAGGCCCCAGGCGCGGTTGACGCGGCTGCCATACGGTGCGTGCAGCACCAGCTGCATGCCGCCCGACTCGTCGAAGAAACGCTCCATGATGAGCGTATCGCGCGTCGGCAAGGCGGACAGCGCGGCCCTGGCGCGCGCCAGGTAATCGACGATCTGGCGCGCCGCATCGTCCTGCAGGCCGAGATGCTCGTACAGCCAGTCGATCGCCTGCTCGATGGCCGCCTCGCCATCGTCCTGCTCCGCCAGCAGCTGGTTAATCTGTTCGCGCAGGCGCGCCACGCCAAGCGACAGCTCGTCGCTGCGCCCCGGCGCCTCGCCAATCCAGAACGGGATATTCGGCGCCGCGCCATGCGCATCCTCAACGCGCACCTTGCCGGCTTCCACCTTCAGGATGCGGTAGGAATGGTTCCCCAGCTGGAACACGTCGCCGGCCATGCTCTCCACCGCGAAGTCCTCGTGCACCGTACCGACATTCTGGCCGGCCGGTTCCAGCAGCACCGTGAAATCGGCGTTGTCCGGGATGGTACCGCCCGACATCACCGCCGTCATCTTGCCGCCGCGGCGGCCGCGCAGGGTGCCGCTGACGGTGTCCCGGTGCAGATAGGTGCCGCGCACGCCCTGGCGGCTGGTGTAGCCCTCGGTCAGCATGCGCAGCACGGCGTCGAAGCGTTCGCGTTCCAGCTGCGCATAAGGGGAGGCGCGGCGGATCAGGGCGAACAGCTCGTCCTCGCTCCATTCACGGTTGCCCACTTCGGCCACGATCTGCTGCGCCATCACGTCCAGCGGCGCGACGGGGATGTGCAGGATGTCCAGCTCCCCGCGCCGCACGCAGTCCAGCAGCGCGGTGCATTCGATCAGGTCGTCGCGCGAGGTGGGGAACAGGCGCCCCTTCGGCGTGCCGCCCACATGGTGTCCGGAGCGGCCGACGCGCTGCAGGAAGGCGGCAATGCTGCCGGGCGATTCCATCTGGCATACCAGGTCCACATCGCCGATATCGATGCCCAGCTCCAGGGAGGCGGTGGCAACCAGCACGCGCAGCTCGCCGCGCTTCAGGCGCTGTTCGGCGTCGAGGCGGTATTCGCGGGCCAGGCTGCCGTGGTGGGCGGCCACATGTTCGGCGCCGATGCGGTCCGCCAGGTGGCGCGCCATGCGCTCGGCCATGCGGCGCGTGTTGACGAAGACCAGCGTGGTCTTGTGCAGGGCCGTCAGCTCGGCCAGGCGGTCGTACACGCGCTCCCACACTTCGTTCGGCATAACCGCATCGAGCGGCACGGGCGGCAGTTCCAGACCCAGATCGCGTGCCCGCACGTGGCCGACATCGACCACGGCGCATTCGCGTCCCGTGCCGGCCAGGAAGCCGGCCACAAGGGACAGCGGCTTCTGCGTGGCCGACAGGCCGACCCGCACCGGCGGTTTCGCACACAGCGCATCCAGCCGCTCCAGACTGAGGGAAAGGTGGCTGCCGCGTTTGCCGCCCGCCACGGCGTGGATCTCGTCCACGATCACCGTGCGCACGGTGGACAGCATGGCGCGGCCGCTGTCCGAGCCAAGCAGCACATACAGCGATTCGGGCGTGGAGACGAGGATATGCGGCGCACGGCGGCGCATGGCGTTGCGCTCGGCCTGCGGTGTATCGCCGGTACGCACGGCGGTGCGGATGCCGTGCGGCGGCAACTGCATGGATTCCAGCCGGGCGCCGATGCCGGCCAGTGGCGCCAGCAGGTTGACCTGGATGTCGTTGGAGAGCGCCTTCAGCGGCGAGACGTACAGCACCCGCGTTTCGTCCGGCAGCGGAGCGCTTTCGCTCTCGCGCACCAGTGCATCGATGGCCGCGAGGAAGGCCGTCAGGGTCTTGCCGGAGCCGGTCGGCGCGGCGATGAGGCTTGTGCTGCCTTGCTGGATCAGCGGCCAGGCTCGGCGCTGCGCTTCCGTGGCGCCCGCAAAGGCCGATGCAAACCACGCTGCGACGGCGGGATGAAAGTCTTGCATCGTGGCGTCAGTTCGCGTAGGCATCGTCTTTAAGTAGGGATGATGGCGCCGAATCCAATAGTGAAAGCGCGTTCTAGTCCTTGCGCTCGACGATCACGTAATGCTTTTTGACCGGTTCGACAACTTCGAATACGCCCCTGAAACCGCCGGGAATCACCAGCGCGTCGCCGGGACCGGCTTCGGCGGCGTGGCCTTGTTCGTCGATCACGCGGCAGCGGCCTTCGAGCACGTAGAAGTATTCATCCTTGTTGGGCGCGAAGGCGATGCGCCAGCTGCCGGTTTCACAGGCCCAGACGCCGGCGTTGACTTCGCCGCTGGCGTTGGTGAAGTGATTCCAGGTGGTGCGGCGGGGATTGCCGTCCAGGCGGCGCTCCTCGCGGGGATGATCGTATTCGGGCTGGATGGATGGACTGCGGAAGTCTGTGATGGCGGACATATGGCGACGTGGCTGCGGGTTCATGGTGAAGTTGGCATTGTAGCGCCGGGCGCACGGCGTTCCTGGCGAGCGGGGCGCTCAGCCGGGCTGAGCACGCCGTGCGCATCCAGCGCGTACTGGTCGAAGTCGCGTGCCAGGAATAGCGTGCCCCGGTAGCGGCTGCGCGCATCCGCCTCCAGCTCGGCCAGGCCTTCGGGATTGTCGTAACGCGGGCTGAAGTGGGTCAGGATCAGGTTCGGAATCGCCTGCTCGGTAGCGAACCCGGCAACTTGCTGGGCGGAACTGTGGCCGCGTCCCGGACCGACCCTGGCCAGGCCAGCCGAGGTGTAGGTGGCTTCGTGCACCAGCAACTGGGCGCCTTCGCAGGCCTGGGCCAGCAGCGACGGGGTGTCGTTATCGCCGCCGACCACGGCCACGGCGCGTTCGCGGCGTGCGGTACGGAAATCATCGGCCAGCAGCAGGCTGCCATCCGGCTGCGGGATATTCTCGCCGGCCTGCAGCCGGCCCCAGTCCGGTCCGGATGGAATGCCGCGCGCCCGCAGCGCGTCCGTATCCAGTTTCCATTTCGCCGTTTCAACGGTAAAGCGGAAGCCGACGCTGGGCACGCGGTGCGACAGGCCGAAGCGCTCGATGCGGATGCCCGGCGCCTCATGCACCAGCTGGGCCGCATCGACATCGACGTGGATGAGCGGGAAGGTCAGGAACAGTTCGGTATGCAGCAGGGTGGCCTCCACCCAGTGCCTGACTGCCTGCGGAGCAATCAGGAGCAGGGGACGGGTGCGGCCCGTCATCGAGGCGCTGGCAAGCAGGCCGGGCAGGCCGTAGCTGTGGTCGCCGTGGATGTGCGTAATGCAGATGCCGGCCAGGTCATGCACCGAGAGTGGCGTGCGCTGTAGCCGGTGCTGCGTTGCCTCACCGCAATCGACCATCCACCAGTCGCGGCTGAGTACGGTTTGCAGGGCGAGGGCGGTGACATTGCGCCGGATGGTCGGCACGCCCGAGGAGGTGCCAAGAAAGGTGAGCTTGAGCATAACGGCATTATAAGTCGGACTAATTTAGTTAGGACTCTTGACTTATCTCCGCGACGCACTATCATACCGGTACACGCAGGAACGTCATTTCCTGCGTTTTAATAAACCATAACAGTTAGGAGTCCTAATAATGAAATTATTCACTTCAGTCCTGGCAGCCGGCCTCATCTTTGCGTCGCTGGGCGCCCAGGCGCACGAGGGTCATACGGGCGGCATCCAGAGCGCGCCTTCGAAAACGGTGAAAGCGCCATTCGATATCGTGCATACCAGGATCACGACCGAGGGCAATACCGCCATCTTCCATATCGCCGTGTCGGGCAAGGCCGGCGCGTCCAGGCCGGCGAAAACCGGCAAGCTGGCGGGCAGCAATGTGTTTTCCTATGTGTGGCCGACCACGATGGACCCGTCCGTCATCGGTTTCGAGAAGGGCGCCGGCATCCTGGCCTTTGCCGTGACTTCGCACCCGGACTTCGACGACACCCCGCTCTATGACGAAAACGGCGACGGCAACCTGGCCAATGACGGTGATCTGTGGCATTCGCACTGGGTGGTGCTGAAACCCGATGACGCCTGCGGCAAGGGCGCGCTGAAGGTGGTCGATATCCCTGAAGGCGCCAAGCCGAAGGTGCCGAAAACCTGGCCCGGCCTGCCGCTGCTGATCGACAGCCCCGGCTACACCCCGGTCTTCAGCAAGGAAACGCTGGAAGTGCGCGTGCCCTTTGATGACATCAGCCAGGTCAGCGACGCCGGTTTCGATGGCGTGACGTCCGCACTGCGCGTGAACGCCAGCGTGCACAACCCGCTGCTGTGCGTGGTTGACGTGTTCAAGGTCGCTTCGGGCAAGCTGTCGCTGCCGGGTAAAGTGGGGAAATAAGCAGAAGGCCGATCAGCAGCAACTGCCACGCAACAGGCTCCGGGACCGGAGGGATGCCCGGCGTGGCGAAGTCGTTTTGCACCTGCAGGCGGTAGTAGCTGCCTTCGCAGGTGGCTGGGGCGGGGCAGTTGTTGAGTGGGAGCGCCGGATGGGCGGGATCGTCATAGACGAAGCCATCCGCCAGCTCGGTACCGCGCGGGAAGTTCGCGTAGTTGGTGACGGTCATCAGGTAGCTGCCGGCTGCGAGCTGGCCGAAGTAAAGACCGGAGTCGAAGTCGGTCTGGCCCGGCACGAGATTGGGCTGGTCGTCGTTAAGCTGAATCAGCCGTCCGTCCAGCCACAAGGCAGTGATGGGATCGAAGTGAACGCCGTACTGGTATGAGTCGGTCCAGATGGCGACGCTTTCCATCATCCTGTCGAGCACGAGCGGTATGCTGACCACGCCGCGTTCGGAACCGATATTTCCTTCAAAGGTGAGCGTGTCGGCATGGGCCGGCAGCCAGGCGCACACCAGGGCCATCAGTACAGCAAGCAATCCGTTCATCGCAGCCTCCCTGTTTTGTTCACTATAGTCCCGCCGGAGCTGCGCACGATTGGCGCACGATGCCGGGATCGGTAAGTATTCGGTAACTGTTGCGCGCATATTCTTGAGCCCGTTGCCCGCAAGGGCGTTCATAACGGGAGAAGGGCATGAATCGCATGCAGATCGGGCTGGTGCAGCAGTCGTGGCGCCAGCTGGAAGATATACGGCCGGAGGTCGGCGGACTGTTCTACGACCGCCTGTTCACGCTGGCCCCGGAACTGAGAACCCTGTTCCGCGGCGATATGCGCGAGCAGGGCGATAAGCTGGTGAGCATGATCGACGCCGCCATACGCGGCCTGAGCCAGCCGGAAGCGCTGCTGCCAAGGCTGGCGCAACTGGGATCGCGCCACCGCGGCTACGGCGTGCGCGCATCCGACTACCGCACCGTAGCCCAGGCCCTGCTGCTGACCCTGGAAGCGGGACTGGGCGCAGACTTCACAGCGGAAGTCCGGCAAGCCTGGATCGCCGTGTACGCCGTGATTGCGGAGACCATGCAGCGGGGAAGTGTCGCAGCCGCCGCCTAAGCCTGGTACATCAGGTAGCGGTTGCGGCCGCCCGTCTTGGCGCGGTACATGGTGGCGTCCGCCAGTTCGATCAGGCTGTCCAGCTCGGTGCCATGGTCGGGATACAGGCTGATGCCGGCGCTGACGCTGATTTCCAGCAGATGCCCGTCGATATGGAAGGGCTGGGCCAGGCTGTGCACGACCTTGGATGCGATCGCATGCACCGGCGCATGGTCGCTCAGCATGGGCAGGATCAGCACAAACTCGTCGCCACCGAGGCGTGTCACGGTATCGCTGTGGCGCACGCAATGGCGCAGCCGTTCGGCCGCCTCCACCAGCAGGCGGTCGCCGATATGGTGGCCGAGCGTATCGTTGATCTGCTTGAACTTGTCCAGATCGATAAACACCAGCGCCACATAGCCGCCATCGCGCTGGGCGGCGGACAGTGCCTGGCGCGCGCGTTCCTGCATCAGCACACGGTTCGGCAGCCCGGTCAGCATATCGTGGTGGGCCTGGTGCCGTACTCTTTCCTCGTCGCGCTTGCGGCGCGTGATATCGAAGACCGTATAGCGGGCGAGGGCCGGCGCTTCGTCCGGCAGATCGGAAATCGTGGCGGCGTTCAGCAGCACGGGAATGGCATGGCCGTCCGCATGGCGGATTTCGACTTCCACTTCCTTCAGCGCGGTCAGCCAGCCGCCGATGGCCAGCACGGGAAAGCGCGCCAGCAGCGCGTTGCGGCTGTCGGCGGTGATCACGTCGCTGAATTTCAGCTTGCCGACAACGTCTTCGCGGCGCCGGCCCAGCCATCCCAGTTCGGTGTCGTTGATATGCACGAACACGCCGTCGCGGTCCAGCGAATGGTAGCCGCAGGAGGCATTGTTATACAGGGCCAGGATCTGCGCGGCGGACGCCTGCAGCTCCCGCGTGCGCTGTTCCACCTTGTGCTCCAGCTGCTGCTGGTAGGCTGCCACCTCGCGCTGCAGCAGGCGCGCCTCCACCGCCCGTTGTACGGTCAGCACGAAATCGTGCCGGTCGAAGGGCTTCACGATGAACTGGTAGATATGCGCCTTGTTGATGGAATCGATGATCGTGGCGATATCCACGAAGCCGGTCACCACGATGCGCGGCGTAGCCGGCAGGCACAGGGCCAGATGGGTGAACAGCTCCACGCCGGTCAGGCGCGGCATGCGCTGGTCGCTGACGATGCAGTCCAGGCGTTCCGGTTCGGGCAGGGACGCAATCAGTTCCAGCGCTTCGCGCCCGTCGGCCGCTTCCAGCAGTTGGTAGCGCTCCTCCAGCAAGGTGCGCATCACCAGCAGGTTGGCCGGTTCATCGTCCACCAGCAGCACCAGCGGCCGCACAGCCGCCTGCGGCGCCTCGCCGTTCAATTCGTCGAGCCGCCGTTTGCTGAAGATGGACATATGTTCAGGCAGCGCTGTTCAGTGCCTGCAGCGCAGCTCCCGCTTCGGCCAGCGCCGCCCGTGCGGCCGAAGCGCGCGCCAGCAGTTCGGCGCCTTTGCCGTCCGGCTCGCCGGCACGCGATTCCAGCTCCCGGTGATAGTCGGCCGTCAGCCGCTCTGCTTCGTAAGCGGCTACCGCGCAGCGCACGTTGAGCAGGAAATCGGTGGCGTCGAAAGGCTTGGCGACGAACTTGAACACGGCGGCCTTGTTGATGGCGTCAGCCAGGGCGTCCATGTCCATGAAGCCGGTAACCAGGATACGCCGGGTCGTGGGCAGCAGGGCGGCGACGCGCTCGAATAGCTCCACCCCGGTCATTTTCGGCATGCGGTGGTCGCTGATCACGCAGGCCAGGGAAGCGGGCGATTCCAGCCCCTCGATCAGGCGCAGCGCCTCATGGCCGTCCAGCGCTTCGATGATATTGAAATGGGGGCGCAGCACACCCGCCATCACGGACACGTTCGCATCGCGGTCGTCCACGATCATCACCGTCTGCCGGGATGACGGCGACGCGGCATCTTGCGCGGCTTGCGCCAGGTGTTCTTTCTTGAAAATCGCCATGGGTATCGTGGTTGTAAGGCGCCGGGGCGCCCAATCTTTATACACATTTTTACGGACAGGGTCAACGTCGCGAAAACCCATCGGTAAGCGGTCTGTAAGCGCTGCTGCGCTACCCTTCGTTGACGCTGGCATAGCCCTGCATTACCATCAATTTTCCGCTTCCCGGCCGGTCACCCAACGTGAAATACGCCAAACTCGCACGCCCCCGCATGTACAAGGCGTTGCCGCGCCTGCGGCTGTTCGCCCGGGTGGAAGCCATGCTGCGCGAGCATCCGGTGCTGTGGATCGCCGCCCCGCCCGGTGCAGGCAAGACCACGCTGGCCGCGAGCTATCTGGCGGAGAGCGCGCGTCCCGTCGCCTGGTGCCAGCTGGACGAAGGCGATGCCGATCCCGCCACCCTGTTCTACTTCCTGAATACGGCCCTGCACGAGATTGCACCCCAGCCCACCGCGCCCGACCCGCAGCAGCTGGCCGGCCAGCAGGCCGCGCCCCTGGCGCAGCGCTACTTCCGCGACTTCTACGCCCGCTTGCCGCAGGGCGCGGTGCTGGTGCTGGACAATGTGCAGGACTTCGACTGGGACAACGCCGGCCAGCTGCTGGAAACAGCGCTGAATGAAGTTCCGGAAAGCATCAATGTTGTCATCCTGAGCCGGGAACCGCTACCGGGCAGGCTGTCGCGCATGGCTCTGCATGGCCAGATCGCCAGCCTGGGCTGGCCGGACATCCGCTTCACCTCCGACGAGGCGCAGGCCCTGGCCGAGCTGCACGGGCTGCGCACGCCGGACCTGGAGCGCTGGCTGGCGCTGCTGGACGGCTGGGCAGCCGGCATCGCCATGCTGCGTGACCTGTGGCGCGACACCGACCCGGATGCCTCGCTGGCGCTGGACGGCCACGACGCCGTGTTCCGCTATTTCGCGGGCGAGATCCTGGACCGCATGCCCACGGCCAGCCAGAAGCTGCTGCTGTTGCTGTCCTGCCTTCCCGGCCTGTCGCGCGGCGATGCGGAAAGGCTGGCCGGCAGTCAGGCCGGCGCGCTGCTGGACCAGCTGTTCCAGAAGCGCCTGTTCGTGGAGCGCAGCAGCGAAGGCGCCCAGACCTACCACTTCCACGCGCTGTTCCGCAGCTTCCTGCAGCAGCAGGCGCGCCAGCGCATCGAGGCGGACGAATTGCGCAACTGGCTGGCCTCCGGCGGCGCCATGCTGGAGCAGCAGGGACGGCTGGACGATGCGGCCCGGTTGTACCAGGAGGCGCAGGGCCACGCCGCACTGGCGCAGATGCTGCGCTCGCGCGCTGGGGAAATGCTGGCGGCCGGGCGTGGCCACAGCTGGCGCGAGTGGATGAGCGCCCTGCCGGCCGAACTGACCGAGGCCGACCCGGAACTGTGGTACTGGCACGGCGTATCGCTGCTGGATGCGGCGCCGGGCCGGGCGCGCCAGGTGCTGGTGCGGGCCGCCAAAGCCTTCAAACAGCGCGCCGACGATCAGCTGCATCTGCTGGCGCTGACCGCCATCATTGACAGCTACGAGCAGGAATGGAGCGGCCTGGAAGCGCTGCGTATCTGGATCGACGCGCTGGCCGTCTATCTGCCGGCGGCGGGGGAACAGCTCGCCGATCCCGTTGCCGATCTGCGTCTGCATACGCGCATGGTGCTTGGCCTGCTGCTGGTGGAGCCGGAATCGGCGCGGCTGGCGCCGGCCGCGCAGCAGGCCATGCATGCGCTGGCGCAGGTGGACGATGCGGGCGAAAAGCTGTCCGCCGGCGCCATCCTGCTGAGATACCTGGACTGGAGCGGCGCCTTCGACCTGGCGCAATGGCTGGTCTCGGCCCTGAGCCGCAGCGCCGAGGACCCGTCGGTCAGCGCCTTCCACCGCGTCTGGTGGTACGGGCGCGTGGCGCGCTGGTACCAGCAGGGCGGGCAGCGCCAGGAGGCTGAGGACTCGGCCGGCGCGGCCAAGGCGATCGTGGCCAGCTTCAATCTCGATCCCCTGCTGTTCCAGCTGCTGGAGGCGACGCACCTGATCGCAGCCGGCGAACTGGGGGCGGCCCGCACCTTGCTGGACCAGATCCGCAGCGCCTTGCCGCCGGCGCGCTACCTGGACCGGCTGGAATTCCATCTGCTGGATACGCAGTGGCATGCCCGCTGCGGCGATATTGCGGCCGCCTTGCAGTCGGCGCGCGAAGGCATGGCGCTGAGCGAGCAGACCGGCCTGGCGTGGCCGGCGCGCGGACGCACCGAAGCTTTGCTGGCAGCCCTGCATGCGCTGGATGGTGAACGCGAGGCATCCGGCTACTGGTACCGCGAGGCGGCGCTGCATGCCACCGGCCACGATGCGCTGCTGGTGCGCGAAGGAGGGCAACTGGTGCAGGCTTACCTGTGCGCTGCCGCCGGCGAGGACCAAGCCGCGCAGGGCCATCTGCGCGCTGCGCTTGGTGCGCACCGTCTGCGCCAGGGCTCCAGCCTGTTCGCCGAGATTCCCCTGCTGGCGGCGTCCATCGCGGAGCTGGCCTTCCGCTACGACATCGAACGCGCCCACATGAGCGCAATCGTGGTGCGCCAGAACCTGCGCCCGCGCGACCGCATGGCGCCGGAATGGCCCTGGCAGGTGGCGGTGCGCACGCTGGGCGGCTTCGAGCTGCGCATGCACGGCGAGGTGCAGCAGGCCAGCGGCAAGGCGCAGCAGCGCCCCTTGCTGCTGCTGAAGGCGCTGGTCGGCGGCAATCACGGCGGCAGCCAGAATGCTCGCAGCCAGAAAGCCCTGTGGACCCAGCTCTGGCCGGATGGCGATGATCCGAAATCGGCCCTGAACGTCACCGTGCACCGCCTGCGCAAGCTGCTGAAGGCCGATGAAATGGTGACCGTGACGGCGGGCGCGGTTTACCTGGACGATGGCGCGCTATGGAGCGATATCGGCCAGCTGGCGGCGCTGTGCGAGCGGATCGCAGGCTTTGCCCGCGGCGCCAGTGGACGCGAGCTGGACGAAGCGGCATTGCAGCTGCTGGATCTGTACCGCGGCAGCTTCTGTGATGGCGAGGAAGATGGCTGGATATTGTCCACGGCGGCACGCTGGCGCAGCCGCTTCGTGAGCGCGGTGGCCATGCTGGGGCAGCAGCTGGAAAGCGCTTCGCGCTGGCAGGCGGCTATTGCGCTGTACCAGCGGGCGCTGGACTCGGAGCCGCTGGCGGAAACCCTGTACCGCGGCGTGATGCGCTGTGCGGCGGCGGACAGCGATCCGGGCACGGCGCTCAGCGCTTACCGGCGCTGCAAGCAGATGCTGTCGGTGGTCGCCAGCCTGCCGCCGTCGGGCGAGACGGAGACGCTGGCGGCAAGCCTGGGCTTCAAGGTCTGAGCGGCTGGCGCAGGCGGTTCACGCCAGCGGCAGCACCACGGTAAAGCAGCTGCCCGCGCCCGGCGCCGAACGGGCCTCGATCCGCCCGCCATGCTTCTGCACGATGCCGAAGGAAATCGACAGCCCCAGCCCGGTCCCGCTGCCGACATCCTTGGTGGTGTAGAACGGCTCGAAAATCCGGTCCAGCTGCGTGGGCTCGATGCCGCAGCCATTATCCTCGAACTCGATTTTCAGGCACTGGCCCTCGATATAGCTGCGGATCACCAGCCGGCCTTGCAGCCCCGGCTCCTTCCCGCGCCGCGTCTCGATCGCCTGGCAGGCATTCACGATCAGATTCATGAACACCTGGTTCAGCAGCGAAGGCCAGCATTCGAGCAGCGGATTGGCATCCAGCACGCAGCGGATATCCACTTCGCGCGAGTAGCGCGTGCGCACCAGGTTGACGGTGGAGCGCAGGCTATCCGCCACCGCCACCGTGTTGCGCTCCGCCTCGCCGAGACGGGCAAAGTTCAGCAAGTCCTTCACCAGCAGGCGGATGCGCGATGTGCCCTCGACCACCACACCGATCTGGCTTTCCAGCCGGTCCACGTGGCCGCCGATGGCGTCGGTCACGCTGCGGTCCACATCGTCGCCGGCAAGGTGCAGCAGGAAGGCGTGGAAATGGCGTACCTCCTCGCCGAGGTTTTGCGCTCCCACGTGGGCGAAGTTGACCGGATTGTTGATCTCGTGCGCAATGCCCGCCGTCAGCGTACCGACGGACGCCATTTTCTCCTGCAGCACCATCTGCTGCTGCGTCGCCTTCAGGCTGGCCAGCGCATCGGCGGCCTCCCTGGTGCGCTCCTGGACCTGCTGCTCCAGCACCTGCTGCTGGTGCAGGAAGCGCCGGATGCGCATGCGGTACAGGGTGTAAGCCGCCAGCGCCGCCAGCAGCATGGCCAGCAGGCGGAACCACCAGGTCTTCCAGAACGGCGGCGCGATGGTCAGCGTCATGGTCACGCCTTCCTCGTTCCACACGCCGTTCTTGTTGGCCGCCTTCACCCGGAAGATGTAGTGGCCCGGATCGAGGTTGGTATAGGTGGCGATGCGCCGCGACGGGGAGGTGACAACCCAGTCCTTGTCGAAGCCGACCAGCTGGTAAGCGTACGCGTTGCGCTGCGGGTCGGCGAAGTGCAGAGCGGCGAATTCGATGGAGAACACCGAGTGGCGGTAGGACAGGGCGATATTGGCTGGCCGGTGCAGCGGACCATCCAGCCGGAAGCCGTCCGGCGCTTTCTGGAAAACCGACTGGTTGAACACGGCGATATCGGTAATCGCCACTTCGGGCGGGTGCGGATTGGTGCGCACATCCTTCGGCCGGAACGACAGCAGGCCGCCCGAGAAACCGCCGTAGTACAGGGTGCCGTCCGCTGCGGCCCAGGCGGAATGGTTGATGAAGCCGCCCTCGTTCAGGCCGTCGCCGGCGGTGAAGTGCGTATAGCGCCCGGTAGTGGGATCGAAGGCGGAGACGCCGGCATCGGTGCTGACCCACAGGCGGCCGTCGCGGCCCTGCAGGATCGCGTCCAGCGTGGCATCGGTCGGATAGGACTTGATGCTGGCCTTGCCGCCCGCATCCAGGTCGATGCGGTTCAGGCCGAGCGGCGTGCCGACCCAGATCGTGCCCTGGTCATCCTGCATCAGGGTCCAGATGCGGTTGTGATTCAGGCCGTTGCCGCCTTCCGTGCTGACGAAATGGCGGAAGCGGCCGCTGGCCGGATCGAAGCGGTCCAGGCCGGAATAGGTGCCGAGCCAGAACTGGCCGTCCTTATCCTGCAACACCACGTTCACGAAGTCGCTGGCCAGGCTGTCCGGATTGGCGGCATCGTGGCGCCAGGTGGTCACTGCGCCGCTTTCCGGATCGAGCCGGTTCAGGCCGGCATTGGTGCCGGTCCACAGCATGCCAGCCCGGTCGCGGATGATGTGATTGATGGTGTTGTTGCCGGGATCGGGCGAAGGAAAGGGATGGGGCGAAAAGCGCCCGCTGGCGGCGTCGTAGCGGTTCAGGCCAGTCGTGGTGGCGACCCACATGCGCTGATGGCGGTCGTAGGCGACGCCGGTAACGGTGTCGGAGCCCAGCGTGCCCGCTTTCTGGCTGTCGTGGCGATAAACGGTGATCTTGCCGCGGGAGGGATCGTAGTGGTTCAGGCCCTGGTTGGTGGACAGCCACAGGCCGCCGCTGCCGTCGCCGTCGATCTTGTTAATCAGGTTGCTGGACAGCCCATCCGGCTCCTGAGGGCTGGATAGCAGGCGGCGGAATCCGCCGCTATCGAGGTCGGCGCGGCCCACGCCGCCGGCCAGGCTGCCGATCCACAGCGTGCCGCTGCGGTCCTGCCACATGCCGGTCAGCTGTCCCGCCGGCACGCTGTGCGGATCGGTGGGATCGTGGGCGAAGCGCTCCAGCATCGCCGCCTGCGGCGTCTGGCGGAACAGGCCGGCCGCAGTGGCGATCCATACATAGCCGCGGCTGTCGCGCGCCAGGCCGAGCACCGTGCTTTCCGGCATGCCCTGCGCCGCGCCATAGCGCAGGCGCTGCGGTTCGTCGCCGCCGATATCCCAGCGTTCCAGCCCGCCGCCACCGCCGATCCATAACTGGCCATCGACCGCCAGCAGGGTGCGGATCACATTGCGCCTGCTCTCTTCGGCCGGACTGCCGCCGCCCAGGCGGAAATGCCTGAACGGAGCGCCCGGGCCGTCGTAGCGGTCAAGCCCGGCACGGGTGCCGATCCACAGGCGGCCCTTGCCGTCCATCGCCAGCGCGGGCACGGAATTGTTGGCCAGGCTGGCCCGGTCGCTGTCGGTGTGGCGGAAGCTGGCGAATTTACCGGTCTGAACGTCGAAGCGCTGCAGGCCGTCGTCGGTGCCGAGCCAGAGCGCACCCTTGCCGCCGTCGATAATGCTGCGCACATTGCGGCTGTTCGGCGTGCTGTTCGCCTCCTCGGGCACGTACAGCGTGAATCTGCCGCTGGCGGGATCGTAGCGCTGCAGGCCGGCCTGGGTGCCGATCCACAGCATGCCCTGGGCGTCCACGTGCAGCGCGCGCACCCAGTTGTCGGCCAGGCTGGAAGGGTTTTTTGCATCGTGCCGGTGCACGGTCACGGTGTAGCCGTCGTAGCGGCTCAGGCCATCCTGGCCGCCGATCCAGATGAAGCCCTGGCGGTCCTGCACGATGGCCAGCGCATTTTCCGAAGGCAGGCCCTGGCTCTTGTTCAGGCGCTCGAAACGCAGCGTCTCCAGGGTTGCCGCATGCGGCCAGACGCAAGGCCAGCACACGGCAAGGATCACACCCAGATAGAAGATGCAGGTAGCAGCGCGCCGCAATATGGGCTCCCGGATACCCGTGCGCAGGGACGCACGGCGCAGCGCATATCGTATTACATCTGCGTAGCGGGGAGGCATATTTCTTCGCGCGCCGTCTGATTCAGCGCCGGGAGGCGCCATGCCGCCACGGCGGCCAGTGCGGCGCCGGTGACCAGGATCAGGCGCGTGTCCACCAGCGACAGCACGGAACCGACCAGGGCCATCACGATATTGGCGATGCAGACAGTGCACATCAGCAGTCCCATGACGGCGCCTTGTCCATAGCCGGCAAAGCGCTGCGCCGCCCAGATCTGCATGACCGTGTTATGGCTGGCATTGGGGATGCCGCACAGGATGATGGCGGCCAGCCCCAGCTCCCGGTTGCCGAGCGCCACGCAGGCGATGGCCAGCGCCGATCCGGCCGCATACCAGCGCAGGCGGGACAGGGCGGCGGCCGGTTTCACACCGCCCGCGCACAGGGATGCCAGCACCAGTACGCAGCACAGGATGGCCGTGACGTTGGCGATCTGCGGCGAGGAGTAATGCGCCACCTCGACCAGCCAGAGTGGCGCAAACTGGTAGAAGGCGGCCAGGCCGCAGGTATAGATCAGATGCACGATGAAGACCTGGCGTACCGCCGCAATGCGCAGCAGGTTCATGGCATGGCTTTCGCGCGCTGCCTGCAGCCAGCCGGCGGCCGATCTGCGCATGGTTTCGGCTGGCAGCGAGACGGCAATCATCAGCGCCGCCAGCAGCAGCGTGAACGCGGCCAGCCAGAACGGCGTGCTCAGACCCCACTGCGCGGTGTAGGCACCCAGCAGCGGGCCGGCCAGCCAGCCGGTATAGAACGCGCAGTTCAGGCAGGACAGGGCGCGGGCGCGCAGGCTGCCGTCCAGGCGGTCGGCCAGCATGGCGCGCACCACCGCTACATTCCCTTCCAGCAGCCCGGTCAGGAAACGGGCCAGGATGAAGCCGGGATAGGATTCGGCAAGCAGCGCCACTGCGGTCAGCGCGTGTCCCACCGCTGCGCCGATGGCGGTGGCCATCAGCACCGGGCGGCGGCCGAAGCGGTCGGACAAAGGTCCGAGCAGCGCCGATCCGATCAGCAGTCCCAGTGGATTGATGGCCAGCGCAAGGCTGAACAGCAGCTTGGGTGGCAGCCCCATGAAACGGGCCAGGTCGCCGCTGCCATCCGCGAACAGCGGAGGCAGGAGCGGGTAGGGCAGCGAGCTGCCTGCGGTCGAGAGCAGGCAGAGCAGGCATGCCGCGGCGATCAGCAGTGGCGTGCGCATGATGTCAGAACCCTGCCATCAGGGGCGACAATGCTGCCGCCACGCGGTTCATCTGCGCCATCGTCAGTTTCGCGCCCAGCTGCTCCATGAAGCGCGGCGCCTGCACGCCGGAGACGATGTACTGCCAGCGGTAGGCGTGCAGGATGCCGTCGGCGATGGCCTGGTGTTCTTCGCTGCTGTAGCAGCTGGTGCTGTATTGGGCGAAGTACATGGCGTCCGCCTTCGACTGCATCTGCAGCAGGCCATCCACGGCGCCCACCAGCGCGATCAGGTCGGTGATGGCCGACTCGCGCAGGGTGTCGCTCAGGCGGGCGTCTTCATGCGCCCATTCCAGCTCATCCAGGATGGCGTGCTGCGACTCTTCCTTCCAGTGATACAGCAGCACATCCTTGAACAGCGGCGACAGCGCGGGATTCGGCTCGATGCTTTCGCGGTAGTGGATCTGGGTGAAGATCTCGATATGGCAGGTCAGCGCCAGGACGGCCCAGGTGGAACGGGACAGCACCACGCGCGCCACATCGTCCGGCTTGGGCAGGAACCGGTAACCGCGCGGCATCACCGCGCCGCTCATCAGGTCGATGCGGCGGAACAGTTCCTGGTGCTTGAGTTCCTCGGTGGTGAAGCCAAGCAGCGCCTGGAAGGCGGTCTGGTCGCGCAGTGCGTGGCCGGCGCCGATATCCAGCATCTTGGCGCCGATGAAGCGCTCCACGAGGCAGAACATATTGGCATAGGTGCGCCCCTGGATCTGCGACATCATGCGGCGGTCATGTTCGTTCTTCAGGCTCATGCGGCTGATGCGGCTCAGGCCTTCGGGCAGGAAGAAGTGGCCGGCGTCGAAGCTGCGGCCACGGATCACGTCATCCTCGATATCCCAGCAGACGCGGGAGGAAGCGGCGAGGCATTTGGCGTAACGGTCGCGGGTGAGGGCCTTGTGGGCGGCAGAGATGTTGTTCAAGATAATGCTCCAGTGCTTACAGTTGAATGGCCATGACGTGGTTGTCATAGTCGGTGCCGTTCACGTTGTAGCTGCGTGCGCCGGCGATTAAGAATCCGTATCGGTGGTAGAAGGCGAGTCCATCGAGGTTTTTCACATACACGCACAGCACGGCGCGCTGCTTGCGCTGGCGGCGGGCGTGGGACAGGGCCGCATCCATCAGGCGGCGTCCCAGCTGCTGGCCGTGAAAACGGTGCAGCAGGTAGAGACGCTGGATACGGACCGCGTGCTGGTCGTCGTCGATGTCCGAAGGGCTTAGGGCCAGGTAGCCGACGGGCGCGCCGCCCGGACGGGCCTCAGCCAGCCACAGTTGCGTGCCCGGACGGCGCAGCCAGTCGGCATACAGCTCGGGGCTGTGCTGGTGGCGGCAGTGCTCCAGGATGTCCGGTCCGTCCACGAAACCGGCGAGCGATTCCAGGAAAGTCGCCTGGCCGACCAGGGACAGGGCCTGCTCGTCGCCCGCCACGCAGGGACGGATGCTGTAACTGTGGTTCATGATGTTGGCGTGCTTTGTCATGTGCTGAGGGTTCCCAGCTTAGGGGCGCGGCGTTTACGGATTGCGTACGGATGCCGTAATGACAAAGCTTGCTGCGAAGCTACTACCAGTACTGCTAACTAATCGATGATGTGGCCGAGCAACTGGGAGAGCTGGCCGGCGGTGGCGCGTACGGCCGCTTCGATCTGTGCGCGCTGTGCGGGGTGTTCTGCGAGGTGATAGCTTGGACCCGCCGCGCTGATGGCGGCAATGGCGGCGCCGCTGGCATCGAATACGGGGGCTGCGCAGGCGTCGATGCCCTGCTCGAAGCCGCCGAAGCTCCAGATGCAGCCGCGCTCGCGCGCTGCTTTCAGCTGTGCGGCCATTTCGCGGTAATTCATGCGTCCGGCGCGCACGTCGCCTCTGGCGGCTTGATACAGTTCGCGCCACGACGCCTCTGGACGGCGCGCCAGGATGGCCCGTCCCGGCGCCATCAGGTAGGCGGGCAGGCGGCTGCCGGGCCGGATATTGCTGACCAGCGGCGTTTGCGGGATTTCGCGCACCAGGTAAACCGCGTATGGACCATCCAGCTCCACCAGATAGCTCGACCAGCCTACCTGTTTGCATAGCAGGGCCACGAGGCGGCGGCCATGGCCGGTCAGATCGTCGCGCGCCAGGGCGTCGGCGGCCAGGCCGAGGAAGCGCACGCCGATCCGGTGCCCGCCCTGCGGCAGCGCTTCCAGCAAGCCTTCCTCCTCCAGGCTAGCCAGCAGGCGCGAGGCGGTAATGCGGTTGATGCCGGCCTGGCGCGCCAGTTCGCTCAGGTTGGTGGTGGCGCCGCCCTGGGCCACATAGTCGAGCAGCTTGAATATGCGCGATACGGACGATGTTTCCATTGATATGCCTCTATGTTCATATTTGAACAGATTGAACAAAAATAGCACATGCCGGATGGGCGGGTCTATATTCAGGCCATCGATGAACATCAAGGAGGAGACATGACTTACCTGAAAATCGGCATCGCCGGCGGCGGCATCGGCGGACTGGCCGCGGCAATCGCATTGCACAAGATCGGCCACGACGTGGTGGTATTCGAACAGTCGAAGCAATTCCTGCGCGTCGGCGCGGACATCAACCTCACGCCGAACGCCGTGCGCGCCCTCGACGGCCTTGGCGCAGGCGACGCGATTCGTCCCACCGCTGCGCGTCCCACCCACCGCATCAGCCGCACCTGGGACAGCGGCGAGGAAACCTCGCGCCTGGCGATGGGCGATACCGCCGAAGAGAAATACGGCGCGCCGCAACTGACCATCCATCGCGCCGACCTGCTGGCGGCGCTGGCCGGGGCATTCCCGGCCGAGCGCGTGCTGTTCAACAGGCATGTGCAGTCCATTGAGACGCTGGAGCAGGGCGTGGCCGTGTCGTTTGCCGACGGCAGCCGCCATGAGCTCGATCTGCTGATCGGCGCCGACGGCATCCATTCCGCCGTGCGCAGCGCAATGTTCGGCAAGGAGCAGCCGCGCTTCACCGGCGTGGTGGCATTTCGTGCCGTGATCCCGGCCGAACGCGTGGCGGGCGTGCCGAATCTGCAGGCGTTCACCAAATGGTGGGGGCCGAATCCGCAAAGCCAGATCGTCACCTTTCCCCTGAACGCGGGCAAGGACATCTTCATCTTCGCCACCACTGCCCAGGAAACCTGGCATCTCGAGTCGTGGACCACGCAAGGCAGCGTGCAGGAACTGCGCGAGAGCTACGCCGGCTTTCACCAGGATGCACGCGCCCTGCTGGAGGCCTCCGACGAAGTGATGAAGACGGCGCTGTACGAGCGCGATCCGCTGCCGGCATGGGCGCAGGGGAATATGGTGCTGCTGGGCGATGCGGCGCATCCGATGATGCCCTTCATGGCGCAGGGCGCAGGGATGGCCATCGAAGATGCGGTGGTGCTGGCCTGCACGCTGCAGAATGCACGGCAGGCTGCGGATATTCCGGCGGCGCTGCGGCATTACGAGTCGCTGCGCATCGAACGCGCGTCGAAGATCCAGCTTGGCTCGCGCGGCAATAACTGGCTGCGCGAGGGCGGGAATGCCGACTGGGTATATGGCTACGACGCGTGGAAGGCTGCCCTCTGAACGCGGCGTAGCCAGGGCGGCAGATGGAAGGCGGCCATCAGCAGGTACATGGCCGTCATGCCGTCCGCCGACAGTGCGCTGCGGCTGGCAGAGCAGATCATGCCGCTGCCACCGGCTGCTGCGTTGAGCAGGGCCATGCAGGCGCAGCTTGGTGCGGCGGCCAGGCAGAGCCAGTCCGCAATGCGCGCGGACGGCGGCTTAATATTTGTCATGATGCCGCCACCACAGGCCCTGCTCATTGCGGCCCTTCGGCGCCCGGTCGAGCCACTGGTACATGCCCCACAGGCTGTCCAGGCCGCGCGCGTAGCTGGAATAGGTGTGGTATACCACGCCGTCTTCCATCGCAAATGCGCTGACGCCGGGGCGGTCGCGGGTATAGATCGGCACGTCGGTACCGCTCATGGCGGCCATCTCGCCCACGGGGCCGGGATCGCCGCGCCAGTCCGGACCAGCGGGCGGTTCGCGGCGGTAGTTGTAGTCGATGCCGTCGCGCTGCTGGTCTGCGCTGAACCACACGCTGAAATCGCTGTTGAAGTCCGACCCGAACGACGACGCCCAGTCGAAGCGCCAGCCCATTCTTTCCCTGAACGCCATCAGCTTCGGTAACTCCGCGCGGGAAATGGCGGTGAAGGCGACGTCGTGCTGTTCCAGGTGGACGGCGATGCCGTTGAAGCCGTCGGCAATGGCCGAGCAGGAGGCGCAGCCGGCGCTGTAATCCGGTCCGAACATGAAGTGATAGACCAGCAGCTGCGAGCGGCCCTTGAACAGCCCGGCCAGCGTGGCACTGCCGCCGGGCGTGTCGAAGCGGTAGTCCTTGCCGATTTTCACCCATGGCAGCTGCCGGCGCAGTTGTGCGACGGCGTCGCTGCGGTGGGTGAGCTCTTTTTCTGCGGCGAGCAGGGACAGGCGGGCGTCCAGCCAGTCGCCGCGGGTTCCGGTTTTGTGCATCGTTATCTCCTTTGAATGTAGTATCTGCATCGTAGATGCGGACGGGCGGGGGCTGGGAGTGACAAAGCTGGCGGGATTGCGATGGACTCGATGATTGCTGCGGCCGCGCAGGCGCTGGCCATGGGCGACCTGCTGGGCGCCTTGAAGCGTGTGGCTCTGCGCGATGATGCGCCGGCGCTGGCTTTGCGCGGGATTGCGATGGCGCAGCTGGGCGATCTGGCGCGCGCCAGGGAACTGCTGCAGCAGGCGGCACGGGCGTTTGGGCCGCGCGAGGCGGTGCCGCGCGCGAGGTGTGTGGTGGCGGAGGCGGAGATTGCCCTGGTGTTGCGTGATCTGGGATGGCGTCCGGAGGCGCTGGCTGCGGCGCGCTCGGTGCTTGAATCGCATGGCGACAGGGTGAATGCGGCGCAGGCGCGGCATATTCAGGCGCGGCGGGCGTTGTTGATTGGCCGGCTGGACGAGGCGGCGGATTTGCTTGCGGACGGAACAGGCATGCGGTTGGCCGGCTCCACGGCGCAATCTCCCGGGGGCGGCGCGATGCCGGCTGCGGTGTGCGTCGGCTACGAGCTGGTGGCGGCGGGAATTGCGATGCGGCGGCTGCGCTCGGGCGCGGCGCACGCGGCGCTGGTGCGGGCGCGCCGTGCGGCGGAGCGCTCGGGCATTCCGCCGCTGCTGGCCGAAGTGGCGTCGGCGTGGCAGGCGCTTGAAGCGCCCGTGGCGCGCCTGATGGCCGGCGACGGGCGGCGCCTGCTGCGCCTCGCCGACGTGGAGGCACTGACCGCAAGCGGCGCCCTGATCGTGGACGCATGCCGCGGTCTCATCGGCGCTCCGGCCAATCGCGCCGCGACGGCGGACAGCGCGCCGGTGCATCTGGCCAGGCGCCCGGTCCTGTTCGCGCTGGCCCGCCAGCTTGCCGAAGCCTGGCCGAACGACGTCCCGCGCCGCACGCTGATTGCCGCCGCCTTCCGCGGCAAACACGCCGACGACTCCTACCGCGCCCGTCTGCGCGTCGAAATCGGCCGCCTGCGCAGCGAAATCAGCGCACTGGCCGGCATCCGCGCCACAAAAGATGGCTTCCAGCTGCACCCGCACGCAGCAAACCGGGTCCACGTCATCGCCCCACTGGAAGAAAGCGACCACGCAACCCTGCTGGCCCTCCTGTCAGACGGCGAAGCCTGGTCCAGCTCCGCCCTGTCCATCGCCCTGGACACCAGCCCGCGCACCGTCCAGCGTGCACTCGAAGCACTGGCAAGCGCCGGCAAGGTACACTCATTCGGCCGCGGCCCCGCCCGAAGATGGACCATCCCTTCCATCCCCGGCTTCCCGTCAATTTTGTTACTCCCCAACGCCAGCCCAGGCGCTTAGCATGAAGCCATGAAAACCTCTCAAGCCCAAATCCTCCGCGAATACGGACCCTTCGAGGGCGCGGACAGCGTGGCCGGCGTCAGCTACGACGGCCGGAACGTGTGGTTCGCCTCCGGGAATAAACTGAATGCCGTCGATCCGGCGGCAGGCGATATCGTGCGCTCGCTCGACGTCGCCGCCAACGCAGGAACAGCCTTCGATGGCCGCTACCTGTACCAGATCGCCGAGGATCGTATCCAGAAAATCGATCCGCAAAGCGGCGCAATCCTCGCGACCATTCCTGCTCCCGGCCAGGGCGGCGATTCCGGCCTGGCATGGGCCGAAGGCACGCTGTGGGTCGGCCAGCATCGCGGCCGCAAGATACACCAGATCGAACCGGCCACCGGCAGGATCCTGCGCACCATCGAATCCAGCCGCTTCGTGACCGGCGTAACCTGGGTGGAGGGCGAACTGTGGCACGGCACATGGGAAGGCGAGGAAAGCGACGTGCGCCACATCGATCCGGCCACCGGTGAAGTATTGGAGCGCATCGACCTGCCGCCCGGCGTTGCCGTTTCCGGCCTTGAGTCGGATGGCGCCGGCACCTTCTTCTGCGGCGGCGGCAACAGCGGCAAGATCCGCGCGATACGCCGCCCCGGCTAAGACGGACGCATCAGGACAGGCGCCCGAAAGTCAGGAAGAGCCACGCCGCGGCAATCACGGCCATGCCGGCCATCGTTACGCATGACCAGGTAAAGAAATAGGCAGACAGCATGGTCGCCTGCAACACGCGCTCAAACAGGAAGCCGAGACCGAAGTCGAAAGTGGCCAGCACCGTCCAGCGGCGGAAATAAACGGGCAGGTAGCGGCTCATGTATTTGTTGTGCTGCAGCGCCGCATGACGTTCGAACAGATTGCGCGCCGCGCTCACGTCGCGGAACAGCCAGTCGAAGAAGATGAAGCGGTAGAGCAGGGTGCGAAACGGCATCTGCGGGACGGCTGCGTCCTGCTCCTCATGGGGCGTCGCTTGCTTGGTCATGGGCACTCCTCGTATCGTCCTGCCCATTTTACCCGTTCCCGCAGGCGCACCGTCGCGCCACAGCGCCAATCAGAGGCGCCTGGTGAGCTCGATCAGCGCCGCCCGCAGGTCGAGCGACTGCTCCGCGCCCACGGCCGCCTCGAACTCGTCCTGTGCCTGGCGCCAGAAGGGACGGGCTTGCTCGAACTTCGCCCTGCCCGACTCCGTCAGCGACATCACCTGCTTGCGCGGATGGATGTCCGAGGGCCGCTGCAACACATAGCCGTCGCGCGTCAGCGGTTTCAGTGCCCGCAGCAGGCTGGTTCGGTCCATGACCATGCTGTCGGCCAGCGCCTGCATATCGATGCCGGGGGCGGCGTTGATGGCCCGCAGGATGCTGAACTGCGGCGTGGTCAGGCCGACCCTGGACATATGGCGCTCGTACAGGTTGGACGCACTGCGCATGGCCTGGCGCAGTGCGAAGAAGTTGCATTTTGTGGTTTCCAAGGACATGGCCGCCAGTTTAACGCATCGTCAGCCCCAGGCCCCGCCGAGGGCGCGGATCAGCGCCACCGTGGTCACGGCGCGGTTGCCGCGCAGTTGCACGGCGCTGCGCTCCACCGCCGCCAGGTTGCGCTGTGCATCCAGCAGTTCCAGATAGCTGGAACGTCCGGCCGCGTAGAGCTTCTGCGCCAGGTCCGCCGCACGGCGTGCCGAGCGCACCGCGTCCTCGATCTCGGCGGACTGGCCCTCCAGGATGCGCAGGCCGGCCAGGTTGTCCTCGACTTCGGCAAAGGCGGTCAGCACCGTCTGGCGGTAGGCCGCCACGGATTCTTCCAGCGCCGCCTCGCTGCGGTTGACGTTGGCGCGGTTGCGGCCACCGTCGATCAGCGGCGCGGCCAGCATCGCGCCCAGTAGCCAGGACTGGCTGCCGGCCGAGAAGATGTCCGAGAAGGTTGCGGCCACGCCGCCCGCCGAGGCGCCGATGTTCAAGGAGGGGAACATGGCGGCGCGCGCCACGCCGATACGGGCGTTGGACGCTTCCATCGCACGCTGGGCGGCGGCGATGTCCGGCCGGCGTTCCAGCAATGCGGACGGCAGGCCGGCCGGAATGTTCGGCATCAGCGCCGCATCCAGCAGAGGACTGGCGCCGGCATTGAAGCTTGCCGCCGGTACGCCAAGCAGCACCGCCAGTGCATGCTCGCTGCTTGCGCGCTGACGCTGCAGGCCGATCGCCTCGGCCCGCGTGGTGGACAGCTCGGTCTTCGCCCGAGTGAGGTCGAATTCGCCGATATCGCCCAAATCGAAGCGGCGCTGGTTGACTTTCACGTTCTCTTCGCGCAGGCGCACCGTTTCGGCCAGCGTATCCAGTTCGGCGTCGGTGGCGCGCAGTCGGAAATAGGTCTGTGCCACGTCCGCCTGCAGGGACAGCAGCACGGAACGGTAGGTGGCCTGCGATGCGTCGGCATCGCCACGCGCCGCTGCCACACTGGAGGCAACGCGGCCGAACAGGTCAACCTCGTAGCTCGCCGTCAGGCGCGCCGTATAGGCCGTGCTGGCGGGCGGGTTGGCGCCGGGCGGCAGGCGCGCCTCCAGTGCGGAGGGCGCGCTGCGCTGGGCGCCGGCTGCCACTCCCAGCTGCGGACTCCGGTCCGCTTCGGCGATGCCGGCAATGGCGCGCGCCTGCTTGAGGCGGGCCGCGGCCACGGCCAGGCTGGCGTTATTGCTGGCGGCCTCGTTGATCAGCGCGGTCAGCGCCGGATCGTTAAAGGCCAGCCACCATTCGCCGCGCGCCTGCTGCTCGGCGGGCTGGGCGCGTTTCCAGCGCGTGCCGTCGGAGGCAACGCGGATATCCGCTTCCTTGAACGCCGTGGGTACGGAGACATCCGGCTGTTTGAATTCCGGTGCGGCGCAGCCGGCCAGCAGGAATACTGCGGCTGCGACAGGTGTAATCAGCGTTTTCATTGGTGGGAACCTTCCAGTTGCGGAGCGGCGGCAGCGGCAGGCGTCTTTTCCAGACGCATCGCCAGCTTGCGCAGCAGGACATAGAACACCGGCGTCAGGAACAGGCCGAACAAGGTCACGCCCAGCATCCCGGCAAACACCGCGATGCCCATGGCGCGGCGCATTTCCCAGCCTGCGCCGTGCGAGAACACCAGCGGCACCACACCCATGATGAAGGCGATGGAGGTCATCAGGATAGGGCGCAGGCGCAGGCGGCAGGCTTCCAGCGCTGCCTGTACCAGGCCACGGCCGTGATGCTCCAGTTCACGCGCAAACTCCACGATCAGGATCGCATTCTTCGAGGCCAGGCCGACCAGCACGAACAGGGCGATCTGGGTGAAGATATTGTTGTCGCCGCCCGTTACCTTCACGCCGATCATGGCGCACAGGATGGACATCGGTACGATCAGGATCACGGCCAGCGGCAGCGTCCAGCTTTCGTACTGGGCCGCCAGCACCAGGAATACCAGCAGCACGCAGACCGGGAAGACGAAGATCAGCGTGTTGCCTGCAATGATGTCCAGGTAGGTCAGCTCGGTCCATTCATAGCTGAAGCCTTTCGGCAGGGTCTCGTCGGCGATGCGTTCCATCGCGGCGCGCGCCTGCGAGGTCGAATAGCCGGGCGCCGGGTTGATGGTCAGGTCGGCTGCCATATAAGTGTTGTAGCGCTGCACGCGGTCCGGACCATAGCTGTTATCGATCTTCATCAGCGAGGAGAGCGGAATCATTTCGCCCTTGTCGCTGCGCACCTTCAGCTGCTGGATATCCTCCACGCGGGAGCGGAACTGCGCATCGGCCTGTACCCGTACCTGATAGGTGCGGCCGAACTGGTTGAAGTCGTTTACGTACAGCGAACCGAGATTGATCTGCAAGGTCTGGTTGATGGTCTGCAGCGGCACGCCCAGCTGCTTGGCCTTGATGCGGTCGATGTCGGCATACAGCTGCGGCACGTTGGCCTGGTAGCCGGAGAAGGCGCCGACCAGTTCCGGTGCGCTCCTGGTCTTCTCGATCAGTTGCTGGGTCGCCTTGTACAGTTCATCGTAACCCAGGTTGCCGCGGTCTTCCACCATCATCTTCAGGCCACCGATGGTGCCCAAGCCGTACACCGGCGGCGGCGCAAACACTTTCACGAACGCGTCCTGGATGGAACCGGTGCGCTTGTTGATTTCGGCGGCAATACCCGGACCGCTGGTTTCCTTGGTGGTGCGGGTCTGCGGCGGCTGTTCGCCGACGAACACGATACCCGCGTTCGGTGCATTGGTCTGGTCGTTCACGGACAGGCCGGGGAACTGCACGGCATTGCGCGCACCCGGTACGCCGAGGGCGATGTCGCCGGCGCGGCGGATCACTTCCTGGGTACGTTCCAGCGATGCGGCGTCCGGCAGTTTGACGAAGCCGACCAGATAGCCCTTGTCCTGCGCCGGCACGAATCCGCCCGGCACCAGTTTGAACATCACGGCGGCGGCAGCCACCAGCACCAGATACAGGCCGATGGAAGCTGCCTTGCGGCCCAGCACACCTTTCACGCCGCCTTCATACTTCTCGGAAGCGCGGCCAAAGAAGCGGTTGAAGCGCGCAAAGAAGCCGCCCAGCACCGTTTCCATGAAGCGGGTCAGCGCGTCTTTCGGTGCGTTGTGCGGTTTCAGCAGGCTTGCGGTCAGGGCCGGCGCCAGGGTCAGCGAGCAGAATGCCGAGATCACGGTGGAGATGGCGATGGTCAGCGCGAACTGCTTGTAGAACTGGCCGGTCAGGCCGGAAACGAAGGAGATCGGTACGAACACGGCGCACAGCACGAGTGCAATGGCGATAATCGGACCGCTGACTTCCTTCATGGCCTGCACGGTGGCATCGCGCGGCGTCAGGCCGCCTTCGATATTCCGCTCCACGTTTTCGACCACCACGATGGCGTCATCGACCACGATGCCGATGGCGAGAACAAGCCCGAACAGGGTCAGCGTATTGATGGAGAAGCCGAAGCCCAGCATCACGGCGAATGTGCCGACTACCGACACCGGTACGGCCAGCAGCGGGATGAGGGAGGCGCGCCAGGTTTGCAGAAAGACGATCACCACGATCACCACCAGCACTACGGCTTCCAGCAGGGTATGAATCACCGCCTCGATGGACTCGCGCACGAATTGCGTCGGGTCGTAGGCGATGCGGTACTCCAGGCCTTTCGGGAAGTCCTTCTTCAGTTCTTCCATCTTGGCGCGCACGTCGGTCGAGATCTGCAGGTCGTTGGCGCCCGGAGCGGCATAGATGATAAGCGCGGTGGCTGGCTTGTTGTCCAGCAGCGAGTTGACCACATAGCTGCCGGCGCCCAGTTCCAGGCGGGCCAGGTCCTTCAGCAGCGTAACGCCGCCGTCCTCGTTGGTCTTGACGATGATGTTGCCGAAGTCTTCGACCGTTTTCAGGCGGCCCTTGGTTTTCAGCGTCAGCGTGAAATCGGCGCCCTTGCTTGGCGAAGCGCCAACCACGCCGGCCGCCACCTGCAGGTTCTGCTCGCGGATGGCGTTGGTCACGTCGGTGGCAGTCAGGTTACGCGCCGCCACTTTCTGCGGATCGAGCCAGACGCGCATGGCGTAGTCGCCGGAACCGTTCAGCAGCACGTCGCCCATGCCGGACAGGCGGGCCAGCTGGTCCTTGACGTTGATGACTGCGTAATTGCGCAGGTACAGGTCGTCATAGGTATTGTCGGGCGAGACCAGGTGCACCACCATGGTCAGGCTGGGCGAGGCGCGCACGGTGGTCACGCCCAGCTGGCGCACTTCCTCCGGCAGGCGGGGCAGGGCGCGCTGCACGCGGTTCTGGACCTCGGTTTCGGCCTGCTTGATATTGGTGCCGATCTTGAACGTCACAGTCAGCTTCAGCGCGCCGTCGGAGGTGTTCTGGGAGGACATGTAGAGCATGTCTTCCACGCCGTTGATCTGCTCCTCCAGCGGCGCGGCCACGGTTTCTGCAATTACTTTCGGATCTGCGCCGGGATATTGCGCGCGCACCACCACCGAAGGCGGCACCACGGTTGGATACTCGGAGATCGGCAGCTTGAAGATGGCGATCAGGCCGCCGACGAAGACGATGATGGATAAGACGGCCGCGAAGATCGGCTTATCGACGAAAAATTGGGAGAACTTCATGATTACCGCACCTTCGTTTCGTTGGCGGCAACCTTGGCGTCATCCTTCTTGTGCGGCGCATCCGGATCGGCATCCATCGCCACCAGTTCAGGCTTCAGTGCGGCGCCGGGACGCACGCGCTGCAGGCCATTCACCACCACCTTGTCGCCGGCCTTCAGGCCGCTGCGCACGATGCGCAGGCCATCGATGCTCTGGCCCAGCGTGACTTCGCGGTATTCGGCCTTGCTTTCGCCATTGATCACGTACACGAATTTGCGGCTCTGGTCGGTGCCGATGGCGCGTTCATTGATCATCAGCGCATTGGTCTTCGCGCTTTCGCCGCTGCCGGATTCCAGCTGCACCCTGGCGAACAGGCCGGGCACCAGCAGGCTGCCGGTATTCGGCAGCACGGCGCGCATGCGCACCGCGCCGGTGCGCGAGTCGAGCCTGTTGTCCACGAATTCCAGCTTGCCCTCGTGCGGGAAGCCGGTTTCGCTGGCCAGGCCGATGCGCACCCTGACCGGTTTGCCCGCGTGCGCCTGCGCGCCGACGCGCAAATAGGTCGATTCGTCGCCATCGAAGCTGGCGTAGATCCTGTCGTCCGAGACGACGGAGGTGAGCACGGCGCTCGGATCGATCAGATTGCCGAGCGTGATTTCCTGCTTGCTCACGCGGCCATCGATAGGCGAGGTGACGCGGGTGTAGCTCAGATTCAGCCTGGCGTTTTCATACTGCGCGAGTGCGGCGCGGGCGTTGGCGTCCAGTTCCTTCAGGCCGGCGGCCCGTTCGTCGAACTCGCGCTGGGCGATGGCTTTATCGGCCAGCAGCTTCTCGGCGCGCGCCAGTTCCAGCTGCGCCAGATCGGCCCTGGCGCGGGCTGCATGCGCGGCGGCTTCTGCGCGGTCGGCTTCCGCCTGGAAGGGGCGCGGATCGATCACATACAGCACCTGGCCTTTTTTGACCTTGCTGCCTGGCTCGAAATTGATGGAGGTGATATAGCCTGCCACACGGGAACGGATCTGAACCTGTTCGACGGATTCCAGGCGGCCGCTGAATTCCTGGGTTTCAGTGACGGACTTTTCCAGCAGTACGGCGGCCGTGACGGGCGTGCCGGCCGATGCCGCGCCTGCGTCCTTGCCGGCGCTGGCGTCGCCGCAGCCGCTCAGCATCGCGGCCAATGCGCCGGCGGTGGCCAGGGCGATCAGATAGTTCCTGTGCATGGTAATCCTCTATAATTGTCTGTGCATATGCACACATAAGGTTTGAAAAAATGACGCACAGCAAGCTGATACGCCTTATTGATTGCGAGTATAATCATAAAAATCCGAATGTCAAACGGTTTTTTGGATTTGCTGGCGCAGCCAGGCCAGCGCCGGGTCCTCGCCGCTGCGCTTGTGCCAGATGGCCTGCACCTGCACTTGACGCGCCCGATAAGGCAGGGCGGCGACGTGCAGCTGTTCGCGCTGGGCGAATTTGTGCGCCAGGGGCGTAGGCAGCAGGGCGACCATGTCGCTGTTGCGCAGCATGGCGCAGACGGCAAGCGAGTGCGGCAGCAGCACGCGCAGGCGGGCGCCTTCGGGCAGGGCGGAACGGTCGAACATTTCGGATTCGCGCGCCAGGCCGCGTTCGGACAGGTAGCCGTCCACGGCGCCTTCTTCGGGGCCGCCCAGCGAGACGGCCAGCAAGGGATAGCGCAGCAGGTCTTCCTGCGTGACTGCCCGCCCGGCCAGCGGGTGGCCGGCGCGCATGGCCAGGGTATCGGTCTGGGTCCACAGCGGCATGCTGCCGAAACGCGGCGGGACTTCGGCAAATACGCCGATGGCGATGTCGATGCGGCCCAGATCGAGCTGGCCGGCGAGGTCGATGCGCGTGGACGGCCGGATCACCAGGTTGCAGCCGGGCGCCAGCTGGTTCAGCTGCACGCTCAGGCTTTCCAGCAGCACCAGGGTGACGAAGTCGTTGGCGGCGATGACGAATTCGCGTTCGGCCGTTTGCGGCGAGAACGGCTCGGCGCCGAGCGCTTCTCCGATTTGCAGCAGGGCGTGGCGCAGCGGCTCGGCCAGCGACAGGGCGCGGGCGGTGGGCTGCAGGCCGGCGGCGCTGCGCACGAACAGCTCGTCGTCGAGCGCTTCGCGCAGGCGTCCGAGGGCATGGCTGATGGCCGAGTGGCTCAGGTTCAGGCGCTTTGCGGCGCGCACCAGGTTGCGCTCTTCGAAGACGATATTGAAGACGCGCAGCAGGTTAAGGTCGATACGGTCGATGTTCATGCTGGCTGTGGGCGTTGGCGGAATGGCCATAATATCGCGCAAATTGCTGTCAGGACGAAGATGGACAGGATCAGGCCGGCGGCGTCCTGTTCCGCGCCGCCGGAGAGGTGGGTGCCGGGCCAGGCCAGCATGCTCAGGGTGATGCAGTAGCCGAGGCCCGCGCCGATGGTGTCCGGGTTGCCGGTGGCGATGGCGCCGATGGCCAGTGCGGGCGCCAGCAGCAGGCCTGGCGGGACGCTGGCCAGCAGCGGATAGCACAGCTGCAGCAGCATGCCGACGGCCACGGCGGCCAGCGTGCCGATGGACATTTGCGCCGCGGCGCGCAGCGGGTGTGCCGCCAGCGCGACCAGGGCGCAGTCGACGGTGGCGTTCAGCGTCGCCATTGCGCCGCCGTGCCAGGAAGTGTGTAGCCAGAAGGCGCTCATCAGCAGCATGGCGATGGCCGGATGCAGCCCGGCCAGCAGCGCAGCCCGCGCGCTGACGCCGGCCGCCGCCGTGCCCGGGTTGGCCGAAGATGGGAGCGCGGCGCGGCCACCTGCGGCGCGGGCCCCGTTCAACAGAATTGCGGCGGCGGAGAACAGCAGGCCAAGGCCAACCTCTTCGAGACGCGCCGTCGTATGGTGTCCGAGATGTTCAAGCTGAAACACCGCCGGAATGCCGATCAGCACCGGCGTATAGCCCGTCAGCACAATGCTGTAAGCCTTCAGCTGCTTGCTGAACGCCGCCGCGAACGTGAACAGCGAAACCCAGACTCCGATCGCAGCCAGGAAAACCGCAGGCGTCTGCGAAAACAGGGATCCGATCGCCCATGCAGCCCCAGCTCCCGCCACAGTCCCGATCAGGCGATACAGGCTCTTGTCCAGCACCTGCCGCGCCTGCGGCTGCATGACAATGAACACGGTCGCCATCGTGATCGGCGGCAGCGGCAGCCCAAGCGCCATCGCCGCGAGCATGGCCGCGATTGCAGTGGCAACGGTATTGAAGACGTGTCGTAACATGCCGCCAGCTTGCCACGCAGCGGCTTCCCGCAGAAGCGAACAATATTCAAGAGGGTATTGAACGCCGTTCAATACGGCAGAAATCAGGCGGTGGCGCGGATCTCGAACGCCGCCGGCAGCTGCTGGTCGCACTCGCCAACCACCACCTTGTGCACGCGTGCCGCCGCCGGCCCCCGATGCGCCCACGCGACCATCTTCTCAACCGACTCCGGCGCGCCATGCACGCAAGCCTCCACCGAGCCGTCCACCCGGTTGCGTACCCAGCCGCGCAAGCCAAGCGCCTCCGCCTCCGCGGAAAACGCATAGCGGTAGCCCACGCCCTGCACCAGTCCTTCGATAAGCAGCCGTTTAGCCATAGTGCCTTCATGCTAACAGATAAAATGTCGAAATAAAGACCGAACCGGGGGACGGATGGACAAGGCAAGGGCAGTGGAACTGTTTGCAGTGGTGGCGCGCGCCGGCGGCTTCAGCGCCGCCGCATCGGACGTGGGCATGAGCGTGCAGGCGCTGAGCAAGGCCGTAAAGCAGCTGGAAGCCCATCTCGGCGTACGCCTGTTCCACCGCACCACGCGCACCCTGAAACTGACCGACGAAGGCTCGCGCCTGCTGGAGGTCGCCGGCCCCGCGCTGCAGATGCTGGAAGAGGTGCTGGACGAAGTGCGCACCAGCGTGGATGAACGCGAAGGCGTGATCCGCATTACCGCGCCCGTCGCCTTCGGCAGCAAGATCCTGGTGCCGCTGATCCGCAGCTATCGCCTGGAGCATCCGAAAATCCAGTTCGACCTGGTGCTGGACGACCTGGCCACCGACCTGGTGCAGGCGCGTATCGACATCGGCTTCCGCATGGGCAGCGAGCCATCGCGCAACGTGGTGTCGCGCCGCCTGGCCGCCCTTGCGCTGGCGATCGTGGCCTCGCGCGATTATCTGAAGCGCAACCGCGAACCGAAATCGCTGGCCGAGCTGATGACCCATCCCTGCATGGGCTTCCGCCTGCCAAGCACGGGTCGGCTGCTGCCGTGGGAACTGAATATTGACGGCGAGCTGACGTATCAGGAGATTCCCTCCGTTTGCAATTTCAATACGGTGCTGCCGGAAGTGGAGGCTGTGAAGGCGGGAATCGGCATCGGGCAGTTAAGCCGTTACCTGATCCGGGAAGAGCTGGACAGCGGGGAGCTGGTCGAGATACTGCCGCAATTCGCGACAGCTGCATCATCGGTTTACATGTATTACCCGCATCGCACCCAGATACCCAAGCGCGTGCGGGATTTCATCAGCTACGTGGTGAAGGCGGCGCCGGCCTTGCTGCCGGCGCCGCGCTGACGGCTTACTGATAGAGTTCGCCGCCGTTCACGCTGTTGCTGCGGTTCGCAGCACGGGCCTGGGCGCGTACTGCGTCGCGCGAAACCGAAGATTTGCCGGCAACCGGCAGCTGGGATTGGTAGCCTTCACCGCTGTTCGCCACGCCCGAACGCAGGGCGTTGATGGCTTCCTGGCGTTTCTGTTCGCGGGTCACGTCCGATTTGGACGCGGTCACGACGACCTGGTACAGTTCACCGTCGTGGGCTTGTGCGGCTTGTGCCTGGGCGGCGCCAAAGGTGGACAGGGCAAAGAAGGCGGCGGCTACGAGTGCGGTTTTCATGATGTATTCTCCAGAAGTGTGTTTGGCAGTGGCTGCCTGATGCCTCTAGTTTAGGTGCGGCAATATTCTCTAAAAAGGCCCTTCTGTGACAAATGACTTTCCACCGAAAGTTGATAATCGTTCGTGGCGCAGAGTGGCGGAGAATGGGCTGACCCGCGGGCTTCACCGCCCTGTGGTGCCGCGACGTGCCGCTGATGATTCCGCAGGAAGGCGCCGTGAGCGCGCTGGACGATCCCTTCATCTGGCGGTCCATGCTGGCCGCAGCCACCGCCAGCATTGCGGTCGCTTCATTCTTGGCCTGGGTTCGGGCGCCCGTCCGGTGGAATTCGCCGCCTTCGGCAAGGATGTGCAGCGTAGCGCCGAAGCCTATCGCGAGAAGTGGGAGGTGCTGCGCGAGGCGCTGGACCCGCTGCGCCATGCTGCGGTGCGGGAACGGACCGGCGGCTACGATGTCCATGTGGCGCCGCAAGAACAGGTGCCGATGATCGTGGTCGGCACCTCGCGCCAGTCCTTGCAGTGGATTGCGGCAAATGCGGACGGCTGGGCGTCCTATCACCGCGAGGAAGAGCGCCAGCAGGGACGCATCGGCCTATGGCAGCAGGCGCTGGCCCAGCGCGGCGGCACGGCCAAGCCCTTTGTCCAGTCGCTGAACCTGGTCCTGCTGGCCGATCCGGATGCACCGCCCGAACCGATCACGCTGGGGATGCGCACCGGCCGCAATGCATTGCTGGCCTATCTGCTGCGTTTGCGCACGCTGGGCGTGGCGCACGTGATCATCAATATCGCGCTGAACGGGCGTCCACCGCTGGACGTGATCCAGGAACTGGGCCTCTACCTTACTGGGCAGGTTTCCGGAAACGCAGGATGAACTGATCCGTCTTGCCGCGGATCGACGCGTCGAACACGCCGGAGTTGCGCGGGTCGGCAGGGTTGCGCAGCACGGTCGATTCGCCATCCAGCTTGAAGCCGGCGGCCGTGACCTCTTTTTTCACCAGCTGCTCGTCGATGCGGTGCTGCTTCTTCATCGTGGCCTCGTCGCTGCCCGGCATGGCGGCGTGATCGAGGATCACGAATACGCCGCCCGGCTTCAGCGCGTCGAATGCCGCCTTGTTCAGTTCCGCCGTGGCTGCCGCGCCGCCCCAGATGCGGATGTCGTGGTAGTTCTGCGAAGTCCAGATCACGTCGGCCTTGACCGGCACGTTCAGCGATGCGGCGCCGATCGATTCATGCACGTTGCTGCGGCCTTCCTCGCTGGACACCGGCTTCGGACGCGGACGGTCGCTGAAGCGGTCGAGCAGCGCCTGCGGCGTTACCGCCCATACCTGGCCTTGCGGGCCGACCGCGTTGGCGAAGATGCGGGTAAAGTAGCCGCCGCCGGGGAAGTAGTCGATTACCACCTGGCCCGGTTTCACGCCGGCGAAATCCAGCATCTCGCCGGGCTTGCGGCCCGCATCGCGCGCCACTTCCTCCGCCGAGCGGCCGCTGGCCGGAACGTCGGCTGCATGGGCGGTGTGGACCAGGGCGGAAACGAGCAGCAGGGCTGCTGCGCTGAACATCCTCATGATTTGCTCCTCCAGAATGAAAAAAAGGGAGGCAGCGCCTCCCTTTTTGTGATTACGCCGCTTGTGCTGCGACGTTCAATACTGAGCGATGCCGTGCATAGCCGAAGTACACGATCAGGCCGAGCACCAGCCACACGCCGAAGGCGATCCAGGTGACGGCGTTCAGATAGGTCATCAGCAGTGCGCAGAAGATCACGGCCAGGGCCGGCACGACCGGCACGCCAGGGCAGCGGAAGGCGCGCGGCAGGTCAGGGCGCTTCTTGCGCAGCACGACCACGGCGATGGACACCAGGCAGAAGGCCGCCAGCGTACCCATGTTCACCAGTTCGGACAGCACGTTCAGCGGCACCAGGGCAGCGATGAAGCCGAAGATCAGGCCGACCATCCAGGTGGCGAAGAACGGGGTGTGGTATTTCGGGTGCACCTCGGACAGCTTCTTCGGCAGCAGGCCGTCGCGCGACATGGCGTAGATCACGCGGGTCTGGCCGAAAGCCATCACCAGGATCACGGTGGTCATGCCGAGGATGGCGCCCAGATCGACGAAGCCGGCGAACCAGTTTTCGCCTGCATATTTCAGGGCCAGCGATACCGGGTGGTCGATGCCCAGGAATTCCTTGTAAGGCACGATGCCGGTCATGATGGCCGATACGATCACGTACAGGACGGTGCAGCCGGCCAGCGAGCCGATGATGCCGATCGGCAGATCGCGCTCGGGACGTTTCACTTCTTCCGCCGCAGAGGTCACGGCGTCGAAGCCGATGAAGGCGAAGAACACCAGGGCAGCGGCGCTCAGGATGCCGGTGTGGCCGAATGGCGCGAATGGCTGCCAGTTCGCAGGCTGCACGTGGCGTGCGCCGACAACGATGAACAGCAGCACCACGCCGACCTTGATGGCGACCATGATGTTGTTGACGCGCGCCGATTCACGCACACCCCAGGACAGCAGGGCGGTCAGCACGATCATGATGACGAAGGCCGGCAGGTTGAACAGGGTGGTCACGCCAGGTACGGCGCCGGGAGCGGCGGTGAGCGCGGCCGGGATGTGCAGGCCGAAGCCGGCCAGCAGCGACTGGAAGTAGCCGGACCAGCCGACGGAAACGGCGGAAGTAGCTAAGCCGTATTCCAGCATCAGGTCCCAGCCGATCATCCAGGCGACCAGTTCGCCCATGGTGGCGTAGCTGTAGGTGTAGATCGAGCCGGCAACCGGAACGGTCGAGGCGAATTCGGCGTAGCACAGGGCCGCGAAAGCGCAGGCGATGGCGGCAACAACGAAGGAAATAGTGAGGGCGGGGCCGGCAGTCAGGGCGCCGGTGCCGGTCAGTACGAAGATACCGGTGCCAACGATAGCGCCAATACCCATGAGGATGAGGTCAAACGGGCCGAGCACCTTGCTCAGGCCACCCGGCTTCCGGCTTGTGGCCAGAAGATCGTCCAGGTTCTTGGTTCTGAAAATACTCACTGTTCCTTCTCCAATAATCTCTTTTTTTCGGATTTTCGCCCTGCTAACTCAGGACGCTGCCGCATACTAGCACAGGCTTCTTAAAATATAGGAAAAGAATATTCAATGTTGTCTGGACGCTAAACGGGGGCGGCGGAATGACCGAAAAATTGCTGCGCCGCGCAAGATGCTGTCCGTGATCGGCTTGCCTGCCGGGCGCGGCGCCCATGCGGTGATGGCCTATATAGTAGGGCCGCTGTCGAATGCCAGCCCGGCCGCGCCCTATGTCTGGTGGACGGCGTGCTTGCCCACATTCTGCGGATCGGCATGCCGCTGGCGCTCATTGCGAAGCGGGCGGGCGTTGTTTGAGTTCGAGGGCCTGCAGTTTCGGCTCATGTTCCGGCGACAGCGAAAACCACACATCGAGCACGCCACGCTCGCCCGTCACCGCGAACTGCCCGCGCAGCTGGTTCTCGGGTATGACCGCGCCAAGCGACACCACCTTGCCGATAGCCTCCATCCGCTCGCGGATCAGCTGCTGCCAATCCTCGCGCGAACGGTCGAGGAAGAAATTCTCGGCAGCGATCCGGTCCGCCAGCCGGGCATCCCAGGCGTTCAGCAGACGCGCCAGCTGCTCCTTGCGCTCGGCCAGCACCGGCGACGGCGGCACAACCCGCGCCGGCAGCTGCGCCTTTTCCAGCAGCAGATTCAGCGCCTTTGAGGTCGGTCCATACACCGGCCCATAGCGCAGATTGGCCAACGCAATCACGCCCACCCCATGTTCCGGCGCAAACCGGTACTGGCTGCCATAGCCCGGCAAGCCGCCGGCATGGCCAACGATCACCACACCGTGCGTATCGCGCGACCAGTGCAGGCCATAACCATAAAACCCGACCCGGCTCGCCTCCGGCTGGAAAGCGGCAAAACTCGCAGGCTGCTGCATCTCGCGCAATGAAGCGCGGCGCAGCGGCCCCGTATCCGCGTCGCTGCGCGCCGGCCAGGCGGCGAGCAGATACGCCACATAGCGCGAAAAATCGTCCATGGTCGTAATCAGACCGCCCATGGCCGACCCGTCGCCGTCATGCAGGATGGGTTCCGCCTGCCATGCACCATGATTCCAGTGATAGCCGCGCGCCAGCTGCGCCGGCGGCACGGCGCTGTATTCCCACACCGTGTCGCGCATATTCAGCGGCTGCAGGATATGCTTGCTCACATAGTCCTGGAAGCGCATGCCGGATGCTTTCGTCACCACCTTGCCCAGCATGATGTAGCCCAGATTGCTGTACTCATAGCCCAGGCCGGATGCATTCGAGAACGACAGTCCGCCGCGCAGCAGTTTTTCCAGCTCCGCATTGCTGCGCGCCATCTGGCGGTCGCCCCAGGGATTATCTTCCGGCAGACCGGTACTCATGGTCAGCAGATGGCGGATGGTCAGCGCCGGCGAATCGGCAACCGGTACGGCGATGCCTTTCGCTTCGGGCAGGAAGCGGCTCACGGGATCGTCCAGCCGCAGCCTGCCTTCGTCGCGCAGTTTGAGCACGGCCATCGCCACGAAGCTCTTGGTCATGGACGCGATACGGAAGCGGGTGGCGGCGCCAACCGGCGTCTTCGCCTCGATATCGGCCTGGCCGATGCCGCGTACATGCAGCAGCCGGCCGTCCATCACCACGCCGTACACCAGGCCGGGGATGTGCTCCTTCTGCGCCAGCTCTGTATACATGGCGTCCAGTTCCGGCAGCAGCGCCTGCACGCGTTCCTGGCGGCCGGCATCGGCAAAGGCAGGAACGGCATAGGCGGAAGGTGCGGCGGCGAAGGAGGGCGGCGCGAAGGCCGCGATCAGCAGGACGGTGCAGGCTTGCAGCAGGGGACGGCGCATGGGCACTCCATCATGACGGTGAAGTGCCAACAATAAACGCGTCTTCCCTGCATGGCAAGCGATTACGCCACGGCGGTACGGCTTGGATCGGCCGCTTCCAGCGTCGCACTGCGGCTGGCCAGGGGCGGGTAGATCCATTGCGTGTTGATGTTGCGCTTCAGCGTTTTCGCTTCGGCCGGCGTCATCTTGATCTGGCGTTCCCACCCCTCGGAATACATCGCGCCCCACGGACCCAGATCAAGGCAGGTCACATAGAAGGGCTGCTTGTAATCCAGCGTTGCCGTGCCGAGCAGGTCGGCGGCGACATTGTGGCCCGCGTAGCGGCCCATGTCCATCGCGTGCTGGCAGGCCATCATGGCGTGGTTGCCCAGATCGTCGGTCGCGGCAAACGCCACGTCGCCTGCCGCGAACACGCCCGGCGCGCCGGATACGCGCAGGTCGCGCGACACCTTCAGGCGGCCCAGGCCATCCTTGTCCGACGCCAGCTGTTCGGTCAGCGCATTGGCGCGCATGCCGCCGGTCCAGACCACGGTCATCGCATCGATGCGTTTGCCGGATGCGGTCACCAGGCCATTCGCATCGACCAGCGCCACGCCGTCGCCAAGCACGCGCTCGATGCCCAGCGCATCCAGCGCTTCGTTGATCATCGGACGCGGGCCGGGGCCGAGGTCCGGCCCGATTTCCGTATTGCGCTCGACGATGATGACGCGCACCGGCGCCTCTTCGCCGAAGACCTTGCGCAGGCGCTCCGGCAGCTCGCAGGCCAGCTCGATGCCGGTAAAGCCGCCGCCCACCACCACCACCGTATTGCGTGCCGGGCCGGCGGGACGGTCGGCCAGGCGCTGCATGTGCAGGTCCAGCGCCGAAGCTTCATCCAGCTGGTCGATGCTGAAGGCGTGCTCGCGCACACCCGGCAGGTCTGGGCGGTGCAATTTACTGCCCGTGCCCAGTACCAGACGGTCGTATTCGATCGTGAACGGCTTGCCCTGCGCATCCACGGCATCCACTGCGCGGTCGGAAGCATGGATCTTCGACACCGCGCCCTGGATATAGCGCACGCCTGCCGCTTCCAGCACCGGCAGCAGCGGAGTGCTCATGGCGTGCGGGCTCGCTTCGTGCAGGCGGGGGCGCAGATGCAGTACGGGTTCAGGCGAAATAAGCGCAACTTCAACATTGTCCGATTTGCCTTGCTGATGCAGCACGCGGGCCGCGCCCAGTGCACTCCACATACCGGCGAAACCGCCGCCCACGATCAGAATCTTTTGTTTCATGACTACTCTCCAAGGAAGAAATTTAAACTACGACAGTGCGTGTCGGTGTTTACTATAGGTAGAAAAAACCGGCTCCGCAAGGCTTGTTTTTCAAAAAAATTCCGCGTACCATTAAACGACGACACGACTTGGCGTAGTTTTACGGAGTTTCCCCATGGCCCATATCAGCAGTGCTACCGAATATGTCCTGCATTGCCTGCTCTATCTGGCAGGCGGCAAGGGCGGCGTGCGCGAGGCGAGCGTGAAAGACCTGGCCGAGCTGCAGGGCGTGCCTGCCGAATACCTGGCCAAGCTGTTTACCAAGCTGAACAAGGCCGGGCTGGTGGTGGCCACCGAAGGCGTGAAGGGCGGCTTCTCGCTGGCCCGCGTGCCGGAGAAGATCACGGTACTGGAGGTGGTGGACGCGATCGAAGGCGAGAAGCCGCTATTCGACTGCAAGGAGATCCGCGCCCGCTGCGCCGTGTACGCCGACGATCCCCGGCCCATGGCCACCCAGGGCGTATGCGCCATCCATGCCGTGATGCTGGATGCAGAACGCCGCATGCGCGAAGCCATGGCCGGCCATACCATTGCCGACCTGGCCGGACGCATGCTGAAAAAGGCGCCGGCCAACTACGGCCCGGCCGTGATTCAATGGCTCGACGACCGCAGCGCCGGCCGCCGCGTTGGCCGCCAGTCGAACGGCTGAAGCACCTTCCTCCTCCCCCGCATTTTCCGCAAAGTGGCCTGGTCGTTTTACGCCAAATTGGCCCCCTTGCAGCTGTCCGCACGTCCTTAGAATCCTTCATATAATTCGCCGCCCCTGATGCTTGATTTTTCATAACCGGCTCTGCCCGGAGGGGTCCCCTTTTGCCCTCGATTTGATGAAGGAACTGTGATGAAACAAAAGAAGAACATGGCCAGGCCGCTGTTCGCCGCTTTGGTGTCGGCTGGCCTGGCTGGTGCAGGACTGAGCGGATGCAATGTCAACGGCAAGGACATGCCGGCCGCGCCCGCAGCCACCAGCGTGACGGTTGCCCAGGTACTTGAGCGTGCGTTTACGGAAACGCAGGAGTTCTCCGGACGGATGGAAGCCATCGAGCGCGTGGACATCCGTCCGCGCGTTGCCGGCTACATCACCCAGATCAGGATGCGTCCCGGCCACGAAGTGAAGAAAGGCGACCTGCTGTTCGTGATCGACCCGCGGCCGTTCCAGGCCGAGCTGGACCGCAGCGAAGCGGCGCTTGCCTCGGCGCGCGCCAGGGCCGACCTGGCGCAGCTGGAACTGCACCGCGCCGAACGCCTGCTGCAGGACCGCGCCATCGCCCAGCGCGAGTATGACGAGAAGGCATCCCAGTTCCGCGAGCTGCAGGCGAATGTGCGCGCAGCGCAGGCGCAGGCCGACACGGCGCGCCTGAACCTGTCGTATACCCGCATCACGGCGCCGATCGATGGCCGGGTGTCGAAAGAAGAGATCACGCTCGGCAACCTGGTGGACGCTTCCGCCGTGCTGACTTCCATTGTTTCCACCGACCGCATCTACGCCAGTTTCGATGGCGACGAGAGCACCTATCTGCGCGTGGCGCGTTCGGCCCGGCAGGGCCGCAGCATCGAGGTACGCGCCGGGCTGGCCAACGAAAGCGGCTTCCCGCATGAGGGCAGGCTGGAATTCGTCGATAACCAGCTGGATACGCGCACCGGCAGCGTGCGCATGCGCGCCGTGTTCGCCAACAGGGAGCGCACGCTGGCCCCGGGCCTGTTCGCCCGCGTACAGCTGCGCGGCGGCGCAGGCGATGGCAGCGGCAGCCGCGCCCTGATGATTGCGGAAAGCGCCATCGGCACGGACCAGAGCCACAAATTCGTGGTGGTAGCCGGGGCGGACGGCAAGGCCCGGTACCGCACCGTGAAGCTGGGCGCGGCCGTGGACGGCATGCGCATCGTGCTGGATGGCCTGAAGACGGGCGAGAAAGTGGTGGTCAGCGGCCTGCAGCGCGTGCGGCCCGGCGATACGCTAGCGGCGCGCGTGGTGGATATGGCGTCGGCCAATCCGGTCGCGGCACAATAAGGAGCGGCCATGAATTTCCCCCGCTTTTTTGTTGACAAGCCCATCTTTGCGGCGGTGCTGTCGATCATTATCTTCGTGGCAGGCCTGATTTCCATTTACCTGCTGCCTGTTTCCGAATATCCGGACGTGGTGCCGCCCTCGGTGGTGGTGCGCGCCCAGTATCCCGGCGCGAATCCCAAGGTGATCGCCGAAACGGTGGCTGCGCCGCTGGAAGAGCAGATCAACGGCGTGGACGGCATGATGTATATGTCGTCCCAGAACACGGCGGACGGCGCGCTGATGCTGACCGTCTCCTTCAAGCTGGGCACCAATGTGGAACGCGCCGAGACCGACGTGCAGAACCGCGTCCAGCGCGCCTTGCCGCGCCTGCCGGAAGAGGTACGCCAGCTTGGGGTGACCACGGTGAAGACTTCGCCCGCACTGACCATGATGGTGCACCTGATCTCGCGCGACGGCCGCTACGACGATGAATACCTGCGCAACTATGCAGTGATCAACGTCAAGGACCAGCTGGCGCGCCTGCCCGGCATGGGCGAAGTGGTGTTCTACGGCTCCGGCGACTACGCCATGCGCGTCTGGCTCGATCCGCAGAAGGTCGCCGCGCGCAGCCTGCAGGCCAGCGATATCGTCAACGCCATCCGCGAGCAGAATGTGCAGGTGGCGGCCGGCGTGGTCGGCGCATCGCCTTCGAAGGAAAGCCAGTTCCAGCTGAGCGTAAACACCAAGGGCCGCCTGCGCACCGTGGAGGAATTCGGCGACATCATCGTGCGCACCAATGCGGATGGCGCGCTGACGCGCCTGCGCGACGTGGCCCGCATCGAGCTGGGCGCCAACGCCTACGATCTGCGTTCGCAGCTGGACAACAAGACCACCCATGCCCTGGGCATCTTCGAGGCGCCGCATGCCAACTCGCTGCAACTGTCTTCCGATGTGCGCGCCAGGATGGCGGAGCTGAAGAAGCACTTCCCTGAAGGCCTGGACTACGAGATCATTTTCGACCCGACCCAGTTCGTGCGCGATGCGATCAAGGCCGTGATCCACACGCTGCTGGAAGCTATTTTGCTGGTGGTGCTGGTGGTGATCCTGTTTCTGCAAACCTGGCGCGCATCGGTCATTCCGCTGCTGGCCGTGCCGGTTTCCATTGTCGGCACCTTTGCCGTGATGCTGGGGCTTGGCTTCTCCATCAATACGCTGACCCTGTTCGGCCTGGTGCTGGCCATCGGCATCGTGGTCGATGACGCCATCGTGGTGGTGGAAAACGTGGAGCGGAATATCGCTAACGGGCTGACGCCGCACGACGCCACCATCCAGGCCATGAAAGAGGTGAGCGGCCCTATCGTCGCCATAGCACTGGTGCTGTGCGCGGTGTTCGTGCCGATCGCTTTCGTGCCGGGCCTGAGCGGGCAGTTCTACAAGCAGTTCGCGCTGACCATCGCCATCTCCACCGTGATTTCCGCTTTCAGCTCGCTGACGCTGGCGCCGGCGCTGTCGGCCTGGCTGCTGCAGTCGCACGATGCGCCGAAAGATGCGCTGACCCGCTTCATGGATAAATTCCTCGGCCGCTTCTTCGGCGCCTTCAACCGTTTCTTCGGCCGCTCCTCGCAGCGCTATGAGAGCGGCGTGCAGGGCGTGCTGCGCCGCAAATCCGCGTCCATCGCGGTATACGTATTGCTGGCCGTGTGCGCCGCCTTCATGTTCAAGCTGGTGCCGGGCGGCTTCGTGCCGACGCAGGACAAGTCGTACATCGTGGCCATGGCCCAGCTGCCGGACGCGGCTTCGCTGGAACGCACCGACAAGGTGATCCGCCGCATGTCCGACATCAGCCTGGAAATTCCCGGCGTGGATCATGCATCCTCCTATCCGGGCCTGTCGATCAACGGCTTTACCAATGCTTCCAATGCCGGCATCGTGTTCGGCACCCTGAAGACTTTCGAGGAACGCCGTGCAGCGAATGAATCCGGCAATGCCATCGTGGCCGAGTTCAACAAGCGCATGGCAGCGGTGGAGGATGCCTTCATCATGGCCTTCCCGCCGCCCTCCGTGCAGGGCCTGGGCACCATCGGCGGCTTCAAGATGATGATCGAGGACCGCGGCAATCTGGGCTTCGATGAACTGAACAAGGCGATCCAGGCGATCCAGGCCAAGGCCGCCGCCAACCCCAGGCTGAGCGGCGTGTTCTCCAGCTACCAGATCAACGTGCCGCAGCTGTATGCGGACGTGGACCGCGCCCGCGCCAAGCAGCTCGGCGTGCCGCTGCAAAGTATCTATCAGACCTTGCAGGTGAATCTCGGTTCGCTGTATGTAAACGACTTCAACCAGTTCGGCCGTACCTTCCAGGTGCGGGTGCAGGCCGACGCGCCATTCCGCACCCACGCCGAACAGATTTCGCAGCTCAAGGTGCGCAGCGACAGGGGCGAGATGATCCCGCTGTCATCGCTGATGCGCATCGAGGACAGCTATGGCCCGGACCGCGTGCAGCGCTACAACGCCTATGTGGCGGCGGACCTGAACGGCGGCCCGGCGCCGGGCGTATCGTCCGGCGAAGCGCAGGCCGAGATCGAAAAGATCGTCAGGGAAGTGCTGCCGGCCGGCCTGGATTACGAATGGACGGAGCTGGTATACCAGGACATCCTGTCCGGTAACACGATGTTCTACGTCTTCCCGCTGTGCGTGCTGCTGGTGTTCCTGGTGCTGGCGGCCCAGTACGAGAGCTGGACGCTGCCACTGGCGGTGATCCTGATCGTGCCGATGTCCATCCTGTGCGCGCTGGCCGGCGTCAAGCTGACCGGCGGCGACAACAACATCTTCACGCAGATCGCGCTGTTCGTGCTGGTCGGCCTGGCCTCCAAGAACGCCATCCTGATCGTGGAATTCGCGCGCGAACTGGAAGACCATGGCCGCACCGTGCTGCAGGCCGCGCTGGAGGCATGCCGTCTGCGCCTGCGCCCGATCGTGATGACCTCGATCGCCTTCATCATGGGCGTGGTGCCGCTGGTGTTCTCGCACGGAGCGGGTTCGGAGATGCGGCATGCCATGGGCGTCGCGGTATTCAGCGGGATGCTGGGTGTGACGTTCTTTGGATTGTTCCTGACGCCGCTGTTTTATGTTTTGCTACGCACGCTGGCCAAGCGCTTCGAGAAGCCTGCCGCTGCCGTCGCTGCCAAGGAAGGAGTCCACCAGTGAAAAACCTGAGTACATTGAATGCATTGAGTACGCTGGGTGCAGCGCTGCTGCTTGCCGGCTGCGCCGCGCCCGAGTTCCAGCAGCCAAAGCTGGCAACGCCCGCCGCCTTCAGGGAAGACCAGCCGCCCGTGCTGACCGCCGCCGACGGTTCGCGCTGGCGCGAAGCCCGCGCCGCCGAGCGCCAGCCGCGCGGCGAGTGGTGGCTGGCCTTCAGCGACACCGCACTTACCGCGCTGATCGATGAGGCGACGCGCAATAACGCCAGCCTGGCGCTCGCCGCAGCCCGCGTGCGGCAGGCGCGCGCCATTGCCGGCATAGCGGAAGCCGACCGTATTCCGCAGGTCGGCATCGCCACCGGCGGCCAGCGCGCCCGCCAGCCGGCCGGCGCAGGCGGGCCGGAACCGCTTACCCGCACTACTTATAACGCTGCGCTGACGGCCAGCTATGAAGTCGATCTGTTCGGCCGTGTCTCGTCCGGCACGGCGGCAGCGCGCTTCGACGCGGCAGCCAGCGAGGCGGCCTACCGTTCGGTGCTGCTCTCGCTGCAGGCCGATGTGGCGCAAACCTGGTTCCGCCTGCGCACCACCGATGCTGAACTGGAGACGCTGAAGGAAGCGGTGCGCCTGCGCGAGGAAACGCTGGCCGTGACGCAGCGCCGCTTCGAGCACGGCGACATCGGCGAGTTCGACCTGTCACGCGCCCGCACGGAACTGGCGACGGCGCGTGCCGAAGCAGTCGGGCTGCAGCGCCAGCGCCAGACGGCGGAACATGCGCTGGCCGTCCTGCTGGGCAAAGCTGCAGCGGACTTCAGCAGCGCCGCCAGTCCGCTGCCGGCCGGCGCGCCGCTGCCGCGCATCCCGGCCGGGATGCCGTCTGCGCTGCTGGAGCGCCGGCCGGATATCGCTGCCGCACAGCGGGCGATGGAAGCGTCCAACGCCCGCATCGGGGTGGCGCGCGCCGCCATGTTCCCGGCGCTGACGCTGGGCGCCAGCGGCGGCGGCGCAGGGGATGCCTACAGCGACATCTTCTCGATGAGCGGCCGCTCGTGGCTGCTGGGTGCAATGCTGTCCATGCCGCTGATCGACGGCGGCCGCAACCGGGCCAACGTCACGCGCGCGGAAGCCCTGCTGGAAGAGTCGGTGGCCGGCTACCGGCACAGCGTGCTGGTGGCCTTTGCGGAAGTGGAGGACAGCCTGGCAGGCGTGCGCATCCTGGAAGAACAGAGCACGCAGGTGGATGATGCGCTGCGCTCGGCCCGCCGTTCAGCCGACCTGGCGCGCAAGCTCTACGACGGCGGCCGTTCAAGTTACCTGGACTTGCTGGATGCGCAGCGTAATCTGGTAAACGTTGAACGCAATGCCGTGCAGTTGCGCGGCAACCGGGCCGTGACCACGGTGGCCCTGGTGCGCGCTTTAGGCGGCGGCTGGGACCTGGCTCCCCAATAAGTCACCGTTCATCGGTAATTGCTGGTGGCTGATCGGCCTTTGTCCGGGACAAATGGCTGGTCAGTTGCTGGCAACCGACAGTCTGACATCTGCTGTACATCGCTCAGTCGTTAAATGCGTTATTGTAAATGTTACAGAAAAGACGGCACTCGGCCAGGTGCCTACGGGGCTGAGCAATGCGCGGAACGTTGTAGGGCAGTGGAGAGGTTATGCACGATCGCGTCGCAGCAGAGTTGCTGCGCGTTTTTCCAGGCGATAGTGAAATGGCACAGCGCTTGCGCGGCACGGACTGGTCGCAGACCAGCATGGGGCCGGTCGAGAACTGGCCGGAGAGCTTGCGCGTCGCGCTGGGGATCGGCCTGGCGACCTTGTCCGGAGAGCGCCCGCTGGCTGCCGAAAGCCTGGACCTGCTGCACCGGCTCAGCCTGATCGGAGCGGAGGGCGGCGCAGCGGCCGCCTGCCGTGCTGCCGCCGCCATTTTCTCGCAGTATCCCCAACTCATTCCATTCGCTGTAATCTATCTGACGGACGAAGACGGTCACGGTGCACGCCGTATTGCCCATGGCGGCGCGCCCGCGAACCGGCATGATGGCGCTTCCTTGCCGCCGCATCTGGCGGGAAGCCAGTGGCCGGATGGCCTGAAGCCTGCACAGGCCGGCGGCCTGGCGCTGCAATGGCTGCCTCTGCGGACTGGCGCCAGCCTTCCCGTGCTTGGCATGCTGGCCTTGGCTGCAAGCACCGGCCTGAGCGGCGACGAGCAGCAGAGGTTTGCCGCGCTGCTTGGCAGCCAACTGGCCGCCGTGATCGCCCGGGCCCGGCAGATCAAGCCCGGCGCCGCCTGGCCTGCCGCCGACAACCATGCCGCGCCGGACAGCCACGACCTGCTGCACCTGCGCGGCGGCTCGCCGCCGCATTTCCGCGTGCTGGTGGCGCACGGCAGCGCCGATACGCGCAGCCAGCTGCAGCAGCTGCTGCAGCTGTACGGCGACGTGCAGCTTGCCGCCGACGGCGAGGAAGCGGTGGCCGCGCTGGCCGGCGCCCGTTACGACCTGCTGCTGGCCGATGCGGTCCTGCCGCGCCGGAACGGCTTCGACCTGATACGCCATGTGCGCAGCGACCCCGCGCTGCGGCTGATGTCGGCAATCCTGCTGTCGGCGCAGGAACGGGAAGAGGAGCGCAGCGAATCGCTGCTGGCCGGTGCGGACGACTACCTGGCCGAATCCTTCGAGGCGCGCGAGCTGGTGGCGCGGATCGGCTCCTGCCTGGCATTGACGCGGCTGCGCGCCGAGGCCCTGTCCGAAAGCGAACTGCGTTTCCGCATCGTGCAGCAAACCTCGCCCGATGCCTTCCTGATTTTCGAAGCGGTACGCAACGAGGCCGGTATACCGGTTGCGCTGGAGTGCCAGTTCGCCAATCCTGCCGCCATCCGCGTGCTGGGCAAGTCGGCCTGCGTGCGCCTGACCGGCCGCAACGACGAGGGGCTGAACCAGCTGTTTTCCACCCTGGTGGGTGTGCTGGGCAGCGACCGGCCGTGGCAGGGCGAGCACCCTTACCAGCATCGCGGCGCCACGCGCTGGCTGCGCAGCCTGGCGGTGCGGGCTGGCGACCGGATCGCACTGACCTGTGCCGACATCACCTCGCACCATGCGGCCGAGGTGGCGGTACGCCTGAACGAGGCGCGCCAGAGTTTCCTGCTTGCGCTGAGCGACAATCTGCGTCCCTTGACTTGTCCGCGCCGCATCATGGAAGTCGCTTGCGCCGCCCTGGGGCGCCAGCTGAAGGTCGCCGCCGTGGGCTATGCCGAGATGCAGCCCGACGGCGAAACCTTGCTGGACAGCGGCAGTTATGCGGATGGCCGGCTGACGGAACTGCCGGGCCTGGGCTGCAGGCTGTCCGATCTGGCGCCCGCATTCCGCCGCGCACTGCTGGACGGACGTGCCCGTTTCGTGCAGGACCTGCGCCGTGCGCCCATTGAGCGTGCCGGCCGGGCCGGCGGCATTTATGGCCGCGGCGTGCGCGCCACGGCGGTCGCGCCGCTGATCAAGAACGGCAAGCTGGTGGCCTGCCTGTATGTGGCGGATGTGGCGCCGCATAACTGGACGGGCCAGGACCGCAACCTGCTGCGCGAGATTGCCGACCGCACCTGGACCGCCGTAGAGCGGGCGCGCGCCGAGCAGGCGCTGGCAGCCGAACTGAAAAGCATGGCGCGCCTGCACGAAATGAGTTCGCGCATGGTCAAGGCCCGCGATCTGAATAGCCTGCTGCAGGAAGTGTTGGACGCGACTATTGAACTGCACGGCGCATTTGCCGGCAATGTCCAGCTGGTGGATGAGGAAACGCACAGCCTGCGCATGGCGGCTCTGCGCGGCTTCTCAGCCGAGTTCCTGCATGAGTTCAAGGACGTCAGCGGCGACGACGGGACGCTGTGCGCGCAGTCGCTGCGCAAGGGGCGGCGCATGCTGATGGAGGATATCGAGCAGCCCGGCTGCTGTGCCGAGCTGCGCGCCATCGGCCGCCGCGTCGGCTTCCGCGCCATCCAGTCAACGCCGCTGACCTCGCACAGCGGCGAGGTGCTCGGCATGCTGAACACGCACTTCCGCCAGCCGCACCAGTTTACGGAACAGGAACTGCGCCTGACCGACCTGTGCGCACGCCATGCGGCCGATGCGATCAGCGGACATCTGCGCGAGAAGCAGCAGGCGCGCACCAGCGAAGTGCTGGAAGGCCGCGTCAACGAACGCACCAGCGAGCTGCAGCGCGCGCTGGACGCGCTGAACCGCGAGGCGCAGGAGCGGCAGCAGGCGGAAGACCGCCTGCGCCAGAGCGAGAAGCTGAAAGCCATCGGCCAACTGACCGGCGGCATTGCGCACGACTTCAACAATATGCTGCAAACCATCAGCAGCGGCCTGAACCTGGTGCGCCTGCGCCTGCAGCAGGGCAAGACGGGCGAGGTGGAAGGCTATCTGCGGCGGGCGGAGAAGGGCGCCCAGCGTGCTGCGGCCCTGACGCATCGCCTGCTGGCCTTCAGCCGCCAGCAGACGCTGGAGCCGAAATCGGTCAGCCTGGGCCGCGTCGCGCGCGAAATGGAAGACATGATCCGGCGCGCGGTCGGCCCTTCAGTGCAGCTGGACCTGCAGCTCACGCCCGGCAAATGGCTGGTGATGTGCGACCCGAACCAGATGGAAAGCGCCTTGCTGAACCTGTGCGTGAACGCGCGCGATGCGATGCCGGACGGCGGCTGGCTGACCATCAGCACCGACGAAATCGAGTTCAACGAAGCCCAGGCGGCGCCGGTGGAAGGCGCGGCAGCGGGGCGCTATGCGACCATTTCCGTGTCCGATACCGGCCACGGCATGCCGCCCGAAGTGCTGGCCCATGTATTCGAGCCCTTCTTTACGACCAAGCCGCTGGGCAAGGGCACCGGTCTTGGCCTGAGCCAGATTTACGGCTTCGTGCGCCAGTCCGGCGGCTTCGTGCAGATCGAATCGATGCCGGGCAAGGGCACGATGGTGCGCGTCTGCCTGCCGTATAACGCCACCGACCCGGATTCCAGCAGCCAGACCAGCGCCGACAACGGGCGCACCCTGCTGCTGGTGGAGGACGAACAGGATGTGCGCGAAATGACCGGCGAGCAGCTGCGCGAACTGGGCTACCGGGTGCTGGAGGCGGATAGCGGCCCGGCCGCGCTGCGCTTGATGCAGTCCGGCCCGCACATCGACCTGATGATCACGGATATCGGGCTGCCGGGCGGCATGGACGGCAACCAGGTGGTGAGTGCGGTACGCGAGCGGATTCCGGTGCTGCCGGTGATCATGATCAGCGGCTACGCGGCTGGCCCGGCCACGCCGGACACCGAATTGCTGCGCAAACCCTTCCATGTGGCAGACCTGGCGGACCGGGTCAAGGCGAAGCTTGAGGCCCGGCACCCCTGAGGTACAATGGCGCCTTTCCCGCTTCGTCCATCATAATAGTGCAAACCCGCCAACTCTACTTCCGCCTGCTCAAGGAATTCAAGCCCTATATCTGGGTGGTTGCCGCAACGCTGCTGGCGGTAGGCGTGGCTTCGCTGACGGACGTGCTGCTGATCCGCCAGTTGCAGATCGTGGTGGATGAACTGCGTCCCGATGCCCAGACTGCCCATGCGACCGGCATGCTGGGCGTAGTGCAGGACTGGACCAGCCACCTGCTGCCAAGGAGTGCGGGCGACGGCATGCTGTGGGCGATCCCGGCCCTGATTCTGGCGCTGGCCATCATGCGCATGGTCAGCAGTTTTTTCGGCGACTACGGCTCCACCTGGCTGACCCAGCGCGTGCAGGCCAATTTGCGAGAAAGCATGTTCGGCCGCATCCTGCGTCTGCCGAACCGTTATTTCGACCAGTCCTCCACCGGCACCACGCTGTCGCGCGTGGCCTTTGACGCCAACCAGGTTGCACAGGCGGGCCTGAACGTGATGAACGTTGCGGTGCGCGACTCGGTGGCGACCATCGGCTACCTGGTTTCCCTGATTACCATCGACTGGCAACTGGCCCTGTTCTGCCTCGGCCTGCTGCCGATGGTGGCCATCGTGGTGATTTTCGCGGGACGCCGCATGCGCCGCCTGAGCGAGAGCGCACAGGATGCAATGGGCGAACTGACGCGCGTGCTGGATGAAAGCATTGGCGGCCAGCGCGTGGTGAAGATCTTCGGCGGCCAGAAATACGAACAGAAACGCTTCGATGCGGTGGTGAAGCTGAACCGCCAGCTGGCCGTCAAGCACGCCGCCACGGCGGCCATGAACTCGGGCATCATCATGATGCTGGTTGGCGCCACGCTGTCCGCCGTGATCTATTTCGCCATGCTGCGTGCCCGTGCGGGCGCCTTGTCGCCGGGCGACTTCGTGGCCTTCATGGGTTCCCTGCTGGCGATGCAGTCGCCGATCAAGAACCTGACCAAGATTAACGAGCCGCTGCAGCGCGGCCTGGCGGCGGCCAAGTCGGTGTTCGGCCTGATCGACTCGCCGATCGAGCCGGATACCGGCACGCGCAGCCTGGAGCGTGCACAGGGCCGCATCGAACTGCAGCAAGTCGGCTTCCGCTACAACGTCGATGATCCGGATGCTGCGCCGGCGCTGCGTTCGGTATCGCTGGATATCGCGGCCGGCGAGACGGTGGCCCTGGTGGGCGGTTCGGGCAGCGGCAAGACCACGCTGGCCAGCCTGCTGCCGCGCTTCTACGATGTCGGCTCGGGGCGCATCCTGCTGGATGGCGTCGATCTGCGCGAATACCGCCTGCCGGACCTGCGCAGCCAGATTGCGCTGGTGAGCCAGGACGTGGTGCTGTTCAACGATACGCTGGCGGCGAATATCGCCTACGGCGATCCGGCGCCCGACCTGGTCCGCATCGAGGCGGCAGCCCGCGCAGCCTATGCCCACGAATTCATCATGCGCCAGCCGCAGGGCTATCAGACGGAAGTGGGTGAAAACGGTTTACGCCTTTCGGGCGGACAGCGCCAGCGTCTGGCCATTGCGCGCGCTCTGTACAAGGATGCGCCGATCCTGATTCTGGACGAGGCGACCAGCGCGCTGGACACGGAATCGGAGCGCCAGGTGCAGGCGGCGCTGGAAAAGCTGATGCAGGGACGCACTACGGTGGTGATCGCGCACCGTTTATCGACCATCGAAAATGCGGATCGCATCGTGGTGATGGCGTCCGGCGCCATTTCGGAGATGGGTTCGCACGAGGACCTGCTGGAAAAGGGCGGCATCTACGCGCGCCTGTATCAGACGCAGAAACAGCTTTCTCACTGAGCCAGCAGGTAGGCTGCCATGTCCCGGGCGTCGCGCTCGGGGACGTTCAGTTGCGGCATGGCCGTTTGCGGATCGACGGCGTGGGTCTTTGTGATCCAGAATATGAGGCTGGCTTCGCTGTTCGGCAGGGTGCCGGCGAGGAATTTGCGCTCTTTCAGGTCTTTCAGCGGCGGGCCGACGTGCGTATCCGGCCCCGTGACGCCGGGGATGCGGTGGCAGGCCTGGCACGCCCACTGGGTCAGCGCCACCCGTCCGCGCACCACATCTCCAACCCGCCCAGCCGCCGCGCCCACATCGGCGCCCGCCGCCGAACCGCGGTTTGCCCGGCCTTGCGCAACGCTGCCCGGACCGCCGGCTGTCGCACTGCTCCTGGCGGCTGCGCTGCCTGCTGCCTGGGCTGCGCCGGCACTGGCCGGATTGCCCATCGCCCGGTATTCATCCGGCGTCATATGCGGCAGCCGTTCCAGAAATCCGACCACCGCCCACATCTCCCCCTCGCTCAGATGGAATCCCCAGGCGGGCATTCCGCTCATCTTGATCCCATCGCGCACAATCCAGTAAAGCTCATTCGCCTCAAACCTGCGCGCCGCATCCACCAGAGGCCCCGGCACCGGCTGCATCGACAGGCCGATCGCCTCCTGCGCCACCCCCGGCCCGCCGTGGCACTGCTGGCAATGCTGCATATACAAACCGGCTCCGGCCCGCACGTCACGCGTTTCCGGCACAACGATATCGCGCGCATGAAAGCGCACCGACTGATGCATCCCCCGTTCCAGCAAGCCATGAACGATCTGGAAATGCTGCTTGACCGCCCCCGCGTTATACCAGCCCGTTTCAAGCACCGCCCAGCCGCCAGCCGCAGCCAGCAACATGACCGCGACACAAGCCAGAACGAAGCGAAGTAGGGTGCGCACAGTTGAAAAAATGGCCAAAATATCTTTCTTGTATTATAGGTACTCATCCGGCCAGAGCAGGGACGATACGTGCAGGCAAGCCTTCAACCGCGCCGCTGTGCCAGTCCCGCGCATCCCGCGCGGTGGCTTGCGCGCGCCGGGTGGACGCTGCTCTGCTGCCTGCTGTGCGCCTGCCAGCCGGGCAAGGGCGGTAAGGCGGAAGCACCGCAGCTCAACGGCAGCGTCAAGCAGGGCAAGCTGCTGCTGGCGCGCTTCCAGTGCGGCTCCTGTCACAAGATTCCTGGCGTGGAAGGCGCGCACGGCACGGCCGGTCCGCCGCTGACGGATATCGGACGGCGCAGCTATATTGCGGGGCATCTGCCGAACGACCCGGAAGTGATGGTGCGCTGGATCGTCGATCCACGGGCGCTGCATCCGGGGACGACCATGCCGTCCATGGGCGTATCGGCGGACGATGCGCGGCATATGGCGGCTTATTTGTACACGCTGAAATGAAGCCGGTGCTGCAGTCGGTGCTGGATGCTGGCGGGCCGGACGGTTTCCTCCTGGCGCAGGTCAGCTGGGTGCTGATTATCGGCGCGGGGCTGATTTTTGCGGTGGTGATGCTGCTGCTCGGCTTTGCGCTAAAGCGCGGCCGCAGCCGCAGCGGCGACTCCGGGCACGGGCCTGGTCCGTCACGCATGCCGGCCAGCGATGCCGCCGGACGGGCCGCCGATGGCCGCTGGCTGCTTGCACTCGGGGCCGGAATCCCAGCGCTCCTGCTTCTGGCTCTGCTGGTCTTCACCATCATCCGCACCGGCCAGCTTGCGCAACCGTCATCGCGGGTCCCGTTGCGCATTACGATTACCGCGCATATGTGGTGGTGGGAAGTCCGCTACTACGATGCGTCCACGGGGCGCGAGGCCGTGCTGGCCAATGAGCTGCAGGTGCCGGCTGGCGTTCCCGTCTATCTCGCCCTTACCAGCGCGGACGTGATCCATGCTTTCTGGCTGCCATCGCTGGCCGGCAAGGTGGATATGGTCCCGGGACGCGTGCACGGCATGACGCTGCAGGCCGAACGTGTCGGCGTGTATCGCGGCCAGTGCGCGGAATACTGCGGCGCGCAGCACGCGCAGATGGCGCTGCATCTGACCGCCCAGCAGCCAGCCGGCTTCGATGCCTGGCTGACCCGCCAGGCCGCACCCGCCACCGCCACGGCCACGGTCACGACGGTGGCCGCAGCGACGGCTAAAGCCGCCGCCGCTGACGCGACTGGCATCGCCGGCGCCGGCCGCGCGAGCATCGTGCGCGGGCAGGCTGCATTCGTCGCCGCCCGCTGCACCGCCTGCCACAGCGTCCGCGGCCTGCCGCAACAGCCTCAGCCCGATGCACCGAAGGCGCCCGACCTCACGCACATCGGCTCGCGCCAGACCATCGCCGCCGGCGCGCTGCCGATGAACAAGGGCACGCTCGCGGCCTGGATCGCCGATCCGCAAGCCATCAAACCCGGCGCGCGGATGCCGTCCGCGTCCATCGACGCCGAAGCCGTGCGCGACATCGCCGCCTGGCTGGAGTCCCTGCAATGAGCATGCCAAACGAGCTGCCCCGTCCACCCGGCGAATTCGAAGCGCTGCAAGCGGCCTGGCGCCGCCCCGCCGGCTGGCGGATGCTGACCGCCGTGAACAACACCATGATCGGCAAGCTGTACATTGCCACCTCGCTGCTGTTCTTCATCCTGGCCGGCATCCTCGGCCTGCTGATCCGCGCCCAGCTGGCCATCCCCGGCAACACGCTGCTCAGCGCTGCAATATATAACCAGGTCTTCACCATGCACGGCACGGTGATGATGTTCCTGTTCGCGATCCCGGTAGTGGAAGCCTTCGCTGTCTTCCTGCTGCCCGGCATGCTGGGCGCACGCGACCTGCCATTCCCGCGCCTGTCCGCCTACGCATTCTGGGCCTACGCCATCGGCGGCCTGGCCTTCTTCTGCACACTGTTCGCCGGCCTGGCGCCGGACGGCGGCTGGTTCATGTATCCGCCGCTCACCAGCAAGGTCTGGTCGCCCGGCCTCGGCGCCGACTTCTGGCTGCTCGGCATCGGCTTCATCGAGATCAGCGCCATCGCCGGCGCAGTGGAGCTGATCATCGGCATCCTGTTCACCCGGGCGCCGGGGATGACGCTGCGCCAGATGCCGGTCTTCGCCTGGGCCATGCTGGTGGTCGGCTTCATGATCGTCCTTGCCTTCCCGGCCGTGATTGCCGGCACCGCGCTGCTGGAACTGGAGCGCGCCTATGACTGGCCGTTCTTCGCACCCGCGCGCGGCGGCGATCCCGTGCTGTGGCAGCACCTGTTCTGGTTCTTCGGCCATCCGGAGGTGTACATCATCTTCCTGCCGGCAGCGGGCATGGTGTCGATGATGCTGGCCGGGCTGTGTGGCGTGAAGCTGGCTGGACGGCGCGAGATCATCTGGTCGCTGGCGATTGTCGGCGTGCTGAGTTTCGCGCTGTGGGCGCACCATATGTTCACGGCAGGCCTGGGCACGCTGGAAACCATGCTCGTTTCCGCCGCCAGCATGGCCATTGCCATACCGGCAGGGGTGCAGGTCTTCGCCTGGATTGCGACGCTGTGGCGCGGCAAGGTGCACTACAACACGCCGACGCTGTTCCTGCTCGGTTTCCTGTTCATCTTCGTCATCGGCGGCCTGACGGGCGTGATGGTGGCGGTGGTGCCGTTCGACTGGCAGGCGCACGATACCTATTTCATCGTCGCCCACTTTCACTATGTGCTGATCGGCGGACTGGTGTTCCCCATGTTCGCGGCCATGTATTACTGGATGCCGCTGATGAACGGGCATCGCCTGTCCGAGCGCGCCGGCCGCTGGGCGTTCTGGCTGATGTTCCTGGGCTTCAACCTGGCCTTCTTCCCGATGCATATCAGCGGCCTGCTTGGCATGCCGCGCCGTGTCTATACCTGGCAAAGCGGCTTCGGATGGGAGATTCCGAACATGCTGTCCAGCATGGGGGCGGCCGTGCTGGCGCTGGGCGTGGCGCTTTCCATGATCGACCTGCTGCGCACCTTGCGCAGGCCGGAGCGGGAACACGGCAATCCCTGGAACGCGGGTACGCTCGAATGGCTGCCGCAGGACGAATACGCCACGCGCAGCATTCCGCAAGTGAACAGCGAGGAGCCGCTGTGGGAGCAGCCCGGCCTGGCCGAAGAAGTGGAGACGGGCGCGCACTGGCTGCCCGGCACGGCAACCGGCTGCCGCGAGACGCTGGTCACCAGCCGCCTGCACGCGGTGCCGCAATACCTGCTGGTGCTGTCCGGCGACAGCTGGCTGCCCATTCTTGGCGCCCTTGGCACGGCCGGCTTCTTCCTGCTGCTTACCGTGCACCTGGTCGCCGTTGCGTGGCTGTGCGGACTGGGGGCGGTGGCTGCGATCATTGCCTGGCTGTGGCAGCGCCACCCTGGCGCCGATGCGCCGGCAATGGCGCGTGTCGGCGCGCGGCTCGCATTACCGGTGGGCGCATCGGGCCGCGCTTCGCATTCCTGGTGGGCGGTGATGATCGTGGTGGTGGTGGACGCGTCGATCTTCCTGTCGCTCGCCTTCGCCTTCATTCATGCGGCGATGCGGCTGGATGTTTGTCCGCCGCCGGGCGCGCATCTCCCGGCCGGGACGTTGCTGGCGGTTGCTGCGGCGCTGCTGGCAGCCAGCGCCTTGCCGTGGTTTGCAGCACGCGGTGCGTCCGCATCGGGCAGGGGCCGGGCATGGCTGGTGGGGCGCGTGGCGCTGGCTGCGCTGTGCTTCCTTGGTGCTGCGGTGCTGGCGGGTGGCGCCTACTGGTCGGCGGGACTCAACCCGCGCGCCGATGCCTGGAGCGCCGGTGTCGCCGTGCTGCTTGCGTATAACCTGCTGCACGCCGCCGGCTTGCTGGTGGCGGCAGGCTATCTGTGTGCGCGGCTGGCGGCGGATAAGCCCTGGCGCGCGGAGTGGGCGAACACGGCGCTGTTCTGGCACGGCGCCGTGCTGCAGGGGATTGCCGGGGCATTGCTGCCCCTGGCAATGTAGATCAGGCAATCAGAAGATACGGGTTCAGAACGAATACACCAGTGTCACCGAAGTCTGGGTATCGGTATTCTTCTTGTCCACCGGGACATTGGTGTCATTGCGGGCGCTGAAAGCGGCCTTCATCTGCATGGTGCCGTTGATCTTGGTGCTGAGCGCGGTCTCGGCCACCGAGTGCAGGTTGCCTGCGCCGCTTTCCATCACCAGCGACTGCGAGAACGAAGCCGAAGGGCTGATCTTCCAGCGCAGGTTTGCCGCGCCGCGTACCGTCAGGCCGCTTTCCTCGTCGCCGTTGGCGCGGGTGCGGTTGATGTAGCCAGGACCCAGTTCCACGTCCAGCGTCTTGTTGGACGACTCATACCAGCGGGTGGCATGACCGACCGCCAGCGTGGAATAGCGGGTGAAGGCGCCGAACTTGTCGTTCACGTAAGAACCGAGCACGAACAGTTTTTCCTGATCGTCCACCAGCTTGTAGGCCGACTTGGCGGACACCGAGAAGCGCTCGGCCGAGCGCGAACGATGGGTGACGCCGTCTTCCTTGTAGCGGTCTTCCTTGAAGAAACCGGTGGCAACGTATTCGTTGCTCCAGTCTTCCAGTTCCTGGTGCGCGTCGATCTTGCCGGAGATGCTGGTGCCGGTGGTGTTGCCGCTGGTCGAAATGGCGCCCAGTTCTGCGGACGTTTGCCAACCGAGTTTATCTTCTGCGGGTTCGATGGAATCTGCGGCATACACGCCGCTGTGTGCCGCGGCCATAGCCAGGGCGAGAGCTGGGAGGTATTTCATAACGGGTACTCCGTGGCCTGCGGGCCATTGATACTTTTTCGAGAACCGGCATTGTACCTCAGCATTGCCGATGCCTTCACACCATTCGTGAGCCACGTTTTTTACGGCTGGCGTAGCATTTGCACATTATGAAACCAGACGACTCCGCAAGCAATGGCGTCGCTGCCGCGAAGGCGGCCGGCCTGCGCTATGTCACAGACGCTGCACCGGGCTACCATCGGCGCCCGCACGGCGCGGCTTTCCGCTATGTGGATGCGGACGGCGCGGTGGTCCAGGACGAGATGGTGCTGGCGCGCATTCGCTCCCTTGTCATTCCGCCAGCATGGACCGACGTGTGGATCTGCGCCCAGCCCAACGGGCACCTGCAGGCCACCGGCCGCGATGCACGCGGCCGCAAGCAGTACCGCTACCACCCGCGCTGGCGCAATGTGCGCGATGAGGCGAAATACGGCCGCATGGCGAATTTCGGTACGGCGCTGCCGGCCATCCGCCGCGCCGTGGATGAATCACTGCGCCTGCCCGGGCTGCCGCGCGAGAAGGCGCTGGCGACCGTGGTGTATCTGCTGGAAGCGACCCTGATGCGGATCGGGAACGAGGAATATGCGCGGGAGAACAAGTCCTTCGGCCTGACCACGCTGCGCAACCGCCATGTGAAGATTGCCGGCAGCGCGGTGGAGTTCCGCTTCCGTGGCAAAAGCGGCGTCAATCACGCGGTGCGCGTCAGCGACCGGCGGCTGGCGCGCATCATCCAGCGCATGCGTGAATTGCCGGGCCAGGAGCTGTTCCAGTATCTGGACGACGAGGGGAATGTGCATGCCATCGGTTCGGCGGACGTGAACGACTACCTGCGCGCGATCAGCGGCGAGGATTACACGGCCAAGGACTTCCGTACCTGGGCGGGTACGGTGCTGGCGGCGCTGGCCTTGCGCGAGACGGCGGAATTCGCATCGCAGACGGAGGCCAGGCGCAATATCGTGCGCGCCATCGAGAGCGTGGCGGAACGTCTGGGCAATACGCCTGCGGTATGCCGTAAATGCTATGTGCATCCGGGCGTGCTCGGTGCTTACCTTGGCGGCACCGTGGTGTGCGTGGAGGCGCCGTGCGATGCGCTCAACGCCGCAGATGAGTATGCACTGGACCCGGATGAACGTGCGGTGCTGGAGCTGCTGCGCGCCTAGGGCTCCACGGAGTGCGTGCGCTTCAGGCAGCGCAGCACGAAGGTGGAACGGCTGTGGCGCAGGCCCGGCAGCTTGTACAGTTTTCGGCGCAGGAATTCCTCGTAGCCCGCCGTGCCGGCCACGGCCACCTTGATCAGATAATCGTATTCGCCCGTCAGCAGATAGGCTTCCATCACTTCCGGCAGCTGCGCCAGCGCGTGGCCGAATTTCTCCAGCATGGCGTCGTCGTGGCGCTCCAGGGTGACCTCGATGATGACGGTATCCGGCAGGCCGAGCGCTTCCTGGTTCAGCAGCGCCGTATAGCCGTCGATCACGCCGCGTTCTTCCAGGGCGCGTACGCGGTTCCAGCATGGCGTGGTCGAGAGGCCGACTTTCTCCGCCAGCCTGGTGTTGCTGAGACGGCCATCGCGGCGCAGTTCGCGCAGGATGCGGCGGTCGGTTTCGTCGAGTTGTTGCATGGATTTGCAGGAAAGAAGAACATTTATCCATCGATTCTACTATGGATGGGACATACTTCTGCAAATTGCAGGGATTATCGCTAATTCTGGACGCCTATTCCGGCCGGCGCAGCCTAAGATTCCCCCATGGAGACTTCTTTTAAAATGCGCCTCGAAACGGAATGCGCCACCGCTGCGCTGGAATCGGCGCTGGCCATCATCCGGCGCGGCAATGTGCAGCTGCGCGGGCTGGCGATGGCGCCCTGCGTGCACGGGATGAATGTGGAACTGAAGGTCAGTGCGGAGGGGGAGGAGGGCGAGGATGCCCTCGTGCTCTGCCGCATGCGGCTTTGCAACGTGATAGGCATCCTCAAGATACGCGAGTCGCCGCGTATCAGCGGTCTGCTTTAGCGGCAGGCGCGTTGTCGGACGATTTTTCCTTGACCTTCTCGGCCGCCTTTTTACCGGCCAGGAAGGCATGGTCGGAGTTGTAATACTCCCATTCGCTGTAGCGGCCGGCCAGGATGATGTCGTTCTGTTCGGCCCAGGCGCGCACGGTCGCCACGTTCTGCGCCCGCTGGTGGTCATACACCACGTAGGCATATGGCATATCGACGATGGATGCGGTCACCACTTCATCGTCCGGCTTGATGAAGCCCACCTTCACGCAATCGGCCACGCAGCGTGCGATCAGGTCGTCGCCATCGACCGGCAGCGGCTTCCACGGCGAGTAGGAAATCTCGCAGGTGAAGCCGAAGCCGCCCGGCGCATTGCACTCCTTGCTGGCGTTGCCCTGCACGAAGATGCGGTGGAAGATGGTCTCCTCCGGGTAGTAGATCCAGTGCTTGTCCGTGATGCGTTCGCGGTTGACGCCGATGTTCACGCAGCGGATCGAGATGTGCTTCAGGCCACGCGCCGCTTCCTGTACTTCCTCCGGCGCTTCGGCGCCGCACAGGCGCACCAGGTCCGGCAGCGGCATGGTCGATACCAGCTGGTCGTAGCGGTAGCGGCGGCCGTCGGCCAGCGCGATCACGTGTTCCTGTGGCAGGATCTGCACCACGTCGGCCTTCAGTTCCAGCTTGCCGCGGATGTGCGGCAGGAAGCCGTTCATCAGCGCCTGGAAACCGCCCTTGACCGGATAGCCGAAGCGGGCGTTGGGACCCATCGGTTTCGCCACCGGCTGCAGCGCGCCTTCGACAATTTCGTTCAGGTCCGGCAGCGGCACGCGGCCGCCCAGCCACGAGGTTTCCATTTCGCTCAGCGGTACTGTCCACAGCTTGCGGTTGTAGGGGATGGCGAAATGCCGGGCGATGCCCTTGCCCCAGACCTTGTAGATGAATTCCTCGAAGTTCTTCGGCTTGCCTTCCACTGCCACGCCGCTGGCGTTGGCTGCGTCGGCCGTGCCGTCGGCGCAGCAATCGTCCACCGGAGCGTTGGCGCAGGCGGCTTTCTTTTCTTCGCCGTAGCGTGCTTCGATGGCGCCCATGATGCATTCGCGGATGGTGTCCGGCGGCAGGCCATACAGCGCACCCTGGAAGGGATAGCGCGTGTACACCTCCTTGCTGTACACCCAGGCTTCACGCAGCTGCCAGTGCTGGTTATCGCCCAGCAGCACGTCGTACAGCTTCAGCACGTACGGGTCGTTGGAGAACATGATGTGGCCGGCGTGGTCGAAGGTGAAGCCCTTGTCCTGGATTGAACGGCACCAGCCGCCGACGGTTGCATTCTTGTCCAGCAGCAGGGTGTCGGGGCCCAGGTGGTAGGCGGCAGACAGGCCGGTCGGCCCGGCGCCGACAATGGCGGTGCCGACATGCGTGCTAGGCTGGCGCAGCTGCGTGGCCGCCTCGTTGCCCGCGCCCTCCGGCGTGGTCAGGCGGGTGGCGCGGCGCGACGGCGCGGTGCTGTCCAGCAGCAGGCGCATGCGGGCGGTGGTGGACTCCCACGACGTGTTGGCGACGATCTTGCGCATCTGCTCCACCATGCCGGCGCGCTGCTCCGGCGTCTGCGCCAGGGCGATTTCGCAGGCGCGCACGAATTCCTGCGGCGTGTGGCCTATGGCGACGATGTCGCCATAGGGTTTGACCACGTCCGTGATGGCAGTGCTGACGATGGGCAGCTCGGCCGCCATGTATTCCAGCACCTTGGTCGGGCTGATGAAGCGCGTGGCTTCGTTCAGTGCGAACGGCATCAGGCACACATCCCAGCCGGACAGGAAGCGCGGCAGGTCCTGGTAGGATTGCTGGCCGATGTAGTGGATGTTGTCGCGGCGCGGCAGCGATGCCGGATCGATTTTCACGACCGGGCCGACCATGACCAGCTGCCATTCCGGATGGGCGTCCGCCATCGCTTCCAGCAGAGCCGGGTCGAAGCGTTCATCGATCACGCCGTAGAAGCCGAGGCGCGGATGCGGCAGGCCGTGCTGGGCCGGATGGTCGTCGGCGCGGTTCAGCGCCTGGGAGAAGTGGGCCGCATCCACGCTGCTCGGGAAGCAATGCGCGTTGGCGTGGCGCGTGCGCTTGGCTTCATACAGGCTGGGACCGCCGGTAAATACCAGGTCGGCAATATTCAGCAGGGCCGTTTCGCGCTGCAGCAGCTGGCGCGGCGGATTCTTGAAGGCCGAGAGTTCGTCCATGCAGTCGTACACGACGAGGCCGGGATGGAGCTGGGACAGCAGGGGCAGCGCCATCGGCGTGTAGAACCACACGATCGGATCTTCATTCTCGGGGACGATGTCGGCCAGCAGCGGCTGCAGCAGCGGGATCTGGCCGTCATGGAAGCCGGTCGAGGCGCACGGGGTGTGCGGCTGATAGACCGTGACGTTGGGCGCCGGATGCGAAATCTTCAGGCACGGCGCACCTTCCTGAAACACCGGCTCCTCGACGAAGACGATCTTGTAATGATTCGCCAGGCGTGTCAGCAGATGCTGCGGCCTTTGGAACACAAAGTCCCAGCGCAGATGACAGAATACGATGATTGTTGACATAGGTTCTCCCTTGCCCTTATGGGTCGTTAATGGTTATGTGGTGGGCGATCAAAAAAAGCGATCAGCCCGGCGCCGGCGGAGGTTCGAACAGCAGCGGCACGTTTTGCGTGGCCGCGCTGATCTGCTCTATCGGAATCTTTGGCGAGCGGTCCGCATTCAGCAGGCCATTCGCTTCCTGGAAGGTGTCGGCAAACTGCGTGTAGCAGAAGCCGCTGAACATCTGCGTGGATCCGACAACTTCCAGCAGTTCGCGGTAGGCCTGATAGAAGGCCTCCGCAGTGTTCGCCCGTGCATAACCCCAGGTCTTATGCGCGGGCGCTTTCGGGTCGAAGGCAATGCCGCCGAATTCCGTCAGCACGATGGGCTGGCCGCGGTGCGGGAAACCGTCGAGCGTCAGGATGCGGCCGCCCGGACGGCGCTGGTCGAACAGGGTGCGCGCCGGGTCGGCGACTTCGTAGCGCGCCTTCAGCCGCTGCGCGTCGCTGTCGTAATCGTGAATGCCGAGAATATCGGTGGCCGAGGCCTCCCAGCCGTCATTGCCGATCACCGGACGGGTCGAATCGAGCATGCGCGTCATGTGGTACAGCGCTTCCACGGCATTGCGGTGCGCCTGCATCGAGGTCAGGTTCGGCACGCCCCACGATTCGTTGAACGGCACCCAGACGATCACGCATGGATGGCTGTAGTCGCGCGCAATCGCTTCGCCCCATTCGTGCAGCAGGCGGGTCATGGCGCGCGGGCTGAAGGCGTAGGCGGAAGGCATTTCCTCCCACACCAGCAGGCCCAGTTTGTCCGCCCAGTAGAGATAGCGCGGATCTTCGATTTTCTGGTGCTTGCGCACGCCGTTGAAGCCCATGGCCTTGGCCAGCTCCACGTCGCGCTTCAGCGCCGCATCGTTGGGCGCGGTCATCAGGCCGTCCGGCCAGTAGCCCTGGTCCAGCACCAGGCGCAGCGGATAGGGGCGGCCGTTCAGCATGAAGCGGTCGCGGTTGATGGCCACCGAGCGCAGGGCGGTGTAGGAGCGGACAGTTTCCAGTACCGTGCCTTCGCAGCGCAAGGTAAGTTCCACGTCCAACAGCGTCGGGCGTTCCGGGCTCCATAGCAGCACATTGCGCGAATCGTCGATGCCGGGGTCGGAGATGGCGATCTTGCGGTTGGCTTCCTGGCCCATCAGCTTGTAGTCGTCGTCGGCCAGCAGCTGGCCTTCGTGCCACAGCTTGACCTCGACCGTCAGCCCGCTGCGGCGCTCGCCTGCGGCCTGGATTTCGCAGCCGATCTCGAAACCGTCGAAGATCGGCGTCCAGCGCACGGTCCTGATGTAGGTGGACGGTACCTGCTCGAGCCACACGGTCTGCCAGATGCCGGTGGTGCGCGGATACCAGATCGAGTGCGGTTCCAGCAGCCAGTCCTGCTTGCCGCGCGGCTTGGCCAGGTCCTGTGGATCGTCTTCCACCTGCACGGTAATGGTCTGCGGCTTGCCCGCCACCAGCGCATCGGTGATGTCGGCGCTGAAGGAGGTATGGCCGCCTTCGTGGGTGGTCACCAGCTTGTTGTTGACCCAGACGCGGCACTGGTAGTCCACTGCACCGAAATGCAGCAGGGTGCGCGCGCCGCGCAGGTCCAGATCGAAGGTCTTGCGGTACCAGACGATGGTGTGAAAGCCTTCGTCGCCGATGCCGCTCAGCTCCGATTCGACGCAGAATGGCACCTTGATCTCATGCGTCCAGGCGATCTCCTGTTCCGGCTGGCTGTAGCGCCGCTCGTCGTCGAAGGCAAACTGCCAGGGGCCGTTCAGGCATTGCCAGTTGCTGCGTACCAGTTGCGGGCGCGGATATTCGAAGTCGCTCATCATATTCCTCGTTGTGGCCGTGGCGCGGGAATCAGCATGGCGGCCGAGCCACCGCTGGCGTTGACGCGCTCCACGGCGTAGTGGCCGGCGGCTGCAGCCTGGCCGTGGCGGCACAGGGCGACGCAGGCGCCGCCGAAGCCGGCGCCGGTCAGGCGTGCGCCATACACGGCTGCGTGGCTGCGCAGGGCGTCGGTCAGGGTGTCCAGTGCGGCAATCGACACCTCATAGTCGTCGCGCAGGCTGGCATGCGAATCGTTCATCAGCTGGCCGAAGCGTTCGGCGCCGATTTCGCCGCTGGCTTCCTGCACGCGCAGGTTTTCGCTGACGACGTGGCGCGCCCGCTTGCGCAGCGGCATGGGCAGCGCTTCCACGTCTGCCAGCCGGCTGACGTCGCGCAGCGCGGGCACGCCCAGCAGCCGTGCTGCCTGTTCGCATTCGGAACGGCGTTCGTTGTACTTGCTGGCGGCCAGCGTGCGCGGCACGCCGGTATCGATCACCAGCACGTCGGCGTCCTGCGGCAGCGGCAGCAGGCGGGTGTCCAGGCTGCGCGCATCGAGGAACAGCATATGTTCGCTGTCGGCCAGGCTGGAGGCCATCTGGTCCATGATGCCGCAGTTGACGCCTGCATACTGGATCTCGGCCTGCTGGGCAATCTTTGCAATGCTCACCCCATCCAGGTTCAGGTTCAGATAGGCGCCGAGGGCGCGCAGCGTGGCCACTTCCAGCGCCGCGCTGCTGGACAGGCCGGCGCCCAGCGTGAGATTGGAATGCACGTAAATGCGCAGCGGCGGCACTTCGGCGCCGCGCCGCTCCAGCAGGCGGATGCAGCCTTCGATATAGCGGCCGTAGCCGGGCGGCGCCTTCTCGCCAGGCGCGAAATCCGAGCTCTCGCCCAGCGTGGCGGAATACAGATGGAAGCGGCCGTCGCTGCTGGGGCCCAGCATCACGTCGGTGCGCTGGGGCGTGGCGATGGGCAGCATGAAGCCGTCGTTGTAGTCGGTGTGCTCGCCGAGCAGATTGACGCGGCCAGGCGCCCAGCTGTGGACCTGCGGTGTGCCGGCAAAGAATTCCTGTGGCGTGATCATGCGCCCTCCAGGTTCACGGCAACCTGCTGCAGCTCGGCGGCTTTCTCTTCCGGCAGCACGTCCATGGCGAACAGCCCGGCGCCGATCTCGGTGCCGGCCAGGTATTTCAGGCGCTCCCTGGTGCGGTAGGGCGGATAAAACTGGGCGTGCAGCTGGGTTTCCGGGTGCGGCTGGCCGTCGGTCGGCGCCTGGTACCAGGCCATCAGGTAGGGGAATGGGCGCTGCCACAGTCCCTCGTATTTGAGCAACACGGTCTTCAGGGCGCGCGCCAGATCGCGGCGCTGGAACTCGCTCAGGTCGGCGAAACTGGCGCACGGCGTGCTTGGCATGACCCACACCTCGTAAGGATAGCGGGCGCAGACGGGGACGAAGGCGACGGCGTGTTCGCCCTGGTACAGGATGCGTACACGCTCCTGCTTTTCCTGCTGCGCCATATCCACCAGCAGCGCGCGGCCATGTTTCCTGTAGTAGATCGCCTCCTGCTCCAGCTGGCGCGCCGGCACGGGCGGCACGAAAGGGTAGGAATAGATCTGGCCATGCGGATGGTGCAGCGTCACGCCTACCTCCGCGCCGCGGTTCTCGAAAGGCAGCACGTACTGGATGCCGCCGCGGCCCTGCACGCGGCGGGTACGGTCGCCCCAGACCTGCAGCAGCAGGTCGAGGCGGCCGATGTCCAGCTGCGATAGCGCAGCATCCGGGTCCTGGGTGAAAACCACCACTTCGCAGTGGCCGGCAGCCGGCGCGGTCGGTACATGCATCTGCGGCGCGTCATGGGCGTTCAAGGCCAGCGACGGGAAGCGGTTGTCGAAGACGGCGATCTCGTAGTCGCCCGGCGGCAGCTCGGTCGGCGCGGCTTCGTCCACGGTAACGGCGAGCGGATTGTATTGCGGCGGCGGCAGGAAGGTGCGGTTCTGGCGGAAAGCGGCGTACGTCACCCATTCACCGCGCAGCGGATGCCAGCGCAGGTGCGGATTGGCGCCGAGCGGATCGGCGAAAGGACTGGGCGCGGACGCAATGGCCGCGATGCTGGTGCGGCTATACAGCGTGATGTGGCGCCCGTCCGGTTTGACCAGGTCGAGTGCGTGCATGGGACAGAATCTCCTGCGCCAGCGTTCGTGGCGCGTTGGGAAATCCTATCAATTCGCTGCACTGCGAGAGCTCAATTCCGCGTTGCAAATAAAGGGCGTTTCGACTCTGCGGTATGTAAGTTTTCGTCACTTGTACGGCAACCGCGGGCGGCCAGATGGCAGCATCTACCGCATGTAGGACTGCTCCCGCATGCCGGCACGGCCAGCGCCTACAAGGCCGCAAGCCATCATCCGTAATTTCAGGCGCCGATCCAGCTGTACTTGAAGGTGAACACTGCAGCAATAATCCATACGATTGGTTTCACCTCGCGCGCGCGTCCGGTCAACAGTTTCAGCGCGGCGTAAGTGATGAAGCCGAAGGCGATGCCGTGAGCGATGGAGTAGGTGAAGGGAATCAGCAGCGCCGTGATCGCGGCCGGGATGCTTTCGGTGGTTTCGCTCCAGTCCACGTCCGTCAGGTCGCGCAGCATCAGGCAGGCGACAAACAGCAGGGCTGGCGCGGTGGCGTAGGGCGGGACGACACCTGCCAGCGGTGCAATGAAGAGACAGGCCAGGAAGAGCAGGGCGACCACCAGCGCGGTCAGGCCGGTACGTCCGCCGGCCTGCACGCCGGCCGCGCTTTCCACGTAGGCGGTGGTGCTGGAAGTGCCCATGGCCGAGCCGGCGACAATGGCCACGCTGTCCGCCAGCAGGGCCTTGTTCAGGCGCTGCATCTTGCCGCTGACGAGCAGGCCGGCGCGGTTGGCCACGCCCATCAGGGTGCCGGTGGCGTCGAACAGCTCGACCAGGAAGAACACCAGCACGACGTTGACGATGCCGACGCCGAGCGCACCCTGCACGTCCAGTTTCATCAGCGTGGGTGCGATGGACGGCGGCGCGGAAAAGATGCCGGCGAATTTGTTCCCGCCCAGGAAGAAGCTGAGCACCGTGATGACGATGATGCCGATCAGGATGGCGCCCCGCACTTTCAGCCGGTCCAGCGTGACGATCAGCAGGAAGCCGGCGATGGCCAGCAGCGCCGGCGGTTTGTGCAGGTCGCCCACGCCGACCATGGTGGCCGGATTGGCGGTGACGATGCCCGCACTTTTCAGCGCGATCAGGGCCAGGAACAGCCCGAGGCCGACCGTGATCGCCGTGCGCAGCGAACGCGGGATGCCGTTGACGATCATTTCCCGCAGTCCGAACACGCTGACGAGGACGAACAGGCAGCCGGAGATGAAGACCGCGCCGAGCGCCACCGGCCAGGCGATGCCCATGCCGAGTACCACGGCGTAGGCGAAATAGGCGTTCAGGCCCATGCCGGGCGCCATGCCGATCGGGTAGTTGGCGTACAGGCCCATGATCGCGGTGCCGAGGGCGGCGGCCAGGCAGGTGGCGACAAATACGGATTCCTTCGGCATGCCCGCGTCGCCAAGGATGGCAGGGTTGACGAAGATGATGTAGGCCATGGTCAGGAAGGTGGTCACGCCGGCCACCACTTCGGTGCGCACGTCGCTGCCTGCTTCACGGAGTTTGAATAGTTTTTCTGCGATGGACATGGCCACTCCTGTTGGTGTTCTTTATGGCAAGGATACCATCAGCATTCGTGCAGCTGCCAGGCGTTGCCGGTCCAGGCCAGTTCGTGGCTGGGCTTGAGGGCTTCCAGCAAGCGGCGGTCGTGGGAGACGATGGCCATCGCACCGGGATAGCCGGACAGTGCTCGTTCGAGGGCTTCGATGGATTGCAGGTCGAGGTGATTGCCTGGTTCGTCCAGCAGCAGGAGCTGGGCAGGGTCTTTGCGCCATAGCGCGGCGGCCAGGGCGGCCTTGAGTTTTTCGCCGCCGCTGAGGTGGCCGATGGGAGTGGTGACTTGGCGGGCGGAGAGGCCGAGCAGGGCGAGGTGGCTGCGCAGGGCGCCTTCCGTGAGCGGGGAGTCCAGTGCCTGCAGGGTGCCGAGGATGCTTTGCCCGGCCTGCAGGGTGGAGGCGTGCTGGTCGAGCCAGGCGAACGGCACCAGCGCCCTGGCGCTGCCGGCCAGCGGCTGCAGCTCGCCGGACAGCATGCGCAGCAGCGTGCTCTTGCCGCAGCCGTTCGGCCCCGTGATCGCCAGCCGCACCGGCCCGGCCAGCGCGAGGTCGATTGCCCGCGGCGTGGAAACTGGCGCGGCTGGCCAGGGCGGGATGGCGGCTTCGAAAGCGAGAACGCGGCGGGCGGCAGGGACGGCCGTGCCGGGCATCTGCAGCGCGACCGCGGAGGGCGCGTGGACCCGTGCTGCGGCGCTGCGGACCGCGTCGTCGAGCGCGCTGCGGGCTTCGGCGCGCTGCACCGTTTCGCGTCCGGCATACGCCTGCGCGCCGGATTTCAGATTGCCGCGCACGATCGCCGGCATATTCGCCTCCTTGCCCGCCCGGTTATCACGCGCCGTCCGCGACTGCAGTGCATCATGCCGCTCGCGCTGTTGACGCAGTGCGGTGCGCCGCTCGGTACGGGCATGTGCCAGCGCCGCTGCTGCCGCCGACAATTCACCGTCGCGCTGCTGGCGATACAGACTGTAGTTGCCGCCATAAGCGTGCAGGGACTGCGCTTCCAGTTCCACCATGCCGTCCATCGCCTCCAGCAGCTCGCGGTCGTGACTGACGATAATCGCGCTGCCCGGCCACGCGCGCAGCTTATCCAGCAGCCATGTACGCCCTTCGCGGTCCAGGTGATTGCTGGGTTCATCGAGGATCAGCCAGTCGGCGCTTGCAGCGCGGCGCTGAAGCCTGACAGCGCGCTCCAGCGGCCATCGAGCAGATCGAAATCGGCAGCGGTAGCCGCGCCCGCATCCATGCGGGATGACGCGGCCAGCAATGCGCCAAGACCGGCAATATCGGCCACGGTGGCAATGGCGCCAGAGGTGGTAAAGGTGGTGGCGAGGGGGACACCAACTTGCTGGGCAACGTAGTGCAGCCGGCCATCCGCCGCCACCGACTGCGCGATGTGCCGTGCGAGCATGGACTTGCCGCTTCCGTTGGCGCCGACCAGTCCGGTAAGTCCAGGTCCGAAGGTATGTGTACAGCCATCCAGCAGCACCCGCCCGTCAGGCAGCCGCAACGTCAGCTGGCGCAGTTCAATGAAGGAAGACGCCGCGCGTGCGGCAGAAAGATTGACAACCATATAAGCTCCCGAAAGACGATAACCCGCAGCGCGGCAAGGCCGGTGCGTGCAATTGCGAGGTAGGGGCTTAGATGGTCATTTGGGGTGGGTACTCCGGTATGCGCTGCGAACGCCGCCCGCCAATGAGCGACGCTCGCAAGTTTAGCGGCTTTTCAAGGCTTGTCAACCAGGTTGAGCGCTTTGGCAACGTCGTCCCAGGCCACGTACTTGAAGTTCTGCGGACCGTCCGGCAGACGCTTGTAGCCATCCTGCACCACCAGCATGCCGCGCACAAAGGCGCCGCCGAGATTAGCCGAAGTCACATCCAGGCCGTCGGTTTCGGACGTGCCATCGATCTCCGCCTCCAGGCTGGTGCCGATGCGGAAACGTCCGCGCACCTTGTGCGGCGCTGCTGCATCCAGCACCACATAGCTGCTGTCGCCCTGGCTGGACACCACCAGGTAGTGCGCGCCGGCGCCATGATAGATGGCCATGCCTTCCACGTCCGCCTTCATCGATGCGCCGACCGGCAGGATCATGCGCATTGCATCCGGCTTCGCCGCGCTGGCCGACATCGCCCACACGCCGCGCTTCTCCTCGCCCATGAACAGGCGCCCCGCGGCATCGTCGGCCACGCAGCCTTCCGGCTGCGATGCCAGCTTGAAGCGGCGCAGCAGGGTGCTGGTGTAAGCCTTGCCATCGTGGCCGATGCGGTAGTGCAGGTAGCTGCCGTCCTTGTCGTTGACGAAGGCTTCCAGTGCCCCGCCGGCAGGATGGTAAAGGCACATGCCGTAGATGCGTTCCAGCGGCGTCGGGAAGCGCGCCGCTTCGGCGACCAGGCCGTCGGCGGCAATCGTGTACAGCACCATCGAGTTCTCGTCGCGCTGGGTGGCCACGGCGAGGTCCTGGCGCCGGCCGCCAAGCTCCACGTTCTGGCGCAGATCGACGTTGTTGATGCGGCCCGAATCCAGCAGCTGCGTCTGGCGGCCCTGCAGGTCATACACCAGCAGTCCCTGTTTCTTGTTGGTGCCCAGCACGCGCGAGTCGGACGGGTGGCGCGGATTGACCCAGATGGCAGGATCGTCCGCCGCATCGCCAAGGCGCGGCATCGGTTCCGTCTGCACGCGCGGCGTGACGATGGGGTACTGCTGCGCCGGTTTCGGCTTGACGCCTGCCTTCAGCAGCTTGCGCCAGCCGCCGTCTTCCGCTTCCGCGTTGTAGGCCCAGGTGCCGACGTCCGGCTCCTCCAGCAACAGGGTGGCGCCGGCATCGTCCACGCGGCAGTGCTTCATATGCGGCGGCAGCGCCAGCTTGCGCACCAGGCGCGGCGTATCGCCTTTCAGCAGCCATTGCTCCGCCTGGCCGTCGCGCGCCACCTGGAATACATAGTCGATGCGCTGCGCATCGCGGTACAGGCAGGCCGCTTCGGCGCCGGACGCCGGCGCCGGTACCACAGGGCGGGCCTGCAGCGTGCCGGCCGCCGCATCGGCCACCAGCGGCACCACGTGCCCGGTGTTGGCGTCGATCAGGATGGCCAGCACCTGGCCGTCCTTCACGCCGGAACTGGCGCCGCTGGTGCCGGCGCGCAGCTCGAACTGCTTGGCGCGCACGTCGAACCGGGCCCGCTCGGCGCCGTCGGCGGACAGCAGGCGCAGGCCCTGCTTGTCCAGTTCCAGCCAGCCGCCGCCCGGCAGGGCCGACTTCTGGGCGTGTGCACTGCCGCCGGCCGCGCAGGCCAGCGCCACGATCATGGTCTTGAGTGTCGTCTTCATGCTCAGAACAGGCTCGCTTTCAGTGCAATCTTGTAGGTACGGCCGTACTGCTCGTACTGCACATTGTGGTTCTTCGTGCCCTGGTACACATAATACTTTTCGTTGTTCAGGTTTGCCGCCTCAAAGCTGATCTGGAAGCGCTTGGAGAGCTGGTAGCTGAGCGAGAAATCGACCTGGGTCTGGGTATCGACGATGCGGTCCTGCGCCGGGCTGAGAATATCCGAACCCAGTTCCAGCAGGTAGGGCGACTTGTAGTTCACGGCGATACGGGTGCTGAGCGGGCCCTGTTCGTAGCCGAGCATCAGGTTCATCACGCGGTCGGACTGGCCGGGCAGGTCGATGCTGCGGGTGCGGTGCGTCCTGCTGGCTTCGTCGTAGCTGGCGATGTCGGCACGGGAGCTGGTCAGGGCGCCATTGACGCCGATCAGCAGGTTGTTGAACGGCGCCGGCAGCATGCGCAGCGGCTGTTGCCAGGACAGTTCGATGCCGCGCACCTTGCCTTCGTCGCCGTTGGCGTAGGAGGTGGCGCTGGTGTAGCCGGCCCACGCGCCGCTGCCGGCCAGATTGGTGGTGTAGGTGAAGTTGCGGATGTCCTTGTGGAACAGGTAGGCGGACACGGTGCCGTCGTGGCCGATGATGCGCTCTACGCCCAGGTCCAGGTTGTGCGCCTTCAGCGGCGCCAGGTCCGGATTGCCGATGGTGGCTTCGGTATCGCTGTCCAGCGAGATGCCCGGCGCCAGCTGGCTGAAGTTGGCGCGCACGACGGAGTTGGTCCAGGCGGCGCGCACGCTGGTGGCGCTGTCGAGTTCATAGCGCGCCTGCAGCGACGGCAGCCAGTTGGTGTAGGAGCGGCTGCGCTGCAGCTTGCTGATCGCGTCTTCGTTGACCTGGTTGCCGCTGGCATTGAAGCTGGTATGCTCGGCGCGCACGCCGGCCAGGATGCGCCAGGCATCTTTCGAGAAGGTGTTCTGCACGTAGGCGGCGTCGATATCCTCGCCCATCGAGAAATCGTCGATCGCCGATTCGGCGCTCAGGCGGGCGCCGTTGCGGTCCAGGCCTGCGACGCGGGCGCGCAGGATGGCCGGATCGATGGCAGGGCCGATATTCCCCAGCTTGTAGTCCAGGTTGCGGTTCTGCACGAAGGAGGACATGCTGACCGGGCCGGCGCCCCAGTAGTTCGCGCTGCTGCTCTTGCTGCTGTTATAGGACCACTGGTTGGTATCGTTGTCCTTGTCGCGGCGGCTGGATTTCACGCCGAATTTCAGGTCATTGCGGTATTCGCCGATATCGAAGCTGCGCCCCAGGTCCAGCTTGACGTGCTTCTCGTCGTCTTTCGAGTAGCGCTGCTGCAGGGTGATTGCGTTCAGGGCGTAGCTGGCGGCGTCATAAGCGCTGGCCGGGGCGGACAGCTGCGGCTTCCGGCTGTTGCTGAAGGAGATGCCGTTGAAGTTGGCGGTGCCGCGGAAGCGGCCGTCGTTGATGGACTCCGGCGTGTCCTCATCGGAGCGGCTGGCGCCGGCTTCCAGGTTCAGCTTCCAGTCGGCCAGTTTCAGGTCGCTGCCGGCAACCAGCGAGCGGATCTCCTGGGTGAATTTGCGCTGGCGCAGGCGGCGCTCCAGGCGTGCGGTCGCGGGCACGCCTTCGCTCAGTGCACCGCCGCTGACGTTGCTGACGGTCATGCGGTCGCGCACTTCGTCGTCGCTGAAGCGGCTCAGGAAGCTGCGCACGAAGTAGCGCTGGCCTTGGTCCGGACGGTAGTCCAGGTCCAGCGCGGCGGCGCGGCGTTCGCGCACCGGCAGGTAATCGCGCATTTCGAAGCCGGTCAGCTTGTCGCCTTCCCAGGCGCCGCCGGTTTCCACGTTATCCGAGCCGAACTTGCGTTTCTCGCCGCTCAGGCCGGCGGCGACGCCCAGTTTGCCGTCGGCGAAGCGCTGCGCCCACAGCAGGCCGGCGCTGGGGCTGGTCTGCCCGGTGTTCTGGTCGCGGCTGGCGGCGGCGCTGACGGAGAACAGGCTGCCCGGCAGGTCGAAGGCGGACAGGGTCTTCACTTCCACCGAGCCGCCGAGCGAACTGGCATCCTGGTCCGGGGTCAGGGTCTTGCTCACTTCCAGCGAGCGGATCAGGCCGGCCGGCAGCACGTCCAGCGCCACGGCGCGGCGGCCGGCTTCAGGGGAGGGCACCAGCGCGCCGTTGATGGTGACGCTGTTCAGGTCCGGGCCGAGGCCGCGCACGGTCACGTAGCGGCCTTCGCCCTGGTCGCGCTGCACCGACACGCCGGGCAGGCGGGCCAGGGCTTCGGCCGCGTTCTTGTCCGGCAGGCCGCCGATATCGTCGCTGCTGATCACGCTGACGATGTTGTCCGCCTTTTCCTGCGCGGCGATGGATTTGCTCAGGCTGGCGTGCTGACCGGTGATGACGACGCTGGCGGCCAGGCCGGCGGTTTCGGAGGTCTGGGCGGATGCGCTGGACATCGCCAGCACGGCGGCGGCGATGGTGGAGAGGCGCAGATTGAAGTTTGCTGGGGTCATTAGTCAACGCAAGAGAGTGAAAGAACGCAGCGGATTATGGTCAGCGCATGTGACAGTTCTGTTACGCGCCTTGCGCCGGGATCCGCAAATCGCCCTGCAAAGCCGCCCGGCAGGCCGGTATCTGCCGCAATTGAGCTGAAATGACTCCCCGAAGCGAGCCCATGTACCATTTGGTACCTGACCCCGAATTGATTCCGAATGGGACGTGGGGCCGGCTGGTGAGCTGTTTGCACCCCTGTTGTTTTGCGGCGCTTGTCATCTTGTTGTCATCGGCCGGGACTATGCTGCGGCGGCCCTTTATCCGTTCCGGCCATGACCATGCTCCGTTTGCACCGCGATTATCTGATTGCCGCTTCCATTGCACTTGCTGCCTGCGCCTTCCTGTATGCGACGGCCGGCGTGCCGAAGCCTTTCCATGCCTGGAAGTGGATGGATATCGTGGCCGAGGGCGGCACCGCCGTGATGGCGGGCGTGTGGTTCCTGATTACCCTGAGCAGCCGTCCCGGCGGACTGGTGACGCGCCTGCTGGCCGGCGGCCTGGCGGCAATCATGCTCGGCTCGTGGGCGGACTGCATGGACGAGTTCTACCGCATCGACAAGGAGGCGCTGTGGGATAACTGGCTGGAGGGGCTGATGCCGTTCGGGATGGCGGTGCTCACGGCGGGCATGTATTACTGGCGCCAGGAGCAGTTCAGCGTAAACGAGCATTTGCAGAAGCGCGAGCGCCTGTTCCGCGATCACCGCGGCTTCGACCGCGTGACGCAGCTGGCCGATGCGGCGTATCTGCGCAGCCAGATCCGCCTGGAGCAGAAGAATGCGGGACAGTGCGCGCTGGTGCTGCTGGATGTGGATGGCTTCCATCGCATCAACCGCGAACACGGGCAGCGCGAAGGGGACCGAGTGCTGCAGGCGCTGGGGCATTTGCTGCTGCTGAACCTGCGCAATGAGGACCTGCTGTGCCGCTATGCGGGCGACCGGTTTGCCGTGCTGCTGCCGGGATTGAATGTGGACACGGCGCGCGTGGTGGCGTCGCACCTGTGCGAGAGCGCGGCGCTGCTGCGGCATCACACAGCGGGCGGCGTGGTCCGGCTTAGCCTGCGCTATGCCTGCGGCACGGCCGAGGGCGAGCCGGACCTGCTGCTGGCGGCGCTGGGCAATGTGCTGGCTGGTGCCGCCGGCGCGGGCGCCACCGGCCTTGCGCGCGTCGCGGAGCCGGTGTGATCCGCTTCAGCACCAGCGCCGATGCGTGCATCGCGGCCTTGCCGCTGCCCGCATTGCTGCTGGAGTTCGCGCGCAGCCGCGAGCTGAATGAAGCGACCCTGCTGCGCGGCAGCGGCCTCGCGTCCGCCGCGCTGGACGATGCCGCGGGCATGATCTCGCCCGCCCAATACCTGCAGCTGCTGGAAAATCTGCTGCGCCAGGCCGGCAGCGCGGATACCAGCTTCCTGCTCGGCCAGCAGATGCTGCCCGGCCAGGCCGGCGCCATGAGCCACGCCTTGCTGAATGCGCCCGACCTGCGCCACGCCCTGGATGTGCTGTGCGCCGGCCACGCGGGCCTCGCGCCGCTGCTGTCGCCGCGCTGGCGCGAGGTGGATGGCATGGCCATCGTGTACTGGAGCGATAGTTTCGGTGCGCCGGGCCTGCGCCCGGCGCTGGTGGAAATGCATATGGCGGCGCTGGTGTCGCTGAGCCGCTGGCTGTCCGGCGCGCGCCTGCCGTGGCGCTTCTGCTTCAACCGCACGGCGCCGCGCCACGTGGAGCAGCACGAGGTGCACCTGGGCAGCGCGCTGCGCTTCAACTGCCATCTGGATGCGATGCTGGTCGATGCCGCCTGGCTGGACCGGCCGTGGCCGCGCGGCAGCGCCGTGGCGTCGGCAATGGCGCTGCGCCAGGCGGCAGCGGAGACGCAGCCGGCGCCCGGCCTGCTGTCCGCGCTCTACGATTATCTGCTGGAACATGTGCGCTGCGCGCCGACGCTGGAACAGGCCAGCGCCGCCTTCGGCTTCAGTCCGGCCACCCTGAAACGCCATCTGCAACGGCATGGCACCCACTTCCAGGCGGAGCTGGACCAGGTGCGCAGCCATATGGCGCTGTATCTTTTCCTGGCCCAGCGCGCCGACAACGAAGCGGTGGCGCACCACCTGGGCTTCCACGACGCGGCCAACTTCCGCCGCTCCTTCAAGCGCTGGACCGGCTTTACCCCCGCCTTGCTGCGCGAGGGGCTGGCTTTCTAGGCATACAGCTGCGAGAAGATGCGTCCCGCCATCAGCCCGAGCGGCTGGTGGTGCTGGGCGGGCGCAAGCCGGCGCGCCAGCAGGGACATGGCTTCTTCCTGCGTTTCGGAGGCGGCCACCTGCGCTTCCAGCAGGCCGAGTTCATTGTCGATGGCTTCCCACGCGTGTTCGTCTTCGGGGAAGGCATGACGGATCACGGTGCGCGGTTCGTGGTCGTGCTGGCGCATTGGCGCTTGTTCCGGCGCGGCCGCGTCCTCTTCTGCCAGCTCCGCTGAGCTCAGGTGAGCGGCGCCGGCAAACGGCGCCGGCGCGGCTGCAGGCAACGCTGGTTCGCAGCGGTCGCGGGCGGCAGCTACCGGGTCCACGCCCAGGCTGTGCAGGCGGTACCCCATCGCCACGCGCTGCAGGAACGCGGCCTGGTCCTGCATCAGCGGCAGCAGCTGTTCCAGGCAGTCGATGGCCGCTTCGTCCGCCGTGGCCGGCGGCATCAGCAGGTAGCAGGGGATGCCAAGCTCGCGCAATTCGTCCGCCACCGACAGCTTGTACAAGGGCTGTGCGCTCACACCCAGCTGGTAGCCGAGCAGTTCCGGCAGCATCGCTTCGCCGCAGCTGGCCAGCGCCAGGCGCAGCGCGCCCTGCACGAAGTGCTCGTCGTCCTGTTCCTGCCACTGCACGCAGCCCTGCACGGTCAGCAGCTGGCGCACGCGCAGCACGCGGTTCCAGTCCGGCACACCCTTGCCCACGTATTCGAGATATACGCGTACCAGCGGTTGCAGCGCTTCCAGGTCCCAGTGATGGATCAGGCCATACAGCCATGCGCCTTCAGCCAGCAGGGCGGGCGCGGCATGGCAGAGGAAGCGGCGCGCTTCGGGACGGCTTGCAAAATGCCGCCGCGGTGCACCGGCTGTGCGAGAATCCTTGTAACGGTGTTGGGCAGCCTCGTTGTCGCCGCCGCGCCGCAGCAGCCATTCACGCCAGTCGGCGGGATCGGGCGGCAGGTCGGAGGTCAGGCCGCTCGCCTCGAGCAGACAGCGTTCCAGGAAGGCCTGCGCCTGCTGCCGCTCATTGCCTTCGCGCAGCAGCAGGTACAGCTGACGGGCCGTCAGGACGGGCGGGGCAGCCTGCGCGCTGCGGCGAACGTGTTCGATGGTTGTCATCATGGCAAAATTATGTAGATGCAACAGGCCACTGGGTAGCAGTATTCACGCCGTCGGCTTGTAAGAGTTCACTGACACACGTGTAGAATTCACTATATGTCCGAGAAACCCGAACCGCCAGCTCCCGACCTGAGCAATCGCATGCACCAGATCTTTCCGCTGCTTACTGCGGACCAGCTGGGGCGCGTTGCGCGCTACGGCTCATCCGCCTGTATCCGCGCGGGACAGACCTTGTATACCCAGGGCGACCGCCATGTGCCGATGTTTGTCGTTATCTCCGGCGAAATCGAGGTAATTCGCCGCTCGGCCCTCGGCGTGCATTCGCTGGGCCGGCATGGACGCGGCATGTTTACCGGCGACACGGGTTCCCTGGCCGGGCGTGCCTGCAGCGCAACAGTCCGCGCAGCAACTGACTGCGAAGTGATCGTGATTCCGGAAGTGGACGTGCGTTCGCTGGTGGTCTCGGAAGCCGAACTCAGCGAACTGATCATGCGTGCTTTCATCCTGCGCCGCGTGTCCCTGTTCAGCGACAAGTCATCCGGCATCATCGTGGTCGGCTCGGTCAATTCGGCCTGCACCTCGCGGGTGCGCGAATTTCTGGCGCGTAATCTCCAGCCTGCCGCCTACTTCGATCTCGATACGCACGCCGGTACGGCCGATATCATGTCGCGCTTCAATATCAGCGCGGACGATGTGCCGGTGGTGGTCACGCCGACCGGCCAGGTGCTGGTGCGCCCGACCGTGCGCGAACTGGCGGACGCCATCGGCATCAGCCCGGACCAGCTGGGCGGCTCGCGTTTCGACCTGGTGGTGGTCGGCGCCGGTCCGGCCGGCCTGGCGGCGGCCGTGTACGGATCTTCCGAAGGCCTGAACGTGGCGGTGCTGGACTCCAAGGCGCCGGGCGGGCAGGCCGGTTCCAGCTCGCGCATCGAGAACTATTTCGGCTTCCCGACCGGGATTTCCGGCCAGGCCCTGGCCGGGCGCGGCCTGTCGCAGGCGCGCAAGTTCGGCGCCGAGGTGGCGGTGCCGGTCGAGGTGCGCAACATCAATTGCGAAGGCGCGGGCGCCGGCTTCGAGCTGGAACTCGACAACGGCGAGAAGGTGTGGGCACGCTCCATCGTGGTTGCCACCGGCGCGCGCTACCGCAAGCCTGAGCTGGCCGAGCTGCAGCGCTATGAAGGCCGGGGCGTGTACTACAACGCTTCCTTCATGGAGGCGCAGTTCTGCCACAAGGAGGAAGTGGTGGTGGTCGGCGGCGGCAATTCGGCCGGCCAGGCAGCCGTCTTCCTGGCCTCGCACGCCCGGCACGTGCACATCATGGTGCGCGCCGAAGGGCTGGCGGCCAGCATGTCGCACTACCTGATCCAGCGCATCGACGCCATCCCGAATATCACCCTGCACACGCGCAGCCAGATCACCGAACTGGTCGGCGAGGAGCGGCTGGAAGCCATCCGCTGCCGCATGAACGCCAGCGAAGAGACGACCGATATGCCGATCCGGCACGTGTTCCTGTTCCTCGGGGCGGAACCGAATACCGCCTGGCTGAAGGAATGCGTGGCGCTGGACGACCGCCAGTTCGTGCTGACCGGCACCCAGATTCCGAAAGGCGCCTGGCCGCTGGAACGCCCGCCGCACTTCCTGGAAACCAGCAAGCCGGGCGTGTTTGCCGTGGGCGACGTGCGCAGCGGCTCGGTCAAGCGCGTGGCGGCCGCCGTGGGCGAAGGTTCGGCCGCGATCCAGTCCCTGCACGCGGTATTGGCGGGCCAGACGAATGCTTGATGGGATGTCGATGGACCAGCTGCGGACCTTCATTGCCGCCGCTGACGAAGGGAGCTTCTCCGCCGCCGGCCGCAAGCTGCGCCGCGCCCAGTCGGTGGTCAGCCAGACGCTGGCCAATCTCGAACTGCAGGTTGGCTTTCCCCTGTTCGACCGCAGCGGACGTTATCCGCAACTGACGGAGCAGGGCCGCGCCCTGCTGGAAGATGCGCGCGCAGCCGCCAGCAGCATGGACGATTTCAAGGCCAGGGCGCGCATCCTGGCCGAGGGCCTGGAGCCCGAGCTGTCGGTGGTGGTGGACGTGATGTTCCCCATCGCCCGCCTGACCGAGGCCGTGCGCACCTTCCACCGCGAATTCCCGACCACGCCGCTGCGCCTTGGGGTGGAAGTGCTGGGCGCCGTGCTGGCGCCGATGCTGGAGGGGCGGGCGCGCATTGCCGTCGTCAGCTCCATCCTCGATGTGCCGGACGGCTGCAACGGCGAATACCTGGTGGCGCTGCCTGCGGCGCAGGTGGTGGCGCCCGGCCATCCGCTGGCGGCGTTTGGCGGCCCGGTGCCGCGCGCGGAAGCTGCGAAATACGTACAGCTGATCCTGACCGACCGCTCGCAGATCACGGCGGGACGCGACTACGGCGTGCTGAATCCGCAGGGCTGGCGCCTGGCGGACCTGGGCGCCAAGCACGCCTTCCTGAAAGCGGGGCTGGGCTGGGGCAGCATGCCGCTGCATATCGTGGGCGAGGACCTGGAGAAGGGGGCGCTGGTGCGCTTCGAACTGGAGGGTGGCTCCGTTCCCGCCACCTCCACCGCGATGTATGCCGTGCACCGGCGCGCTGCGCCGCCCGGACCGGCGGGACGGCGCTTTATCGATTTACTGAAGCAGGGCTGAGGCCCGGCGCCAGGCGGCCGGCGTCGATGGTATAGCCGTTGCGGCCGCGGCGCTTGGTGTCGTACAGGGCGGCGTCGGCGCGTCCGATCAGGCCGCCCGATGTCTCGCTGCCGCCCTGGTACAGCGCCACGCCAAAGCTGGTGGTCACGTGCATCGGCTTGCCGCCGATCTTGAAGTCGGGCGCCACGGCGTCCATGATCTTGTCCGCCAGTACGGCGATTTCCTCCGGCAGCCGCACGTTCTCGAAAATGATGACGAATTCGTCACCGGCCAGGCGCGCCACCGTATCCGTGGCGCGGACGCTGCCGGCCAGGCGCAGCGCGAACTGCTTCAGCACCTCGTCGCCGGCGGCATGGCCCAGCGTATCGTTGAAGGACTTGAAGTTGTCGATGTCCAGGTAGGCAAGGGCCATCTGGCTGTCCTGGCGGCGCACCCGCTCGATGGCCTGGTCCAGCGCTTCCTCGAAATGGCGGCGGTTGGCGATGCCGGTCAGCGAATCGCGGCGCGCCTGCTGCTGCAGCTCCGCTTCCACCTGGCGGGCGCGCGTCACGTCGTGCGTCAGCGCATATACCGCCGGCACGTTGCCGTCCGTGCGCACATCCGGCACGAAGGTGGTTTCCAGGATGTGCGGTTCGCCGTTCAGGCGCGTATGCGCCTCATGCACCGTGACTTCGCCCGCGAAGGCCAGGTCGATGGCGGGCCGCGCCTGTTCGTAGTAGCGGAAGCCGACCACGCTGCTGATCGGGCGGCCTTCGATGCTGGCAGGATCGACGCCCAGCCAGCGCTGGTAGGTGGCGTTGCCGAACTGCAGATGGCGCTCGCGGTCGATGGCGGAAATCAGCACCGGCAGGTGGTCGGTAATCAGGCGCAGGCGCTTTTCGCTGGCGGCCTGGGTCAGCTCGGCCGTCTTGCGTTCGGTGATATCCATCGACATCAGGTACATGCCGGCCACGCTGCCGTCGGCCGCGAAATCGGGCACCATGTGCACCATCAGGTGCATATTGCGCCCCAGTTCCTCGCCTTCGCGTTCTTCCATCACCCGGGTGCCGGCCAGCGCCTGCTCGAAGCGGTCGTGCCAGCGCTGCATCACTTCCGGGCCGAACACCTCGCCCACGGTCTTGCCCAGCATGTCCTTCGGGTCGAGGCCCAGCAGGTAGCGGTAAAACTCGTTGGTGAACTGGTAGCGCAGGTCCCGGTCCACGTAGGCAATCAGGGCCGGGATGTTATCGGCGATCATGCGCGCCCGGTGCTCGCTCCTTTGCAGCTTGTCCTGCGCCGCCTGGCGTTCGGCGGTCAGCTCGTACAGCGCTTCGCTGACCTCGCCGATTTCATCCTTGCGGCCGGTGCGCAGCTGGGCGATGTCGCCGCCGCGCGTGCGCACCGAATGCAGGGCGGCGCGCAGGCGCTGCAGCGGCGCCAGCATGCGGTCGATCAGGAACCAGCTGAGCAGGCCGGCCACCGCGGCAAACAGGGCGGCTGTCAGGATGGACGTGCGGCGCATGGCAATCAGCGGCGCGAACGCTTCCCCGGACGGGTAGCGCACGGCCACGATCCAGTTGGTCATCTCCAGCCGCTTGTAGGAATAGATGCCGACATTGCCATCCTTGTTGCTCGCTTCCACCCAGCCTTCGAAGCCTTTCAGCGCCAGTTCCGTGCCGCGGTTGTAGCCGGGCCGGGCGTTGATGTGCTCCAGCAGGCGCGCCTTGTTGGGGTGGTTGACCAGGATGCCCTCGCTGGTCATGATGAACATGAAGCCGGTCTGGCCCGGACCCATGGCGGAGAACTGCTTGAAGAAGTCGGAATTCAGCAGGTCGATGCTGCCGGCGATCACGTATTGCACATCGCCGCCGCTGTCGATCACGGGGTGGGTCAGGATTACCACCGGCAGGTTGGAAATCTTGCTGCGCACGGGGGGCGAAATCAGGCCCCGTTTCTGTTCCAGGGTCTGCTCGAAATAGCTGCGCGAGGCCACGTTGTACTGGCGCGAGGTCAGGTCTTCGCGGATGCTGGCCACCAGGTCGCCCTGTTTGTCGAACACCACCAGGTTGGAGAATTCGGCGCGCGCCAGCGGATGCGAAACCAGGGCGGCACGGATGGCCGGCAGGCTGGCTTTGCCGGCCGGGACGGCTTCGGCCATGGTCGCCAGCAGCAGGCGCTTGCTGGCCAGCTGCTCGTCGATATGCGCCGCCGCGGCGGACAGCAGGCTGAATTGCTGGCGGCCGATCACGCCCTTCATATCCCTTTCGGCCATCGTCAGCGACATCCAGGTAACGATGACCGTGGCCGCCAGCACCAGCAGGATGACGAAGCTGGAAAGACGGAATTTCAGGCTTTGCGGAAGGATTCCTCGTTGGCTCATGGCTGACAGACGCTGCGCGGACCACTAAGTATTACATAGCTGCCGTCGCCTTGTGCTCTAAAATATGTCCATGGCGCACTAATGAAACAGTATGGACAAGATCAGCGGAATATTGTGGGATAACGACGGCGTGCTGGTGGACACGGAGTACCTGTTTTTCGACGCCAACCGCGAGCTGTTGCGCGGGCACGGCATCGAGCTGTCGGAACAGGACTTCTTCAACTGGTATCTGGCCGACAATTGCGGCGCCTGGCATCTGCTGGAGCGGCGCGGCGCGCTGCCGGCCCGGATTTCCGAATACCGCACGCAGCGCAACCAGCTGTATGCGCAAAAACTGGCCGCCGCCGGCATTCCTGCCGTGGACGGCGTGGAGCCGTTGCTGGCCGGCCTGGCGCCGCGCCTGCCGATGGGCGTGGTCACCAGCGCCACCGCCGAGCATTTCGGCATCATCCACGGGCGCCTGGGACTGCTGCGCCATTTCCGCTTCGTGCTGACGGCCGATGGCTACACCCACAGCAAGCCGTCGCCGGAACCCTACCTGATCGGCCTGCGCCGCCTGCAGCTTGCGGCCGACGACTGCCTGGTGATCGAGGATTCGCCGCGCGGGCTGGAAGCGGCGCGCGCGGCCGGCATGCGCTGTATCATCGTGCGCGGGCCGCTGACCCGGCATTTCGGTTTCCCCGGCGCCTACCATATTGTCGATAGCATGGCCGAACTGAAGGCCGTGCTGGACTCGCTGACCTGAGGCTTCATGGCGCACATTCATCTTGCATGGGAGCTGGGCGGAGGACTGGGCCACGCCGGCCGCCTGAAAACCCTGGCGCAGGCGCTGCAGGAGCGTGGGCACCGCGTCAGCCTGAGCCTGCGCGACCTGGGCCACACCCAGCGCCTGCTGGAGCCGCTGCAGGCGGCGAAGTTCCAGGCGCCGGTCTGGCTGCACCGCACCGGCGGCATGCCGCCCAACCAGGCGTCGCTGGCCGAGATCCTGATTCCGGCCGGGTATGTGGATGCCGGCAGCCTGGCCGGACTGGCGGAGGGCTGGCGCGCCATGTTCGGCGCAGGCGTTTGCGGCGCGCTACCGCGGTTTCTCGCAGCAGGCAATGGCCGCGCGCATTGCCGCGCAGTTCGAGCGCCGGCTGGCCAGCCGCTGAGGCGGTACGCCATGGGAGCTATTTCGGCCGGGCCGCGTGCAGCGCCCCGTCCGGACGCTTGAGCGTCCCCTCGCGCATCATGCGCACCGCATGCGCCACCGCGCGCGCCACATTCCGCACTTCCTCCTGAAAATCCGCGTTGCGGTCCAGCTCATCGTGGCTGGTTGCATACGGCTCGTAATAGCCGAGATAGCGGTCGAGGCGCGCCAGCGCGCCGGCATCCAGCAAGCCCATCCAGTCCAGCCAGTCGCTCAGGTTGCGGCGCAGGCTTTCGGCGCCGGCCACGTCGCCGTGCACCACCAGGCCGTAAGCGCGGCCCGCCAGATGCTTGGGATAAGGCCAGCCGGCCAGCTCCAGCGCCTTGGCTTCCTCGGCCTTCTTGCCGTGCGTGCTGCTCGGGTCAGGATTGCCGCCGTCCGCGCACACCAGGCGGTCGATCATCAGCTTGAGCGGCGAGGGCGCCTGATACCAGTACACCGGCGACAGGATGATGACGCCGTGCGCCGCTACCCATTGTTCGTAAATCTCGCCCATCCAGTCGTTGACCTGGTGCAGGCTGTGGTTCGGATAGCAGCTGCAGGGCCAGTGGCAGAGCGGCATGGCGGTCGATACGCAGCCCTTGCAGGGATGGATGTGCAGATCGAAATCGGAGGTGAGGCGGCTCAGGTCGAGGATGTCGGCGCCGATGCCTTCATCGGCCAGCGCCGCTTCGGCCAGCTTGAGCAGGCGCCAGGTCTTGGACATCTCGCCCGGGCAGCTGCCGTCGTTGCGCGCCGCGCCGCAGATGAGCAGCACGCGCGAGGGCGTGGCCGGGTCTTTCTGCCGCGCTTCGGCAGCGTGCAGCCGCTGCTGCGTGGCGCGCCATGCGTCGGACAGGTGGTAGGAAGGATCGGCGAAGCCGGGGCCGGCCGGGGAGGTGTGCGGGGCCTTGCGGCCATCGCAGTAATTTTGCCAGGCGATGTCCTCCAGTGCCTGCACGGCATCACGCACCTTGTCGAAACGGGGATCGTCGAAGGTGCGCGCAAAACGCGCGTGGAACTCAGCGCGTTCCAGTTTGTCGGGCGCCTGGCCCTTTCTCACCTGCGTCATCTGGTTCTCCTGTTCTGGAGGCCAGTGTGGCGCGGGCTAACTGTCGTGTCGGTGCGGCAGCGTACTTACGATGAGCAGACATGCTGCTGACGCGTGCCGAGGCAGCAGCTTCCACGCGGAAAAAGCCGACCGTTTCGTTCAGGCGCTGCGACTGGTCCTGCATGGTGCCGGCAGCAGCGGACGCCTGTTCCACCAGGGCTGCATTCTGCTGCGTGGTCTGGTCCATCTGGGTAATGGCCTGGTTGATCTGCTCGATGCCGGACAGCTGTTCCTGGCTGGCTTCCGCGATCTCGCCCATGATGTCCGTCACGCGCTGGACGCGGGTCACGATGTCGTCCATCACTGCGCCCGCCTCGTCCACCAGTCTGGCGCCGGCATCGACCTTGTTGACCGAATCGCCGATCAGCGACTTGATTTCGCGCGCCGCGGCGGCCGAGCGCTGGGCCAGGTTGCGCACTTCGCCCGCCACCACCGCAAAGCCGCGCCCCTGCTCACCGGCGCGCGCCGCTTCCACGGCGGCGTTCAGGGCCAGGATATTGGTCTGGAAGGCAATGCCGTCGATGACTGCGATGATGTCCACGATCCTGCGCGCCGACTCGTTGATGGAGGCCATGGTGCTGACCACCTGCGCCACCACGTCGCCGCCCTTGCCGGCCGCTTCGGAGGCGGAGGCGGCCAGCACATTGGCCTGGCGCGCATTGTCCGCATTCTGCTTCACGGTTGCCGTCAGCTCTTCCATTGAGGACGCGGTTTCCTCCAGCGCCCCGGCCTGCTGCTCGGTGCGGGAGGACAGGTCCATATTCCCGTCGGCGATTTCACGCGAGGCGGTGGCGATCTGCTCGGTGCCGCCGCGCACTTCGGTCACGATCTTCTGCAGGCTGGCATTCATATCCTTCAGCGCCTGCGACAGCTGGCCGATCTCGTCGCTCGAGCGCACGTCGATGCGCGAGGTCAGATCGCCGCCCGCCACGGTGCGCGCCACCTTGACCGCATGGCGCACGGGGCCGACGATGCCGCGCGTGATGTACCAGGCCGTCAGCAGGCCCAGGCCGGCGCCCACCAGGCCCAGCACGATCATGATCGCGATCGACTTGCTGGCCGACCGGGCGGCTGCCTCGGCGGACTCGTTCATCAGTTCGCCCTGGAAGGCGGTCAGCTTGTCGAGCGCGTCGAAATACGCCAGCTGGGCCGGGCGCACATCCTTGTACATGTGATAGATGGCCGCTTCATGGTCGCCGGAGCGGACCGCCGCCAGCAGGACCGCTTCGCGCCGGTCATATTCCTGGCCGGCCGCCAGCGTGACGCCCAGCAGGCGTTTGCCGTCCGGGTGCGCAATCACGGCGCTTAACCTGTCCAGGGCAGAATCGGCCGATTTGCCGAATTCGATGGATTGCTCTAATTCTTTTTTTGCTTCCGCCGCGTCCGGCATCAACAGCGCGTTACGCAGGCTGCGCGCCTGTTGGTTCAAAAAATCCTTGGTTTCGTGCAGCATTTGAATCTTGTGATAACGGTCGCCCGTGGTCAGTTCGATTTCGGATTTCACATATTTCAGCGCTCCCGCGCCGACTGCGACAACGATGGCGAGCAACAGAGTGGACAGGGAAAATGCGATGGTGAGACGGGCGCCGATGCGAATATTTTCGATTCTCATATTTGATTATTGTCGAATTAAAAACCGCGAGTCGTGTGCATGTTTTTCATGCATTGATTCAATTAGTGTATAAGAAATTATCTTCTCTAGGTGGAAATATTGCACAAGCCTCCCCAGTCATATACACTCGATTCGTTGACTTCCACCAATAGCCAGTAACGTGTATTCACAGACACAAATTGATCCGGTCGTAAGTTTTCTTAACACCCAGGGCGAAGCGGTCCGCGGCACCATCGTCAATCTGCAGCGCAAGTCGCTGGTCATGGAGGTGTACAACCCGTACTCCATCGTCCAGGTCAGCGAGGTGTTGAGCGAACTGACGGTGCGCATGGGCGCCAAGAGCGTGTACATCGGGAAGGCCGTTGTCATGAGCATGGTGAACACCGGCCTGACGGCCGTGGTTTCGGTGACGCTGATCGACGAATGGCGCGAGCTGTCGGAGGTGGTGGTGTCGCCGGGCGCCATAGGCCGCGAGTCGCAGAGCTTCGTGGAGGACTGGAGCGAGCGTTTCCGCATCCGCCGCGACTACCAGATCGTGGTCAATGAAACGCGCGCCTTCCTGGCCGACGCCTCGCGCTGGCTGGAGCAGGTGGACCTGTCGGACGCGCTGCCGAAGGAGGCCGATCGCCGCCTGCCGGTCGAATACTTCTACGAACTGGCCAGCCCGCTGATGCAGAAAACGCGCGGCTACTTCGAAGAACTGAACCACCAGGCCTCGCTGGTGGAAGAGGAGCTGCAGGCTTCGCACCGCGCCTTTGCGCAGGCGGCCCTGCATCCGCTGGTGCTGCGCGCGCCGTTCGTGTTCCGCACCTATACCAAGCCGCTGGGCTATGCCGGCGACTACGAAATGGTGAACCAGATCCTGGGCGATCCACGCCAGGGGCCAAGCACCTATTTCCAGGTGGTGAACGCGACCTTCCTGCAAACGGCGGTGGCGGTGGCGCACCGCAACCGCATCGATATCCTGGTGGACTTCCTGAAACGCCACGCCGACGAGGCGCGCCGCATCGGCCGTCCATTCCGCGTGCTGAACGTGGGCTGCGGCCCGGCACAGGAAATCCAGCGCTTCCTGCAGACTTACGACGAGCCGCACTGGCTGTCTTTCGAGCTGCTCGACTTCAGCGAGGAAACCCTGGACTGGACCCGCAACCAGCTGAAAGCGCTGAGCAGCAAGCTGGCGCGCCAGCCGGACATCCGCTTCGTGCAGGATTCCGTGCACAACCTGCTGAAGCGCCGCATCGACGCCACGCAGGGCGAGGGCAGCTTCGACGTGGTGTACTGCGCCGGCCTGTTCGATTACCTGTCGGACAAGGTCTGCAGCCGTCTGCTGAGCTACTTTGCCTCGAATATGCGCAGCGGCGGCCGCCTGCTGGTGACCAATGTCCATTCGAGCAATCCGGAACGTCCCGGCATGGAACACCTGCTGGAGTGGTACCTGATCTATCGCGACGAAGCCAAGATGGATCAGTTGCTGCCGCCCCAGTCGCGCGACCGCAGCGTATATGTTGACGCCACCGGCGTGAACGTGTTCGCCGAAGCGTCCCTGCCATGACGGGACAGCCTCCTGACGTGAGTTCTTTCGTGCATTCGGGTTATGAAGCGGCGCTGCGCGACTACCGCCTGCGCTTCAGCCGCGGCGGGGCGTGGACCGCTATCACCCTGGTCATGCTGGGCATCGGCCTGGACTTTTCCCTGTACCCGGAGCACAAGCTGGAATTTGCGCTGATGCGCACCCTGGTGTCGGCCGGCATCGTCGGCATCATTGCCGTCCTGCGCCAGCCCTGGGGCGAACGCCACGTGGAGGCGCTGACCTTTACCTGGCTGATGCTGCCGCAGCTGATGATTGCCTGGATGATCGAGCGCACCGAAGGGGCCAACTCGATTTACTACGCGGGCCTGAACCTGGCGGTGTTCGCCTCGGCCATTGCGCTGGCTTTCCGCATGTGGCAAAGCCTGGCCCTGGGCGTGCTGACGCATCTGCTGTATACGCTGGCGTGCTGGGTGCATCCGGGCGAGCCGGGCCTGGGCGGCGCCTTTGCCGTCAACTCGCTGCTGCTGGCCTTCACCGTGATTGCCAGTGCGGTGTGCACCTATTACAACGAGCATGCGCGTTCCAGCCTGTTCCAGCTGAAGGCGGAACTGGCGGACAAGAACGCCCAGCTGGAAGCCAACAACCGCAGCCTGGCCGAAATCAAGGGCCAGATGCTGCAGCAGGAGAAGATGGCGGCGCTCGGCACGCTGGCCGCCGGCCTGCTGCACGAGGTGAACAACCCGGTCAACTTCTGCATGATGGCGATTGACGTGGCGGTGGAAGAGCCGGCTGCAAAAAACAGCCCGCTGCTGATGGAATGCCTGACCGACGCCAAGCAGGGCATGCAGCGCGTGCAGTACATCGTTTCCGACCTGAAGACCTTCGCCTACCGCAAGAGCGGCGTGGATCACGAAAGCTCGCAATTCCTGTTCGAGCGCGCGCTGGATTCGTCGGTGCGCCTGGTGGGCCACGAGATCAAGGGCATCAAGATCAACCGCCAGCTGGAAGCCGACACCCTGGTGCGCGGCGACGAGGCGGCCATTATCGGCGTGCTGATCAACCTGCTGAGCAATGCGGCGCTGGCCATGCGCAAGGGCGCCACGCCGCAGCCGGCAATCGATGTCAGCGCCGTGGCCGACGGCGACCGCCTGCGCGTTGCCGTGCGCGACAACGGCCCCGGCATCGCGCCGGAAAACATCGGCCGCGTGTTCGAACCCTTCTTTACCACCCGCGAGGTGGGCCAGGGCCTGGGCCTGGGCTTGAGTATCTGCTACAGCGTGATCCAGCGGCACGGCGGCCTGCTCGCGGCCGAAAGCGTGCCCGGAGAATGGACCAGATTCACTTTCGACCTGCCGCGCGTGGCAGGCGGGGAGAAATAAATGCCCAACAGCGAGCGCAATACGGCCACCGTGCTGTATGTCGATGATGAGGAACTGGCGCGCAAGTATTTTGCGCGTTCCATCGAAGCCGACTACCGCGTGCTGACCGCGCCCGGCGTGGACGAGGCACTGGAAATCCTGCGCAGCCCGGAGTCCGATGTGGACGTGCTGGTGACCGACTACCGCATGCCCGGCCGCGCCGGCGGCGAACTGCTGGCCCAGGTGGAGCAGGATTATCCGCACCTGGTGCGCATCCTGGTGACCGCCTATGCGGACAAGCAGGTGCTGCTGGAAACCATCAATGGCGGCGACATCTTCCGCATCCTGGAAAAGCCGCTGGACATGGAAACCGTGCGCAACGCGCTGCGCCTGGCGGCCGACAATGCGCGCGAACGCGCGGCGCGCCGGCAAAGCCTGCTGGCCATCGAGGAAACGGTGGCCTTCCTGGCGCACGAACTGAATACGCCGCTGGCCACCATCGCCAATTTCGCGCGCAATATCCAGCGCCGCGTCAACGGCAACGGGCCGGACAACGGCCTGCCGCTGAAGGCGGACATCGGCAACGCCGCCGCCCACATGAACGACAACGCGCGCTATTGCCTGTCCGTGCTGTCCTCCTTCGTGGAGTCGGTGAAGCGCGCCAGCGTGGTGCCGGCGGCGCGCGTCGCCAGCGGCAGCGCGCACCAGATGATCAATGCGCTGCTCAACGTTTATCCGCTGTCGCCGGCGCAGCGCGCCGCCGTTGCGGTGGACGTGCAGTGCGACTTCAACGTCAAGGTCTCGCCCAACTGCGTGGCCCTGGTGCTTTCCTCCCTGCTCAGCAATGCGCTGCGCGCGCTGAACGGACATCCCGACCCGGTGCTGAAAATTACCGTGGGCATGGACAGCCGCCCGTTCATCGTGGTGGAGGACAATGGCCCCGGCATCCCGCCGGCGCTGCTCAACCGCCTGCTGCTCGATCCGGTGACCATGCACGGCAAGGACGGCGGCAGCGGCTGGGGCCTGATATTCTGTAACCGCGTGATGCAGTCGTTCGGCGGCCATCTGCGGGTGCAGTCGGAGCAGGGCTGCTCCACCACCGTAACCATGAATTTCCCGGATTTAGAGAAGGAACGAGCATGACCGAACCCACCAAAAACGCACCGGCGATCCTGTACGTCGATGACGAGGCGACCGCCCTCAAATACTTCCAGCGCGCCCTGGGTTCGCTGGCGCCCGTGTACACCGCGGAGTCGGTGGAAGAGGGCAAGCGCATGCTCGACGAGCATGCCGACGAAATCGCGGTGCTGGTGTCCGACCAGCGCATGCCCGGCGCCTACGGCAACGAACTGCTGTTCTATGCGTGGGACCGCTACCCGCACATCGTGCGGATCCTGACTACCGCCTACTCCGAGATGGAGCATACGGTGGACGCGGTAAACCAGGGCCAGATCCACCGCTACATCCAGAAGCCGTGGGATATCGCCTCCCTGCGCATGGAGCTGAAACAGGCGCTGGCCCTGGCCAAGCTGCAGAAGGAACACGCCCAGCTGCTGCGCGAGAAGCTGCTGGTGCGCCAGAAGCAGGCCGTGGCCAGCCGCATCGGCACGCTGTACACCCTGTCCGCCAGCCTGTCGGCCGGCGCGCCGTTCATCCCGGTGGAGAGCTATCTGTCCGGCGCGCTGAGCGCCGGCATGATCCCGCCGGAACCGGACTGGCTGATGCTGGACCACTCCGATCTCATCAGTTCCGAAGCCTTCCGCAGCGCCGGTTTCGGCGTCACCGTGCGCGAACACCTGCTGCGCCTTGAGCAGGACTATGCCGGTCCGGACGCCGCGCACGCCTTCCCGCTGCTGGCGGAAGCCTTCGGCAGCACCTTCCGCGATACCGGCGGCGGCACTGCGCTGTTCCTGCAGCGGTCGCAGCTGACCGAATTCCTGGAAACGCCGACCGCCACGCCGGTATCGTCGCAGCATGCGTTCTGGCTGGCGATCCTGCTGTGGATGGGCAAGCGCGGTGCGGCCATGCAGATGGCGGCCGGCGAAGATGGCGTCAAGTGCCGCATGGTGCAGGCCGAAACGGCAATCACGCCTTCGCAGCTGGCGGCCTGGGTCGAGCAGTTCTAGGCAGTAGGCGTGCGCCGCGGGCGCTGGCGATTGGCTAAGATGGGCTTCACCTTCAGGGAGGAGAGCATCATGCCACGAGGAGCCAGCCCCAAACGCGAGCGCGAATACAAGAAGCTCGAACAGAAGTTCGAGAAAGAAGGGCGCTACAAGGGACGCGAGGAAGAAGTCGCGTCCCGCATCGTCAACAAGCAGCGCAAGCAGTATGGCGAAACGCAGTCCGCCAAGGCTGCCGGCAAGGCCGGCAAATCGCCCGACCGCGGCCTGCCGATCGACGGCTACGAACACCTGACAGTGCCCAGGATCGCCAGCCAGATTCCCCATCTGAGCCCGGCCGAACGCAAAAAGATCCGTACCTATGAAACGCGCCACAAGAACCGCAAAGGGGTTCTTGTGGCGCTGGACAGGCTGCACTAAGCGGCAGCACCGGGGCGGAGGCGCTTATTTCTGCGCCAGCAGTTCCTTGATCTTCGCTTCCGTGACGTCGTAGTCGCCTTCGCCGAAATGGGTGTACACGATGCGGCCCTGCTTGTCGATCAGGTAGGCAGCCGGCCAGTACTGGTTGCCGTATGCGCGCCAGGTGCCGTACTGGTTATCCTGCGCCACCGGGTAGGTGATGCCGAAGCGCTTGATGGCGGCCGCCACGTTCTCGGTCTTGCGCTCGAAGGGATACTCAGGCGTATGCACGCCCACCACCACCAGGCCCTGGTCCTTGTACTTCTCGTGCCAGGATTTCACGTAAGGCAGGGTGCGGATGCAGTTGATGCAGTCGAAGGTCCAGAAATCGACCAGCACCACCTTGCCCTTCAGCTGCTGCTGGGTCAGCGGCGTGCTGTTGTGCCAGTTGTTGATGCCGGTGAATTCCGGGGCGACGCCCAGGTCGCGCGAGGTGGCTGCCGTGGCGCCGGTGCCGCCGAAACCGAAGACTGCCACTGCCGATGCGGCCACGAATGCTGCGATTGCGATTTTCTTGATCATGATTTGCTCCTTGAGTTATTGATAAATCGATAAATGGTTTGTGAAGATTCAGCCAAGCAGGCGTGCATAAAGCTGCACGTCAAGGTGGAAATAGATCGCCACGGCAGTCAGCAGCACCAGCGCACCAAACACCTTCTGCACACCGTCCGAGCGCACCGCGACCCAGCGTAATTTCGACGACACCAGCTGTCCGCCGTAGGCGATGACCAGCATCGGAATACCCGCGCCCAGTGCATACAGCGTGAGCAGGCCAGCCGAGCGTGCCGGATCCTGCGCCTGGGCGATCAGGGCCAGGATCGAGGCCAGTACAGGCCCCGCGCATGGCGTCCAGGCCGCCCCCAGCGACATGCCGAGCACGAAGCCGCCGCCGTTGCCGGGGCCGGGCTGCACGGCCGGGAAACTGCGCTCCGGCAGCAGCGCGCTGATGCGCGCCTTGAGCCATTCGTACGGCTGCGGCACCAGTTTCACCAGGCCGGACAGGGCCAGCAGGACAATCGCGGTATTGCGCAGCGCCTCGTGGGCCACGGTGGCGGTATCGGAGACGAAAGCCAGCAGCATCCCCAGCGAGGCAAACGACAGCACGAATCCCAGGATGATGAACAGGGGACGGGTACGCGTACCGTTGGCCGCGCTGCCGAGAACCAGCGGCAGAACAGGCAGTACGCACGGCGATGCTACGGTCAACAGGCCGGCTCCAAAAGCCAGCGGCGCTTCCAGCAGGTTGGTCATTTCAGCACTCCATTTGAAGTTTCGATGGATGCATTAGACCTTGCCCAAGTGTCAGCGAAATGTGCCGATGTGTCTGTGACCGTCCGTAGATACATTGGGACACAAAAGTCCGTTACACTTCGGCTATAAAGTTGTAACTGTTTAATCTTTGGAAGAGAAATGGCTGAACATATCCTGATCGTTGACGACGACCGCGAGATCCGCGAACTGCTTGCCAACTACCTGAACCGCAATGGCCTGAGCGCCTCGTCGGCCGCGAATGGGCGCCAGATGTGGGCCGCGCTGGAAGAAGGCCCGGTCGATATGATCGTGCTGGACGTGATGATGCCGGGCGAAGACGGCCTGCAGCTGTGCCGCGAGATCCGCGGCGGCAAGTGGCGCAACGTGCCGGTGCTGATGCTGACGGCGCTGAGCGAAGAGACGGAACGCGTGATCGGCCTGGAAATGGGGGCCGACGATTATCTGGGTAAACCGTTTTCCACGCGCGAGCTGCTGGCGCGCATCCGCGCCGTGCTGCGCCGCACGCGCATGCTGCCGGCCGGCCGTGCGCCGGTGGAAACCTCGCCCCAGCTGGCGTTCGGCGACTGGAAGCTGGACACCACCGGCCGCCACCTGCTGGACCAGGAAGGCACCATGGTGGCGCTGAGCGGCGCCGAATACCGCCTGCTGCGCGTCTTCCTCGACCATCCGCAGCGCGTGCTGACGCGCGACCAGCTGCTGAACCTGACCCAGGGCCGCGACGCCGAGCAGTTCGACCGTTCCATCGACCTGCTGGTCAGCCGCCTGCGCCAGCGCCTGCGCGACGATGCGCGCGAACCGCGCTACATCAAGACGCTGCGCAACGAAGGCTATATCTTCTCCTCGTCGGTACAGTCGCGCGAGGACGAGGAATGAGCCAGCTGCTGCCGCGCACCCTGTTCGGGCGGCTGGCGCTGATCCTGATTGCCGGGCTGGTGCTGGCCCACATGCTGACCTTTTACGCCATCTCCAACGAGCGGGCGAAAGCCACCACCTCGCTGATGCTGGGCTTCATGGAGCAGGACGTGGCCAGTTCCGTGGCCCTGCTGGACCGCCTGCCGGCCGCCGAACGCGCCGACTGGCTGCCGCGCCTGCGCCGCAATACGTACAGCTTCATGCTGGGCGGCGGCGAAAAGGGCGGCATGCCGGAAGCGCGCATCTCGAAAATGCTGATGGAATCGCTGGAAGACGCGATCGGCAAGCGCTATGAGCTGGAAGCGGCGGCCTTGCCCGGTCCGCCCGAACACATGCAGGTGCACCTGACCCTGAGCGACGGCTCGCCGCTGACCATCGACCTGCTGCCGCGCGGCCTGCCGATGGCGCCTTACCTGATGCCGCTGCTGTTCGGGCAGCTGCTGCTGATCGGCGCCGTCTGCTGGCTGTGCGTGCGCCAGGCCACGCGTCCGCTGGAGGACCTGGCGCGCGCCGCCGATGCCCTGGGGCCGGACCTGAAGCCGAGCCGCATGGGCGAGCACGGTCCGCAGGAAGTGGCGCGCGCCGCCACCGCCTTCAACGCCATGCAGGACCGCATCGCCAAATACATGACGGAACGGATGCAGATCCTGGCTTCCGTCTCGCACGACCTGCAGACGCCGATCACCCGCATGCGCCTGCGCACGGAGCTGATGGACGGCGATCCGGAACAGCGCGACATCATCCTGCGCGACCTGCAGCACATGGAAGAGATGGTGCGCGAAGGGGTGGCGTATGCCCGTGCGGCGCACGGCAGCAGCGAACAGACCAGCAAGATGGACCTGGACGCCTTCCTCGACAGCCTGGTGATGGATTACCAGGACGAGGGCAAGCCGGTAACCCTGCAGGGCAGCGTCGGAACCCCGGTCACCACGCGTCCGCTGGCCCTGCGCCGCGTGCTGGGCAACCTGATCGACAACGCCGTCAAATACGGCGGCAACGCCGAAGTGCTGCTGGCGCCGGCCGATGCGGGCGGGGTGGAAATCCGCGTGCTGGATAACGGACCCGGCATTCCGCAGGAATTGCTGGAAGCCGTGTTCGAGCCGTTCTACCGGGTGGAAGCCTCGCGCAACCGCGAAACCGGCGGCACCGGCCTCGGTCTGGCCATCGCCCGCCAGCTGGCGCAAGCCCTGGGCGCCACGCTGACCCTGCGAAACCGCGATGGCGGCGGACTCGAAGCACGATTGACGATCCGCTCCTGAAGAAAGCGCGGTGCATGCGCTAAAATGCCGATCCTTCAATCATGTCAAAAGGATCAGATGGTTCACCGCATCACCGCGCTGGCATTGGCACTGCTGGCGTATTCGTCCGCGCCGTCACTGGCGCTCGCAGCGCCTTCCTGCCCGCAGCACTACGCCGACGGGCGCTCTCCGCAGATCGTCAACGAAAAACTGGCCCGCTCCACCCAGCTGCTGTGCTACCGCGCCTTTGGCCTGATGCACTCCGGCCTGACGCGCACCCCGCTGTGGTCCGCCGAGTACCTGACGCCGTCGCACCTGGACGCCGCCAAATCCCTGTCGCGCGAGGACAGTTTCCACCCCGAGCCGCAATTGCCCGCCTCGCAGCGCGCCGAACTGGCCGACTATGCACGCAGCGGTTTCGACCGCGGCCACATGGCGCCGAATGGCGATATGCCGGACCGCGCCAGCCAGCAGCAGAGTTTCTCGCTGGCGAACATGGTGCCGCAGGATGCGGACAACAACCGCCACGTCTGGGCCGGCATCGAGCAGGCCGTGCGCAAGCTGGCGCAGAAGGAGGGCGGCCTGTACGTGATTACCGGCCCGGCCTTCATCGGACGCGAGCTGCGCAAGGTCGGCAACGTGCTGGTGCCGAGCCATCTGTATAAAGTGGTGTACAGTCCGCGCCAGAATGCGGCCGCCGCCTATTTCATCGCCAACCAGTCCGACGCCCGCTACGACACCATCAGCGTGGCCGAACTGGAAGGCAAGCTTGGCATCAACCTGCTGCCGGCGCTGTCCCCGCGCCAGAAAGAAACCATGCTGCGCCTGCCGCGGCCGAAAGGAAAATCATGAAGCCTTATGCAAACGAGTCGGAAGTGTCGCGCGTCGGCGGCCTGCAATTCGAAAATCGTCTGGACCGCATCAGCGTCAGCGGCGATATCGATCTGACAAAAGACGCCGCCGGACTGGCCAACGCCCGCGATCTGCAGGCATTGCTGGCCAAAATCGTGGCCGCACTGGAAGCCGCGCCGGACCTGCCGAAACACATCCCCGCACCGCTGGTGAAAAAGACGGGCAATCCCTTCGAATAGTGCTACCATGCAACACAAGTCCGCTACCGTTCTTGCATCATGGCCCTCACCACCGGAATCAATGCAATTGATTCACTCGTTCATAGCAGCTGGAATAGCAACGCTCACACGCCGGCCAGGCTGACATACAGCTTCCTGGCCAGCGTACCGTCCGACGCCAGCGCGGACGACCGGGCGGGGTTCAAGCCCATGACCCTGCCACAGCAGCAGGCGGTGCGCGAAGCCTTTGCCAAATGGGCTGCCGTTGCCAATATCACGTTCACGGAAGTGGGCAGCGGCGCCCAGATCCAGCTCGGTACGAATACCCAGTCCAACAGTGCGGCCTACGCCTATCTGCCGGACAAGGGCATATCGCACGTCTATCTGTATACCAGCACCACCGAAGCCTACAACTTCAACTTCACTAGCGGCACCTACGGGCCGTCCGTGCTGCTGCACGAGATCGGCCACACGCTGGGGCTCAAGCATCCGGGCAATTACGATTCGTCGGGCGGCGGCTCGGACGGCCCCTTCCTGCCATCCAGTACCGACAATGGCGACTACACGCAAATGTCGTACAACAATCCGGCTTCGACCCGGATCGACGGCAAGTATGCCAGCACGCCGATGCTGTATGACATCCAGGCGATCCAGTATCTGTACGGCGCGAACATGAGCTACCACGCCGGCGACGATACCTATTCCTTCACCTCGACCATCGCCGCCAGCTGCATCTGGGATGCGGGCGGCAACAATACCTTCGATTTCTCGGCCTGTAGCAGCAAGGTGCAGATCAACCTGGCGGCGGGCAGTTTCAGCGAAACCTCGCCGGGACTGAACAATGTATCGATCGCCTATGGCGTGACGATCCAGAAGGCGATTGCCGGTTCCGGCGGGTCGCTGATCCGCGCCAACGATGCGGGCAATACGATTGTCGGCGGCAATGGCGCGGACGAGGTGTACGAGGGCGCCGGCAACGATGTGATCAGCGGCGGCGCGGGCAACGACACCGTGGTCTTCGGCCGCAGCTTTGCCAGTTACCAGGTGGTGCGCAGCGCGGACAGCGTGACGGTGACCGGCGACGGCGCCGATCTGCTGTCCGGCATCGAGCTGCTGCGCTTCAGCGACCAGACCATTCGCGTGTCGGACTTGGCAATCAGCACTCCGATCGTGCTCGGCACCTCGGCCAACGACGTGCTGACGGCCCATGCCGGCAACGAAAGCTTCGACGGCGGCCTGGGCCTGGACACCCTGCTCACCGGCGCCGCCCGCGCCGGCTTCAGCATCACCGCCAACGGCGCCGGCTTCACCCTGAACGACCTGGCCGGCGCCGGCGGCCAGGACCAGCTGGCAAACATCGAGCGCATCAGCTTTACCGACCGTTCCGTCGCACTGGATGTAAATGGCGACGGCGGCATGGCTTACCGGCTGTACCAGGCGGCTTTCGACCGCGCGCCGGACCTTGGCGGTCTTGGCTACTGGATGCTGCAGCTCGACCGGGGCACGTCCATGATCGCGGTCGCGCAATCGTTCATGGACAGTGCGGAGTTCTCGCAGCTGTACGGAACCAATCTCAGCGACCGGCAATTCCTGACCCAGGTCTACGACAATGTGCTGCACCGCCTGCCGGACAGCGGCGGCATCGACTGGTATGCGCAGCGTCTGGCCGAAGGCGCAAGCCGCGCCGCGGTGCTGGTCAGCTTCTCGGAATCGGTGGAGAACAAGGCGCAGCTGATCGGCCAGATCCAGAACGGCATGGACTACATTCCCTATACAGGCTGATCCAGGCTGATGCGGTTGCGGCCCATATGCTTGGCCCGGTACAGCGCCGCATCCGCCGTCCCGATCAGCTGCGACGGGTCATGATCCTGTGACGCGATCGCCGTCGCCGCGCCGATGCTGACGGTAACGAACTGCTGCTCCGCCCCCAGGTTCGGCAGCCGCAGCGCCTCCACCCGGCAGCGGATGCGTTCCGCCACGATGGCCGCCCCCTTCAGTGCCTGGTTCGGCAGGATCACCGCAAACTCCTCGCCGCCATAGCGCGCCACCAGGTCGTTGGCGCGCATCTCGCTCGCCACCGCCGTGGCAATGCGCTGCAGGCATTCGTCGCCGCCGACGTGGCCGTAGGCATCGTTGTACTGCTTGAAGTTGTCGACATCGACCATCAGCAGCGACAAGGGCTGCTGCTGCCGCATGGCGCGCTGCCATTCCGCGTGCAGGGTATCGTCGAAGCAGCGCCGGTTGGACAGGCCGGTCAGGCCGTCGCGCGTGGCCAGCTGTTCCAGCGCGGCCTGGGCCTGTTTTTCCTCGGTCAGGTCGCGCAAGGTCTGCACCACCGCGATCATGGCGCCGTCCGGGCCGCAGATCGGACTGGCATCCACGGCCAGGTAGCGGCGCTGGCCGGTGCGCGGCATCTCGCACCAGTCGAAATGGCGCACGTCGTCGCCGCGGCCCTGCAGCACCAGGTCGGCCAGGGTAGGGCGCGGCTCGTGGTGGAAGCAGCGCCAGTGGTCGGACGTGCCCAGCACCTCGCAGGCAGGCACCCCGGTCAGCCTTGCGCAGGCCGGATTCCAGATGATGACCTTGCAGCGGGCGTCCAGAACGAAGGTGGGGATGACCAGCAATTCCATCAACTGAAAGGCAAATTCATGGACGCGGCCGGCGGGCGGTGGCATCTTCTGGAGTTGGCTCATTTGGCGGCGGCTCCTTGGGCGGGATGGAAATGATTTTGCCGTCGTGCCTGCAGGATACTGTTGACCAAGCGCAAACAGTATTCCGTTTTGCGAAACCGGTATAATAGAGGGTTGCTCCTCCGGGCCCATCTGCCCGATTCCCTGGAATAATCGTGACTTACAGCGTTAAAGAAATCTTCTATACCCTGCAGGGCGAAGGCGCCCACGCCGGGCGGCCCGCCGTTTTCTGCCGTTTTTCCGGCTGCAATCTGTGGAGCGGCCGCGAAAGCGACCGCGCCAGCGCCATCTGCCAGTTCTGCGACACGGACTTCGTCGGCACCGACGGCGAGCGTGGCGGCAAATTCAGCACGCCCGAAGCCCTGGCGCAGGAAATCAACAGCCTGTGGCCAGCCGGCCACGCACATAAATACGTGGTGTTTACCGGCGGCGAGCCGCTGCTGCAGCTGGACCAGGCCCTGATCGGCGCCATGAACGCCGCCGGCTTCACCATCGCCATCGAAACCAATGGCACGATCGAAGTGCCGCCGGGCGTGGACTGGATCTGCGTCAGCCCGAAAATGGGGGCCAAACTGGTGGTCGCGAAGGGCAGCGAAATCAAGGTCGTGATCCCGCAGACGGGCCAGGACCTGGCAGCGTACGAAGCGCTGGATTTCGAGCACTACTTCGTGCAGCCGATGGACGGCCCGCTGGCCGCCTTCAACACCGAGCTGGCAATCGAGACCTGCAAGCGCAATCCGCGCTGGAACCTGAGCCTGCAAACCCATAAACTGCTGAACATCCCGTAAATAATGCTAACTATCACCCGCAAGCTGGAATTCGACGCCGGCCACCGTATTCCCGACCACAAGAGCCAGTGCCGCAACCTGCACGGCCACCGCTACACGCTGGAAATCACCCTGACCGGCAAGGTGATCGAAGCCGAAGGCAATTCCGACAATGGCATGATCATGGATTTCTCGGACGTGAAATCGATCGCCAAGGAACACCTGGTCGATGTCTGGGACCACGCCTTCCTGGTCTATGAGAAGGACGCGTCGGTAAAGGACTTCCTGGCCTCGCTGCCGGGCCACAAGACGGTTGTGATCGACCGCATCCCGACCGTGGAAAACCTGGCCGCCGTGGCCTGGGACATCCTGAAGGCCGCCTTCAAGGACCGCTTCGGCACCGGCCTGCACCTGCACAAGCTGGTGCTGCACGAAACCCCGAACTGCTGGGCAGAGATCACCGATGCCTGAAGCGCAGGACTTCATGCGTGAAGCCCTGGCCGAGGCGCAGTACGCCTGGGAGCGGGGCGAGGTGCCGGTAGGCGCCGTGGTGGTCAAGGATGGCGTGGTGATTGCGCGCGGCTTCAACCAGCCGATCGGCAGCCACGATCCGACCGCGCACGCGGAAATTGTCGCATTGCGCGCTGCAGCAGAGGCCCTCGGCAATTACCGCCTGCCGGGCTGCGAGCTGTATGTGACGCTGGAGCCTTGCGTGATGTGCTCGGGCGCCATGATGCATGCCCGCCTGTCGCGCATCGTGTATGGTGCACCGGACCCGAAAACCGGGGCCTGCGGCTCGGTGGTGGACATGTTCGCCGAGGCGCAGCTGAACCACCATGCCGAGGTCGAAGGCGGCGTGCTGGCCGACGACTGCGCCAATCTCCTGAAGGCCTTCTTCGCCGAACGCCGGCGTGTGGCAAAACAACAAAGCTGAACCGTGCGCGGCGCCAGGAGTGCTATCCTGTCAATAAGGAGGGCAGGGCAGTGGCCAGCGCGGATATAAACGGTATTACGATTAGCTACGAGGCCAGCGGCAATCCGGAAAACCCGGCCGTGCTGCTGAATATGGGCCTCGGGCTGCAGCTCGTCTCCTGGCCGCCGGCCTTTGTCGAGGGGCTGGTGGCGATGGGCTACCACGTGATCCGCTACGACAACCGCGACGCCGGCCTGTCCAGCAAATTCGACCACTTCGGCGCGCCGCGCCTGTGGCTGGCCTACCTGAAAACCCTGGCCGGCCTGCGCCTGAAAGCCGCCTACACCCTGCACGACATGGCGGCCGACGCCTGCGGCCTGCTGGATTATCTCGGCGTGCAGCGCGCGCACATCATCGGCGTTTCCATGGGCGGCATGGTGTCGCAGATCTTCGCCGCCAACTATCCGGAACGTACGCTGTCGCTGACTTCCATCATGTCGAGCAGCGGCAGAACCGGCTTGCCGGGGCCGACGCCGGCGGCGCGCCGCGTGCTGCTGTCGTCCTCGCCCAAGCCGGCCACGCGCGAAGACCAGATCGAATACATGGCAAATACCTTCCGCGTGATCGGCAGCCCGGCGTATCCCATGCCGGAAGACTATGTGCGCCGCATGTGCGCCCTGGCCGTGGACCGCAATGTGCATCCGGACGGCGCCTCGCGCCAGCTGGTGGCGATCGTGGCGTCCGGCGACCGCAGCCGGCTGCTGCGCAGCCTGCGCTGCCGGGCCATGGTGGTGCACGGCACGGAAGACCCGCTGGTGCCGGCCGCCTGCGGCATCGATACGGCGCGCCAGATCCCCGGCGCGCGGCTGGAACTGATCGAAGGCATGGGCCACGATCTGCCGCCGCAACTGATCGGCCGCCTGCTCGCCTTGATCGGCTCGCATCTGGAGGGTAAGATGGCTTCGCCCCAGCCATCAACTCCGGAATATCTTGAGCAAGACTAAAACTGGTATCGCCATTGCCGCCCCGGGCGGCTACGCCATCGACGACGCAGCCCTTGCGCGCGGCATCGCGCGCCTTCAGGAGCAGGGCGTCACCGTCCACAACTACTACGATGCAGAACGCAAGTTTCAGCGCTTTGCCGGCACCGACGCAGGCCGCCTGGCGCAGCTGAATGCCGCCGCGGAAGATCCGGATTGCCAGATCGTGCTTGCGCTGCGCGGCCAGTACGGCATGAGCCGCATCCTGCCGCAGATCGATTTCCGCAAGATGGCCGACAGCGGCAAGCTGTTTGTCGGTTATAGCGACATCACGGCTTTCCACATGGGACTTTATGCGGCAACGGGGCGTATCAGCTTTGCCGGCCCGATGATGTGCGACGATTTCATGCGCGACGAGGTGGTTGAATACACGATACGGCAGTTCTGGGATTGCCTGCGCGGGCCGGCGCACACTGTCCGCAGCGAAGCCGCAGCGGGCCCGGACGCCAACCCGGCCGTCGATGTGCGCGGCACGCTGTGGGGCGGCAACCTGGCCATGGTCAACCACCTGCTCGGCACGCCTTACTTCCCGCACATCGAGGGCGGCATCCTGTTCCTGGAAGATATCGGCGAACACCCTTACCGCGTTGAACGCATGCTGCTGCAGCTGCACATGGCGGGCGTGCTGGAACGGCAGCAGGCCGTGGTGCTGGGCGACTTTTCCGGCTACCGCCTGGCTCCAGGCGATAACGGCTACGACTTCGACGCCATGCTGGCCTTCGTCCGCCAGCGCCTGCCGGTGCCGGTGCTGACCGGGCTGCCCTTTGGCCACGTGAAGCACCGCTGCACGCTGCCGTTCGGCGCACCGGCGCACCTGCGCTCGGATGCGGCAGGATTCGAACTGACGGTCTCGGGCTACCCATGCCTGGGCGCCTGAGCGCGGCCAGCTATTACCAGGCCACCGCGCCGGATGCGCCGGCGTCGGCCTATCCCGCCCTGGCCGGAGGCGCAGAGGCCGACGTGTGCATTATCGGCGCCGGCTTCGCGGGGCTGGGCACGGCCATGTCGCTGCTGGAGCGGGGGCGCGGCAACGTGCTGCTGCTGGAGGCCGAAGCGGTCGGCCATGGCGCATCCGGCCGCAACGGCGGCTTCGTGTTCGGCGGCTTTTCGCTGGATGACCAGTCGCTGCTGGCCAGCGCCGGTCCGGTCGCCGGACGCCACCTGTACCAGATGACGCTCGACGCCGTGCAGCAGATCCGGCGCCGCATCGAACGCTATGGCATCGACTGCGACGCCACCAGCGGCGGCATCTATCTCGCCAACTGGTTCGACAATCCGCGCCTGCTCGATGCCCGCCACCGCTTCATGCGCGAGCATCTGGGCGTGGACTGGCGCCGCGTCAGCCGGCGCGAATTCGCCTACCACTGCCGCAGCGACCGCTATTTCGGCGCGCTGCACGAGCAGAACGGCTTCCATTTCCATCCGCTGAAGTATGCGCAGGGGCTGGCGCGGGCGCTGTCGGCGGGCGGGGTGCGCATCCATGAACGCAGCCGCGTCGCCAAAATCGAGGCCATGCCGGGCGCCGCCGGCTGGCGCGTGGCAACGGCCGGCGGCGAGGTGAGGGCGCGCGAGGTGGTGGTCTGCTGCGGCGGCTATATCGAGCGCCTGTATCCGGCGCTGGCCTGCGCCATGCTGCCGATTGCCACCTACGTGATGGTGACCGAGCCGCTGGGCGAGCGCCTGCCGCAAGCCCTGACCACCCAGGCTGCCATTTACGACACCCGCTTCGCCTTCGATTACTACCGCCCCTTGCCCGATTCGCGCCTGCTGTGGGGCGGACGTATCAGCACGCGCCAGCGCAAGCCGCAGGATGTGGCGAAGCTGCTGTATGCCGACATGGTCAAGGTCTATCCGCAGCTGAAGGAGACCCGCATCGACTATGCCTGGTCCGGCCTGATGAGCTATGGCCGCCACAAGATGCCGCAGCTGGGCCGCCTGCCGAACGGGGTCTGGTACGCGATGGGCTTCGGCGGCCACGGCGTGGCGCCCACTGCGCTGGCCGGGGAGGTGATGGCGGCCGCCCTTGGCGGCCAGAAAGCGCATATCCAGCAGTTCAGCACCTGGGGTTTGCCTGCCACCGGCGGGCGCGCCGGACTTCTTGCTGCGCAGTTGACATATTGGTACTACGAGCTTCGGGACTGGCTGCGCCAGTAGCGCATGAAAAATGTTACAATCACGGGTTATCCAATCTGTGTCTGTAAGGGTTCCTACCAGTGCTTTCCACCGCAAACATCACCATGCAGTTCGGCGCCAAGCCGCTGTTTGAGAACATTTCCGTCAAATTCGGCGACGGCAACCGTTATGGCCTGATCGGCGCCAACGGTTGCGGCAAATCCACCTTCATGAAGATCCTCGGTGGCGATCTCGAACCGTCGGCGGGCAATGTGTCGCTGGACGTCAACGAGCGCATGGGTAAGCTGCGCCAGGACCAGTTCGCGTACGAGGAAATGCGCGTGCTTGACGTCGTCATGATGGGCCACACCGAGATGTGGGCCGCGATCCAGAAGCGCGACGCCATCTACGCCAATCCGGAAGCGACCGACGAAGACTATATGGAAGCGGCCGAACTGGAAGGCAAGGTTGCCGAATACGACGGCTACACCGCGGAAGCGCGCGCCGGCGAACTGCTGCTGGGCGTGGGCGTGAGCATCGACCTGCACCAGGGCCCGATGAGCGCCGTGGCGCCGGGCTGGAAGCTGCGCGTGCTGCTGGCCCAGGCCCTGTTCTCGAATCCGGACATCCTGCTGCTCGACGAACCGACCAATAACCTGGACATCAATACGATCCGCTGGCTGGAGGACGTGCTGAATCAGCGCAATTCCACCATGATCATCATTTCCCACGACCGTCACTTCCTGAACCAGGTCTGCACCCACGTGGCCGACATGGACTACGGCACCCTGAAGATCTACCCGGGCAATTACGACGACTACATGCTGGCCTCGACCCAGGCCCGCAACCAGCAGCTGGCCAACAACGCCAAGGCGAAAGAGAAAGTCGCCGAGCTGCAGGACTTCGTACGCCGCTTCTCGGCCAACAAGTCCAAGGCACGCCAGGCCACTTCGCGCGCCAAGATGATCGACAAGATCAAGGTCGAGGACATCAAACCGTCGTCGCGCGCCTATCCCTTCGTGCGTTTCGAAGGCGAGAAGAAGCTGCACCGCCTGGCGGTGGAAGTGGACAATATCTCCAAGTCCTACGACCGCACCCTGTTCAAGAACTTCAGCATCATGGTTGAAGCGGGCGAGCGCATTGCGATCATTGGCGCCAACGGCGCCGGCAAGACCACCATGCTGCGCTCCATCGCCGGCGATATCGCCAAGCTGCAGCCGGACACCGGTTTCGTGAAGTGGGCGGAAAACGCCAACGTCGGCTACATGCCGCAGGATCCGACCGAAGATTTCGCCACCGAGCTGAATCTGACGGACTGGATGGGCATGTGGACCAAGGAAGGCGACGACGACCAGGCCGTGCGCTCCATCCTGGGCCGCCTGCTGTTCGGCGGCGACGAAGTGAAGAAACAGGTGCGTGTCCTGTCAGGCGGCGAAAAAGGCCGTATGATGTACGGCAAGCTGATGCTGGGCCGTCACAACGTGCTGCTGCTGGACGAACCGACCAACCACATGGACATGGAATCCATCGAGTCGCTCAACATCGCTCTGGACAAGTATGCCGGCACCCTGATCTTCGTGTCGCATGACCGTGAGTTCGTATCGTCTCTGGCCAATCGCATCATCGAGATCAAGGATAACGAAGTCGTCGACTTCCGCGGCAACTACGAAGACTATCTGAAGAGCCAAGGTATCGATTAATGAATGCGCAAGTCTTACCGATCAAATCGGTAGAGTACGAAAAGCCCGCCGAAGGCGGCAGCTGCGTGGCCCATGCATGGGCGCGCACGCCGGCCCCGGTGGCGGCAGACGAGAAGATCCTGCTGAAAGAGCGTATCCGCACCCTGCTGCGCGAACGCGAAGCGGTGCTGGTGGCCCACTACTACGTGGACGCCGACCTGCAGGATCTGGCCGAGGAGACGGGCGGTTGCGTCTCCGACTCCCTCGAAATGGCGCGCTTCGGCCGCGACCATCCGGCAAAAACGCTGGTGGTGGCGGGCGTGCGCTTCATGGGCGAGACTGCCAAGATTCTCAGTCCCGAAAAAACCATCCTGATGCCGGACCTGGACGCGACCTGCTCGCTCGACCTGGGCTGCCCGGCCGACGAATTCGCCGCCTTCTGCGACCAGCATCCGGAGCGCACCGTGGTGGTGTACGCCAATACCAGCGCCGCCGTGAAAGCGCGGGCCGACTGGATGGTCACTTCCTCCATCGGCCTGGATATCGTCAGGCACCTGCACGAGCAGGGCAAGAAGATCCTGTGGGCGCCGGACAAGCACCTGGGCTCCTATATCCAGAAGCAGACCGGCGCAGACATGCTGCTGTGGCAGGGCTCCTGCCTGGTGCACGACGAATTCAAGGGCGTGGAACTGGACCTGCTGAAGGAGCAGTACCCGGACGCCAAGGTGCTGGTGCACCCGGAGTCGCCGGCCAACGTGGTCGATCAGGCGGACGTGGTGGGCTCCACCTCGCAGCTGATCGCTGCCGCGGTCAGCCTGCCGCAAGACACCTTCATCGTCGCCACCGACAACGGCATCCTGCACAAGATGCGCCTGGCTGCACCGGGCAAGACCTTCATCGAAGCGCCGACCGCCGGCAACAGCGCCACGTGCAAGAGCTGCGCCCACTGTCCGTGGATGGCCATGAACGGCTTGCGCAATCTGGCCGATGTGCTGGAAAACATGAATAACGAAATCCACGTCGATCCTGCCGTTGGCGTTGAAGCCCAGCGCTCGATCAACCGCATGCTGGACTTCGCCGCTGCGAAAAAGGCGCGCATTGCGCCGGGCGCGGACCTGGCGAAGGAAGCGCAACTGTTCTCGGGGATTGGTCCTGCATGAGTACACTGATTAACCCATTCGCACCGTTCGACGATGCACTGGCCGGCGCTTACGAGCGCAATCTGCTGGCCGCACTGATGGAAGACATCGGCACCGGCGACCTGACCGGCAAGCTGGTGCCGGAAGACGGCCGCGCCGTGGCGCGCGTCATCGTGCGCGAACAGGCGGTGCTGTGCGGCGCGCCCTGGTTCGAAGGCGTGATGCACGCGCTGGACGCCGCCATCGGCATCGAGTGGCACTACGCCGAGGGCGACCTGATGCAGGCCGATTCCCCGGTCTGCACCATTGTCGGTCCGGCACGCGCGATCCTGACGGCGGAGCGCACGGCGCTGAATTTCCTGCAACTGCTGTCCGGCGTTGCCACGGCCGCGCGCCGCTATGTGGACGTGATTGCCGGCACCACGGCAGCAATCCTGGACACGCGCAAGACCTTGCCGGGCCTGCGCCTGGCGCAGAAGTACGCGGTACGCGTCGGTGGCGGACAGAACCAGCGCCTGGCGCTGTACGACGGCATCCTGATCAAGGAAAACCACATCGCGGCAGCGGGCGGCATCACTGCGGCGCTGGCGGCAGCGAAGCAGGCCGCAAAAGAGGGCGTGTCGATCCAGGTGGAAGTGGAGAGCATCGCCGAGCTGGAAGAAGCGCTGGCTGCCGGCGCCGTCTCGATCCTGCTCGACAACTTCTCGCTTGACCTGATGCGCCAGGCGGTGCAGCTGAACGGCGGCCGTGCGCTGCTGGAAGCTTCCGGCGGCGTCAACTTCGACACCGTCCGCGCCATCGCCGAAACCGGCGTCCACCGCATCTCCATCGGCGCACTGACCAAAGACATCCGCGCTACCGACTACTCCCTGCGCATCATCGGCTGATCTCCTGCTGGCACGTTTTCATGGCGTGCCGGCATTCCTGCCTTCCCAATCGTTGTATTTTCGACATTGATGTCCGAATGTGAGAATTCGTGAGCCTTTTGCGTCTGTGCAAGTGCAGAATCGATAGCATTTGACAATTCGCAACACCAACCGCAGTCAGCTGTGCTAGGGAGGGCTCATGTCAAAGCATCAGATTTTTCTCGTTCACGGGATGGGCAATTTCGAAAAAGGGTGGTCGGAAGGAGTGAAGCAGCTCCTGCTGGACAAGTTTTCGGCTTACGGGATGCTCAAGGCAGGCAACTTCGCCTCCGGCTTCGAGTTCAAGGAAATCGTCTATGCGGACGTATTCGAAGCCTGGCGCCAGCAATGGAAGGCGGATGCCGCCAAGGCCGCAAAGGCGATGACCGACGTCGGCCTGTCGGGCGGCATTGCCGGGAAACTGGTCAGTCTCGCCAACAGCACCTCCGGCGACGGTTTTCTCCAGACGCACGTGCTGGACGTGATCATGTACCGCTTCCTGATGCCGTTGACGGAAACCGTGCGCCGCTCCATCCAGGCCCAGGTGCTCGGCCACCTGGACAGCTTCCCGGCCGGCCATCCGCCGCAGTATTCCGTGATCGCCCATTCGCTTGGCACCGCCGTGATGTACGAAAGCTTCCACGCCATGATGACCGACCCGGCCGGACTGCCCCTTGGCTTCCGGCCCGTGAACTACTTCTCGGTGGCGACCGTGATCAAGTCCTTGTGGAACCGCGGCAGTACCTGCTATCCGGTGGATATGGGACCGTCGCTGACCGACCATGAAGGCCTGTGCTACCGCTTCCAGAACTTCGCGCACACCCTCGACCCGTTCACCTCTTTCATGCCATTCGACCCGCCGGACGCAAGCTGGTTCAGTCCCCGGGCGCCACAGGACGCCGTATATCACGCGGTCAGGCTGCCGGCGGCCGATCTGCAGGAAGTCAACGTGCACTCGTTCGAACACTACCTGGGCCATCCGGATGTGCACGTTCCCATCCTGCGCGCACTGACCGGTTTCGACAGCGTGATTACGGATGCCGAGCATCAGAAGGCACTGGCAGCCTGGCGCAAGAACACGCTGAAGGGCAAGGCCGGCGAGCAGGCGGTCGAGATGCTGCGCAAGTGGCTGGTGAAAAACGAACCGCAGTACGCGAAGCATGTGGATGCACTGCTGGAGTTCCGTGAAAAAGTGCTGGCCGACGGCAAACGCGATGGGGAGTCCTGAATGAACAAGCGAATCGTACTATTCCTGGCCGCAGCCCTGTTCAGCATTTCGGCGCGGTCTGCCGATTGTCCCTTCCCCGCCAGTGCCGACGCAGCGCCACCCATCCCGTGGGATATAGCGCTGATGCGTCTCGGGCAGGCCGATTGCGCGGGCATGCCGGGTGCAGACAAGGCGCCGCTCGTGCAGGCCTATGGCGAAGCGACCAGGGGCGAATCGCCCGAAGAGATTGCCGAGGGCATGGTGACGGCCATGGCCTCGCTGGTCGCGTTCTCGGACAGGAAGTCCTCGGGTGGCCCCTACGCGGCGCAGTGGAAGGCCATACACGACGATCTGCTGGCGGCGCAGGCCAGCGTGTCGCTGCTCTACAAGGGTGACCGCAACCTCGCGCCGGCGGGACAAAGGACCGCGATCCCTGCCAAGTGGTCGTCCGCGCTGGCCATGCCGCAATCGGGGCTGGAGGTGGGCGGCATGAAGCTGTATCCCTATGCTAAAACGGAATGTTCCGCCGCACCGTGCGCCGCCTTCGACAACCAGCTGGACCTGCTGCGCGTGATGCGCCTGATGAGCAACGCCGGCAACTATGAAAACGCCGACTGGCTGAACAGCACGCTGGCCATAGCCCGGCGCGAACGCAAGCGCTGGGACGCCTATCGTGCCGATGGCCATCACCAGTACATCTGGGAAGTGGCGCTGAATGGCGAGCTGATGAAGAGGGACCATTGCCCGCGCAAGGAAGACGCCAGCGGCGAGCGCGTCTATCTCGGCTTCTGTTCCGTGCCCACATCGCAATGGATCGTGCTGCATCCGGATGCAGCGCTGCGCTGGTCGCGCCAGGCCGGGAAATCATCGGACCTGAAGCCGGCCTTCGTTATCGAGGCGATCGGCTATTACCGCTGGGGCTGGGGGGGCGACGATCAGGCGAAGATGGTCAAACGCCACGGCGTCTCGCTGGCCGCCACCTACTCCGACTACCGCGACGAAAAGCGCTGGAGCTACGGCCCGATGATTCACCTCGGCGACTACAGCCTCGCCGTCACCAAAGCCCCCGGCGGACGCTGGGGCCTCGTCCTGAACCTCGGCCTCGCCGCCAAAATCTTCGACACCAAGGACGCGATCAGAGAAAAGATGGAGAAGTTCCACTGACCTCCTTCGTCCAGTAGGCCGGCTGGACTCAGTCCGAGGTTCCGCTATGTGTGCGAAACAAGGGCCAGGGAGGAGGCAGCAATTTTGAGTGCCATCCTGGATTCTTGCATGCTGGACCACGGCGGCTCGGATACATAGATATCTCTCAAAACATTGCGATTGTCCGAATCAGGGACGAATGACTGGGTTTCCCTCCTGCTGATTGCTCTTCCGGTGATGTCGAGCTTGCTTGCGACCGGAGGGGCCTGGTTTCATACTCGCACGCGGCGCGTGGAGTCTGGTGGATCGTACATTTCCGCTGCTTACTGGGCTCGCTACTGGTCACCGCGTTTGCGTCGGCGTTCTACATCCTGGTGCATTTCAGAATTTGGAACGGGAATGATTGCAATCCAGCTCCTCGGTTATATCGCGCTGAACTGGCTGCCGCTGCTATTCAAATAAAAAGGCCGCCCGGAGGCGGCCTTTTGGCGGGACTAAATAAAGCTTAGTCGGCTGCGTAGATATTGTTGTCCTTGGTCTCGCGCACGAACAGGCCGCCGATGACCAGGGTCGCCAGGGCGATCACGATCGGATACCACAGGCCGTAGTAGATGTCGCCCTTGTAGGCCACGAGAGCGAAGGCGGTGGTTGGCAGCAGGCCGCCGAACCAGCCGTTACCGATGTGGTATGGCAGGGACATCGAGGTGTAGCGGATGCGGGTCGGGAACATTTCCACCAGCATCGCAGCGATCGGACCATACACCATGGTCACATACAGCACCAGCACGAACAGCACCAGCACCATCATCGGCTTGTTGATCTGCTCTGGATCAGCCTTGGCTGGATAGCCGGCAGCCTTGATCGCATCGCCCATCTGTTTCTTCAGCGCGCCTTCCTTGGTTTTGGAATCGGCGTCGAAGTTCAGGCCGTCGGCAGTCATTACGGCATTGAAGGACTGGATTTCCTTGTCGCCCACTTTGACCACGGCCACCGAACCTGCAGGCGCATCCTGACGGGTGTAGTTAACCGAGGAGGCAGTCAGCACGCCGGTCGCGATATCGCAGGACGATGGGAACTTCTTGGTGCCGGTCATGTTGAACTGGAAGTGGCAGGACGCCGGGTCGGCAACCACCACTACAGGGGAGTTCTTCAGCGCGGCTTCCAGCTGCGGGTTACCGTAGTGGGTCAGCGCGCCGAACAGCGGGAAGTAGGTCGCAGCAGCGATCAGGCAGCCGCCCAGGATGATCCACTTGCGGCCGATCTTGTCGGCCAGCGAGCCGAAGAAGATGAAGAATGGCGTAGCCAGGATCAGCGCGATGGCGATCAGGATGTTCGCGGTCGCGATGTCGATCTTCAGGGTTTGCAGCATGAAGAACAGGGCGTAGAACTGGCCGGTGTACCACACCACTGCCTGGCCCATGGTCAGGCCGACCAGCGCCAGGATCACGATCTTCATGTTTTTCCACTGGCCGAAGGCTTCGCTCAGCGGCGCCTTGGAGGTCTTGCCTTCCGCTTTCATTTTGGCGAAAGCAGGGGACTCGTTCATCGACAGACGAATCCACACCGAGATGCCGAGCAGGACCACGGACACCAGGAATGGAATACGCCAGCCCCAGGCTTCGAAGTCAGCCAGCGGCATCGACTGGCGGCAGGCCAGAATCACCAGCAGGGACAGGAAGAAGCCCAGCGTTGCAGTGGTCTGGATCCAGGCGGTAAACAGGCCGCGCTTGCCGTCCGGTGCGTGCTCGGCCACGTAGGTGGCCGCACCGCCGTACTCGCCGCCCAGCGCCAGGCCTTGCAGCAGACGCAGGATCACCAGGATGATCGGTGCCGCGATACCGATCGAAGTATGGCCCGGCAGCAGGCCGACAATGAAGGTGGACAGACCCATGATCAGGATCGTCACCAGGAAGGTGTACTTACGGCCGATCATGTCGCCCAGGCGGCCGAACACGATAGCGCCGAATGGGCGTACGATGAAGCCCGCTGCGAATGCCAGCAGGGCGAAGATGAAGGTGGTGGTCGGGTCGCCGATAAAGAACTGCTTCGCGATAATCGAAGCCAGCGAACCGTACAGGTAAAAGTCGTACCATTCGAAAACGGTACCGAGCGAAGAAGCGAAGATAACCTTCTTCTCTTCAGCGGTCATTGGAGCGGCCTTGCCGCCCGCCTTGCGCATATCGCCCGCGGTGCCAGAGCTTATTGCCATGATTGTGTCTCCATATAATTGAAATGCCTGATACATAACCGGCACTATCAAGTCTGGACTCTTAACCTTACGTCATGCTTTCTTGAAACTTACGCAAAACTTACAAAAAGACTACCGAACGGTCGTGCTAAATTGTGATATTCTGCTCAGAAATTACCTACAAGGAGACTCCAAATGACTGATGCCGTCATCGTTTCGACCGCCCGCACCGGCCTGGCGAAATCGTGGAAAGGTGCGTTCAACATGACGCATGGCGCCACGCTCGGCGGCCACGTGCTGCAGGCGGCGATCGCCCGCGCCAATATCGAAGCGGGCGAAATCGAGGACGTAATCATCGGCTGCGCATCGCCAGAAGGCGCGACCGGCGGCAATATCGCGCGCCAGATCGCCATCCGCTCCGGTGCGCCGGTCACCGTGCCGGGCATGACCATCAACCGTTTCTGCTCATCCGGCCTGCAGACCATCGCCACGGCGGCGCAGCGCATCATTGCCGGCGAAGGCGAAATCTATGCGGCGGGTGGCGTGGAGTCCATCTCCTGCGTGCAGCAGGAAATGAATATGCACATGTACAAGGAAGTCTGGCTGCGGGAACACAAGCCGGAGATCTACATGCCCATGCTGCAGACGGCGGAAGTGGTGGCCAAACGCTACGGCATCAGCAAGGAACGCCAGGATGAATACGGGGTGCAAAGCCAGCAGCGCGCAGCCGCCGCGCAAGCGGCCGGCCGCTTCAACGACGAGATCGTGGCCCTGACCACCATCATGGGCGTGGCCGACAAGGCCAGCGGCACGCTGGGCACGCGCGAAGTCACCATCGCGGCCGACGAGGGCATCCGCGCCGATACCACGCTGGAAGCCGTGGCGAAAATCCGCACCGCAGTGCCGGGCGGCGTGATCACGGCCGGCAATGCCAGCCAGTTTTCGGACGGCGCCTCCGTTTCTGTGCTGATGAGCGACCGCATGGCTGCCGCCAGGGGCCTGCAGCCGCTGGGCATCTTCCGCGGTTTCGCCGTAGCCGGCTGCGAGCCGGACGAAATGGGCATCGGCCCCGTATTTGCCGTGCCGAAGCTGCTGAAGAAGGCCGGTCTGAAGGTCGAGGACATCGGCCTGTGGGAACTGAACGAAGCCTTTGCGGTGCAGGTGCTGTACTGTGCCGACCAGTTGGGCATCCCGATGGACCGCCTGAACGTGAACGGCGGCGCGATCGCGGTTGGCCATCCTTACGGCGTCTCCGGCGCCCGCATGACGGGCCACGCCCTGATCGAGGGCAAGCGGCGCGGCGTCAGATATGTGGTTGTCACCATGTGCATCGGTGGCGGCCAGGGTGCGGCAGGCCTGTTCGAAATCGTCTGATCCGGGCGAGGCGCCATGGAATCCATGCTGCTGTCGCGCCGGGACGTCGAATTTCTCCTGTATGAATGGCTGGACGTGGAAGCGCTGACCGCGCGTCCACGCTTCCAGGATCACAACCGGGAAAGCTTCGACGCGGCCATCGATACCGCCGAACAGATCGCCAGCGAGCTGTTCGCCCCTCACAACAGGAAGAACGACCAGCAGGAGCCGCATGTCGGCCCGGACGGCGCCGTGCAGATCATCCCCGAGGTGAAGCAGGCGCTGGATGCGTTCTCCCGCGCCGGCCTGATGGCCGCCGGACAGGATTACGATATGGGCGGCATGCAGCTGCCCTATAGCGTTGAACGCGCGCTGGCGGCGTACTTCACGGCGGCCAACGTCGGCACCGCTGCCTATACCTTCCTCACCATGGCGAACGCCAACACGCTGCTGAAATGTGGTTCGCCGCAGCAGATCGAGGCTTACGTCAAGCCGATGCTGGAGGGACGCTACTTCGGCACGATGTGCCTGTCCGAACCGCAGGCCGGTTCCAGCCTGTCGGACATCACCACCCGCGCCGAACCGGACGGGCAAGGGCAGTACCGCCTGAGCGGCAACAAGATGTGGATCTCGGCCGGCGAACATGAGCTGGCAGAGAACATCGTGCACCTGGTGCTGGCCAAGATTCCCGGCGCAGACGGCAAACCGCTTCCCGGCGTGAAGGGCATCTCGCTCTTCCTCGTGCCGAAATTCCTTCCCGGCGGCGAGCGTAACGACGTGGTGCTGGCGGGCCTGAATCACAAGATGGGCAATCGCGGCACCACCAACTGCCTGCTCAATTTCGGCGAAGGCAAGTACCGTCCCGGCGGCAAGGCCGGCGCGGTCGGTTACCTGGTCGGCCAGGCGCAGCAGGGGCTGGCCAATATGTTCCACATGATGAACGAGGCGCGTATCGGTGTCGGCCTCGGCGCGGCGGTGCTGGGCTACACCGGCTATCTGCACGCGCTGGACTATGCTCGCAACCGTCCGCAGGGCCGCCACCCGGCAGCGAAGGACCCGTCCGCGCCGCAGCTGCCCATCATCGAGCATACGGATGTGCGCCGCATGCTGCTGGCGCAGAAGGCGTACGTCGAAGGCGCATTGGGACTGGTGATGTACAGCGCACGGCTGGTGGACGAGCAGCAGTCCGCAGCGTCGCCGGAAGCGCGGCAGCGGGCTGCGCGCCTGCTGGAGTTCCTCACGCCGATCACCAAGTCCTGGCCCTCGCAGTGGTGCGTGGAGGCGAACAGCCTTGCCATCCAGGTGCACGGGGGTTATGGTTACACCCGCGAATACAATGTGGAGCAGTTCTACCGCGACAATCGCCTGAACGCGATCCACGAAGGCACGCACGGCATCCACGGGCTGGACCTGCTGGGCCGCAAGGTGGCGCTGCAGGACGGTGCGCTGTTCAAGGCCTTCGCCGCCGAACTGCGCGCCAGCGTGGCGCGCGCCCGCGAAGCGCGCGATGTGCATGGCGGCGAGGCAGCGGCACTGAATGCGCGCGCCAATGCGCTGGATGCCGCCTGGCGCCGCGTCGAAACGGTGACGCAGGCGCTGCATGCGGCGGGCGACATGAACAAGACCCTGGCCAACGCCACCGTCTATCTGGAAGCGGTCGGCCACGTGGTCGTGGCCTGGATCTGGCTGGAGCAGGCCCTGGTGGCCGCGCGCGCGGAACCGTCCGATTTTTACCGCGGCAAGCTGCAAGCCTGCCGCTATTTCTACACATGGGAGCTGCCCAGGGTCTATCCGCAACTGGACCTGCTGGCCAGCCTCGATACGACCACGCTTGATATGCGCGACGCGTGGTTCTGAAGGAGCATGCAATGATCAAACACATCGTGATGTGGAAGCTGAAGGAGCACGCAGAAGGCGGCGACCGCGCCACCAATGCGGGCAGGATGAAGGAACAGCTGAAGGCCTGTGCCGGCATCGTGCCCGGCATCCTGAAACTGGAAGTGGGCCTGGCCGAGCCGGGCCTGGAAGCGACCTACGACGTGGTGCTGTATTCCGAGTTCAGCGACAAGGCCGCGCTGGACGCCTACCAGGCCCACCCGCAGCACCAGGCCCTCAAGCCTTTTTTCGGCGCGGTGCGTGAAGCGCGCCAGTGCATGGACTACACCGTATAAGGAGACGCGATGCGCACTACCCAGGAACTCTTCAGCCTCAAAGGCAAGACCGCTCTCGTGACCGGCGGCTCGCGCGGCCTTGGCCTGCAAATGGCGCTGGCGCTTGGCGAGCAGGGCGCGCGAGTCGTGATCTCGTCGCGCAAGCAGGCGGAGCTGGATGAAGCCGTCGCCACGCTGCGCGGGCACGGCGTGGAAGCGCATGCGATTGCGGCCGATCTCGGCAAGGAAGCCTCGATCGACCCGCTGGTGGACGGCGCGCTGGCCCATCTCGGCCATATCGACATCCTGGTCAACAACGCCGGCGCCACCTGGGGTGCGGCGGCCGAGGACTATCCGCTGGAGGCCTGGGACAAGGTGATGAACCTGAACGTGCGCAGCATCTTCCTGCTGTCGCAAGCAGTGGGCCGCAAGTCGATGATCCCGCGCCGCGCCGGGCGTATCATCAATATTGCATCCATCGCCGGCATGATGGGCAATGCCCCGGGCACGATGAAGACGATTGCCTACAACACCTCCAAGGCGGCGCTGATCAACTTCACGCGTACGCTGGCCGGCGAATGGGGCGAACACGGCATCAATGTGAATGCGATTGCGCCGGGCTTCTTCCCGTCGAAGATGAGCGCCGGCGTGCTGAAAGCCATTGGCGAAGAGAAGCTGGCGGCGGAAACGCCGCTGCACCGCCTGGGTGGCGACGAGGACCTGAAAGGCGCCGTGGTGCTGTTCGCCTCCGACGCCGGCCGCCACATCACGGGCCAGACGCTGGCGGTCGATGGCGGCGTCTCCGCAGTTTAAGCAGCAAGGATGATCAAATGAAGACATACCAGCGTATCGTGCTTGCCTCGCGCCCGAGCGGCGCGGTCGAAGCATCCAACTTCCGCCTTGAGACGGCCGAAATCCCGGCACTGGCCGATGGCCAGGTCCTGGTCAGGGTGCACTACCTGTCGCTCGATCCCTATATGCGTGGCCGCATGAGCGATGCAAAAAGCTATGCCGCACCGCAGGCGCTGAACGAGACCATGATCGGCGGCACGGTTGGCGAAATCGTCGAATCGCGCAACCCGAAATTCGCCGTGGGCGAAATGGTGGTCGGCATGTTCGGCTGGGCCGAGATGGGCGTCTCCGACGGCGCCGGCCTGCGCAAGGTCGATACCACGCATATTCCGGCCTCCGCCTACCTCGGCGTGGTCGGCATGCCGGGCATGACGGCCTGGTACGGCGTGAACAGGATTATCGAACCGAAGGCCGGCGAAACCATCGTCGTCTCGGCAGCCAGCGGTGCGGTTGGTGCAACCGTGGGGCAGCTGGCGAAGCTGGCCGGCGCTCGCGCAGTCGGCATTGCCGGCGGCAAGGAAAAGTGCGGCTTCGTGGTAAATGAGCTGGGCTTCGATGCCTGCATCGATTACCGCGCCGGCAACCTGGACGCCGACCTGGCTGCCGTGACGCCGGACGGCGTGGACGGCATCTTCGAAAACGTCGGCGGCACGGTGTTCGACGCCGCGCTGGCGCGCACCAATGCCTTCGCCCGCGTGGCGCTGTGCGGCATGGCGGCCGGCTATAACGGCGAAGACATCCCGATCCGCAATGCGCGCATGCTGCTGACCAATCGCGTCTCGCTGCGCGGTTTCATCGTTACCGAGCAGCTGGAATTGTGGCCGCAGGGCTTGTCCGAACTGGGCAGGCTGGTGGCGGGCGGGAAGATGAAATACCGCGAATCGGTGGCGCAGGGCCTGGCGTCGGCGCCCGAAGCCCTGATGGGACTTCTCAAGGGTAAGAACTTCGGCAAACAACTGGTGAAAATAATCTGATGAAGACCTTTAAAGGCAGGGTTGCCGTCATTACGGGCGGCGCAAGCGGTTTCGGACGGGAATTCGCCTTCAAGGCGCACCGGCTGGGCATGAAGATCGCGCTGGCGGACGTGCAGCGCGATGCGCTGGAACGCACGGTGCAGGAATTGCGCGAGGCCGGCGCCCAGGCTTTCGGCCTGCCGTGCGACGTGCGCAAGAGCGCGGAAGTGCAGGCGCTGGCAGATGCCACGATGAAGGAATACGGCGCGGTGCACCTGGTGTTCAACAATGCGGGCGTCGGTTCGGCCGGTTTCATCTGGGAGAATACCGAGGCGGACTGGGAATGGGTGATGGGCGTGAACGTGTGGGGCGTGATCCACGGCGTGCGCATCTTCACCCGCCTGATGTTCGACTGCGCGCAGCAGGATCCGGATTTCGAAGGGCATATCGTGAATACGTCCTCCATGGCAGGAACGATGAGCATGCCGGCCATGGGCGTGTACAACGTATCCAAGCATGCGGTGGTGACGCTGAGCGAAACGCTGTATCAGGATCTGCAGCTGGTGCAGGCGCCGATTGGCGCCTCCGTGCTGTGTCCTTACTACGTGCCGACCGGAATTGCGCAGTCGCACCGCAACCGTCCGGCGGACGTGAAGGCGACCGGGCGCCCGACCGGCAGCCAGCTGGCGGCGCAGGCCCTGGTGGACAAGGCCGTCAACTCGGGCAAGGTGTCGGCCGCCGACGTGGCGGACATGACCTTCGACGCGATTGCCGCCGGCCGCTTCTATATTTTCACGCATCCGAATGCGCTGGGCGGCATCGAACAGCGCGCCAGGGATATGCTGGCGCAGCAGAATCCCGGCGACCCTTACGCGGGCATGCCCCATATCCGCGAAGCGTTGCTACAATCACGCTCATGAGCACACAACACGATATTCGCCTGGGCGACTGGGCAAGCATGCAGGCGGACGCCAGGCCGATCCGCCTGGAAGTCTTCGTGCAGGAACAGAACGTTCCCGCCGATCTGGAAATGGATGACAAGGATGCGGTTTGCGTCCATGCCGTGGCCTATGTGGACGGCAAGGCGTCCGGCACCGGCCGCCTGCTGCCGGACGGTCACATTGGCCGCATGGCCGTGCTGCGTACCGCACGCGGCACCGGCGTCGGCGGCGCCTTGCTGAAAGCGCTGATGGCAAAGGCGCAGGAGCGCGGCGACGAGCGCGTGATCCTCAGTTCCCAGACGCACGCGGCAGACTTCTACCTGGCGCATGGCTTTGCGGCGCAGGGCGAGGTGTTCCACGAGGCTGGCATTCCCCACATCGGGATGGTGTATTACTTCTGAGCGGAGGCGCCATGAAGCGCATGATCGCAGCAGTGGCAGTGTGCGCCGTGTTCGGCGCTGGGTATATCGCAGGATCCCTCAACAGCTTCACGGATGCGCATGCGCAGCAGCTTCCCGGTGGCGGGAGCGGCTTTAGCGGCGGGCCCTTGTCCGTCTCGGCTGTGACGCCGAGCGGCAACGGCTCCACCCAGTTCTACGCGGTCGATTCCGCCACGCGGACCCTGATGTGGTGCAAGTCGGAGCAGGGCGGCAAGCCGTCCTGCGCGCGCCAGTCCTTGCCATAAGGCCGGCCGCCTGGCAGGTCAGCGAATGGTCTGTTCGTGCAGCACGCCCGGCGCGTCCGCGTAGAGCTTGACCACGGCGGAGCTGCGCGTGCCGTAGCCCGGCGACTCGATTTTCACGGCCGACAACAGGCGCTCCCACTCGATCGGCACGCCGGTATCGGGCAGGCGCATATCCGGCGCGATTACCGTATCGGACAGCATTTCAAAGTAAGCGTCTTCCGGCGCACCAAGGCACAGCAGGCTGGCGAATTGCGCCTTGGTCTTCAGCACTTTCGGCCACGGCGAATCCAGCAGCGCATTGGACAGGCCATACACGCCCGGCGCCAGCGGCAGGCCGTTGCGCGGATCGTCGCCCGCCTTGTTCGAATACCACACCAGCTCCCTGCCGTCGCACAGGATCAGGTTGAAGCCGTTGTAGTTGCCTGCGTCGCCGGCGATCTGCGCCACGTAGTCGCGCGCCGGCATATCGCCCTGCAGGAAGCCGGTCACCAGATGGCCGCGCGACGGCGCATCCGGATTCACGTCGGCCGGATTGCGGATATTCGTGATGGCGGCAAAACGCGATGGCGACACCGCGCCGCCCGGCATGACGGCCGCCGGCTGCGAGGTGCCGTGGCAGTTGGCCTGCACGGCCGGTTCGTCGGAAGCGGAGGCGCACTCCGGACGGGTAATGCCCATCCAGCTGCCGCCGGCCTTCAGGTCCCGGCCTGCAAAAATCTGCGGAAACTCGGGCCACGAGGCGGCCGGCGCGGCGGCGCGCTCATAGAATTCATCGCGGTTGGCCGCTGCAATCAGCGGCACGCCCGGCACCACCTGCCAGGCGAAGACTATCAAACACATGGTGACACTAAATCCGTAAACACTTCCACATGGCGGGGACCTGCCAGCAGCGCTACCAGGCCCGAATCCACCACGGCCTGCTCCAGCGCGGCCGCGAAGCCGTCCGGAGTGGCGGGATAAACCTCCATCCAGGTCTGCAAGCCATCCCTGGCCTGCGGACGCCGCTTCAGCTGCGGCGTCAGGGAGTAGCGCGCGGCCAGCTTCGCTTGCATGGCCGCGACCAGGGGCAGGACAGCGCCGGCGTCGGCCTCCCGCACCTGGTAATAAATATACAGATCGGGCATGCTCAGACGTCGAGCCTGTCCAGAACGTAGGGCATGGGCTTGAAGACCAGGGCAGGGCCGGTGGCCGAGCCGAGGCGCACATCCGCCTGTTCGATCGCTTCCAGCTTCATTTCCACCAGCGCGTCCACGCCGCCTTCGCCGTTCGGCGCAGCATTGACGATCATGCCGCAAGGCTGGTCCGGATCGGCCGGCGAGAACACCTCGGCGCCGGCAACCGCCGACGCATCGGCAATCGTCACCAGCGCGGTGCGGCGTTTCAGCTTGCCCAGGTACTGGCTGCGCGCCACGATTTCCTGGCCCGGATAGCAGCCCTTCTTGAAGTTGACGCCGCCCAGCAGCTCCAGGTTCACCATCTGCGGCACGAACTGCTCCTGGGTGCCGGGGCCGATCTGCGGCACGCCGGCATGAATCTCGGACAGGCGCCAGGCCTCGTTGCCGCCCACCACCAGGCGGTCGGCCAGCACCGGTGCGGCGCTCGCCGCCGTGTCGGCGCTGGTCAGCCACAGGTAGCGCGCCGCGCCGAAAGCGTCGCCCACGCGCAGCAGGGTGCCCAGCGGGTGCTCGATCTTCGTGTAAGGACGCTGCGGCAGCACGTCGAACCAGGTCTGCAGCACGGCTTCCGCCAGCCCGCCGCCCAGGCCCAGCGTGACGTAGTTGTCGCTGACGTCGGCCGGCTTGGTTCTGGCGCGCAGCACGAACATCTGCAGGCGTTTCTGGATCGGCGCCTGGATGGCGCGGTTCAGTTGCAGGAAGACCGATTCCTCGTTGCGCCACATGAGGAAGGAGGCCATGATGCGGCCCTTGGGCGAGCAATAGGCGGCCAGGCGCACTTCACCCGCGCCGAGATGCTCGACGTCGTTGGTCAACTGATTGTGCAGGAAGCTGGCCGATTCCTCACCGGTGAAGGCGATCAGGCCCTGGTCGGTGACGGGCGCCACGAAGCCGGCGGCGAGTTGGGCCGCGGTCGGCGGCACTTGTTCCTGTGTTAAAAGTTGATTCCAGTCGTTCATAAATTCCAATATTTTGAGCCGGGAGGCAGTATCATTACGGGCTCATTATAGTGATGTCCCGAAATTTACGCCGGACGCTCCGAAATTGCTTACATCGGACGTGAAACTGGTTCAATATTCGGTTATCGAACGAGCATTCGCAACATACTAGTCATATGTCATTCATTTCAAAGACGATCGCACTGGGCGTGGTGGCGGCAGCCGCCGTGGCAGGCGGGTTCGCGTGGTGGGCACAGCAGCCGATTACGACCGAGGAACCGGCGATCGGATTCACGATTTCCAAAGGCGCGACCGCCGGCATCGCCGGCCAGCAGATGGCCCAGGCCGGGGTCCCGGTCCAGCCGCTGATGTTCAATATCCTGGCGCGCGCCACCGGCAAGGGCAACAAGCTGAAAGCCGGCTCCTACGAGCTGAAGCCGAACACCACGCCGCTGCGCCTGATCGACCAGCTGGCGCGCGGCGAGTTCGCCCAGGAGTCCCTGACCATCATCGAAGGCTGGACCTTCAAGCAGATGCGCGCCGCCATCGCGGCCCACAAGGGCCTGAAGCACGATACGGTGGAGATGAGCGACAAGGAACTGATGGAGAAGATCAACCCGGACTTCAAGAATCCCGAAGGCCTGTTCTTCCCCGACACCTACCTGTTCGCCAAGGGATCCAGCGAGCTGCAGATCTTCAAGCAGGCGCACCAGATGCTGATGCAGCGCCTGGGCGAAGCGTGGGACAAGCGCGCCTCCGGCCTGCCGTACCAGAATCCCTACCAGGCACTGACCATGGCTTCCATCGTGGAGAAGGAAACCGGGCAGAAATCCGAGCGCTCGATGATTGCCGCCGTCTTCGTCAACCGCCTGAAGCTGGGCATGATGCTGCAGACCGATCCCACCGTGATTTACGGCATGGGCCAGAAATTCGACGGCAACATCCGCAAGAAGGATCTGGAAACGGACACCCCTTACAATACCTACCTGCGCACCGGCCTGCCGCCGACGCCGATTTCGCTGCCCGGCGTGCAATCGCTGGTGGCGGCCCTGGCGCCGGCCAAGACCGGCGCCCTGTACTTCGTCGCACGCGGCAACGGCACCAGCCAGTTTTCAGACAACCTGACCGACCATAACCGGGCGGTCAACCAGTACCAGAGACAATGACCCAACGCGGTAAATTCATCACCTTCGAAGGCATCGACGGCGCCGGCAAATCGACGCACATCCAGTTTGTCGGCGACCTGATCAAGGCGCGCGGCCTGGACCTCGTCAGCTCGCGCGAGCCGGGCGGCACGCCGCTGGGCGAAAAGCTGCGCGAACTGTGGCTGCACGAAGCCATGCACGTGGAAACGGAGACCCTGCTGGTATTCGCCAGCCGCCGCGAGCATATTGCGCAAGTCATCGAGCCCGGCCTGCAGCGCGGCGCCTGGGTCATCTCGGACCGCTTTACGGACGCCAGTTTCGCCTACCAGGGCGGCGGCCGCGGCCTGCCGCGCGACAAGCTGGAGACCATGGCGCACTGGGTGCACGCCGACCTGGAGCCGGACCTGACCATCCTGTTCGACGTGCCGCTGGAGGTGGCGCGCGCCCGTCTCGACGCAACGCGCGACCTGGACCGCTTCGAACGCGAGAAAGCGGACTTCTTCTTCGCCACCCGTAAGGAATACCTGCGCCGCGCCGCCGAATTCCCGCAGCGCTTCCGCGTGATCGACTCCACCCGCAGCATCGAAGATATCCAGCGCGAGCTGGCCGACATCATAGGCACGCTGGCATGAGCGGACACATCTATCCGTGGCAGCAGGGCGCCTGGCAGCAGCTGCAAACGCTGCGCCAGCGCATGCCGCACGCGATCCTGTTCCATGGTGCAGCCGGCATCGGCAAGGCGGACTTCATCGAGCAGTTCGCGCAGGCCCTGCTGTGCGAGAGCGTGCGCCCGGATGGACATGCCTGCGGCGCCTGCGCCTCCTGCGGCTGGTTCCTGCAGCAGAATCACCCGGACTACCGGCGCATCCGCCCGGAGTCGATGGAAGATGAAATCGCCGACGGCGAGGAAGGCGGCGAGGAGAAAAAGTCGAAGAGCAAGACGCCTTCGAAGGAAATCAAGATCGAGCAGATCCGCTCGCTGGCCGATTTCATGAACATTTCCACCCACCGCCAGGGTCTGCGCGTGGTGGTGCTGTACCCGGCCGAAGCGCTCAACATGCCGGCCTCGAATGCGCTGCTGAAAACGCTGGAAGAACCGCCGCCGGGCACCGTCTTCCTGCTGGCCTCGAATTCGCTGGACCGCCTGCTGCCGACCATCCTGTCGCGCTGCCGCAAGTTCGCCATGCCGATGCCGAATCACGCCGAAGCGCTGGCCTGGCTGAAAGAGCAGGGCGTGCCGGACGCCGATTCCTGGCTGCGCGAGCAGGGCGGTTCGCCGCTGGCCGCCCAGGCCCAGGCCGAGCAGGGCAACCGCGAGGAGCTGGACAGCTTCCTGCAGTATCTGGCCCATCCCAGCGTGGAAGGTGCGCTGCGTACCGCCGACAAGTTGCAAAAAGTGCCACTCTCGTCACTTGTATCTTGGCAACAACGCTGGCTTTATGATCTTTTTTCCTACAAGCTGGCCGGGAACATCCGTTATTATCCCCGTTACCAGCGCGAGCTGGCGGGACTGGCCGACAAACTGCACGTCAGCCGGTTGATGGCGGCGCTGAAAGGCGCAAACGAGCGGCGCGCAACATCGGATCACCCGCTCTCGCCCAAGCTCTTTATCGAGGATATGCTGCTTGACTATACTGCTTGCTGTACGTGAGAGGAATAAATGAGCGCTAGCCCCAACGATCCGAACACCGTGCCGATCAACCGGCCTACGGTGCTGTCGCTGGCGATCAAGGAAAAGGCTGCCCTGTATGCGGCCTACATGCCCTTTCTGAAAAATGGGGGCATGTTCGTCCCAACACAGAAGCCTTACAAGATCGGCGACGAGATTTACCTGCTGCTGACCCTGATGGACGATCCGAATAAATACGCGATCGCAGGGAAGGTTGCGTGGATCACGCCCACCGGCGCCCACAACAACAAAACGCAAGGCATCGGCGTGCACTTCCCGGACGATGAGACCGGCCAGCGCACGCGCCTGCGCATCGAAGAAATCCTGGGCGCAGCCTTGCGCTCATCCCGAGCCACCCACACTCTCTGATTCAAGCATGACGCAGTTTAGCCACCGTATCGCCACGCTCGACGACCTGCCCGTGATCGTCGATATCTACAACAGCACCATCGCCGGCCGCGAAGTCACGGCCGATACGGAGCCGGTCTCCGTCGAGTCGCGCCTGAACTGGTTCCACGAGCATACGCCGGAGCGCCGTCCGCTGTGGGTGATCGAGGAGGCCGGCAAGGAAGGCGTCATCGGCTGGATTTCGTATTCCAACTTTTATGGCCGGCCGGCTTATTCAGGGACTGCTGAAGTCTCGATTTATATCGATGAGACGTGGCGCGGCAGGGGCATCGGCAAGTATGCGCTGACCGAGGCCATTGCATTTGCGCCGCAGATCAAGGTGCATACGCTGCTGGGCTTTATCTTTGGCCATAACCAGCCTTCGCTGGCGCTGTTCCGCAAGTTCGGCTTCGATACCTGGGCTAACTTCCCGCGCGTGGCTAATCTGGATGGGGTTGAGCGCGATCTGATTATTTTGGGTCGGCGGGTGGCTTAAGAAACCGAACACCTGGGTCAGACCCACGGGGGCAGACCCCTTGGGTCTGACCCGGATTTTAGGTTTTTGCTAAAATCCCTCCAATGTACATCGACTCCCACTGCCACATCGACTTCCCCGAGCTTTCCGCCCGGATGCCCGAAATCCTCAGCAAGATGGAGGAAAACCAGGTCAGCCACGCCCTTTGCGTGTCGGTTGACCTGCCGGACTTCCCGCGCGTGCTCGGCCTGGCCGAACGATATCCGCATATCTACGCCTCGGTCGGCGTCCACCCCGACTACGAAGACACGCCCGAGCCAAGCGTGGAACAGCTGGTCGAACTGGCCAACCACCCGAAAATCATCGCCATCGGCGAAACCGGCCTCGACTACTACCGCCTGGAGGGCGACCTGGAGTGGCAGCGCGAGCGCTTCCGCACCCACATCCGCGCCTCGCGCGAATGCCGCAAGCCGCTGATCATCCACACCCGCTCCGCCAGCGAAGACACCATCCGCATCATGCGGGAAGAGGGCGCGGCGCCGCAGGACGGCGGTGTCGGCGGCGTCATGCATTGCTTCACGGAATCACTGGAAGTGGCGCGCGCCTCGATGGAACTGGGCTTCTACATTTCCTTCTCCGGCATCGTCACTTTCAAGAGTGCGAAGGAGCTGCAGGCGGTGGCGCTGGAAGTGCCGCTGGAGCGCATGCTGATCGAAACGGATTCACCGTACCTCGCGCCGGTGCCCTATCGTGGCAAAATGAACGAGCCCGGCTATGTATCCCACGTGGCCGAGTTCATTGCCAGGCTGCGCGGAATTCCCGTGGAGCAAGTTGCCGAACAGACGACAGCGAATTTCTTCAAATTATTTAACGTAGAGCGATAAATGGGTCTGATGATGCGTGTCCGCTTTGTGCGCCGCCGGCTGAAAGCCCGCATGGCGGTTCTGGCGGTCGCGCTGGCGTCCATCAGCGGCATGGCGCACCCGGCGCCGGGCTTGCCCGGCACGGGCGAGGATGCCGTAACCTTCTTCCGCGCGGTGCAGATCGACGATGCCGGCCGCCTCAAGCCGATCCTGGCGCGTGGCCTCGATCCGAACATGCGCGAACCGGAGCGCGGCGAGACGGGCATGATTGTCGCCCTGCGGCATGACGCCATGAAGTCTTTCAACCTGCTGCTGTCGCAGCCCGGCATCAAGCTGGAAACGGTGGCGGACAATGGCAACACCGCCCTGATGATGGCCTCGTTCAAGAAGAACAAGGAAGCGGTGCTGGCGCTGCTGGCCAAGGGCGCCCAGGTCAACCGCCCCGGCTGGACCGCCCTGCATTATGCGTCGGCGGCCGGCGACCTGGAAATCATGCGCATCCTTTTGGCGCATCACGCGTATATTGATGCTGAATCGCCCACCGGCGTCACGCCGTTGATGGTCGCGGCGCGCGAGGGCATGGAAGACGCCGTCAAGCTGCTGCTGGCCGAGGGCGCCGATGCTTCGCTGAAAGACCTCGGCTTCAAATCGACTGCCGCCGAGTTTGCCGACCGCGCAGACAAGCCCTGGATTGCCGACGCCATCCGCGGCTATCTTGCGTCGGTGAAACGCTGAAGTAGGGGACTTTCACCTTCGAACTCCCGGCTTTGGCGCCATGTAGTTGACGCGACAATACACTTGTCGCAAACCATCTGGAAATCGCCATGCTGAACGAACGCGAAATCGAAAGCTGCTACCTGGGTCAATTCATTCCCGTCCACTACCATCACAATATGCTGATGGATGCCAACCGGATGGTCAATTTCAAGGCAGCGATCGATTACGCCGTCAAACCGGGCATGAAAGTGCTGGAATTCGGCGGCGGCACGGGGGTATTATCCTCGTTCGCGGCGCGCAAGGCGTCCAAGGTCTATTGCGTGGAGTTCAATCCGGACATGGTGCGCGAAGCCTCGCGTTTCCTGGGCATGAACCCGGGCGGCGACAAGGTCGAGCTGATCCATGCCGACGCCTTCGAATACCTGCCGCCGGAGCCGGTGGACATCGTGATCTGCGAGATGATCCACGTCGCCATGCTGCGCGAGAAGCAGGTGGAAGTGATCGAGAATTTCAAGCAGCGCTATCTGAAGCAGTTTGGCGGTCCGCTGCCCGTATTTTTGCCGGAAGCGGTGCTGATGGCGGTGCAGCCAGTGCAGCAGGAATACGATTTTGAAGGTTTCTACGCGCCGATCATCCAGTTCCAGCAGCCGGGCATTGCGCACCCCGGCACGGCCGAGCTGAGCCAGCCTGCGGTGTACTCGCTGATCGACTTCACCCAGCCGAACGACATGAACTACCGCTGGGAAGGCCGCTTTGCGATCGAGCGCGACGGCACGCTGAATGCGCTGCGTTTCGTCACCAAGAACATTCTGGCGGTGGTGCCCGAGCGCTCCTCGACCATCGACTGGCTCAATCATTACATGACCTTGCCGCTGGCCGAGCCCCTGCCGGTACGCGCCGGCGACGTAGTCCAGGTCAGTTTCGCCTACCGCGCCGGCGGCCAGATCCAGTCCCTGCAATCCGCCATGGCCGCCACCCTCATCCGCGAACCCATCCCCGCCTGAGCCTTTGACCATTTAGGGGACAGGTGCAATTTGACCCCGGGTTTTTGCCATCTGTCCGCCGAAACTGCAGTTGGTCGCACGGCGATTGTCCGCCCCGGACGTCCGGATTACAGTCTGGACAACAAGAACATGGGGGATCCGACAATGCTGGGCTTTCTGATGTGGTTGCTGCTGCTCTTCCTTTGCTGGCCGCTCGCCTTGCTGGCACTGGTCCTGTATCCTCTGGTCTGGCTGATCCTGCTCCCGTTCCGCCTGCTCGGCGTCGGCGTGGAGGCGGTGTTCGAACTCCTGCGCGCCATTGTCATGCTGCCGGCCCGTGTGCTGGGCGGCGGGCGCTAACCCATAACAATAAACATCTTGAAGCTGACGTTCGCGCCCTTACTCCTCACCCTGACTCTCACCCTGGCCGGTTGCCAGTCCACCATGCAGCGCATCGCCGATTGCAAGACCGGCGACTGGCGCGTGATCGGCCATAAGGACGGCGCTTCCGGCGAAAAAGCCGATTTCGCCGACCGCAAGGACTTCTGCGACGACCATCAGACCATCGCCGCCGACGCTGCCGCCAGTTACGCCGGCGGCTGGTCTGCCGGCAACGCTGAATTCTGGTCCAGCCGCGGCGAGGCCGACGGCCGCGCCGCCATCCCCCTGACTGCAGCATGGGAACAGCGCGCCGCCAGCGAAGAAGTCCGCAAGAAAAACACGCCCCAATCCCGTCCCGCCTACGAATCCGGCTGGATGCTGGGTAACAGCGCTTACTGGACTGACCTTGGCCGCAAGGAGGGCACCGCAGGCCAGTCGCACACCCGCCGCGAACAGGCGCGGGCGCAGGCTGTCCGGCAAACCATCCGCTTCGACGAGCAAGCCTACGACCAGGGCTGGCAGGCCGGCAACCGCCAGTTCTGGGAAGACGCAGGCTTCTCCGATGCCCGCAGCGGCATCCCTGACGCCGAATTCCGCAACCGCGCGGCAAAAGCGCGCGAAGCCGGCGTCCAGGTACAGGAAGACGCCTACCGCAAGGCCTGGAACGCAGAGCTGGTCAACTACTGGCGCAAGCTTGGCAAGGAGGACGCCACCAGCGGGCGCGAACTTGGCAGCCGCAAACGCGAAGCCGCCCAGCGCGGACTGAAACTGCTGGAACGCGAATACCTGCAAGCCTGGGAGGAGGGCCTGACCCATTACTGGCTCGATGCCGGCGCCAGGGATGGCTACGGCTACCCCTACCAGTGGGAAGCGCGCGCCGCCAACGCCAGGCGCGACGGCGTGTTCGTGATCCACAATTCACGCGCCGCTTACGGCGACGCCTGGACCGCAGGCAATGCGCGCTACTGCACCTCCGCCAACGCCTTCGAATGGGGGCGCGGCAGCCAGCCGATGGCGATCGAAGTCTGCGCAGCGGCCCTGCAGCCCGGCCTGCGCCGCGCCTATATCGTCGGCGGCCAGTACCAGCAGGTCTCGCTGCGTTACGAACACGCCGGCGACCGGGTGCGCGACCACGAGCGCCGCATGAAGGACGAGCGCCGCCGCATGGAGCGCGCCGAGAAGGATCTGCGCGCCGAACGCGAACGCAAGCCCCCCAGCGACAAGGAAATGCGCCGCCTGGAAGGCGAGCGCAAGGACGCCGAAAACGATATGCGCCGCGCCCAGCGCGACCGCGATGACGCCGCCCGCAATGCCGACCGCTACAGCGATGAAATGTATAGCCTGAAGCGGGAGGCGCTGGCCTATTAACTATCGCTCTTGAAATATTGCTGCAGCGCCCAACCTTCGAGCTCCATTACTGCTAGAATTTGTGATGCCTTAGAGGCATCGTTAAGGAGATTGTGATGAGCCGCAAGACACCTATCGAGCGTTACCGCAATATCGGCATCAGCGCCCATATCGACGCGGGCAAGACCACGACCACGGAACGCATCCTGTTCTACACTGGCGTCAACCATAAATTGGGCGAGGTGCACAATGGCGCCGCGACCATGGACTGGATGGAGCAGGAACAGGAACGCGGCATCACGATCACTTCCGCTGCGACCACCGCCTTCTGGAAGGGCATGGCCGGGAACTTCCCCGAACACCGCATCAACATCATCGACACCCCCGGCCACGTGGACTTCACCATCGAGGTGGAACGCTCCATGCGCGTGCTGGATGGCGCGGTGATGGTGTACGACTCGGTGGGCGGCGTGCAGCCGCAGTCCGAGACCGTCTGGCGCCAGGCCAACAAGTACAAGGTGCCGCGCATCGCCTTCGTCAACAAGATGGACCGCGTGGGTGCGGACTTCTTCCGCGTACAGGCCCAGATCAAGGACCGCCTGAAGGGCGTGGCCGTGCCTATCCAGATCCCGATCGGCGCGGAAGAGAACTTCCACGGCGTGGTGGACCTGGTCAAGATGCGCGCCATCATGTGGGACGATGCCACCCTGGGCGTGAAGTTCACCTACGAGGATATCCCGGCCAACCTGAAGGAGCTGGCGCAGAAGTGGCACGACCATATGGTCGAGGCCGCGGCTGAAGCCACGCCTGAAATGACCGAGAAATACCTGAACGGCGAGGCCCTGAGCGAGCAGGAGATCAAGGATGGCCTGCGCCTGCGCACCATCCGCAACGAGATCGTGCCGATGCTGGCCGGCAGCGCCTTCAAGAACCGCGGCGTGCAGGCCATGCTGGATGCGGTGATCGAGTATCTGCCGTCGCCGGTGGACGTACCCGCCATCGCCGGCCACGATGAAGACGACAACGAGATCGAGCGCCATCCGACGGACGATGAGCCGTTCTCCGCGCTCGCCTTCAAGATCATGACCGACCCCTTCGTGGGCCAGCTGACCTTCTTCCGTGTGTATTCCGGCGTGGTGAACTCGGGCGATACGGTGTACAACCCGACCAAGCAGCAGAAGGAGCGCCTGGGCCGCATCCTGCAGATGCATGCCAACGAACGCAAGGAAATCAAGGAAGTGTTCGCGGGCGATATCGCGGCAGCCGTGGGCCTGAAGAACGTCACCACCGGCGACACGCTCAGCTCTCCGGAGCATGTGATCGTGCTGGAAAAGATGATCTTCCCCGAGCCGGTGATTTCGCAGGCAGTGGAGCCGAAGACCAAGGCCGACCAGGAGAAGATGGGCATTGCCCTGAACCGCCTGGCGCAGGAAGACCCGTCGTTCAAGGTGCACACGGACGAGGAATCGGGCCAGACCATCATGTCCGGCATGGGCGAGCTGCACCTGGAGATCCTGGTGGACCGCATGAAGCGCGAGTTCGGCGTGGAGGCGACGGTCGGCAAGCCGCAGGTGGCGTACCGCGAAACCATCACGCGTCCGATTTCGGACGTGGAGGGCAAGTTCGTCAAGCAGTCCGGCGGCAAGGGCCAGTACGGCCACGTGGTGCTGAAACTGGAACCGATGGAACCGGGCAAGGGCTACGAGTTCGTGGACGCGATCAAGGGCGGCGTGGTGCCGCGCGAATTCATCCCGGCAGTCGATAAGGGGGTGAAGGAAACGCTGCAGTCAGGCGTGCTGGCAGGCTATCCGGTGGTCGATGTGCGCGTCACGCTGACCTTCGGCTCCTACCACGACGTGGACTCGAATGAGAACGCCTTCCGCATGGCCGGCTCGATGGCCTTCAAGGATGGCATGCGCAAGGCCGATCCGCAGCTGCTGGAGCCGATGATGCACGTGGAGGTGGAAACGCCGGAGGAATTCATGGGCAATGTGATGGGCGACCTGACGACCCGGCGTGGCCTGGTGCAGGGCATGGACGAGATCCCGGGCGGCGGCGGCAAGCTGGTGAAGGCTTCCGTGCCGCTGGCCGAGATGTTCGGCTATTCGACCACGCTGCGTTCGCTGACCCAGGGCCGGGCCACCTACACCATGGAGTTCCAGCACTACGCGGCGGTGCCGAAACACATCCTCGACCAGATCGCGACCGCGAAAGCTGCCGCGCGCGGCTAAGCGGGGCTCATGCGCCGCCCAGCATGGCGGCGAACTGCTCGGCGGGGACAGGGCGGCTGTACAGATAGCCCTGTCCCTGCTCGCAGCGCAGCAGTTTCAGCAGCTTCGCTTCCTCTTCCGTCTCGATGCCCTCGGCCACCACCTTCAGATCCAGGTTGTGCGCCAGGGTGACCACCGTGCTGACCAGGCCCATATAGCCGGCGTCCTGCGACATCTTCATCACGAAGGAGCGGTCGATCTTCATCACGTCCACCGGCAGCGTGACCAGGTAGGCCAGCGAGGAGTAGCCGGTGCCGAAATCGTCGATGGCGACCGGCACGTCCAGCGCGCGCACGCGGCTCAGCACATCGATCACGTGCGCATGGTCGTTCACCAGGCTGCTTTCCGTAATCTCGATGGACAGCGGCTGCAGGTGCGCGCCCGCCGTGTTCAGGGCGCGTTCGATATCGCCGAACAGGGAATCGCAGCGGAACTGCGCCGGCGCCACGTTGACGGCAATCTGCGGCGGTTCCAGTCCCTGTTCATGCCAGCTGCGCCAGTCTTCCATGGCGCGCTGCATGACCTGGCGCCCGACAGCGATCACCAGGCCGGTACGTTCCAGCACCGGCACGAATTCGCTCGGCTCGATGATGCCGCGCGTCGGATGGTGCCAGCGCACCAGCGCCTCGGCGCCGGCCAGCTTGCCGGTACGCAGATCGACTTTCGGCTGGTAGTAGTTGATGAATTCGCGCCGCTCCAGCGCATCGCGCAATTCCACTTCGAGACTGATCTGGCGCGCCAGCACGCGGTCGGCGTCGCGGTCGTACAGGCCGAAACGGGCTTCCACGTCGCGCGCGGCGGCCAGGGCGTCCCAGGCCTTGATCAGCAGTTCATCGGCGGTGGTGCCGTCTTCGGGCAGCATGGCGCCGCCGGCGTTGATGGTGCACCAGATCTTGTGTTCCTTGACCTGGTAGGCGCCTTGCAGCATGGGCGCGATGATGCCGCGGATGAAGGCGGCCGGCTTGTTCTTGTCGCCGTCTGGCAGGAAGATGGCAAAGCGGCCGACGCCCACGTGGGCCAGCAGCATATTCTCCTCGACCGTGGAGCGCAGGCGCTGGGCGATGGCGCGCAGCAGGCCGACTGCCGGCGCATTGCCGTAGGCGGAACTGATCTCGTCGAAGCGGTTGATGTTGACCAGCAGGACCGTGCCCCTGGCGCCGCTGGCGGCCAGGCGGGCAATGTCCTCCTCGAACTGCAGACGGCTCGGCAGGCCGGACAGGGTATTGGTGCGCGCCAGCCGGTGCATTTCCTGCGCATTGATCAGGCGCTCCAGGCCGTAACTGAGTTCGTTGCTCAGTTCACCGGCGCGTTCGCGGTAGAAGTTGTCGAAGAACTGCGGCCGCTGCGAGTAGAAGCTGACCACGCCCCAGCACTTGTTGTTGACGAATAGCGGGATGGCCATGCAGGAGGCGATCTGGCGCCGCGCGCAGCCGCTGTGCAGGCTGTTCGAGAACTGCATCTTGCCGGTGGCGACGGTTTTCGCCGCCAGTTCGGTGACGAACCAGTCGGCCTGCGGCATGCAGGCCGATTCCTCGCCGCTCCAGCTTTGTTCCTTGCCGTCGCGGCTGGCGGAAGTGATGACGGCCAGTCCGCCGTCCGGCATCACGCGGCTGATATCGACCAGGTCCAGGCCGGGCTGGTGCGCGGCCACGCGGCAGGCGTCCAGGCAAAGCTGCTCCACGCTGCGGGCGCGCGGAATGATGGCGCTCATGCGCGACAGCAGCACGTAGAAATTATCGTGGCGGATCAGGGCGCGCTCTTTTTCCACCTCGGTGGTCATGTCGATGGCCGAGCCGCCGAGGAAGACTTCGCCGTCCACGTCGATGGGGAACTTGTGCACCAGCCAGTGGCGTGCGCCTTCGCTGGTGGTTTCCATGGTCTTGATGACTTCCCGGTTGTCCAGCACCGCGCGGTCCTGTTCGATCATGGACTGGCGCTGGTCTTCCGGCCAGAAGTGGCTGTCGTCCTTGCCGACGATGCTGTGATGCTCGACGCCCAGGAAACTGTTGACGGCAGCGTTGCCCATCACGTAGTTGCCGGTTTCATCCTTGATCCACAGCGGGGAGGGGGAGTGTTCGGCAAAGCCGTGCAGGAAGCCCTGGGCGCGCGACAATTTCTGCCTGAGCGCATGCTGGGTTTCGGCAGCGCGCAGCAGGTCGGCCAGTGCCTGGCGCTGGGCGGCCGTGTGGCCCTTGGGCAGGCTGGCAAATAATCGCTTTCCATCGAGCAAGGCGTCAACCGGTACGGCAACACCGCAAATAAAGGATGCCAGGCGTGCGAGGTCTTCCAGCGGGCTTTCATGCGCTGCCTGAACCTGTTCTTTGGAAGCGATGGTGTTCATTAGTCGAACAATTTTAGCTTCAGCTGGATGGAAAGCGCGCCATGCAGGCGCTCCTTGTATGTAGGTACGATAGCAAAGTTCACGCCGACCCGCTGATATTCAACGCTCACGACGGGAATGGCGGCCAGGAACCAGTCGCCGTCGCGCATTTTCGGGTAGCCGTTGAAGCCGCCGATGACGGCGCCGAGGCGCAGCGGGCCGAGCGACCAGGGCTGGTAATAAATGCCGGCGTAATTCGACATGGCGCGGTCGCTGTTGTGGAATCGTCCCGCGGTGACGGACGCCACGCTGGAGAAACGGTATTCGGCGCCCCAGCCCGGGTTGGTGTCGTCGAAGCCCTTGTCGCGCTGGAAGTGATAGGAATAGAAGCCGCCGTTCACCCACAATTCGTTCAGCGGCTTGTTTTCGATGGTTTCAAACGGATTGGCCTGGACGGCGCCCGCGACCGCCAGCCCGAGCGCGCTGGCGAGCAGCTTGTTGTACATGTGTTCCCTTATCGCTTAAACAATCTTGATTTTCTCATTATAGCGGCGGCATTGCTGCGTTCGGCAGCCGAAGCGTGAGAATTTGTTAATCCTTGCCGGCTGCGGCGGAGGTGGCGTCGGCCAGCAGGCGCTCGGCGGTGCTGAAGTCGAGGGCGTCCATGGCCGTGGAGAAGGCTGCCGCGTGGCTGCCGAGCTGGGCGTGCCAGTAGGGTTTGGACGATTCGTACAGGACGCTGGCGTGGATATTACGCTCGCGCAGGAGGGGCAGCAGTTCCTGCGGCGGCGGCTGGGATGTAGTTGCGGAGGCGGCGGCGCCCGGTGGAAGCGCAGGGGCGGCCGGGATGCCGGCTGCGGCGGTTCCTGCGGACTCGGCGGGGTGGTCCTGAGGTCTTTCCAGTGCCGCCAGCCAGCGGGTGATCCGCGATTGCAGCTGGGCGGCTTCGCGCTCGAAAGTTGCCAGCAGGGTGGTCGTGGGCTGTTGCTGCTTGATGGCGGCTTCGAGCTCGCCTGCGACGTGGGCGAAGGTGGTTGCGCCGAGCGAGCCCCAGGCGCCTTTCAGCGTGTGCAGCAGCCGCGGTGCGGTAGCGAGATTGGCGCTGACGGCGATGACGTCGGCCGGCAACTTGCGCACGCTTGCACCGACGGTTGAAATGAAGCTGCGCCGCTGCTCGCCGGTGGTGAAGTTCTGCAGCATGAACGCATCCAGATCCAGCGGCGGCGGGCCGCCCGGCACGACGGGCGCGAGTATCGGCGTCCCCGCCGCTGCAAGCGCGCTCGCCCGGCCCGGCGCCTGCAACCCTGCCGGTTGCGCCGACGCTGCCGGAGCCGCGTGCGCGGATGTTGCCAACGCAGCGGGCGGCGCCGGTGCCGCAGGCCCCGGTGTTGCCGGCGCCCTGACTATGGACGATGCGCTGGCGGTGGCTGCAGCAGCAGGCGCAAGGCCGGCGGCCGGGTCGCTGGACAGATCAGCGGCCTGCGCCACGTTCTCACTGGCAAGCTGCTCGCCAGCGTGCGTGTTGGCGGCATCTGCGCGCTCGCGGACGAGGAAACTGACCAGCCACGCCATCAGCAGCGCGACCCCAGCCAGCGCCGTCCCGGCCAGCACCAGCCTGTCGTGCGCCGCGTTGAAGGAGCGGAAGGCGACCGCTTCCGGCGTCTGCAGGCCGACAATCCATGGCGCCCGTTTCAAGCGCGCAAATGCATACACGCGCTCCACCGCCCCAATATGCCGCCACCCCTGAAACCCCTGCAACCCAAGCGCCGCACCCGGACTCAAATCCGGCACCTCATTCACATGATGCGTAATCCGTGCATGCTGCGGATAACTCACCAGATAGCCCTCGCTCGACATCACGTAGTAGAGCCGCTCATCATCGTCCGCATCGTAAGCCAGCGGCTTCCCATCCAGCGGAATGCTGGCGGCCAGCACATATTCGACCTCTCCGGCCCTATCGAAAACCGGCCGGGAAAGCACGATCACCGGCGTCCCCGAAAAAGTGCTGATGAACGGCTGCGACACCATATCGCGCTTGTTCAGCATCGCTTCGATAAAGTAAGGCCGCGTCGAAGCCACAAAGGGACCGCCTACCGACGGCTGGGCGCTGTACACCATCTCGCCTGACTTGCTGAACAGGGCCACATTCAGGAAAGCCTTGCTCAGCGTGTGCTGCGCAGCCATCGCTGTCCGCATGGATTCCGCCGTCCGGCGTTCTGGCGGCGGCAGGGCCTCGGTCAGCGCCGCCAGGCCGAGCCAGCGGGTATCGAGCATCCCGTCCAGACGCTCCGCGATCACCTGGGCGCGCAGGTATTCCTGCCTGCCCAGCGCCTCGCGCATATTGTGCCTCAGCGCGCTGGTGGCGAGCAGCGTAATCGTCACAATCACGGACAGCAGCGCAGCCGCAAGTCCGATAGCCAGCCGGTTACGTGACGAGAGCCTGAACATGGCAGCCTACCAGGTACTCAGGCGATGGCCGTCGCGGCCACCATTCTTGGCCACATACAGCGCCTGGTCAGCCAGCGCCAGGACGGTGACCGCATCGTGCGCGGCGTCAGGCACGCCGGCGGCAATGCCGGCGCTGATCGTCACCCGGGGCGCCGTCGGCGATGCGGGGTGAGGCAGGTTGATTGACGCGATACGCTCGCGGATCCAGTGTCCGTAGCGGTCCGCTTCCGCCGCGCTGCAGGCGGGCATCAGCACCACGAATTCCTCGCCGCCATAGCGCGCGACCGTTTCACCGGGCCGCCGCGTGGCCGCTTCCAGTGCGCGCGCCACGGCCTGCAGGCATTCGTCGCCGCGCTGGTGGCCCAGCGAATCGTTGTACAGCTTGAAGTGATCGACGTCGATCAGGGCCACGGCCATGGGCAGGCGCTGGCGGCGGTGGCGCGCCACTTCGGTGGCCAGCTGGCTGTCCAGGTAGCGGCGGTTGAAGATGCCGGTCAGGCCGTCCTTGTTAACCATGGCTTCCAGTTGCTGCTGCTGCGCGCGCAGGGCGAGCTGGGTGCGGATGCGGGCGCGCACGATGGGCGGGTTCAGCGGCTTGGCGATGAAGTCCACCGCGCCGATCTCCAGCCCTTTTACTTCGGATGCGACATCGCTGCCGGCGGTAACGAACAGCACCGGGATGCCGGCCGTGTCCAGGTCCATCTTCAGGCGGCGGCAGACTTCAAAGCCGTCGATGTCGGGCAGGGCGACGTCCAGCAGGATCAGGTCGGGACGCAACTTGTGGGCCAGCGTCAGGCCTTCCTCGCCGCGGGTTGCGAAGTTGATGCCGGCCTGGTCGGAGAGCAGCATGGACAGGAAGCGGATGACTTCCGGGCTGTCGTCGATGATCAGGATGTTCTGTGTTGGTGCGCTGCTCAAGTCTATGTCTCTCGCTTGTTATCTATTGATCGTTAAAACTGGGTTGGCGTTGCAGCCATTCCCGCGCCAGCGTTTCCGTTTGCGCCATTTCCTGCCATAGCCGCTCCAGGTCTGCTTCCGGCAGGTGGGGCGGATCGGCCAGCAGGTGGACTTCGGCGGCCTGCGTGGCCTGTACAACACGCCTTGCGCCCAGTGTGCCGTAGGTGCCGCGCAGCGAGTGCAGGCCGCTGGCGGCGCGCGACAGCTGGCCCTCGGCGATATCGGCGCGCACCTGCTGCATCGTGCTTTCTCCCAGACGCAAGGCACGCGCCACCATTTCCACCAGCGCATTGTGCTTGCCGATGCCGCGCGATGCCAGTTCTTCCAGATGATGGACGTTGAAGCTTGCCTGGGACGGGGCGGCGGAACCCGGCCCGGTGACGGTCGTGGCCGGTTTTGTCGCGCTGCCGCCTTGCACATGGCGCAGGATAGCCGAGAACAGTGTCTCACGGTCCACCGGCTTGGCGACGAAATCGTCCATTCCCGCAGCCTGGCAGGCCGCGCGTTCGTCCAGCGTGACCCCGGCGCTCATGGCGATGATGGGGATCTCCAGGGCCAGCGTCTGGCGGATATGCCGGGTGGCGGTGAAGCCGTCCATGACCGGCATCTGCACATCCATCAGCACCAGGTCGAAGCGGGTGGGGGCGCCGCGCAGGGCGTCGAGGGCCTCCTCGCCATCGTTTGCCAGCGCGACCAGGGCGCCTGCACTTTCGAGCAGGCCCTTGGCTACCACCTGGTTCAGCGGGTTATCTTCGGCCAGCAGCAGGACCAGCCCGGCCAGCGCGGCATCTCCGGCCACTGCCTGGCCCGGCCCCGCAACCCGGCCCGTGGTGACACTGGCAGCATGAACATTGCCACCGGGATTGGCACCGGCATGGCCTGCGTCATCATGAAAATCGGCCGCCACGTCCCCGTCATCCTGCCCCGCCAGCAACTGCCAGATAGCCGAGCGCGTAAGCGGATGCCGCAACTCCGCATCCCCCTCAGTCCCGCGCCCGATGGTGACAAACAGCGCCCCCGGCGGGGCATGCCGCGCCGCCGGCAAGGCAAAGCGCATATCGCAAAGCACCAGGTCATAGCCACGCTGCACGGACAGCGCCTGCGCCACTTCCTCGTCGCTGGCCACCATATCGCAGGCGCAGCCCCAGCGCCGCGCCACCTCCGCCATGGCGGCCTGTCCCGCAGGATTGGCGTCGGCGTACAGTATCTTGTGCCGCGCCGCGGGCAGGGCATATTTGTCCGGCAGACGGCCCGCCGTCAGCGGAATGCTGAAACTGAAGGTGCTGCCCGCGCCGGGACGGCTCTGCACCTCGATCACGCCGCTCATCAGGGCGGCAAAGCGTTTCGAGATCGCCAGCCCCAGGCCGGTGCCGCCGAATTTGCGCGCCATGGATGCATCGGCCTGGCTGAAAGGCGTGAACAGGCGCTCCAGTTGCGCCGGGTCGATGCCGATGCCGGTATCGCTGACGTCGAAGCGCAGATTCCGCGGCCGCACCGGATCGAGCCGCACATGCAGCGCCACGCTGCCTTGTTCGGTGAATTTGATCGCATTGCTGACGAGGTTCATCAGCACCTGGCGCACGCGCTGGCCGTCGCCGTGCAGGCTGACGGGCAGGCCGGCGTCCACGTGGATCGCCATTTCCAGTCCCTTGTCGCCGCCCGCCACCGCCATCACGGAGGACAGGGCGTCGATCACATCGTCCAGCAGATAGTCGGCGTCTTCCAGGTCGAGCTTGTTGGCTTCGATCTTGGAAAAGTCCAGCACGTCGTTGAGCAGTGCAAGCAGGGACTTGCCGGCGCCGGTAATCATGTCCAGGTACTGCTTCTGTTCCGCGTTCAGCGGCGTGCGCGCCAGCACTTGCGCCAGGCCGAGCACCGCATTCATCGGGGTCCGCAGCTCGTGGCTGATATTTGCAACGAACGCGCTCTTGGCGGCGCTGGCCGCTTCGGCCTGGGTCTTGGCGTCGCTCAGTTCCTTTTCGGCCGCCTTCTCGTCGGTGACGTCGCGCACGATTTTCGCAAAGCCGATGCACTCGCCGTTCTCGCCGCGAATGGGGAAGGTCTGCGCCAGGCCGAGGAAAGTACGGCCGTCGCGCCGGCGGCGCAGGCCCATGTTTTCGAACTGGCCCAGCTCAATCGCAGTTTGCAGGCCGATTTCCTCCATCTTCACGCCTGCCAGGTGCAGCTGGCTCACTGGCTGGCCGACGATTTCCTCCGCTTCGTAGCCAAACAGGCGGTGCGCGCCTTCGTTCCAGGTCGAGATGGTGCCGTCCGGCCCGAGCAGCAGGATGGCGTGGTTCTTGATTGCCGCCGTCAACAGGCGGAAGCGCGCTTCGGATACCTGCAGGCTGACCTCCTGCTCCTTGATGCGCGCCACCGACTGGCGCGTGGCCATCTGCGCCAGTTGCCGCTGCCGCACCAGGTTGCGGCTGGTGCCGTAGAAGAGCAGGCTGATGATGGTGCCGAGCAAAATCAGCAGCAGCGGCTTGTTCTGGTCCAGCGTGCCGTCGAACGCTGCGGTGGGCTTGATGCGCAGGACCCAGCGCTGGCCGTTATTCCCGATCAGCATATCCTTCACGCTTTCCATCGGCAGGTAGCTCTTGCCCGTTTCCGGCAGCGCGCTGACGTAGAACGGTTCGCTGTCCGCCGATTCGAAGTACACCTGCAGCTGCACCTCGCGCAGCTGATTGGTGAAGACGCCCGCCATCAGTTCCTTGATGCGGAAGGGCGCAAAAATATAGCCGGCCATCACGCGGGCATGGCCGGCGTAGGCCGGATTCACCATCAGGAAGCCCAGTTCTTTGTCCTCGCGCGTGTTGAGCGCAAGGATCACCGGGCCGGTAACGGTCAGCCGGCCATTCTGCATCGATGACAGCAGCGCGCGCTGGCGCGTGGGTTCGGACAGCATGTCGAAACCGATCGCGCGCTCGATACGCTGCGTTTCCGGCTCCAGCGTGATCACCGGTGCGTGAAAGTCGCGCGAGGTCTCGGGCCAGATGTGGAAGTCCGGACGCTCGTCGCGACGGATCCTTTCCACCGTACTGCGCAGCTCGTGGGAAGAAATGAAGGGGGCGAAGCCGAGTCCGAGTACGCCGGGATACTGGCTGGGCAGCTCCAGCCCTGCAACGAAATTGCGCCACTCGCGGCGCTCGACCTTATCCGAGGATTCATACAGGGCGGCCCCGGCCCGGACCAGCGATTCGTAGGACTCCATGCGGCCCTGCAGCGTGGCAGCGACGGCATCCGCGGCGCGCTCGAAGCGTTCCTGCGCATCGCGCTCGATGCTGCCCTTGGCCCACTCCCAGGACAGCACGGTCAGGGTCATGCAAACGCCCAGCGCAAGCAGCGGTATCGGCGAAAAGCGGGGCAGGGCGCCGGCATCGGCCGCCAGCAGCCAGGAAATCAGGGTGGTGATGGCAATGAACAGGCACAGGTCGAGCAGGGAATGCTGCAGCAGGCCGGAGTCGAAGGGACCGTCGCTGGCGGCTGTCGCCAGCACGGCCAGGCCGACGATGGCGACCAGCGTGGCCTGCACGGCGCCCCGGCCATGCCGCACCGCAGCCCAGGCGACGGGCAGCAGCAGAACATAGGGCGAGATGTAGAAGTCGATGCCCGAGTAGAAAATGGCGCCCGTGATGAGCGCCGTGGCCGCCAGCAGAAGCAGCAGCGGAATGCCCGGCATCCTTGGCCGGCGCCAGTTGGCACGCAGCAGGGACATGGCAATCGGCCCGATCACCATCATGCCGAGGAAGTCGCCGATCCACCAGGTGGCGCTGATGCGCCCCATCAGATCGGTATGGATCACGCCGCCCATCCACAGCGCCACCGTGCCGGTCAGCGCCGCTGTAATGGCAGCCGTGCCGATCGCCGCCACGAACATGTACACGCTGCGCAGCGACGGCAGCCTCAGGTCGGGGCTTGAAAAGCGCGCCACCAGCCAGGCGCCCGCATGGGCTTCCAGGGTGTTGCCGGCGGCGATAACCAGCGACACGGCCACGATGGCGAGCGAGGAAGCGGCCTGGTTCTGGGTGAAGACGGTAATGTTGGCGAGGGCGGCGCCAAGGAAGATGGCGGGCCAGGCGCGTTTGCCGTAGCGCAGCGCAAGCGCCAGGCCCAGGCCGGAGGGCGGCCAGATGGCCGAGGCATTGCTTTGACCGACCGCCAGCAGCAGCCCCACGCGCGCAAGCGCATAGTAGGCCACCGTGGCCAGCACCATGCCGAGCAGAGCCCGCATGGGCGCGCGATTAGCTTCAGTCATGCAACTTGGATAAGGTTGCTTAAATTACAGACTTTATAGCATGGCGCGCAGGCCGATGCCAGCACCGCAGGCTGGCAAACGGCGATCAGGCGCGGGGACGTTGCTTGTGGAACACTAGCGGGCTGTACGGCACGGCGGACGGCGGCGCACTCTTGAAGATGCCGGGCTTCATCGCACCCACCACGTGCATCTCGCAGGGCTTGCAATCGAAGCGCAGCGTGTACTTCTCGTCGCCGCTGACCAGCGTCATCGGCTCGGCGCGAACCTGGCCCTGCACGCCCTGCACGCCCTTGGCCTGTTTCGGGCACAGGTTGAAGGAGAAGCGCAGGCAGTGCTTGGTAATCATCAGCGACACTTCGCCCGGCTCTTCATGCGACTCGTAAGCGGCGTCGATCAGCTGCACGCCATGCTTGAAGTAGAACTCGCGCGCCTTTTCGTTGTACACATTGGCCAGGTAGCTGAGCTGGTTGTCCGGATACACGGCGCGCGGCTCGGCAGGCGCCTTGCGCGCCGGGCGGTCCCATGCTGCCACACGCGCCGCTTCATGCGCCGCCACGGCATCGCGGCGCAGGGCATTGATGGTGGACGATGGCACGAACCATGGCTGCGCCAGCACCAGGTCCACTTCACCCGTTTCGAACATGGTATTCCCCAGCTTGGCGATGGAGGAGCGCAGGCCTGCTTCGGCTTGTGCTGCATCACGCGGCGGCTGCAGTTCGATGGCCGCGTCGGTGACGGTGATGATGCCGTCTTCGTCGGTTGCAGTCAGGCGCAGGCCGTTTTCGGATTCGCTCAGCATCAGGTCCAGGCGCACCTTGCGCTCGGACGACTTCTTGTTCAGCGCCGCTTCCCATTGGTGATCGCGGTTGCGGTTGACCACACTGCCAACGCGCAGGCCGGGCAGGGCGCCCAGCTGCTCGTTCGGGAACACGCGCCAGCGCTGGCCTTCTTCGTCTTCGCCCAGCTTCTGCACCGTGTTGGCCTGGATGCCGACGGTTTCGCGCTTGTTCATGTAGTTCAGGCCATCGCCGTTCTCCATCGAGGCGTTGGTGAACAGGTCGATGTGATCCTTGCCTATGCGCGCCACGGTGCCCAGTTCCACGCCAACGAATTTAGGCGAATCGAAGGCGCCGATATCGTCCTGGCGGCCGTTGGCGAAGTAATCGGTGTGGCCGCGGTGGAAGGTCTTGTCCACGTCCGGCTGGAAGTAGATTTCGGTGCGGCCGCTGGAGGCGCGCGAGAACTCGGTGCGGCGCTCAAGGATGTCGTCCAGCAGTTCGCGGTAGTGGGCGGTGATGTTCTTCACATAGCCCATGTCCTTGTAGCGGCCTTCGATCTTGAAGGAGCGGATGCCGGCGTCGATCAGGGCTTCCAGGTTGGCGCTCTGGTCGTTGTCCTTCATCGACAGCAGGTGTTTTTCGTAGGCCACCACGCGGCCCTGGCCATCGGACAGGGTATAAGGCAGACGGCAGGCCTGCGAACAGTCGCCGCGGTTGGCGCTGCGGCCGGTATCGGCGTGCGAGATATAGCACTGGCCGGAGAAGGCCACGCACAGCGCGCCGTGGATGAAGTATTCGAGCGGGGTATCGACCTGGTCGCGGATCTGCCGGATCTTGTCCAGCGTCAGCTCACGCGCCAGCACCAGCTGGGAGAAACCCACGTCGCCGAGGAACTTGGCTTTTTCGGCAGTGCGGATATCGCACTGGGTGGAGGCGTGCAGCTGGATGGGCGGCAGGTCCATTTCCAGCAGGCCCATGTCCTGCACGATCAGGGCATCCACGCCCGCTTCGTACAGCTGCCAGATCTGCTTGCGCGCCAGTTCCAGTTCCGAGTCGTGCATGATGGTGTTCATGGTCACGAAGATACGCGAGCGGTAGCGGTGAGCGAATTCGACCAGGCTGGCGATGTCTTCCAGCGGATTGCTCGCGTTGTGGCGCGCACCGAAGGCCGGGCCGCCAATATACACTGCGTCGGCGCCGTGAAGAATGGCCTCGCGTCCGATTTCGGCGGTTTTGGCGGGCGACAGCAGTTCCAACTGATGGTCAAACAGAGACATGGCGGCGGCTATTTGTTGAACGAAGGCGGAAATTATACCTTTCGCCATGGCCGCAGAGTACGCCGAATTGTCCGCTCAGGCCCCTGATTATTTGATTGGCGATTGCTATTTCCTATAGGCATCCCTCATAATTAAAGGATTTGCAACCATTCTGCTTTGCAATGAACCGACGTCTGACCCCGCTAGCCCTGATGAGCCTGAGCGCCACTGCGCTCGCCCAGCAAGCCAAGGAACCTGTAACGCCACCCGCGCAGGAGTCCAAACCCATTCCGAAGATCGAAATCAAGGGCACTGCCGACGATTACGATCCGCGCCGCGATGATACGGCCGCGAAAACGGTGATCAATCACGAGGAGATCATCAAGTACGGCGACACCAATGTGTTCGACGTGCTGAAACGCGCTCCCGGCGTGACGGTGATCGGCAACACCATCCGCATGCGTGGACTGGGCGGCAACTACACCCAGATCCTGGTGAACGGCGAGCGTCCGCCGCCAGGGTTCTCGCTGGACCAGCTGCCGCCGGAGCAGATCGAACGCATCGAAGTGATCCGCGCCGCCACCGCCGAGCACTCGATGCAGGCGATTGCCGGCACGATCAATATCGTGCTGAAAAAGCTCGTCGCCAAGCCGCAGCGCGACCTGCGCATCAATACCGCGCGCTCCAGCGAGTTCAGGAATGTCACCGTGATCGGCACCATTGCCGACAAGGTGGACAATCTGTCGTACTACATCAATCCGGTGCTGGGCCGCAATCTGCGCGAGACGCCGGGCTACGGTACCGACGAATTCACCGCGCCGGACGGCCGGGTGACCCAGCAGCGCGAGAACGTGCGGCTTTCCGCCAACCGCAATACCTTTGTCGGCCTGCAGCCGCGCCTGAGCTGGAAACTGGCCAACGAAGACCAGCTGAATCTGAGCGGCTTCGTGCAGGCCTTCCGTGGCGACACCGACAGCAAGAGCGACTTCACCAACCATGTCGGCAGCTTCGGTTCGCCGGACTATACCAACTACCTGACGCACAACGAGAGCGAAGGGCGTTTCATGGGCGGCGAGGTGAACTGGGTCGGCAAGGTCGCCGGCGGCAAGCTGGATGCGAAGTTGAGCGCGCACCGCGGCCGCTTCAATAACGACAACAGCGCGCTTTCCAGCACGGCGGACGATGCCGTCACGCTGCGCCGCGACTCGGATACCGTCAGCCACTTCACCACCTTCAGCAGCACCGGCAAATACTCGCGCAGCCTGGGCGAAGGCCATTCGCTTGCCGCCGGCTGGGAGCTCAACCAGCAGACATCCGAAGACGACGTGGTGCGGGTGGAAGGCCTGATCGGCGCGGCGCCGGCCACCATCCTGGAGCACTTCAAGCCGAAGGTCACGCGCTATGCAGGCTACGGGCAGGACGAGTGGACCATCAACAAGAACTGGTCGGTCTATCTCGGCGCGCGCTGGGAAGGCATCCGCACCGACAGCGAAGGCACCGGACTGGATACCACGCAGTCGCGCAGCCATGTGCTGAGCCCCGTGGCGCAGACCCTGTACAAATTCCCGGACAAGAGCGGGCGCCAGTTGCGCCTGGCCCTGACGCGCACCTATAAGGCGCCGCAGACGAACCAGCTCAGCGCACGCCGCTTCGAAGCCGACGAGAACACGCGCTTCAATCCGGACAGCAGCGGCAATCCGAACCTGAAGCCGGAACTGGCCAACGGCATCGACCTGACCTATGAACACTTCTGGGCGCCCGGTGCGGTGTTCTCGGTCGGCGCTTCCCAGCGCCGTATCAGCGACTACATCCGCACGCGCCTGATCCAGGATAGCCGCGGCCTGTGGCTGATCCAGCCGCTGAACGACGGCAATGCCACCGTGCGCACGCTGGATATCGAGCTGAAGTTCCCGCTGAAGGCGCTGCTGAAGGAGGGCGCGGAAAAGGCGCTGCCGATGGATTTCCGCTTCAGCGTGAACCGCAACTGGTCGCAGGTGGACACGGTGCCGGGCCCGGACAACCGTCTCGACCAGCAGATTCCGCTTACCGCCAACCTGGGTTTCGATTATCGCGCGGACAAGCACAACCTGGGCATGAGCTTCGCGTTCCGCGATGGCGGCATGGTGCGCGTCTCGGAGGAACAGTATTCGCGCCTGTTCCGCAAGCGCGAGCTGGAGGCCTACTGGCTGTACAAGTTCAAGCCCGGCATGCAGCTGCGCGTCTCCGTCAACAACGCCCTCGGCGACGACACCTTCAGCGAATCGCGCTACGTGGACCTGAACGGCGCCAGCCGCAACTGGAGCCGCAGCGAAGACTCGGCCCGCTTCCAGGCCAACCTGGAAATGAAGTTCTGATCGCCTGAAAAAGGTTCATCGCGGAATCCCGGGAAACCCGTGCTCAGCCAGATTAAGCCAGCTCGCCGGCAGTAACTCCTGGGGATGGATCGCTGTCGTGATGATGGGGCCTGTTTTTTCCATTTTTACTAAAACCTGCTCAGCGCTGCTAATTCACGCTTACTAAAACTATTTCGCCGGATTCGACACGACTCAGGCAACTAAAACGCACTCCGTCGTCCAGGAAATAGTAGCCGCGAGAATTTCCTTGGAAAAAACCCATTTTAGAGACCCCATCATGCGAACTCTCTACTACCCCATCCGCGTACCCCGCGCCGGCTGCCCCGGCACCGGCAACGCCTGCCTCCGAAGCGGGCTACCAATGGAAGCAGGTCTTCCTTCCGCACGCAACCAGGCTGCGCGCCAGATTCCGCGGCCAGAATTATTTCGCCCAGGTCGAGGGCGGTAAAGCGTCATGCCGCTGATCCGCGATGCGCCCAAAAAAAACCGCCGGACAGTCAGACTGTCCGGCGGCGCTTACTACGGGACTACGTGATTACAGCGAGCGCAGGAACGCCAGCAGGTTCTCGCGGTCGGTGGTGGACAGCTGCTGGAAGCGCTGACGCGACTTCTCGGCTTCGCCACCGTGCCACAGGATCGCTTCTTCCAGGGTAGCTGCACGGCCATCGTGCAGGTAGCCAGCGGAACCGGCAGGACCCATCACGCGAGCGGTGTAGCCAATGCCCCACAGAGGCGAGGTACGCCACATATTGCCCTTTGCCTGGCCTTCTGCGAACTTGTCGGCCAGACCGTCGCCCATGTCGTGCAGCAGCAGGTCGGTGTAAGGCTTGATGGTCTGGTTGCGCAGTTCGGCAAACAGGTGGCCGGCACCGGTCTTCTGTTCCACGGTATGGCAGGCGGCGCAGCGCATGTCGGTGAACACCTTGGTGCCGGCAGCGACTTTCACCGGATCGACATCCAGGTCAGCCAGCGGAGCAACGCCTTTCGGGAAGCCGCTTGCCAGCGCACGCTGGGCCGGTACGGATACCAGCGACAGGTACTGGGTGATCAGGTTCAGTTCCGCGTCGGTCACGCCTTTTTGCTGCGGCGCGTTCTTGCAGCCGGCCGGATCGCTGATGCAGCTGCGGTTCGGGTAGGCCGTGGAAGTCACGCCCATGTCCTGCACCAGTGCCGAAGCAGCCTGCTGGCGCAGGGTTGCCTTGCCGGCCTTCCAGCCGAAGCGGCCCAGACGCACCGTGCCATCCGTGTCGTACACGTAGTTCGCCACACCCTTCACGCCGTCGGCGTCAGGAGCGGTGCGTACGCGTGCCAGGATGTCGGCTTCCGGAATCGCTTCCAGCAGACCTACGCCCAGCATCGGCTGCGCTGCACGCAGCGAGACGGTGTCCGGAGTCGAACCTTCGAAGGCCAGTTTCGGCTTGCTCAGGGTGATCTGCTTGCCGTCGGCCAGCGTCACCTTGGAGGTTTCGAAGCTGGCCACCTTCACGGCCATGCCCCAGTTCTGCGGCACGCCAGTGCTGGACACGGCATTCATCTGCACCGCGGTACCGTACTGCGGGTGCGGCATCTGCTTGCCGTTGGCGTCGGTCACTGCAACGCGCACGGTCATCTTGTCCAGACGCTGGCCGGCAGTGATCGGAGCCGGGCTGCGGCCGTTGTTCACGTGGCAGCCGATACAGGCGGACTGGTTGAAGTGCTGGCCCTGCAGGCCGACAGCCGGATCGTAGCGGTCGTTGCCCGGTTCGTTGTGCATACCGGTGGTGAAGTTGGTGTGCACCAGGCGGCGGCCCTCGACGAAACGCTGCATGTTCTGCGGGCCGATGTTGGCGAACGGCTGCTGGAACATGTGGTCGCCGTTGTCGGCATAGTCGTACGACACGGAACCGGAACCGCCTTGCAGGTACTGGTCCGGAATCGGGGCCGAGTTCAGGCGCGGCTGAACGCCGTACCATGGACGGATACCCTGGCCAACCACGTACACCCATTCGTTGGCGTAGTAGCGGAAGCCGCCGTTGTCGCCCTTGGCCTTCATGGCTTGTTCCTGCGCGAACATGGACGGAGCGACTTCGATCACGTCGCCCAGTTTCAGTGCGCGGCCATCGGCCGTGGTGCCGTCCGGGAAGCCGGCCGCATTCAGGTTGCCGTGGCGCGGATACTCGTCAACGATCAGCGTACAACCGTTGTTGATGCCTTTCGGGTTGTTCAGCTGGGCGCCGTTCGCGTATGGCATGACCGGGCAAGGCTGATCATTGTCTTCCACGACCTTGCGGCCGACCATCCAGCCGTAGCCGGTGGTGTTCGGATTGTCGAAGCTGCGGAAGAACACGGTGTTCGCACGCAGACCCTGGGTCTGGTGGTACTCGTTGTAAATCAGCGTAGGCTTGGTGACGCCGGCAACCTTGCTGTTGTCGATGATCTCCAGGCCCCAGGTGCGGTTCTTGAAGTAGTTGGCTACGAACTTCAGGTAGTCGCCCGGACCCTTGTCCACCGGACGGCCGGCGGCATCGACGGTCTGGTTCGGGCCATAGCCGATTTCGTTCCAGTCCTCGCCGCGCTCGCGGCCGTGACGGCCGACACCGCGTGCGCCCCAACGGGTCACCAGGGTGCCATCCGGCAGGGAGAAGGAAATCACTTCCTGCGGATTGGCATAGGAGGGCAGGGCCGCCATGCCGGAACCGCTGGTCGGGAACACGAAGGCCGACGTCTGCGACAGCGGCAGGCTGTTGTCGTTGCCCGGCGTCTTGAATTCGACTTCGAACAGCGAGTAGCCGTAGTTGGTCGCGCGCTTCACGCCTTGCAGCTTGATGAAGCGCGAGTTGACGTTCAGGTTGAAGAACTCTTCGGTGCCGCCCTGGCCGTTGTTCACGGCGCGGATCTGGCTCCAGGCCTTGCCGTCGTCGGATACCTGCAGGTTGTACTCTTTGCCGTAGGCGTTTTCCCATACCAGCTTCATGTAGCCGACCTGGGTTTTCTGGCCGAAGTCGAACTGGATCCAGGAATCGTCTTTCGCTTCGGACGACCAGCGGGTGTTGGCCTTGCCGTCGATCGCCATGGCGGCGCTGTTCGGGCCTTCCACTGCGTTCGAAGTCGCCTGAACCGGTTTGAGCGCGACGCCAGGTTTGGTCGGATCGACTGGAATCGGCGGCTGTTCGGTTGGCGGGGTTTCGGTCGGCGGCGTCTCGGTTGGAGGCGGAGTCACTTCGCCACCCGAGAAGGCCTTGATCTCGAAGATCGAATAGCCGTAGCCGGTCGAGCGCTGAATGCCCTGCATGCGCAGGTAGCGGCCCTGGCCGTCCAGACCGACCAGGTCTTCGATGCCGCCGGTGCTGCCGGTTACATGCTTGATGGTCTTCCAGTTGGTGTTGTCGTCCGAGACCTGCAGGTCGTATTCGGTCGCGTGGGCGTTTTCCCAGTTGATGCGGACACGGTTGATGGTCTGCGTGGTGCCGAAGTCCAGCGTCAGCCATTCATTGTTGGTGAAGCCGCTGCCCCAGCGCGAGTTATCGTTACCATCGATGGCCGACGTCGCGCCCAGATCGCCGCGCTCGGACGAGCTGGCGGTGGCGGCAACTGGTTTCAGTTCCACTTCCGATTGCATTACAGATGCGGCCAGACGCTTCATTCCACTCATCAGGCCGGTTCCAGCAGCTTGGTCCCCGTCGCCGCCACCGCAGGCAGCCAATACAGCTGCCAGGGCGAGAGGTAAGCCCTTGATCGACAGGCTGCGCAAGCGCCTTAAGTTTGTTTGATGCCGATATGGCATTTGTTTCATCTTTACCTCCCTTGGTTTGGTTGCTACTACTTGTAGTGCGCCGAAAATCGACCGGTCGTTCCTAAATGATGACACTCATCATCTTAGCTCTTGATTTAAAAGCCGCTAAAAATTGCGGCTTCGAAATTCGGTCGAGATTCTGCCCTACATTTTCCTGCTATGTCGTCCGATTGAAATTGGGCTTGCGCCCGCTCGTTGGGACGGCTTTATACTATGAACGAGAGTTGTTCATATTATTGCCATGCGGCAATAAGGCGGTAACATATCGTGGGTAAAGGGGGAAGTCAAGCGCTGAAACTACGTAGTTGATAACGGTCAAATACCATAAAAACAACTAGATTGATTAATAATTAATGCACGTCCGAGTGTATTAATTCGTGGCCGTCTTTGAATATGACAATTTTATGACATTTAATCCTGCTATTAAAAAGCGCCGCGCGCCGAGGCGCGGCGCCGGATAAATCAACCGAGCTCGAAACCGGGCGGAACCGACACGGAGTCACGCGAGATCTTTGCCAGACTGGTTACACCGACCTGGCGCATGATGGTATCGAATTCGCGTTGCAGAATGGTCAGCACGGCCGCCACGCCGGGTTCGCCGAAGGCTGCCAGGCCCCAGCAGTAGGGACGCCCGATGCCGACTGCCGTGGCGCCCAGCGCCAGGGCCTTGAAGGCATCCGTGCCGCGCCGCACGCCGCCATCCACCAGCACCGGAATCCTGCCTTTGACGGCTTTCACCACCCCGGGCAGGGCGCTGATCGTGGAGCGGAAGCTTTCTTCCGCGCGGCCGCCGTGGTTGGACACGATAATGCCGTCCACCCCCGCTTTCACCGCCAGTTCGGCGTCGGCGGCGGTCATGATCCCTTTCAGCACGATCGGCGTCTTGGTCATGGATTTCAGCTTTTTCACGAAATCCCAGTTCATGCCGGTGCCGTACAGGTTATTTACGTGCGAAACGTCGATCCCCGCAAAGGCCGGCTTGCGCGACACTTCATTCTGGAAGCCGCCGGCATGGCAGGCAACGCAGGTACGGTCGTCCTGGCGGCGGTAGCGGAACAGGGTTTCGGTGTTGCGGCCGCCTTGCCGGTCCACGGTCAGCACGATGGCATCGACCTTGGCCTGCTCGGCTTGCTTGATCAGCTGGGCCGTAACGTTCGGATCATCCGTCGGATACAGCTGGAACCAGATCGGCCCGCCTCGCGCCTTGCTGACGTCGGCCGCCGTATTATTCGCCGAGGTGGAGAGGATCATCATCTGCCTGGTCTTGCCGGCGGCACGCGCCACCGCGATCTCGGCCTCGCCGTGGAAGGCGCCCTGGCTGCTGACCGGGGCCAGGAAAATCGGGCTGGCGTATTCGGTGCCGAACAGTTTCAGGCGGGTGTCGATCTTGCGCGCATCGATCAGGCGGCGCACGTTGATGTGGATCTTCGAATAATCCTCCTGGTTCAGGCGCAGGGTGACATCCCCGTCCACGCCGGTGGCCAGGTAGCCGAAGTGTGCCGGCATCGAGGCCATGGCCTTCTTTGCCGCGGGTTCGAAGTCGAAGACGTTCAGGGCGTCTTCCGGCGCTTCAATGATGTCGCCGACCTTGCGGGTTTGCGCCCGCAGCACGTCGTAGCTCTGCGCCATGGTGTCGCCGCCGGCCAGGGCCGCCAGCGCAGCCATGACACGCGGCGCCATGCCGCCGCCCAGCAGTGGGCTGGCGGCAAAATACTGCAGCAGTTTGCGCCTTGATTCGAATTGTGAGTTATCCACGTTATCCTCCTTTAACATCTTGTTGATTAGTCCGTTGTGGACATCCGGGTTGTGGACGCACTCAATGATGGTAGTCCTTTCCCAGGAGGGCTGCTCCCGGTTACACCCCGGCATGGCAGGAGGGAGGATGTCTGGATAATGGCGCGGATTTCTAGCGCAGAGCTAATTCGAGTGCTGCCATCGCTTCGTCAACGCTGCGCTGAATCACGGCGGCGCTGGCGTGCAGCGCCCCATGTTCCGCATCGCTCAGCGCCGGCGCGTAGCGCTGGACGATGCCAGAGCGTCCCACCACAACAGGCAACGACAGCGCCAGCTTACTGATGCCTGCCACATTCTGCGTCACCGAGCAGGCAGTGAGCACGCGGCATTCATCCTGCACGATGCAGCGCGCCAGCGAAGCCACGGCCGCGCCGATGCCGTAGTACGTCGCCCCTTTGCCCGCAATGATCTGGTAAGCCGCCCGGCGCACGCTCTGGTCCACGCGCGCCATCTCGGCTTCATCCAGCTGATAACCGGACAAGGCCGCGCATTCCAGCAGCGGAATTCCCGCTACCGTGGCCGAGGACCAGACCAGCACCTCCGAGTCCCCGTGCTCTCCCAGCACATAAGCATTGACAGAGGAGGGCGAGACCTTGAGCCGGCTTGCCAGCAGCGATTGAAAGCGTGCCGTATCCAGCATGGTGCCGGTGCCGATCACCTGGTGCGGCGGCAACCCGGACAGGCGCGTCGTCACCTGCATCATCACATCGAGCGGATTGCTGGCGACGATCAGGATGGCGCCGCGCGCATATTCCATGATGCGCGGGATGACGTCGGCAAACACGGCTACGTTGCGCCCCAAAAGCTGCGTGCGCGTTTCGCCTGGCGCCTGCGGCACGCCGGCCGCGATGACCACCACGGCCGCATCTTCAAGCAGGCTGAAATCGCCCGCGTGCAGATGCACCGGGTGCGTGAAGGGTGTGGCATGCAGCATGTCCTGGCAGTGCGCCTGTGCCAGCGCCGGATTATGGTCGATCAGCACCAGTTCGCTGGCGATGCCCTGAACCAGCATCGCATAAGCAGCCGTGCTGCCGACAGCACCGGTCCCTACAATCCCTATCTTCATTGCGTGCCTCCCCCTGGACAGATTCGCCTTAACGTTAGCACAAGAGTTCACGCTGCCGGTTCATGCACGCCGGGTCCTGAGCGTTACAGGGCCGATCAGGCCCGAGGGATACAGCTCGTCTCCGGCTTTGTAGGGATTGAAGGTGGTCCATGAAACTCGCTGCTCAGCCGGTAACCCGGCGTCGGCAATCAGCCGGTTCGCCCAGAGGTTCGCGACCCGCACTTCCAGCCGGTTCACGCCGGCGTGCAGCAGCCGGCTGATCTCTGCCGCATAGGGCGGCTTCCACAGCGTGCCTGCGTCCTTGCCGTTGATGGACAGCGTAGCCACCACTTCCACCTGGCCGAGATCGATCCATAACGGTCCGCGGGGCGCTTGCGGCAGGCTGATTTCGCAGGAGTAGAGCGCGCTGCCGGAGTAGTGGCGCACTCCCTCCAGTGCATGCCGTGTCCATGAAGCCAGCGCCGGCAGGGTGATGGAGGCCGGGGCGCCCCATCCGAGTTCAAAGCTTACCTTCCATGGTCCCTGCACGATCTTCCAGCTGGCCAGTTCATGCGCCAGCGGCGGCAAAGGCGCTTCGGCTGGTGCTGCAGGACCGAACACCACGAACAGCGAGCCAAATTGCTCCAGCCGCAGCGGCACTACCGCGCCGCTCGCGCCACTCGCGTCAACGGATGGCTTGCGTGCACCGGGCAGGAGAAAACGTTTGCCGGTGGCCGGGTCCCAGGCCTGCGGTAGTCCGCGTCCATCGCGCAACTGCACCTCGACGGATATCGGCTGCGGCCTGTGGTTGGCGATGAAATAGATCTCGCCATCCGCCGTGCGGCGATGCGTACACAGCACATCGAGCCCGGCCCGTCCGATGGCGCGGAAATCTCTGCCAATGCCGAGCGCCTGCAGATGCACATCCGGCCCCGCGCCCCACATGACGAGGCCGGAGCCAACGCGCCGCTGAGCGCTTGCGGGCAGTGGCACCTTGCCCCACAACTCGTCCGCAATCGCGGCGAGTTCGGCCTGGACGGCGCCGTCGGCAAAGGTTGGCGTTCGCAGCCCCTTGACCGGGGCGATGACGCGTGCCCCACCACGTACCAGCGCAAGCAGATGGCGTGCTGCTGCCAGCGTCATGGCCTCGCCTCCGGCCAGCACCAGCACCGGATAGCGCATGCCGCCGGGCATGAGCAGATCGCCATTTTCGACCCGCGCCCGCAGCAGCTCTTCATCGCCGCACACGTCGTAATCATGGCCGGCCGGCGGAGCAGGCTGCATGCGGGCGGTGGCGATCTTGAGCGGCGTGTCGCTGCCGAGGTGATACAGCAGGTCCACTACCGGCTGGCCCTGGCGCAGCATGAAAGAGCTGCGCGCCAGCGTATCCCAGAAACCCCGGGATTGCTCCCACCAGGTGTTATTGCGCTGGTATGGCAGGAAGAACTTGTCCTCCGTGACGCCCGGCTTGCGGCGGTCGCCGTAGGGCTGGTGATTGCCGGCGAGGACCACGATGCGGTTGATGCCGTTCACAAACGCCGCGTCGGCGAACGGCTTCAGCATGGCGGGATGGACGTGCGCCGGGCTGCCGGTGAACGCTTCTGCGGCGACGATACGACGTCCGTAGAGGTGCGCTGCACTGGCGGCCTCGCGGCAATCCATCGTGCCTTCAGGCTGTCCGGCATTATTGAATTTGCTGACCCAGAATTCGCCCATCGGTATATCGACGCGTCCCTTGGCCTGGATGTTGTCGCTGGGGAGACAGGTTGCGATGCCCGGGGCATGTGCCGTTACCGTCATGCCGGCGGCATTGGCCAGCGCTGTGAAGGCGCCGAAATACTCGTCGCTCATCAGATCGGCGATTGTGCGGCGCACGTCGAACAGAATCCTGTCGCTTGCTGCAACGCTTTGCACTGGAATGCCCATCATCGCGGGCAGGAAATGCAGCAGATCGTAGCCGCGCCGCTTCCTGAATTGTGCAAGGAAGTCCGGTGTCCAGTTTTGCGAACCGTGTTCCGCACTGTCGATGCTGATGCCTTCGATGCGTGCGCCCTGAACGCCCTGAACCGCAGCGAGAATCGGACCGATGTAGTGACCGAACTGCACGCGCGTGGCATGTGCGCTCAATTTATCGCTTTCCAGGCCCGCGGCGCTTGGATGGCCATGCTTCGTTTTCGCACCGGTTGGCGTGTGGCCCAGGCGCAGGACGGTCCAGTCCCCGGGCGGCGGCAGCCAGGACAGGGTGCCGTCAGGCTGCAGGTTCGCGCTCAGGTCGATCATGTTGGCGGGATCGACGACTTCGTCCTTGCCGTAAGCCGGCGTGCGGTCCGGATCGGAAAAATCGGCGATGTTGCCGGATTTGCTTTCCCAGCGATCGATGCGTGCTGCGCCAAGCAGTTCGACTTCAGCGATGAGCAGATCATCGTCGCCGGCACGATTACGTCCCCAGCCCTGAAGATTCAGGCGGAAATAGCGCGCTGTCGCGGCCGGAAACGAGAGCGTCATGCGGTCCCAGTTATCGTGGGAATAGCCCATTGCCGGAAGTTCGACGAGCGGGCGCCACTGCTTGCCGTCGTTGCTGGACTCAAGCCGGCCGAGGGGTGGATCGCGGTGCATGCCCTGGCCAAGCGCTTCCGGCCCCCATTGCCCGGGGAGCTGGGTGGCGATGACGAGCGCTTTTGAGTTCTTGCGTTGCGCGAAGCTCAGGCTCCTGAGCGTTACTTCGCCGCCGTAATCGAACCGGATCAGAACAGGGCCGCCATCGGCGCGGGGTTTGATGCGCACTTTCTTCGTGCCGCCCAACTGGTCCGGATCGATATCCGAAGAGTTGGCGCTTGGCGCAGGCGTCGGTAAAGGCTTGCCGCCTGCGACTGCCGGATAGGCCAGGCATGCCACATCCCGGTAATAGTCAAGCCGCGTTGCAGGCTGAGGCAACACGATGCGCTGTTCGCGGCCTCCGGCGATATGCGTTTCGCTTGCCACCAGGCGCTGCATGGCCAGCCCCGGCGTGATCCATGGTCCGCCCGCGACGTAGCCATTACTGACGTTGACCTCCAGTGAAAGTCCAAGGCGTGCGCATTCGGCAGCCGCGAAGCGCACACGGTCCAGCCAGGCCGGCGAAAGGCTGGCCAGCGAATCCGGCGCTGCGACGAACACCTGTTCATACAGGACCACGCCACCCAGACCGACCCGCTTGAAGGACTCCAGATCCCTGGTAATGCCTTCATCGGTCGTGATCGACTCGCCCCAGAACCACCACAGGCGAGGGCGGGCGTCCATCGGCGGATGTACGAAGTCCGACTGCCAGCTGCGGGCGGAAGCGCCTGATTCCCTGGCACTCGGGCCGGCCAGTGCAGCAGCAGGGCGGGACAACACCGTGAGCACGACACTTGCACCAGCGCCTGCCATAAACGCACGCCTGCTCAAAGCGGCCAGCGCCTCGCGGTCTTTCATACCGTCTCCCATATTGTTATGTGAGAAGTATGCTATCTACTCAACACAGAGTTCTCCAGCCTTCGCTGCTCAATCTTTTGAGAGAAGCGCGTACAGGTCAGAAATAGACGGTCGCAATGACCTTGTCGCTGTAGTCGCCGGGCGTTGGACTGGTCTGCTGCGGCACGATGCCGTACACCGTTACCTGCTGCGTCACGCCATTGCCGGTGCCTGTGTACATGGAGGTACCGCTGGAACCGTCGCCCCAGACCGGTCCATCCAGCGAGGCGGAAAGCTTATAGTCGATGGTTTCGCCTGTGACCGCGTTCTTCATCTTGCGGCTGGCCGGCGCATTGGCCACGGCGCCGCCGTTCAGCGTGATGCGGTAGCTGCTGCCGGCCGTGCAGCGCACGCTCAGGCTGCCGTTGGCGCGCGCCGCGCCCGTCAGCACACCCTGATAGCCGAATGAGACCGGCGATGCATTGATGGTGCAGTCATTGATGATACGGGCCGAAACATTGAAGGCGAACATCGCCGTTGCCCCCGAATTCTGGCATGGCAAAGCCAGCAAGGTGCCGGACGTATAGTTCAACAGGCCGGACAGCGTGCCCGAATAACTGGAGCCTGCATCCGAATCAATCGATGCGCCGACCAGGTCGCTGGCCGAGATCCGGGCATAAACCTGGTAAGTCTGGGTAGCCGTGCCTACCGCCAGGATGCCGCCGAACAGGGATGAGATGGCGGTATTGCTGATGTAGCCGCCCCAGATATCCGGCGCGGCGTAGGTGGCGGCGCGATACAGGCTGAATGGAATCCTGCGTCCGCCGCGGACGAGATAACCCGACGTGGTACCCGAGCCACCGGCCAGGCTGGCGCAGGTGTTGATGGTCGGGAGCACGATGATGTTGCCCTGAAGGATAACCGCCGTGCAGGTGATGCTCAGCGTGCCGCCGGCGTAATAATCCTGGCCCGAAACCGGACTGACGTCGCCAAACGAGATGCTGGTCATGGACGCAGTGCACGAATCCGCCCTGGCGTTCTGGCCGGACAGCAGCACGAGAAATGCAAAAAGGACGAGAAAAAGGCGCAATTCAAAGCTCCGGGAAAAATGTATCATCGCACGACCAGCGAAGACACTTAATTGCAGCCGGACAATTCTTATTGGTTACAGTGCCTCCCGTTGACAATCCTGCATTGCATGTATACGCTGTATACATGGCCAGTCAGAGCACACAGCAAAAGATCCTTGCCGCCGCGCGTAGCCTGTTCGAGGAGGAGGGCGCGGATGCGGTCAGCATGCGGCGTGTGGCCGATGCGGTGGGGGTGACCCCTATGGCCATCTATCGCCATTTCTCGAATCGTGAAGCGCTCCTGAAGCGCATTTCCGACGATGCCTTTGTCGAGGTGGCGCAGCACTGGCTGGAGCGCGCCCGGCATCCGGACCTGATGCACGCTCTGCTGCATTCGATGGAGAACTACCTCGACTACGCGCTGCAGCAACCGCACCTGTTCGACTACAGCTTCTCCGTCAAACGCGACGATGCGCGGCGCTTTCCGGAGGACTTCCGTGAACGGCAGTCCCCAACACTGAACGTCATTGCCGACATGCTGGCCGAAGGCATCAGCCGCAAGCTCTTGCGCGAAGGCGATCCATGGGATCTCGCCATGACGCTTTGGGGCCAGGCACACGGCCTGATCATGCTCTACCACGCCGGCCGCTTCAGCTACGACGAAGCGCAATTCCGGGCCTTCTATCTTCACTCTTTTGGAGTCCTCTTCGATGGCATCAAACGCTAAGCGTCAGGTATTTCCGGGTAAAACGGCAATCGGCAGGGCGCTTGCATCGCTCGCGCTAGCCGGTCTGGCCGGCTGCACGTCAACGCAGCAGCCCGGCGCGCCGGATGGGAAACGATGGCTTGTGGCTGGCTCGCTGGTTTACGTGGCGCCCGACCGGCCACCGCTGGCCAACGGCTGGGTGCTGGTGAATGGCGGGAAGATCGAGGCGGTTGGCACAGGCGCAGCGCCATCGGACGTGCCAAAAGAGGCGGCATGCAGCGGAGGGGTGATCGCCGCCGGTTTCCAGAACAGTCACGTCCACTTTACGGAAGATTCCTTCACCGACGCCGCCACTCGGCCAGCCCGGGAGCTCGAACAGTCGCTGGTGAAGATGCTTACCCGCTTCGGCTATACGACCGTGGTGGATACCGGCTCGTCGCTGCTCAATACTGCGGCGCTGCGGCAGCGCATTGCCAGCGGCGCCGTTCGCGGACCGGAGATTCTGACTGCCGGTTCGCCGCTGTATCCCCGCAACGGCATTCCTTTCTACCTGAACCAGCTGCCGCCCGAAATCCTGCGCCAGTTGGCACAGCCGGCGACTGTCGAGGAAGCGGTGTCCCAGGTCCGCTGGAACTTCGCCAACGGTTCCAATGGCATCAAGCTGTTTGTCGCAACGCCGGTAGGACATGGCGAAATACGGCGCATGGACGCGAAGGTCGCGCGGGCCGCGGCTGAAGAAACGCACAAGCTTGGTGGACTGGTCATGGTGCATCCGACCGATCCGGAAGGCATCGGCAGCGCGGTCGCAGCGGGCGCCGACATCATCGTCCACACGACGATCGATCCGCCCAACGCGTCCTGGAGCGGACAGCTCATTTCCGAAATGGTCGCACGGAAGGTGTCCGTGGTGCCGACCCTGAAGTTGTGGCGCTATGAGCTAAGCAAGGCGAACGTTCCCGCCGACGTGCAGGAGAAAATCGTCGGCCTGGCCGAACGCCAGCTCAAGAGCTTTATCGACGCCGGCGGCCAGGTCCTGTTCGGCACCGACGTGGGCTACATGACCGAATTTGATCCAGCCGACGAATACGCCCTGATGGCGCACGCCGGGGTGACGCCGATGCAGATCCTGGCATCGCTGACTACCGCGCCGGCGGCACGGTGGCTTAAGGAAGCGGTGCGCGGCCGGGTCGAGAAAGGTATGGCCGCCGACCTGGTCGTGTTGAACGGCGATCCGGCGGCGGACGTAAAGCGGTTTGCCGACGTGCGATGCACATTCGCGTCCGGCAATCGGATCTTTGGACAGGAATGAGCTGAATCCTCGGAGCTAACCGGTTCATGCCAGAAGAGGAGTGCGCACGAACTGTGGCGTTACCCTACCGCTGCCGACCGCCGACTTTGAGTGAACGTTGGCATTTCATACCTCTGAAGGAATGCCGCGTTCACCAATTTGTTTCGCATGATATAACGGCTCAAAGATGGTATACCACGTTCACGTAGCCGCTGATTGTAGGCTCCAGCCAGCCGCACACCGTCTTCATATCTTATTTCGAAGTCATAGTTGCACGCCTCGCGAGCCTCTTCAGTGAGCCAGGCTGCCAAAGTTCGGTTGGCTTGCCAGAAACTGGTGAGAACTGCCTGTGTTCCGCGCCGAGGTTGCCGCAGAATGATCCGGGTAATGCCGACTTTTTCGTCAGGGTGCATCGTAGTCATCTATGCCCAGCGTTGGGCGTCAGTCCTTCCTGAAGCTGGTTGAAGCTGTGTCTATGAGATAGCGCGAGGGTGGTTTTCCCAGTACCTTCTTGAACATCGTGATGAATGCACTGACTGACTCATATCCGAGATCCACTGCAATGCGCTGTACCTGCACGCCGGAGTAGAGCCACTTCAATGCCACGATGATCTGAAACTGATTGCGCCAGCAACCAAATGACATGCCGGTCTCACGCAATACCAGGCGTGTTAGCGTCCGCTCGCTAATCGCCAAACTTTTGGCCCAATCGCGAACGGTGCGCCGGTCAGCGGGATTTCGAATGAGCGCATTGACAATCCTGTGTATGCGGTGATTTGCAGAGATAGGGAAATAGAACGTGTCAGCCTTCATCTCGACAAGTTGCTCCAGCAGCACGCCAACAAGGCGCGCAGTGCCACTGTTCTCCTGATAGGCTTGCGGCATCTCCGCCAGGTGCAAAATCATTTCACGTAACAAAGGCGTGAGCGTCAGGCTGCAGCAATGCGCGGGCAGTGCGGCTGCAGCCGGCTCGACGAGCAATAGATATAGCTCAGTTCCTGCTGTCCCACGCATTGCGTGTGGCGTTCCACCCGGAATCCAGACACCGCATTGCGGCGGAACCATCCACAGGCCGCTCGGCACCTCGCAGATCACGCTGCCGCGCAAGGCGAACACCAGCTGCCCCTTGCGGTGATGATGCATGGTGTAGTCGCGGTCATCGTCGGGAAGTTGCGCGCGCAAGGCGATGGCCAACTGAGGAATCCGGTCAAGATCATTGTCGGCACGCATGGTAGCGAGTACAGACATGTGCAAGGTTCCTGATGAGATGGATGAACGGGCGCTGAGGCCTGCCGCCGTCGCATTGCAAGCGACGGCGGCAGCGCAAGGCTTAGCTGGAAGCAGGAGGGATTAGGAAGACATGCAGGTCAAATCCACTTGGCGACGTCCAATATGGCTTGCGCAAATTCGCGCGGCGCTTCCTGCGGCAGATTGTGGCCAATGCCGCCGGTGATGTCGCGGTGTTCATAGCGGGCGGTAAAGCGTTTGGCGTAGTCCTTCGGATTCGGATGCGGAGCACCGTTTGCATCGCCTTCCATGCTGATGCTTGGCACCGGCACCGAGGGGAAGGCCGCCAGCTGTCGCTCCAGGCTCTCGTAGCGAGCTTCGCTTGGCGACAGGCCCAGGCGCCAGCGATAGTTGCTGATGGAGACGGCCACGTGGTCCGGATTGTCCAGCGAGCGGGCCGAGCGGGCGAACGTTGCGTCGTCAAATTTCCACTGCGGCGAGGCCAGTTCCCAGATCAGGCGGGCGAAGGCGTGGGTGTTCTCGCGGTAGCCGAGTTCACCGCGCGGCGTGGCGAAGTAATACTGGTACCACCATTGCAGCTCTGCTTTTGGAGACAGGGGCTTGCGGTTCACTTCCTGGCTGCCGATCAGGTAGCCGCTCACAGTCACCAGCGCATGGAAGCGCTTCGGCCACAGGATGGCGAGGGTGGTGGCGATACGCGCGCCCCAGTCGAACCCGGCGACGATGGCTTTTTCGATCTTCAATGCATCCAGGAAGTCCAGGGCATCGGCGGTGAAGCTGGCTTGCTGGCCATTGCGTGGCGTATTCGCCGACAGGAAGCGCGTGCTGCCATAGCCGCGCAGATGCGGAATCAGCACGCGATAGCCGGCCGACACCAGAATAGGCGCTACATCGATGAACGCGTGGATATCGTAGGGCCAGCCGTGGAACAGCACGATTGGATGGCCATCGCGCGGGCCGAGGTCAACGTAGCCGACGTCCAGCAAGCCTGCGCGGATCTGGCGGATATCGCTGAAGGTATTGGAGGCGGGAGAGATACCGCCGGAGCCGGGGCTGGCGCCAGCATCGCCTGCGAAGCTGAGGCCAGAGATCAGCCCAAGCTGGGCGGTCGCCAGGCCGAGCGAAACGGAATTCAGGAAGGTGCGGCGCTTCATGTTTGCGGTCATGTTGTTCTCCAGATTAAAGCGTGATGTTGTTGTTGAAGGCCTCATTAGGCGCCTCTCGTGTGTACCGAATATGTCGGGACTGTGGCCGTTTGCGTCCGGGATACATGGAGATACAAAGGCGGCCGCTGCGGCGCCTTGGAGGCCTTCAGGCCAGGGTAATCGTCACGTCGATGTTGTTCTGGCTCATTTTGGAGTACGGGCAGTTCGCATGCGCATAGTCGATGACGCTTCGCGCAAGCTCCGGCGCGAGTCCGGGCAGGCTCACGACCAGGCGGGCCTGGAGCAGGTAGCCGCCGTCGCCAGTACCCAGATCCACTTCCGCATCGACCGACGTATCCGCAGGCAAGCTGAGTTTGTATTCCCTGGCGGCCAGCCCCATGGCGCCGATGAAGCAGGCGGACCAGCCGGCTGCAAACAGCTGCTCCGGATTGGTGCCCGGGCCACTGCTACCAGGGCTGGACAACTTGACCTCGAGACGGCCATCGCTGCTTCGGGCGGCGCCGTCACGTCCACCGGTGGTGTGGGTCTTTCCGGTGTATAGAACTTTTTCGATCTTGCTCATTGTTTTCCTTTTTGTCGTGAGATGAAACTGCGATAGGGGGCTTAACGCAGTGGTTTGAATGCGGCGCGCAGCTCCTCAGCAAACAGCTGCGGTTCTTCCCACGCCGCGAAGTGCCCGCCCTTGTTAACTTCATGGAAATAGCTCAGGTTAGGGAAGGCCTTCTTTGCCCACGATTGGGGCGCCTGGTAGATCTCTCCAGGGAACACCGTCACAGCAACCGGCACCTTGATTTCGCGGGTACGCTGCTCTTTGACGTTGAAATTGTTGTTGCGGTTCTCCCAGTACAACTGGGAGGCGGAGGTCGCCGTATTCGTCAGCCAGTACAGCGAGATATCGTCCAGCATTTCGTCCCTGGTCAGGGAGCGCTCAGGATTGCCGCCGCTGTAGGTCCAGTCGGCGAATTTGTCATAAAAAAACGCCGCCTGACCGACTGGGGAGTCGGACAAACTGTAGCCGAGCGTCTGGGGACGGGTGACCATGATGCCTGCGTAGCCGCCGCCTTCGGTGTAGAGACGGTTCATCGATTCATACGCGGCCTTTTCCTTGGCCGAGAGCTTGGCGGGCGCCGGGCCGCCGTTCTTGAGCGCGTTGGCAACATCAACCGGAACGGTTGCCGGCATGTTCAGGTGGATGCCCAGCAGACCCTTGGGCGCGAGGCGCCCCTGGGCTTGCGCGATAACCGAACCCCAATCACCGCCCTGGGACACGTAACGGGTGTAGCCAAGTCGCTGCATCAGGACGTCCCACGCCTTGGCCATGCGCTCAGGTCCCCAGCCAGCCTGGGCCGGCTTCCCGGAAAAGCCGTAGCCGGGCATCGACGGGATGATGACGTCGAAGGCGTCTTCCGCCTTGCCGCCGTAGGCGGTCGGATCCGTCAAAGGCCCGATGATCTTCAATTGCTCCAGTATGGAACCGGGCCATCCGTGGGTGACAATCAGGGGCAGGGCATTTGGATGACGGGACTTCACGTGAATGAAGTGAATATCCAGGTTGTCGATCCGCATGACGAATTGCGGATAGGAATTGAGCTTGGCTTCAGCCTTGCGCCAGTCGTAATCGGTGCCCCAATAGCGCACCAACTCCTTGAATTTCTCAAGCTGCACGCCTTGCGACCGGTCGGTAACGGTTTCGCGGTCGGGCCAGCGGGTTTCTGCAATACGGCGGCGCATATCTGTAATTGCCGCTTCCGGAATGGTGGCGGTAAAGGGACGGATAGCCTGATCTTCGGCAGTACCACTGGCCGCTTCAGCAGAAACGCTATCCGTCCCCAGAGGCTGAGCGTGAGCTACAGTGGGTTGAATAACTTGAAGGCTGCAAATGGCAGCAGTAATTGCCAGAATTTTGAAATTGGAGATCATTTTGAGTGTCTTTTGAAAGCAATGGATAGCTATGCGCTCATTCTTATTGAGCAATACGATCCGATTTATAGGAGAGCGAAAGATTTAAACGCCCTGCGCAATTCTTTGCTCAGGACGGCAGGCTGCTGATGGGAACCGCGGTCGGGGTAGTCCGCGCTGTCATTGGCAGTGGAGACGCCATTGCGTATTCGTGTGAGCGTGACGCGCACTCGGAAGAAGTCGTTACCGCGGACGTCACTATATTTATTCCCATGTCGAATTAATCAGTCGAATGATGTTCCGGCTAAATAGTTTCAGAGATTTTCCTTGGTTGGCATTTGAGCCAGAACAACCATAAAACTCTGAATCTTAGAGCTCGAGTGCCGGCTAATTATCGCGGCTAGTTTAACTTTGTTTTCTAACGATTAATTATTCTTTTAGGACATGATGTTTCTAAATCATGTCAATCCACAATTTATAAAGCTGCCGGGGTAAATGCGGTAGTTGGCGCCGGCTGAACTCGGAGAATTTCAAGGTGATCGAGCGTGAACCCACCTCGAACACGCGTTGAAGTTCGCTGATCCAGGGCGCATGGCGAGTAGGGTGGGCTTGTCGGAGACCAAATAGCATGGCACGGATGTATTGGCGCATCGATTTCTGGCGAGGCAGCAAGTACTGGCCGTGAGCGCACGTGAAGCTAGTCGAATGTGCGTTGTGGACATAGCGAGAAAACGCGGATACCCGGGGCGATGCTATCGCTCCAAACGTGGAAGCGTACGGTTGCTAAAACGGGGTGGTCAGCTTACTGTGGCATTGGATGTCGTTGTGAGCTGCCAGGAAGGCAGCGAAAATGGATGATTACGTTGGAGCGCTTTTGATCCGTTGTTGGAGGCTGTAGGACATTGATTACATCGTGCTTCTCACGACATCATTTCGCATAATTTATATTATGTAAAATTACTTCGCTGTTGACATGGAGTGTTCATACAATCGTCAGCAATGCATCGCTCTGCATGATAAAGTCCGCGCCTTTTTCATGCACAGGAATCAATATGCGATACATCCTCAACCTGCTTGTGAGCGCAGCGTTCGCGCTCACCACGACCGCCCTCGCCAACGCACAACCAGTAAAAAATATCGTGCTCGTGCACGGTCAGTTTGCTGACGCCTCCGGGTGGCGCGCCGTCTATGACATCCTGACCAAGCAAGGCTTCGAGGTCAACATGGTTCAGCCGCCCCTGACCTCGCTCGCCGAAGACGTAGCAGCCACCAAGCGTGTGCTGGATCGTCTTTCCGGCCCGGCGATCCTTGTCGGCCACAGCTATGGCGGTGTGATCATCACTCAAGGCGGTAATGACCCGCGCGTGGCGGGACTGGTTTTCATTGCAGCGCATGCACCGGATGCTGGTGAAACCGTCGTCAGCAACCGCAACAAGATGGCTGGCTGGGGACACTCGCAGTCGACGGCTGATGGCTACGTCTTCGTTGATCCAGCTCATTTTCACGACGATTTCGCCGCTGACCTGCCTAAAGAGGACGCTGAATTCATGGCCCGCTCGCAGATCCCCCCAAATCTGGTCGTCAACAATACTCCTGTCAGCAACCCGGCGTGGCGCAACAAGCCAGTCTGGTACATGGTGGCGAAGGACGACCGGGTGATCAACCCTGATCTTGAGCGCATGTATGCCTTGCGCGCGAAAGCCCGGACAGTGGAAGTTCAGGCCAGCCACGCCGTGTATTTGTCGCGCCCGAAAGACGTGGCGGCTCTAATCGCAGAGGCGGCAGCTGCGGCCAGCGCAAAATAGCGTGCACCTGGGCAGTCAAACCTTCGTGATTTGCTCTGTAATGACATTGAGCATCTGTTCGCGGCTGGCGGGCTGAGCCCCGACTAGCGCGGTCATATACCCACTGATATCTTTGTCAGTGAATGCGGTATTGGCAGTTGGCCTCAACTGCAAAGACAGATTCTGAATGTCCTGACTGACCCTGAGGTCCAAGTTCTTGCGCCTTGCATCCACCAGATTGCCACCGCTATTCATGGAGCTGGCGCGTGTGATGCTGAGGCCTCGTTCCGCGGTAAGATCTAGCAGCACGTCTCCGATGGCGATCAACTTCGCTTGGTAAAGTCGAATCAACTGGAATTTATGAGGCTCCGTCAGGTCCGGACTTCTGAATACTTGGCTGGCGCAATTGGCCATCATCACCTGCGCATCTTGCTTTTTCTTCGACAGCATCAGCTCCTGTGCATCCAGCCAGGTCTGGTGAAACGGCAAGGACGTGTAGTCGTTTCGTTGCGCCAGTTGCTCGATCTTGATCAGGCAATAATCCGCTGAGGAGAACTGCTCCAGTGTGCCGCCAACGTCTTCGTACAGCTGATCATTCTGAACAACCACTTTGTCTTTGCGCAGGCTTGCGTTGGTGTTGGCAATAAAGGCAATATGAGATGCAGGCGGTATGTCCTGCTCTCCAATTGGCTGCTTCTCAGCCAGTATGCACTGGATTCCCGAGCCGCCCAGACATTTCGAGATCTCGCCAAGTACGCGGTCCGCCACCTTCAGGTAGGAGTTCAGCGCGCTGCCCTCCCCTCCGCCCAGCACGTTTTCAAACACGGTGAACATCGACTTGCCCCAGTCTTTTAGCGTTACCTGGCAGAGGCTCACCATCAAATCCACGTCTCCTCCCCCATATGGCACGGGTCCGAAGACCAACTGGTTACGAAACTTGATACGCAGAACCCCGCTTATCCCTTCATCCACCAATTCAGCCACTTTGGTAGTGCTGATGAAATGAGGATGGCGCACTAGCTTGCCGTCGTAGTGGTATGCGGCTACGAAGAGTACCGCTGGCGCGACCTCGGTCAGCCAGCGCCGGTCATCCGAGAGCCGCATTTCACACAGGCGTACCTGGAAATAGCCGGGCAATTCTCCCGGATTTTCCTGTGCGGTAGCAGGAAACGAAATAGTCAGATGTTCGCGCGCCTCACGATGCTTCAGGTAATCGCCCGCATCCATGGAGAGCAGGCTTTGCAGTTTGGTCCAAAGCATAAACCCTCCCTAGTTTGACATCTGCCCGTCCATGGTTTGCATATAAAGTAGAGGCGCGGTCCATAGGGCATGGTTGGGGAAGGCATTTCGCAGCGATGCCTTGGCTCGCATATATGCGTATTCGATAAAGCCTCGGTCCGAGGGGGCATCTTCCGTTTGCAGGAACAGTTCACTATAAAAGGCTTCGCAGAAGGTCTTCGCCACCTGGTCGGGCACCGGCCAAGCGTAACCTGCGGCTGCAGGCACATCGCGTTGTACCAACTTACGTATAAAACAGGGATCTGCGCTAAGGCAGCTGTTGAGGAAAACAAACTGGGCTTTGTTTGCTGTACGTGCAAATTCATCGATGCTGATAACGTCTTCTGGATCTGGTCCCATCACCAGATAGCCTTCTCCTGCTTTGTCTATATCGGAATGTCCCGTGTAATGGATCAATTGCCAATTGCCGCCCACCAGTAACTCCCGCACGCGCTTGCCGAAACCTCCATCCGGGAAGTCGCTCTCGTGCACTACTTGGAACGTGGCTAATCCAAATAAGGCACGATCATGACCGAGGTAATTGCTGAGCCAGTTAACCTCTTCATTCGCATAATCTATGGCCCGGTAGTCCTTGACTTCGTCTCCACATACGGATTTGAAAGTCTTCGAGCAACCTTGAATGACGAGGCAGTGAATATCGTTTTTTCGGCTGGCTTCGTCCTTATATAATGGCAGCCTGGCGCTGCGCGCGCCGAAGCAGCGGAACACCGGACTTCTCAGTATCCACAGGTCTTCTTCTGAATTGCCGTCGTACCTGGGTCTGGCCAGCGTTTCCACTAGGAGTTGACTGGTCTTGTCATCAACTTCAAAGCGCAAGCGCGTCGCGTCGATTCGGTCCCAGTTTGAGGTGCGCGAGCAAAGTTCCTCGCCTAAGCCGGGGCTGTGCGCGGGGTCTTGTACAATACATTGATAGATCTGACGGCCAAGCCTTCGAATCATTTTGTTCGCTGTCAGACCAGCATCGTATCTGGTTGCGCCTACGGCTTCGGACTGAATCAGCAGATCATCGAGTTCGTCCTGCGGAATGATTATTGATCCGTCGCGCGTCAGCCCGGAACCTTGCTTACCTCGCAAACGCCAGTAAGAGCCCTGCCCTGAGCCGGTAAGTGAAATCTCGATGTCAAAGAGATGTTCATGACGTTTGGGTTTCACGCCATTGACCAGCTCCTGAATAACGGTCGAGATCCTTTCCGGCACGTCCATCACTTGTAGCAGCTGGGCGCGCTTCATGCCGGTCATCGCTTCGATATAGCGTTCTTGCGCTTGTGTCGCCACGAATATGCATGGAGGAAGCATCGCGTCAGGATACATGTTGCGCAGGAACTTGATCGCTGTCGGATCGCTGCGCTCAAGATCTCCAGGCGTTGTGGTATTGGCAGGCACGTTGCAGCGGCAAATGATCAGAGAAAAGGCGCCAACTTTCCACTTCCATAAAGCGTCGGCAGCAGCGTCAAGGTTTTGTGCGTAAATCGCCTCACTTCCCAAGGCAAGCTTGGCATGGCTGCCGAGTATTTGGCCAAAATCCGGATCGTCATAAATCACAAGGGTAAGCATGATCGCTCCTCTTATTGTATGAATTGTGGAAGCTCGATAGCCATCCTGCACTCGTTGGAAAAGTTGCATTCGTAACTACCTCCGTATCGACTCGCGATACGCTCGATGACGCCGTTTCCAAGCGTCAGATCGCTGACGGATTTTCGGCGCCATCTGTCCATTGCATCCGCTTCATGGTCCAGTTCGATTGATGGAACCCAGTCGCCGTATACTTCAAGGCGCACGCGACTACTGGTTCTTCCCAGCGAGACCTGCAACATCCGGGATTGCGGCATGGTGCGGACACCGAATGAGATCAGCGACTCTATGCAGAACTGCAGGTCGTCAAACACAGCTACTACGGGCGTTACTTCCGAAGGTATGGTCAATTGAAGACGTTCCAGGATGGTTCGTGGTAGCTCAGCCAATGTGGTGTGTATTGCATACCGCATGTCAGCATAGGGCTTGCTTAAAAGTTTGTGCTCTGCCGAGAACAGCCGCATCAGGCGTTCCAACGGCAAGTCGGCTCTTGCAAGGTAACGCTGCACTTTATCCAGCACGGACTTCAGATCGTGTGAGCCGGTAGCTTCAAGCTGAAGCGTTGATGCAGCCAACGATAGCGGAACTCTACCTTCCATTGCCGCGCGCTGAAAGACTGTCTTCAACTCGCTCAGTCTCTGAACCTCCTTATGCGGGGTCAGGTCAGTGGCAACATAAACTTGCCCTCCGAAATGCGGCGGCAGGCATGATACGGACAACAGCACGCTAATCGGCTTGCCATCGGCGCGCTGCATGAGGAGTTCTGCCGATGCTGACTTGCCTCGCTTTAGCCATTCCGCTCGACTGCCCTCATCTTTAATGAATAGGAGTACAGACTGACCTATCAACTCATTTGACTTGACCCCTAGAAGCTTGGCGGCGGCGTTGTTGGCAGCACGTATGTGACCAGTGCCATCAACCTCGAATACAGCGTCGCCGATGGACTTGAGCACCGCTTCCTTGAGCCCGAACATTGCCGCGCGAGCCATAATGCTTGCTGCATCGCTTGCAAGCAACTTCAACAGGCCGATTTCTTCCACTGCGAAGGCATTGCAAAGATGAGACTCTGCGTGCAATACCCACTGCAATCCCTGGCTGGTGATCGGTAGTGCAAGCACTGATCCTTGTGCCTTTGGTCCCGCGTTCAGGCCAAGCACCCCATCCACACGGCTTTCGTCCGCAACGAAGTGCTTATCGCGTGCGATCGCGAAAGCGATGGCTCTGCCTTCCTGCGGCTCAGTCAGTGCACTATCGTCAAGGCGGCATATCAGGTATTTCACGGGCAATCTGCGGGCTCCAGGCTTGGCCGCTTGTGCCATCAAGCGCACATTCTTCGCTTCCACCTGGAATAAAGAGATATGGTCCCAGCCAAAGGTCCGCTGCACATGCTGAACCAGCTCCAGAGCGACCTCACCGATATCGTCGGAGATCTTCGTCAGCTTCAGAATCAGCTTCAATACGTTATGTTGCCGTTGTCGTTGCTCTCTGAGCCGGGCGGACATGAACGCTTCGGCCAGCGGCAATGAATTGAATCTCTCAAGCGCTACAGCATCGTAGCGGTCCGCAGTCTTTGAATCGAGGCTGATAAACGCCACTATGCGCCGACCACGCATAATCGGCAGATTAAGGATTTGCTTGACGTCAGACTCGAAGAACTTGCGGCAAGCCGCGTCACGCTTGATTAAATCCTGATACTCCGGCTCAGCTCGCAGCTTGTCCACTTCCATCACTTCAGGGACGTATTTATCCAGCCGCTCCAATACGAAGGGCGGCATCGGCCACCATCGGAATGGATACTTGCTGTTAGCCTCGGGGTCGGTAGAGTACATGCGCAGCAAATGCCGCCGACTTTGGCTGACAGCTGTTACGCGGAATTCATCGAACTCGAAAATAGTGCGTAATTGCTCAACGAGGCGCGAGAAAAGCGCTTCATTCGTGCGGCTTGTTTCAATCGCGTTATGAATCGCGGTGCGAGCATTCTCCACGCGCATATCTCGCATGACAGCGATGGAACCGGTGATCTCGCCAGTTGGCCCGGCATCCGGAACGGCATAGACGCTGATAGGGATCAGCTTGTTTTCATCCGCTTCGTGTGGTGGATGGAAGCTGACCTGATATATCGCGGACTTTCCCTTGATGCGCTCAGCCAGTTTTTGCGTGACGCGATTCAGTTCGGTGAGATCAGGGAACAACATCCCGAGATCCACATGTTCATCACTCCGAATACCTAGTAGCCGCAACCCTTCGTCGTTGGCATATGTCAGTACACCAGCGGGGTCAAAATGGGCCACTGCCGTGGCAATGTCATTGAACGCTTCGAAGCGATTCTGAGTATGGTGGTTCAAGCTCTTCTCCCCAAGGTGGTACGAAATGCCGAAGAACATTAGGTCAATGTAGGCGAGAAATGTCGTGAATAAATACGCGAAATGTCACAGCGCCACACCAAAGACCCTTACACGCCAGCTTTCCAGCATGCAAGTCTTGCAGCACCAAGATGCATCACCTTTTACTTTGGTTGAAACTGAGCAATTTATTTTCGGCTAACGCGTTCAGGTGGCGATGACCATACTGTGTTCATGTCTACAACGCGTCGGCGATTGCTGCTGAAGCGCTGGTCGAGGAAATCAAGGCGATGCCGCCGACGCAGCCGACCTGATCAGGGCAATCGACAGCCTGGGCGTCGGCTATGTGGACGGCTATTCGCTGGAAGACTTCGATCGTACGCGGGCCGTGAACGTCCGCGCCATCTTCATCTCAGCCAAGGCTGCGTCGAAGCATCTGAGAGAAGGCGGCTGAATCATCAGCATTGGCAGTACAGGACCTGATGGCCATGCGCCGCCCCCAAAGCTGACGAAATTGGAGCCATGGTGGCCGACCTGGCTGGTCCGAAAGCAGGCTTCGTCACCGGTGGCGACCTGTTGATCGACGGCGGTTTTACGCATAAGCTCAGCGTCTGCCGCCTACATCGTTCGGGCATTTCCACGGTCGATGCAGCCGGTTGCGCGGATAAGTGAGGTGTCCATGCAAGCCCAATCGAACGCCCTTCCCCGCCCGCTGTGGGGCAAGGACCAAGTCAAGGCGCCGGTGAAACGGCTTGCCGTCCACCAGGCCCTCACCGGACCAGCTTGAAAAACTGTTCCACACCGCGCTTCGCCCGCAGGGAAATTTCCTCCGGCGTCATCGGGGCGCGGACGCGCAAGTTGATTTGCAGGACAGTGAAGCCATACCATAATCCGCAAAGATCCTCCGCCGCGGCTTCCGGATCGTCGATATTGATCTCGCCGCGCTTGCAGGCCATGCGCAGGATGAAGGTCAGCAGGCGGTAGCCACGTCCGGGTCCCGCTTCATATAGCCGGCGCGCCAGTTCCGGATAGATATCGTTTGCCGATACGATCAGCTGGTCCCAGCGCAGCAGCCGGTGCTCATTGCCGAAGGTGAGGTATCGCTCGCCGAAGGTGACCAGCACTTCGTACAGGTCCGCGTTGTGGGACTCGTCGAATTCCTGCTCCGAGATCGTGCGCTGGGATTCGCGCAGCATCACTTCCTCGATAAATGATTCCTTGTCCGTGAAATAGGTGTAGAAGGTGGTCTTGGCCACCTTCGCCTTGGCGACGATGGCGTCCACAGTCACGCGGATTCCGAACGTCAGCAGCAGTTCCTTGCCAACGTCCAGCAGGACATCCCTGCTTTCGAGTTTTGGTGGACGCCCTCGTCCGCGAACGGGTTTGTTCATGATTGACGGAGATAGTACGCAGCCAGCAGCAGGCCGCCAGCTACCGTCATGTGTTCGAGTACGATGTGCAGTTCGGCGGTGCGGCGCGGTTCTTCGAAGGTCCAGAAGGCGTGGCCGAACGGGATGGTGAGCAGCGTGAATAATGCCAGCGCGACGGCGCCGAACCAGCCATATCCGCTGTAGTTCGTGATGATCAGCAGCGAGCCGCCCAGTTGCAGCGCGATGGTGGCAGCGGCCACTGCCTGTTCGGCGGGCAGGCCGATAACGCGGACTTCTTCGACGATGGCGGAAAAATTGAACAGGCCGAAAATACCGGCGCTCCAGAACAGTACCGTGAGCATGGTGTACAGCAAATACGACATTGGCGATTCCTTCATATAAGATTGAGTGGTCAATATATCGCACTACTTGGTATGAAAAATCAGCTCTTTTACGGACGCTTTCTCGCGGCCTGCGTCGCCGCCCTGCTCACCATTGGCGCTGCCAGCGGCGTCGAGAACCAGCGTGCTCCCGATCTTGGCAACGGAAGCTACCTCAATCCGATCCTCGCCGGCGACCGGCCCGACCCCACGATCCTGAAGGACGGCAGCGATTACTACATGACGCATTCGTCCTTCTTCACCTATCCCGGCCTGCTGATCTGGCACTCGCGGGACCTGGTGAACTGGGAGCCGCTGACACCGGCGCTGCGCAAGAATGTCGGTTCGGTGTGGGCGCCGGACCTGGTCAGGCAAGAGGGACGCTACTACATCTATTTCCCCGGCCTGACTAACGGCCGCGTGACCAATTACGTTGTCCATGCCGACAATATCCGCGGCCCCTGGAGCGATCCGGTTGATCTGAACATCGGCGATATCGATCCGGGGCATGTGGTCGGGCCTGATGGCAAGCGCTACCTGTTCATGAGCGCCGGCGGCATGCTGCCGCTGGCGGACGATGGGCTGTCCGTGGTTGGTCCGCTGAAGAAGGTGTATGCGGGCTGGCAATATCCGTCCGACTGGGCGGTGACTGCGTTTGCCATGGAAGGGCCGAAGCTGATCCGGCATGGCGGCTACTATCACATGCTGGTTGCCGAAGGCGGCACCGCCGGACCGCCAACCAGTCACATGGTCGTCTCGGCACGCGCCAGGTCGCTCGAAGGCCCCTGGGAGAACTCGCCCTATAACCCGATCGTGCATACCTACAGCCGCGACGAGAAATGGTGGTCCAAGGGGCACGGCAGCCTGGTCGAAGGCCCGGACGGTAAATGGTATCTGGTCTATCACGCCTACGAGAACGGCTTCTGGACGCTAGGCCGGCAGACGCTGCTCGAACCGGTGGAATGGACGGCCGATGGCTGGATCAAATCGTCCGGCTACGACGTATCGAAGCCGATTCCCAAGCCTGGCAAGCAGGTGGTCCCGCATGGCATGCCGCTGTCAGACGATTTCAGCACCAACAGGATGGGGATTCAGTGGGGCTTCCATCGCGGTACGGATGCCGATGCGGCGCGCGTTCAGTACAAGGACAATGCCCTGATCCTGCAGGCCAAGGGGGATTCGCCGCAGGATAGCGCGCCGCTGGCGTTCATCGCCGGCGATCAGGCCTATCAGGTCGAGGTGGAGATTGAAATCACGGACAAGGCGAAGGCCGGGCTGCTGGTGTTCTATAACGAGAAACTGTATGCGGGTGTGGGCTTTGATCGCGATGGCTTCATCACGCATCGCTACGGCACCAATCGTCCGGTGAAGGCTGCGGTGCCGCGCAAGCTGCATCTGCGGCTGATTAATAACCGGCACGTCGTCACGATTTACACCAGCCCCGATGGCAGGCAGTGGACGCAATATAGCCCGGTGATTGAAGTCTCAGGCTACCACCACAACGTGGCTGACGGTTTTATCAGCCTTCGCCCGGCGATTTATGCGGCAGGACAAGGCGAGGCGCGCTTCAGGAACTTCCGCTATCGTGCCCTGCCCTGACCGCGTAGCCAGTCAAGGCCATGCCGATGGGCATGTTCGGCGTGCCGGGCGATTGACGCCGGCTTATCCGGTCTTCGCCAGCCGCTTGCGACGGAACCGCTCGAGGGAGGTGAGCAGGCTGGATGGCTCGATGTTCGCATAGCGTTCATGGCTATCCCTGATCTCTGAGCGCTTCCCCATCAGCGCATCCGCCTCATCGAACACGAGCGCCGCGCCGCTATCCTCGGCGGCGTCAAACGTCTCGCGAAGACTTTTCTCTGTCTCGCCCGCATACTTGCTGGTCACTGCTGACAGGTCTCTGCGTGAGCTGGCCATTCCGGACTCTCTTAAAATATTACGTGAATCGGTATCGAAGCAGGCTTCAGGTCCTGTATGGACTGAAGCGTCATCGGACTGGCGCTGTTTTCGTTCTCGCGAATTTTGATCACCATATCGTCGAACTCCTTGCGGTCGGCCTCCAGCTGCTGCGGGTCCGGTTCGGTGGCCAATGACTCCGGGTCGCCAAAAGGCAAGTGCGGCTTGTCAGGGTCCAGCCAGCGAGGTCCGAAGTGGTATACCGCTGCGTACATGATTTTTGCCGTAAGCGTCTCCACACCGGACGCCAGCATCGCATAGTAGAAGGTCTCATGTACCCTTTCCCACGGTCGGATTTTCTCGATACAGGCAATGTCATGAATCACCGAGGCGTTGCGATATTTGCCTTCGTAAGGCCCGCCGATAAAGCTCCACGCAAAGCGTGGAATGGATGCGCCATCGACTTTGCTTCCTGCTGGCGCGCGCCATGTCGTCCCCTTCGGGTCGATATAAACGTAATCCCGCACCAAGGTCATGGTGCGGCCATCGTCATTCGCCTGGAAGACCAGATTTCCTTCAAATTTCCCATAGTTTGCCGACGCCCGGCCGTCGGCTCCCGTTGCGCCAATCAGAACGCAAAACAGGGAGATGGAGGCAATGCGCAATATCCTGTGCATCAATCGTATTTACTGACATAAACCAGTGTGCCGTGGTCGTCCGGTTCGAGCAAATACAGATCCCAGCCTTTCTTCGGTGTGGAGCGTTCCAGCTTGTAGGCAAGCACGACTTTTTCGCCGTCGGTACGCAAATTGATCGCACCATACACGGCAACACTGCGGTCCAGCTTTTCGAGCGCAGCCTGGAACTTTGCCTGGGCACGCTCACGCAACTCTTCGTTGACGGCGCTGGCGATTTCGTCCGCCAATTCCTTCAGCTGCTCCCGCAACGCTTTCGGATGCTTGATCGATTCTTTCGACGAGCGTGCCAACTCCGTGCACAGCAAGAGCGGGCGGTCCCCACGGCTGTAACGAGCGATAGCGCCCAGCGCGTCCGCCCGTGGGTGTGCATGGGGTTCGTCGTCACCGCTGGAAATGACCGTAGCGATTGGGTTGATGGACTTGATCAGTGGCAGCAGCGTATCGGCACTACCGTGATGGCAGGCCTTGGCGATATCGCTTTCAAATATCGGTCGAGCTGCCTCGACCAGGTGCCTCTCCTGCTCGGCATTGGCTGGCTTGCCGTTAAGACCAGTGTGAGAGGCCAGCAAATGGCGGCTTGACTCGATGTTCAGGTCTCCGCCGAGAAAAACGCGCACATTCCTGTAGGTCAGATGCAGTGCCACAGAGTGTCCGTTCTTGGTTTTGCCCACGTCGCCGAACCAGCGCAATGCCTTCTGGCCATCCAAGGTTTCGGGGTAAGGCCCAAGCACCCTGATGACCAGGTCTTGACCTTCTTCGTGGCCTGGCAAAAATTCATCCGTAATATCCAGCATGCGCAAGTCCTCGAACTTTTGCTTTTTCAGCGCCTGCGCCAGCATAGTCGGATATCGTTTCCCCTTCCAGTTCTCGGGCTCGGACAGAAATGTCTTTAAATCCCGCAGGCTCCCTACCAGTTCGGTAATGTAGCTGTTGCCGCCTGCCTTTACAGGAACGCCGATGGCATGATTCGCCTTGTCAGCGGCTCGCTCCATCAGGCCGTTGGTATAAATCTGCTTGAAGTGTACCTGCTCCTCTTTGAACAGGTAATCGAAACCACCGTAATGGTCGAGATCCGAATGCGATAGCACAGCCGCGTCGAAGGTCGTCAATTCTTCGAATCCAAAACGCCAGCGCAGGAAGCGCACCATATTGTCGCCCTGGCCAGCATCGATAAGGTATCGCTGGTCTTCAGGTGTAATCACGAGGGCGCCGTCTCCCTGTCCAATATCGACGAAGACAATCTCCAGTAACCGCTCTTCCTGGGTTTGTTCGATAGCGATCCAGCCGCGCGTCTTCCGGGCGATAACTTCAAGATACCGGCCGTCCTCGCTGCTGCGTAAGACAGTCAGCTCGTCGCCCCAGAGCAGTTGCTTGAGTTCCTTAAGGTCCTCAGGAGGTGGTTGGCCAGTTGACTTTGCAGGTGCGTACAGAATGGCTGCCGGGTAGGCAGCGTAGCGTAAATCTGACATGGTGGTCTCCGGTTTCAGCTACTTTTTCGCCTTGTATTTCGCCACAATTGCGTCCAGTTGATGTTCCGGGACGTCTTCGATAATGATTCGTGCTGCACCCACCGACTTCTCCACGGTTAAATCGGCACGAATTTTCCTCGCCTCGACTTCCACCGATTACAGAAAGTATTGTCCTTTGACGTCATAGACTGATAAAAACACACATCCGTCGTTTGAACGGGAGCGCCCTCCTTCGAACTCCCCCCAGCTGACTATTTCGCGCCTGGTCGCTGCGTACGCGGTAGAGATATTGCAAACACAGAAAGCCCCAGACCGAACGATTCCTTGCGTTCCCCATCCCGCCTTCTCAATACGGTTGCGCCCAGCGCAGCGGCCAGGTACTGCTCCGCAGCAGTTCATTCCAACATTGTTAGTCAGTAATAGCCGCTTAACTCTCTCGGATTGTCACGTGATCAAAAAATTAATTTTCTTTACCACAGTGAGAGAACGAAGAGCACTGATGGCGGTGGATTACCAGCCAGGCACGTGCCGGAGCGTCGCCTTCAGGTAGCTTATTCGGACAGGAAGCGGTGGATTTGCGCGACGACGGCGGCGCCTTCGCCGACTGCTGCGGCGACGCGCTTGGTGGAACCGGCGCGTACGTCGCCGATGGCGAATACGCCGGGGATGCTGGTCTGCAGCGTGAGGCGGTGCTGCTTCACGGCCGTCAGGATGAAACCGTGCTTATCGAGTTCGATGCCGGTGTCGTCCAGCCAGGCAGTGTTCGGATCGGCGCCGATGAAGAGGAAAACCCGTCGCACGTCGTAGTCGCATTCTTCTTCGATACGCCCCTTGCGGACCCGTATGCGCTGCAGCCCGTCCTCATCGCCCTCAAGCGCAATGATTTCGGTATGCGTATGCAGTTCGATATTCGGAATCGATTCGATCCGTTCGATCAGGTAGCGCGACATCGTCGATGCCAGGCTGTCCTTGCGCACCAGCATATGCACCTTGGCGGCGTGGCCCGACAGGAAAACGGCCGCCTGACCAGCCGAATTGCCGCCGCCGACCAGCACCACCACTTCGTCCTTGCACAGCTTGGCCTCGACCGAGGAAGCGCCAAAATACACTCCCCTGCCTTCGAATTCCTTCAGGTTCGGCAAGACAGGCCTGCGGTAGCGCGCCCCGCAAGACAGCACCACGCTGCGCGCCCGCAGCCGTTCCTGCGTGCCGCACATCTCGATTTCGAGAGGATAGCGGTCCGCATGCAGCCGCCCGGCCGGGGCGGGAATGGCGATCTCCACACCAAACTTCTCCGCCTGTACATACGCCCGCCCGGTCAGTGCGCCGCCGGTAACGCCGGTCGGGAAGCCGAGGTAGTTCTCGATGCGTGAGCTGGCGCCAGCCTGTCCGCCGTAGGCCCGCGTTTCCAGCATCAAAACGGAGAGTCCCTCCGATCCTGCGTACACGGCGGCGGCCAGGCCGCCCGGACCGGCGCCGACCACGATCACATCCCACACCTTGTCCTCTGGCGGACGCAGCATGCCGATGCAGCGTCCCAGTTCCGCCAGGCTCGGATTCTTTTTCACGCCGATGCCGGGGCAAAGCACCAGCGGCCACTCTTCCCGCGCCGGCTGGTGCTGCGCCACCAGCGCAGCCGCCCGCTCGTCCTCCGCAGGATCGAGCACGGCATGGGGATGCGAGTTCGAGGTCAGGAAGCTTTGCAGCGCGTGGACGCCGCCATGTCCGCGCGGTGCGATGATCACCGGACCGCCCGAATTCTTCATGTACAGCGCCACGCTGCGCACGATTAGCGCCCGCACGATGCGCTCTCCCAGGTCGGCATGGGCGACAATCAATGCCCGCAGCTGCTCCGCGTTCAGGCGATACGCTTCGACATCGCCAACCGCCCTGGCATCCACCATCGCCGGGCGCGCCGACAACTGGCCTACTTCGCCTGAAAACTGGTTCGCCCTGAGCGTGACGATGCGTACGTTGTTATCGAAGCCGTCATGGCGGAAGGCGGCAATCGCGCCGGAAAGCACGAACAGCACGCCGCCGGTGGGATGCCCGGCCTGAAATACCATCTCGCCGTCGCCGTAGCGGACCTTTTCCCCGAAACGGCTGACGTAGCGCATTTCCGCCTCGCTCAGCGTTGGATAGACTTGCTGACGGCGGATTTCCAGCTCCGCAGTCGGCAACTGCGGTTGTTCGTCGTTGTTGGCCATGGCTGCTCCGTGAACCGTTCACGTCGATGAATGCGACAAGTGTATCGCAAGCAATCAGGAATATCGCTCAATCGCAGCTACAAAGGCATCAAATACCAGCCGGATGCGGGCCGGCACCGGCCCGCGCTGGGGACGATAGATGTACACATCCCACGGCTCGGGTCTGAATTTCTCCAGCACCGCCACCAGCCGGCCGGCAGCGATATGCGGGTCCGCCACATAGGCGGGAATCTGGCCGAAGCCCATGCCGGCCAGGATGGCCTGCGCTTCAGCATCCCCGTCGTTGCTGACGAAACGCGGCGACATGGGCAGGAATTGCGCGCCGTCCGCAAAATACCAGGGCCAGGCCTTGCCGGCACTGGCTGAGCGCAAGGCAGTTAAAGGCAGGTGCTGCAGCTGTTCGATGCTGGACGGCTTGCCGCAGCGCGCGATCAGCTCGGGCGTGCCGACTACGCGGAAATGCGGCGAGGCTACCCGCCGCGCCACGAAGCGGCTGTCGTGCAATGGGCCGAAGCGCACGCCGATGTCGATACGCTCGTCCACCACGTCGGCATGCGCGTCGCTCAATTGCAGGTCGAAGCGCAGAATGGGATGCGAAACGGAGAGGCCCTCCAGAACCGGCATGAGCCACATGCGGCCGAGGATCACGGGCGCCGTGATGCGGATCACGCCTTCCAGCTCCTGCTCCCCTTTCCCGGTCTCCGTCGAAAACAGTTCGTCCAGCTCGCGCACGCTGGATTTGGCGCGGACAGCCAGTGCTTCGCCGTAGGTGGTGACCTGGATGCCGCGCGTATTTCGGTGAAACAGCACTTCTCCATGCAGCCGTTCCAGTTCCTGCACCGCCCGCGTGACGGCTTGCGGCGAGATCGCCAGCCGCGCGGCGGCCTCCTTGAAGCTTTGCGATTCGGCGGCAGCGGCAAATATCCGCAACATCTCCAGGCGGTTCAGCATTTTTTATTATTCCAGAAATGGGAATTCTGTAATCTTAACATTTCCATTTATCGGCACCTTTGCCCTTCCTATACTCGTGTTCATGCAGGCCCCAATCCAACTCAATCCAATCCGATCAAATTAATCAGGGAGCACGAACATGAGCAACAATATCGCAGGCAAAGTTGTGGTCATCACCGGCGGCAGCAGCGGTCTGGGTGCGGCAACGGCAAAAATGCTGGCGGCACGCGGCGCCTCCATCGTGCTTGGCGCACGCCGGGTCGATAAGATGAAGGCCCTTGCCGACGAAATCCGCGCGGTCGGCGGCAAGGTCGAAGTTGTCGCTACCGACGTCACCAATGCAGCCCAGGTCAAGGCGCTGATCGATACCGCCGTTACTGCCTTCGGCCGCATCGATGTACTGGTCAACAACGCCGGCCTGATGGCCATCGCGCCGATCAGCGAAACCAAGGTCGAAGAATGGGACCGTATGATCGACATTAACGTGAAAGGCGTGTTGTACGGTATTGCCGCCGCCCTCCCCGTGTTCCAGAAACAGGGTAGCGGCCACTTCATCAATATCGCGTCCGTGGCCGGCCTCAAGGTGTTCAGCCCTGGCGGCACCGTGTACAGCGGCACCAAGTTCGCGGTGCGGGCCATTTCGGAAGGTTTGCGCCACGAAGTTGGCGGTGCGATCCGCACCACCACCATCGAACCGGGCGCGGTGGAATCGGAACTGCAGCACGGCAGCAGCCACGCGGAAAGCAGCCAGTTCGTAAAGGAGTTCTACAAGCAGGCCATTCCTGCCGACTCGGTGGCGCGCGCCATCGCCTACGCCATCGATGAACCGGGCAATGTGGACATCAACGAAATCGTGCTGCGTCCGACCACCCAGGAGTTCTGATCCAGGCCTGGCCGGCAGCATCGAAATATTGGATGCATCCATTCGATATCTGTATTAGCCGCCGGCCGGGTGCACCGATAGACTTCTGCGGTATATAACCACAGGCAGAAGGCAGTCATGGCAAAGACGCTGTACGACAAACTGGTCGATAGTCACGCGATCCGTTCGCTTGAGGCGGAAGGCAGGCAGGTCCTGCTCTATGTCGATCGAACGGTGCTGAACGAATACACCTCTCCGCAGGCCTTCACTGGGCTGCGGCAGGCGGGCCGTCCGGTCTGGCGTCCGGAAGCGGCGCTGGGCACGGTGGATCATGTGAATCCCACGGCCGCACAGCGCACGTCGCTGATGCCCGATCCGGGCTCGGCGCGCCAGGCTGCCTATTTCGCGGAAAACTGCCGCGACTTCGGCATTGAACTGTTCGACGTACTGCATCCCTTGCAAGGCATCGAACACGTGGTAATGCCTGAAATCGGGCTGGTACTGCCCGGCATGGTGATCGCGGCCGGCGACAGCCATACCACCACCTATGGCGCTCTGGGCGTGCTCGGTTTCGGCATCGGCACCTCGGATATCGAGCATTACCTGGCAACGCAAACCCTGGCCTACAAGCGCCTGAAAACCATGCGTGTCACCGTCGATGGCGCGCTCGGTCCGGGCGTGCGCTCCAAGGACATCATCATGGCCCTGGTCGGGAAGATCGGCGCATCCGGCGCCACCGGCTATGCCATCGAATTCCAGGGTTCGGCCATCGCCGCACTGAGCGTGGAAGCGCGCATGACCATCTGTAATATGGCCGTGGAATGCGGTGCGCGCGGCGCGCTGTTTGCACCTGACGAGAAGGTGATCGCCTATCTGCAGGGCCGTCCCCGCGCTCCGCGAGGCGATCTGTGGCTGGCCGCCGTTGCTGCCTGGCGCGGCCTGCGCAGTGATCCGGATGCAGTATTCGACGCCGAAGTCGCCCTGCCGGCTGCCGGTATCGCGCCCATGGTCACCTGGGGCACCAGTCCCGATCAGGCCGTGCGCATCGGCGAATCCATTCCCTCCCCTGCCGATGAACACGACCCGGCCCGCAGGCGCGACATGGAGCGCGCCCTGGAATACATGGGCCTTAGCGCAGGCCAGCCGGTCAATACCATTACGATCCAGAAGGCTTTTATCGGTTCCTGCACCAATGCCCGCATCGAAGATCTGCGCGACGCTGCCCGCGTGCTGCGCGGCCGCAAGGTGGCGCCGGGGGTGTCGGCGATCGTGGTTCCCGGTTCTTCGTCGGTGCGCAAACAGGCGGAGGAAGAAGGCCTGGACCAGGTCTTCATCGCCGCCGGTTTCGAATGGCGCCAGTCCGGCTGCTCGATGTGTCTGGCCATGAATGACGATATACTGGCCAGCGGCGAACGCTGCGCGTCCAGCACCAACCGCAACTTCGAAGGCCGCCAGGGCAGCGGCGCCCGTACCCATTTGATGAGCCCAGCGATGGTTGCCGCAGCCGCAGTGGCCGGTCACCTTGCCGATACGCGTGACTACCTGGGAGAAGAATGAGATGCAGCCATTCACCAAAGTGACGGGCATCGCAGCTCCGCTGCGCGCCGCCAACGTCGATACCGATGTGATCATGCCCAAGCAATTCCTCAAGGGCATCGACCGCAGCGGACTGGATGCCGGCCTGTTTCATGACCTGCGTTTCGACCGCCAGGGCGCCCAGCGCGACGGCTTCATACTCAATCAGCCGGGCTGGCAGGAGGCCAGCTTCCTTGTCGTCGGCGATAATTTCGGTTGCGGTTCCAGCCGCGAACACGCCGTCTGGGGCCTGATGCAATATGGCATACGCGCCCTGATCGGCACTTCCTTTGCGGGCATCTTCTTCGACAACTGCGCCCGCAATGGCCTGCTGGCGATCACGCTGCCGCAGGCCGATGTGGAGCGCATCATGCAGGCCTGCGAACAGGCGGCAACGAAAAGCCTGTCGATCGACCTGGAACGGCAGATCATCGCCGGCGCCGGACTTTCGATCCGCTTCGAGATCGACCAGATCCGCAAGAACGCACTGCTGCTGGGGCTCGACGCAATCGGGCAGACGCTGACCCTGCGCGACGAAATCCTCACCTTCCAGAGCAGGCATTTCGAGGTCAATCCATGGCTCCGATAGGCGACTCGGCATTCCTGGACGGGTTCAAGCTGTTCGATTTCAGTTCGCCGGATGGTGTGAGGATACGCTTTGCCGCCGCAGGCAAAGGGCCGGCACTGCTGCTGGTGCACGGTCATCCGCAAACCCACGTCACCTGGCGCAAGATCGCCCCGGCGCTGGCGCGGCGCTATACCGTCATTGCGCCTGACCTGCGTGGATATGGCGACAGCGGCAAGCCCGAGGGCGGCGAGCATCACGTGAATTACTCCAAGCGTGCGATGGCGAGGGATCTGGTGCAGCTGATGCAGGCGCTGGGACATGAGCGCTTCATGGTCGCCGCCCATGATCGCGGCGCCCGCGTCGCGCACCGCATGGCGCTCGATCATCCGCTGGCCGTGAGCCGCCTGGCGCTGTTCGATATTGCGCCAACCGCCACCATGTACGCCCAAACCGACAAGGCCTTCGCCACGCGCTATTTCTGGTGGTTTTTCCTGATCCAGCCCTATCCGCTGCCGGAGCGCCTGATTGGCGCCGATCCCGCATTCTTCCTGCGTACGCATATCGACGCGCAGAACAAGATCCCGAACGCCACCGAACAGGCGGCATTCGACGAATACCTGCGCTGCTACAGCGATCCGGCCACGCGCCACGCCATCTGCGAGGACTACCGGGCCGCCGCCGGCATCGACCTGGAGCATGACGAGCAGGACAAGGAGCAACGCATCACTGCTCCCGTACTGGCGCTGTGGGGCAGGCAAGGCACTGTCGGCGCGCTGTACGACGTGCTGCAAACCTGGCGCGAGAAAGCCGACAGTGTCAGCGGGCGCGGCCTGGATTGCGGCCACACGCTGCAGGAGGAATTGCCGGAAGAAGTCCTGGCCGAGCTGGATCAGTTCCTGTCCAGCTGAGCCAGCACCCGTTCCCAGAAGCGCTCGGCCGCGCGCGGCTGACGGGCGCGCGGACGGAACAGGTGGATTTCGATGCGCACTTCCTCGCTTGCCTGGCTTGCATCGCCTGCCCTGTCCAGCCGCACCAGCTTGCCCGATCGCAGATCGTCCTCCACCAGGCTTAATGGCGACCATGCCACGCCGCGCGCATCGCGCGCCATCATGGCCAGCATGGTTGCCATATGCGAGGCGAACGCAGGTTCCGGCAACGGTGGACGGCGCGACTCATCCCAGGCCGCGCGCAGGATGCGGCCCATGCCGGAAGATTCCGAATAGGCGAGATACGGCCCTTTGTGCAGGGCGTCCGACTGCGCCAGCGACGGTGCAGCCACCGGCACCAGCACGTCCTCGCCCAGCTTCACGGACTTGAAGCGGTCGGCCGAAAGCCGCGTCGGTGCGGCCGCATGGTGATGGCAAAGCAGGAATTGCGCGAGTCCATCGACCATCAGCCTCTCGCAGCCCTGCATGCTCTCTGCCGTCAGCTGGATGGACGACATCAGCGGCTCCTCCTGCTCCAGCGCGCGCAGCCAGGGCGGGAAAAAGGTCAGCGACAGGGCGTGGGTGGAAGCAAACAGCAGCGTTTCGCTGGACGCCTGGGCTGCGCCCATGGCATCGCGGCGCCCCGTTTCAAGCTGGCGCAGCACTTCCTCGGCAAAGGGTTTCAGGCGTTCGCCGGCAGGCGTCAGCTGGACCGAGCGCGGGGCGCGCTCAAACAGCGGCGTGCCGACCCAGTCTTCCAGCAGCCGGATGCGCCGGCTGAAGGCCGGCTGGCTGATGGCGCGTTGATCCGCGGCGCGCGAAAAGCCGCCTTCCCGAATCACCGCCACAAAATCTTCCAGCCAGGTCGTGTCCATATTCAGCGTGCCACCTTACCTGTTCCGTCAACGTTGCACAAGGCATGCGCAGGCTGCATAGGCTTTGACTATTCCTTTGATTAAAACAATTTCCGTGCAGCATGAGGCCGATTTCGCTATAGTGAAGCCATTGAATAGCGAACGATTCAATCGCAAACAACTAATCGAAAGGAAATATCATGAAAAACGCTAAATTCGCCATCACCGCCCTGTTCTTCGCTGTAGCCGGCGCCGCCGTCGCTGCCCCTGGCTCGAATGCAGCCGTGCCGACCGTCACCGTCAGCGCAAGCAACTACATCGGCGCCAACAGCGGCGAAGGCTACCAGGGCAACAGCTACTTCGTCTCGACCAAAACCCGCGCACAGGTGGTGCAGGAACTGTATGACGCCCGCAAAAATGGCCAGATCTTCGATGGCGAAGCCTACCCTGGTCCACTGGTTTCGGCTTCCAGCAAGAGCCGCGCCGAAGTGGTCGCCGAGCTGAAAGACTACCGTGCAAGCCACCCGCAGCTGGCTGAAGACGGCGAACTGTTCCAGGCTCGTTGATCTTTTGATTACTGTCTGAATTGGTGCCGGGCCATCAACAGCCCGGTGCCGTTCACATGGCTTCCCGCAGGAAGCCCCCTTCCGTAAGATAAATGCATGGCGAAACGTTTGCTTCGCCAGCCGGTTTCTCGGCGCAGCAGCGCTCAACGCGCTGGGCGCCGCCCCTTCATGCACCGAAGCGTTCGCCGACCATGGCTTCGCTTAGTGCCCATAAATCCGCCGCGTGCCGCGGGTCCTGAGCATATGGGCGTACGCCCTTGCCGACCAGATCGACATCGCCGGTCAGCAGCTCTGTCGTGACGGCGCAATCTTCGCAATAACGGCCACCGATTGCTTCGGCGCCGGCCACCAGGCCGGCCCACAGCATGGTCGCTGCGCCCTGCTCCACGGTTTTGGTTTGCAGCGGCGGTTTGCCGGCTGCCGCCAGTTGTGCGCTGATGCGCTCCATCCAGACTGCCACTACGGCCATGTCCAGGTGGCGGCCAAGCTCCGTCTGTACCGTGCCGGGGTGGACCGAACAGGCGCGGACACCGCGAGCGCGGTGGCGGCGGTCGAATTCCAGCGCGAACAGGGCATTGGCGGTCTTGGAGCGGCTATAGGCGATCTTGCTATCGTAATCCTGACGTTCGAAATTCGGGTCTTCCAGATCCACGTCGCCAGAACGGTGCGCGGACGAAGACAGCACCACCAGCCGTGAACCGGCGCGCAGCAGCGGAGCGATGCGGTTGGCCAGCACGAAGTGGCCGAGGTGGTTGGTGCCGAACTGCAGCTCGAAGCCATCTTCGGTGCGGCCGAATGGCGGCATCATTACGCCGGCATTGGCCAGCACCAGGTCGAAGGGACGGCCGTCGGCCAGCAACTGGCCGGCGCAGCGGCGCACGCTGGTGAGCGAGGCCAGATCCATCTGCAGCACGCCGAAGCGGCCGCCCTGCCCTGCCTCGCCATCGGTAGAAGAAGCCGCGGCAGTTTGCGGCGCACGCGCAAGATCGCGCACTGTGCCGACCACGTCGGCGCCGCGCGCCCTTAGCGCCTGCGCCGCCGCCAGCCCCAGTCCGGACGAAACGCCCGTAATCAGCACGCGCTTGCCGCGCACGTCCTGTCCCGCCAATACATCGTCAATCGTTGATTCCGCGCCGAACATTTGCTTCTCCTTGCTTCGATAGGTAAGATACGGAGACATCCTCCGATTAAATAATAGCGGAGCCACCCTCCGCTTTGCAAGAGAAGATGACGACAACGATCAGGAAGCCGCGCGCAGACGCGGAACGCAACAAGCAGCTCTTACTGGAAATCGCGAAGACCAAGTTCGCCGTGAAAGGCGCCGCTGCCACGCTGGATGAAATTGCGAAAACGGCTGGCGTGGGCATCGGCACGCTGTACCGCCACTTCCCTACCCGCGAGGCGCTGGTGGAAGAGGTGTACCGCAACGAGAGCGAGCAGCTGGTCGCGGCGGCGCGCTCGCTGCAGGAGGGCCATCCGGCCTGGGATGCGCTGCGCGAATGGCTGCTGCTGTTTGCGGATTACCTGGCCAACCGCCAGTTGATGGCGGAAGCGGTGTCGCCCGATCTGTGCGCCGTGTCGCGGCAGCCGCTGACGGATGCAGTCAACACGCTGGTGGCCAATGCGGAGAAGGAAGCCGGAACGGCGCTGGCGCTGTCCGGCGTGGATATGCTGGCGGCGATTGCCGGCGTGGTGAATGTGAGCAAAGGCCCCGACCTTGGCGCCGGCGCCCGTGCTCTGGTGGATGCGCTGATTGGCGGGCTTCAGCGTAGGTGATAGGCACGCGAGCATCCGGTGTCCGGAATGCGCGCATGCCGCTCTACCCTCTTAGAAGCGGTACTTCACCAGCAGCGAGGCGCTGCGCGGTGCGGCATACGTCAGCGCGCCGTAGGCGGCGAACATGCCGAAGTGCTTCTTGTCCGTCACGTTGTTGACGTTGGCCTGGACCGACAGCTGCTTGGTGATGTCGTAGCGAGCCATCAGGTTGATTAGCGCGAAGGAGTCCTGGTTGATCAGGCCATTGGTGCCTGCGGGTGCGTTCGGATCGACCGTGTAGGTACGGCCTTCCCAGTTCACGCCGCCGCCTACCGTCAGGCCGCTCAACTCCCCCGGCAGCGTGTAGGTGGTGAACACGCGCAGCAGCTTGCGCGGATAGACGCTGTTGATGTCCACGTCGGCGGCATCCCTGGCGCGGAACTGGCTGAAGCCCAGGCTTGCGTTCCAGCCGCGCGCCAGTTGGCCGGCGAGGTCGAATTCATAGCCTTCGCTCTTCGCGCCACGGGCCGCGCGGTAGTAGGCTTCCGGCGCCAGTGGGCCGTTGCCGTCGCGGTCAACCAGGCCGGCTTCCTGGCCCAGCTTGTCCTGCCTGGTCTGGAACACGGCGAACGATGCGTTCAGGCGGCCGTCGAAGAACTCGCCCTTCACGCCGGCCTCATAGCTCTTGCCCTTGATCGGATCCAGGTTGTTGCCCGCCAGGTCCTTCAGGTTCTGCGGCTGGAAGATGTCGGTATAGCTGGCATAGACCGAGTAGTTGTTGCTCAGGTCATAGACCAGGCCTGCGTACGGCGTGATTTCATTGTCGTACTTCAGGCGGTATTCCGGCGTGTACAGGCCGTAGCCGCGCTTGTCGTAATTGGTCACGCGGGCGCCGATGATGGCCTTCAGCGGATCGGTGATCGAGAAGCGCGCCACGCCGTACAGGCCTTCCTGCCTGGTCTGGCTCGATTCGTAGAAGGCCGGTGCGCTCCACGCTGGCTCCGGATACGCGGCGCCGTTCCAGTTGTTGAAGTTGCCGACGGACGAATCGACGCTGCCGAAATCGGCGTTGCGGCTGTCCGAGTTGAAGTGCTGCTTCATGTGCATGTAGCCGAAGGCCGCTTCATGCTTGCGGCCGAACAGCTCGAACGGACCGCTGGCGTGCAGGCCGAAGTCGTTCTGCGTGGTGTGGGTCAGGTAGGAGCCCGAGAAGGCGAACATGCCCAGGCCGGTCTGGCGATCCGGCACGCCGGACAGGTACAGCAGCTTGGAATCGGCGCTGCGGTCGCCGCGCGCGAAGGTGGCGTTGACCTGCCAGCCGTTATCGAAGCGGTGTTCCAGCTTGGCGAAATAGTTTTCGTATTCGGTGCTCCAGCGCGCCCAGTCGGCGGCCGTGGTTTTCGACACGTCCCAGTTGGCTTCGGTGCCGTCGGTGTACCAGAACGGCAGGCCGCCCCACATCGGCGCCTTCGGATCGGTTTCCTGGCGGCTGTAGCCGGCGGACAGCACGGTGTTCGGCGTCAGGTCCGCTTCCACGGTGGCGTAGAAGGTCTTGTCCTTTTTCTTTTGCAGGGCGACCCAGCTGTCGCCTTCCAGGTACTCGCCAACCACGCGGCCTCGGATCGAGCCGGATTCGTTCAGGCCGGAAGAGACGTCGATCTGGCCACGGCGCTCGTCCCAGCGGCCGATGCCCAGTTCGGCGGAACCGGTCAGGGTCTTGCTGCTGGCGCGCTTGCGTACCAGGTTGATGGCGGCGGAAGGATTGCCGGCGCCGGTCATCAGGCCGGTTGCGCCGCGCACCACTTCCACGCGGTCGTAAATCGCCAGGCTGCCCAGCACTTCGCCCGAACTCCAGGGCTGGTCCCAGGTGGTCGGCACGCCGTCGATCTGCAGGTTATCGATATCGAAGCCGCGTGCGGTGAAGCCGGCGCGGTTGGTTTCGTACTGGTTCACGGACACGCCGGTTACGTTGTTGACCACGTCCGTTACGGTGACCAGGTTCTGGTCCTCAATACGCTGCTGGGTCACCACGGTCACCGACTGCGGCGTGTCGCGCAGCGACATGCTCAGCGGCGTGGCGCTGCGCGAGCGGCCGGTGGTGTAGGAGCCGGTGCCTTCGGTAGTCTCGCCCAGCTTGTCGGCGCGCACTTCGACCTGTGGCAGCACGGTGGATGTATCGGCCTCTTCCGGACCTGCCTGTGCCATCAGCGGCAATGCCAGCGCCACCATGACTGCCAACTTGCGGCGCTGCAGCGCGCCTTCTTGCTTGTTCATTTGTTCCCCGTTTGAATGCGAAATGTGCTGGCTGGCATTCCATCCGGGGGTGACCGGCAGGTCGCTGGCTAGGTAGCTAAAGCGTGAATGATAACGATTCTCATTTAATTGTCAACTCTTGCATAAATGAACCAAGTCTGGCGATTGCCGTTTGCAGGTCTTCGGTGGAGGCCGCGTACGACAAACGGACGTGATCTTTGGCCGAACAGACGCCAAAATCGTTGCCCGGTGTGAGTGCTACATGGGCCTCCTGCAGCAGGCGTTCGCAGAACTGCATCGAGTCCAGGCCCGTCTTGCTGACGTCGATGTACACGTAAAAGGCGCCATCCGGTTCCACCGGCACGCTCAGGCCAATCTCTTTCAGGCCGTTCAGCACCAGCGCACGGCGGCGCGCCAGATCCGCCCTCCTCTCCTCGCATACCGCCAGCGATTCCGGATCGAAGCAGGCCAGTGCCGCGAACTGCGTGGGGGCCGAGGCACAGATGTAGTAATTCTGCGCCAGGCGCTCCATCACCGGCGCCATCACCTCGGGCACGATGACCCAGCCGAGGCGCCAGCCGGTCATGCCGAAGTATTTGGAGAAGCTGTTGATGACGATGGCGTCCGGATCGTGTTTCAGGATGCTCGGCGCGCGCTGTTCGCCGTAGGTCAGCCCCAGGTAGATTTCATCGACGATGCGCCATGCGCCGCGCTCGCCGGCGAAGCGGCACAACGCGGCCAGTTCCTGTTCCGGCACCGAGGTGCCGGTGGGGTTGGATGGCGTGGCGATCATCAGGCCGCGCGTTTGCGCGCTCCAGTGCTCGCGCAGCAGTTGTTCGTTGAGCTGGAAACGCGATTCCGGCGTGGTCGGCACCAGTTTGACCCGGGCGCCGAAGCTGGACATGAAATGGCGGTTGCAGGGATAGGAAGGATCGCCGACCAGTACCTCGTCGCCCTCGTTGACCAGTGCGGCGGAAGCCAGCAGCAGCGCGGCCGAAGCGCCGGCGGTGACCACCACGCGCGAAGCGCCGATGTGAATGCCGTACTGCGACAGGTAGAAATCGGCAATGGCCTGGCGCAGCGGCGGGATGCCGAGGGCGGCGGTGTAGGACGTGTGGCCGGCGTCGATTGCGCCATGCATGGCCTGCACGACTTTCGGCGGCGCGTCGAAGTCAGGTTCGCCGATATTCAGCTTGATGATGTGGTGCCCCTGCGCTTCGAGCGCCGCCGCATGCTTGCCGAACTCCATTGCGAAGAATGGCGCGACGGCCTTGGTTCTTTCTGCCAGCTTCATTTGCTACCTTCTTTGTTTGCTCAACCTCCTTCGAGTGTACCAAAGGAACAGCACGTGCATGGCGGCGCTGGCGCTCAGCGCGGCGCACCAGTACACGGGGCCGATGTGCCAGCCCTCTGCTGCCACGCTGGCGGCGAAGGCGGCGAGCAGCGCGGCAGCGCCGCCGATGCGGCCGACTGCCACGGGCCAGCTGCGCCGGTGGCGGTCGGTGGCGCCGGAAAGCAGCGTCCAGCCGAGGTAGGACAGGACCAGCGCAATCATTTGCTCACCTCCACCGCCTGTGCCGATACGGTTTGCGCTGCACCGCCGCGCGCGTTGCGGCTGGCGGCCCTGCCAGGGCTGGAACGGCGACCGGCACGCCAGCCGGCGAACGCCCACAGCACGGCAAAGGCCAGCAGCGCCGCGTCAAAGCCGAGCATTGCACCCGGACGCACCGCGTCCATCAGCGCCACGCCCGCCCACAACGCAGCCGCCAGCCAGAACTGCGCGCGCCACATGCCACGCGAAGAGCGCGCCAGTCCCAGCACCAGTGCCGCCGCCCAGGCAGCAAAGAACACCGCCACTTCGGCATCGGCGCGGCCCGGCATGGCCGAAGGCAGCAGCCGGTTCGCCCACAGGAAGGCCGCAAACGCCAGCGGCAGGCCGGCAATCACGCCGATATTCAGTCCATCGACCAGCCAGCGGCCGAAATGCCTGCGCTGCAAGCCTGCCCGCTGCGCGGCTTCGCGCCGCTTGGCTGCCCACAGCAAGGCGCCCGTCGCCACCATCGCGCATCCAAGCGCGCTGCACACGAAGATCAGCGCCCGCAATGCGGGATCGGCGAAGCGTCCCACGTGCAGGCCATACAGCGCGCGGCGTGCATCCGTGGCTGCGGCGTCCGGATAGTCGAGCGCCCCAACCTGCTCGCCCTTTGCATTGAAATACACGGTCGCCTCGGAATTCGACAACTGGCTGCCGCCCGCGCGCACAATCCCGATCAATGCATTGCTGTCGTTCGGGGCCTGTACCTCGATCCGTTCCGGCAGCGCGCCGCCCCAGTGCGCCGACGCTTTTTCCACCAGCGGCCCAAAAGCCGGCATCGCGGCAGATTCGCCGCTGGCCTTGGCCTTGAAGCGCGTGGTCGGATAAGCGTCGCCCAGCCAGGTCTTCTGGTCGCCGCGATACACCGCATCCTTGGGCGAAGGCAGGTACATGAACATCAGCGTCACCAGTCCGGTATAGGTGATCACCAGGTGAAAAGGCAATGCCAGCACACCGGCCGCATTGTGCGCATCGAGCCAGGAACGCTGGCCCTTGCCAGTGCGGAAAGTAAAGAAGTCGGCGAAGATGCGGCGGTGCGTGATGACGCCGCTCAGCAGCGAAATGAACATCAGCATGGCGGCAATGCCGACAATCCAGCGGCCCCAGATCTTCGGCATGTAGTGCAGGTCGAAATGCAGGCGGAAAAAGAAGTCGCCGCCGTAGGAATCGCGAGGCTTGGCCAGCACCGCGCCGCTGGCCGGATCGAGCGGCGCGCCATTCTTCTCGCCCCAGCGTACCTGGGTGTATGGCGTGCGTACGTCCGGCAGCACGATATCCCAGCGCCTGGCCTTGGCTGCGTTCTCCTCCAGCATGCGCTGCGCCGAGGCAGCCGCCAGTACCGGCGACGCCGGGTGCAGGTGTGCCGGGTGCAGTTCCGGCTGCGTCCAGCGCGTGATTTCGTCGCGGTAGTAAGCCGCCGTGCCGGTCGAAAATACCAGCAACAGCAGCCAGCACACCACCAGCCCGGTCCATGTGTGCATGGCGGACATGGTCTGGCGCAGCTTCCCGCGTTGCGCGAAGACCGCCATCGCCAGCCCCGCCATCAGCGGGAAGCCGATCAGCGTGGCGGTAATGACGGCGTTCGCGCGCTCCATCGGCAGCGTGCGCGCCAGCAGCGACATCGCCAGCGCCGTGAGCGCATAAGCGCCGGCGCTGGCCGCAGCAATCCGCAGCAGCAGCGGCAGCGGCCTTGCCATCAGTAGCGGCCTCGCAGGGTCAGCATGATGCTGCGCGGCGGCCCGTAATAGTAGCCTGGTCCGGATTCACGCACCTTCTCGTAATACACGCGGTCCAGCAGATTGTTCACATTGAGCTGTGCCTGCAGGTTGGGCGAGATGCGGTAGCTGGCGTGTGCCGTCAGGAGGCCGTAGCCGCCCTGGCGCGCATATGCCGTGGCGCTGCGGCTGACGATTTCGCTCTGCACGTTCACGCCGCCGCCCACTGCCCACGCCTTCAGCTCGCCCGGCAGCGTGTACTGGGTGAACACGCGCAGCAGGTGCTTCGGCGTGGTGGTGCGCAGCGCCTGGCCGGTGTTGGTGGCCGAGTCGCGTAGGTACCTGGTGGTGGTGAAGGTATAGCCGCCGCTCATTTGCCAGCCCGGTTGCAGCTGGCCGGACAGTTCCGCCTCGAAGCCGCGGGCGCGCTGCTTGCCGGCGTCGGTCTGGCAGTAGCCGGACGGGTAATCAGGCAGGCACGGGAATGGCGAACTCAGATCGTCGATCGCCTTGCCTTCCTGTTCCAGCTGGTACACCGAGAGGTTGGCGTTCAGCTTCTTGTCGAAGAACTCGCCCTTCCAGCCGGCCTCGATATTGCGGCCGGTGATCGGTTTCAGGCGGCGGCCGGTCACGTCGGCTGCAAGCTGCGGCGTGAACACGTCGGCGTAGCTGACATACAGGCTGGTTTGCTCGCCCAGGTCATACAGCAGCGCCGCATACGGGGTCTTCTCCGCGCTCACGCTATAGCCGTTGGCGGCCACCGCCGGGCGCGATTCCCAGTGGCTGACGCGTGCGCCGACGATGCTGCTGAAGTTATCGCTCAGGTGCAGGCGCAGGCTGGCATAGGCGCCCTGCTGCTCCGTCAGGTTCTTCACGTAGGTGCCGGTGAAGGCCGGGAAGACCGGTACCGGAATGGCATACGGGTTCCAGGTGTAGGGATCGAGGCCCTGCATCGACGGCAGACCGCTGACGGTAGTGCAGGAACCGGCGACCGGCTGCGCATAATCGCGCGAGCCGTTGGCGCCGATGACCAGTTCATGCTTGCGGCCCCACAGTTCCAGCGGACCGGTGGCGTAGATGTCCCAGCTGGATTGCTCGGCGGTGTAGTCCTTCTCGCCGCACTTGCTGACCTGGTAGTTGATCCTGGTCGGGTCCTTGGCGTTCAGCGACACCAGGGTCTGTACGTAGCCGTCGGCGCCGTTGCGGCGCTTCATGTTCAGGAACTCGAAGCTGGCCTTGGTGCTCCAGCCATTGCCGAACTTGTGCTCGACGGAGGCGAAAGCCTGGCGGTTTTCGCGGTCCCAGTGGTTCCATGCCGCGCCCAGATAGGTGTCGCGGGCGAATTTCATCGGGCTGCCGTCGCGGTTGGCCAGCAGGTTGCCCCAGGCGCCGTTGGTGTCCAGCTGCGAATATTGTGCGCCGAGGGTGGCCACGGTATTCGGTCCCAGGTCCGCTTCCAGCACGCCGTACAGCACCGACTTGTCCGAATAGCGGCTTTTCTGGAAGTGCTTGCGCTGATCGACTACTGCTACCACGCGGCCGCGCACCTTGCCGTCAAAGGCGATCGGTCCGGACAGGTCGCCTTCCGCGCGATAGGTATCCCAGGTGCCGCCGGTAACGGCGAAACCGGCCTGCATTGCGGCGGTCGGACGTTTGCGCACCAGGTTGATCGCGCCGGACGGGCTGCCCGCACCGCGCATCAGGCCCGCCGCGCCGCGCAGCACTTCGGCGTGGTCGATGATGGCCGTATCCGGCTGGATGTAGAAGCCGTTGCCGCTGCCCGGCGACACCATGCCGTTGCCGTCGAACTGCACGTTGGTGATTTCCTGGCCGCGCGCATAGAAGCTCACGCGCTCGGAGTCGGTGTTGAAGACTTCGATGCCCGGCGTGGCCCGCATCAGGTCATTCAGGTCGTAGATGCCCTGGTCGTCGATCTGCTGGCGCGACATCACGGTGACGCTGTGCGGCGTCTCGCGCAGGGACGCCCCGGTTTTTCCCAGCGAAAGCTGCTGCGTGGTGTAGCTGCCGCTATCCTCGGAAACACCGCGCGCACCGGTGATGGTAATGGCGGGCATGGTGGCGTGCGCATCCGCGCTTGCGCCGGCTGCTGCGGTACGCAGTACATATCCGTCGCCGTTCGGAATGGCGGTCAGGCCCGAGCCGTCCAGCAGGGCTGCCAGCGCGGCAGCCGGCGTGTAGTTGCCGTTCAGGCCCGGACTCTGGCGCCCCTGCGCCAGGTCGGCGCTGCCGGCCAGCAGCACGCCGGATTGGGCGATGAACTGGGCCAGCACCGTTGGCAGCGGGCCGGCGGGCAGTGCGTAGGCCTGGGCTGCGCTGGCAGCGGCTGCGGGCGCAGCAGCACTGGCTGCCAGCGGGATCGAAACGAGGGAGGCCAGTGCGGCATGCACCAGCAGGGAGGCGGCGCTGCGCCGGCATGGGAAAGCAGACATTGTGTGTTCCAGCTGAGAGTTTATTGATGACACTTCAGCCTATGAATCGAACGAGAGCGGGAATCCGGAACCGTTTTTTTAGAATTTTCAGAAAATCTCGAAAATTTTTATTACAGCGGGCGCGCTTCGACTGTGGTCCACCACGGCAGCACGCGGCGGACACGCACCGGTAGCGCTTTTTCCAGCATCTCCAGCGCCCGCTGCGGATCGGTGGCGGGGAAGCCGCCCAGCACACGCAGGTGGGCGATCTCGCCGGCCACGCCGATATGGCCGCGCTGGTAGCGCGCCAGTTCGGCCACCAGCGCATCCAGGCGCAGGTTTTCGGCCAATACCACGCCGCGGATCCAGGCTTCGCGCGCCGCGTCGGCGCGCTGGGGACGGCTCACGCCGGCCGCCGACAACTGGCAGCCCTGTCCGGCTTCCAGGTCCTGCACGCCATGCGCGCTGCGCACCGTGGCATTGCCGGAGAACAGATGGATTTCGCTGCTGGCCGGGTGGCGCCGCACGCTGCAGCGTCCGCGCGCCAGCGACACGATGCCATGCCGGGTGGCGATTTCCAGCGGCGACGGGGTATCGACGTACACCTCGCCCTGGCGCAACTCAAAGCGCCCGCCATCGCGGTCCAGGGCACTGCCGGTATTCAGCCAGATGGCGCCGTCGGCCGCGGCCAGGCGCGTGATTTCGCCCACTGCGCTGCGGTCGCCGGCAGTTGCCGCCAGCACGCTTTCCGCCAGCTCGTCGCGGCGCCACACGCCAAGCCCCAGCAGGCCGCCGCCGGCCAGCGCAATGCCCGCCAGTACGCGGCGCCTGCCGTGGCGCGCGGCGCGCATCTGGTCCAGCGTTTCCAGCGTCACTTCGCGGTCGGCGTCGCGCAGCGGTTCGAATTGGCGGCTGATGGCCTGCACCCGGCGCCAGGCCTCGCCATGCGCGGCGTCGGCATCGCGCCATTGGGCGAAAGCGGTGGCCATGGCGGGATCGGAATTGCTGCGCAGCTCCGCATACCACTCGGCGGCGCGGCGCAGCACCGCTTCGGACGGCTTAGCCATGCAGGTCCAGTTCGTGCACCAGCAGCAGTGTGACCGCCTGGCTCACATATTTGCGCACCATGCGGTCGGAGACGCCCAGGTCGGCGGCGATTTCGGCGTCGCTCCAGCCGTAGCCGGCAGCCAGCACGAAGGCGCGTGCGCCCTTGGCGGACAAGGTATTCAGGAGACGGTCGATCTGTTCCAGCGCCTGCAGCACGATGGCCGTGTGTTCGGCCGAGCAGGCGTGCGCTTCCGGATGCGCGGCCAGCGCGTCCAGCCAGGCCTGCTCCACCTCGCGGCGGCGCCACAGATCCACGCACAGCCCCTTGGCGACGGTGCTCAGGTAGGCGCGTGCGCCATCGAAACCGTCGAAGCTGCGCGGCTTGACCAGCAGGCGCGTGAATGCATCGTGCGCCAGGTCGGCCGCATCCGCCGCGCACCCCAGCTTCCGGCGCAGCAAGCCATACAGCCAGCCGTGATGGCTCGCGTAGAGGTCTGCTATGTCGGAAGTGCCTGGGGTGCTCATTGGATTTGCTTGGGACAAATGAGAATGATTCTCATGCGCATTATATGCAGTCACTGGATTTGATGCAACCGGCAATCTATAATTCCATAATCGTTGAACTATCAAATGAATATGGAAACCAAGACCGTGGTAACGGCGCTGGGCGCCCTGGCGCAGGAAGCGCGCCTGAACATCTACCGCATGCTGGTGCAGGCCGGGCCGGAAGGCATGGCGGCCAGCCGTATCGCGGCGCAGCTGGGCATGGCGCCCTCCTCGCTGTCCTTCCACCTGAAGGAACTGTCCCATGCCGGCCTCATCGGCAACCGCCAGGATGGGCGCTACATCTTCTACAGCGCCAATTACGACGCCATGAACGGCCTGCTCAACTTCCTTACCGAAAACTGCTGCGGCGGACGCCCCTGCTGCTGATTGCCCATGAACGTACCGAAGCCACCTTCAACCACCTTGCGCCGCAGGGCTGGCGCACGCAGGGGTCGGCACTGAAGGCCCCGCCTATCCTGGCCCGGCCCTGCGCGCGCACTGGGGCGTGCACGATCCGGCCCATGCCACCGGCGCCTACGGGGAAATCGACGCGGCCTTCATGCAGGCTACCGCACCTTGCGCACCCGCATCGAAGCCCTCTTCGCGCTGCCGCTGGACGACTTGAAGCAGGATCGCGAACGCCTGTTGCCGGAACTTACGCGGATCGGCCGGAGGCAATAACGGCAGCGCCGGCCAGGGCCAGGCCCACGCCGGCCAAGTCGCGCCAGGATGGCGTGATGCCGTCCACCAGCCATAGCCAGCCGATGGCGGTGGCGATATACACCGCACCGTAAGCGGCATAGACGCGGCCACTGGCCGACGGATGCAGGGTCAGCAGCCAGACGAAGACCGCCAGGCTTGCCGCGGCTATCGGCAGCAGCCAGAGCGGGCCTTTGCCGCTCACCCACAGCAGGGGCAGATAACAGCCAAGCAGCTCGGCCACGGCAGTAAAGAAATACAGGATGAAGGTACGCAGCATCTCAGCGCGCCAATGCCAGGTGGAGGATGGGATAGGGATGGCCGAAGCCGTCCACTTCGGAGCGGCCGGTTTGCACGAAGCCCTCGTGCAGGTAGAAGCCGACCGCCTGCGGATTCTGTTCATTCACATCGACGCGCCTGATCCCCAGCACGTTCACGGCAAACCTGACCAGCGTGCCGCCGATGCCCATGCCGCGATGGGCCGGATCGACGAACAGCATGTCCAGGCTGTCGTCGGAGCAGCCGAGGAAGGCCGTGATCGCGCCGCGCTCGTCGCGCGTGCAATAGATCGGCGTGAATTCGGACATCAGCTGGCGCACCAGCGGCACCAGCTCCTGGATATTCTCTTCGCTCAAAAACAGATGCGTGGCGCGCACCGCGCGCTCCCATACATCGAACAGTTCGCCGGCATCGGCTGCCGTGGCCAGTCGTATATTCATTTTCTCAGTGCCTTGACGGCCATCGCCGCAATGGCGCGCAGGGTTTCCGGCGTGGCGCCCGCCTTGGCGCTCACCTTCATGCCGGACAGCGTGGCCGCCACGAAGGCCGCGGCCTGTGCGATATCGCTGCCGGCCGCCATCTCGCCTTCGGCGACGGCGTCGCACAGCACACGCCCGATGGCCTTGCACAGCAATTCGCCGCTGGCGTCGCGCGCCGCGTTCACATCCGCGTCGGACTGGCCGAATTCGCAGATGGCGTTCACGCCCATGCAGCCTTTTTCCTTATCGCCTGCCGGACGCGCCGCGAAAGTATAGAGCATGTTGGCCAGTCCATCGAGCGCCGTCTCGCCCTGCAGGCTGCGCAGCAGCTCGCCCACGCTGGTTGCGCCGTAGTGGCGCAAGGTCTCCAGGTAGAGCGCGTGCTTGCCACCAAAGGTATCGTACATGCTCTGGCGGCCGATCTGCATTGCCTGCAGCAGGTCGGCCGTGGAGGTGGCCGCATAGCCTTTCATCCAGAACACTGCCATGGCCTTGTTCAGCGCATCGGCGCGGTCAAACTCGCGGGGTCTTGCCATGGCGGTGCGGTGCTCCTTCGTTTTCTTATGCGGTATAGCCACCGTCGATGGTCAGGCTGGCGCCGGTCACGAAGTCGGCTTCCGGACCGGCCAGGTAGGCCACCATGGCGGCGATTTCATCCGGCTGGCCGACGCGGCCGACCGGGATCATGCTCTTCAGCGCCGCGGCATGCGGGCCGTCGGACGGGTTCAGGTCCGTTTCGGTCGGGCCGGGCTGCACATTATTCACAGTGATGCCACGCGGTGCAAGGTCGATTGCCATGCCGCGCACCATCGAGGCCACTGCGCCCTTGGTCATCGAATATACGCTGGAGGTCGGGAAGCCGGCGCGGATCGCGGAAACGCTGCCGATCGAGATGATGCGCCCGCCGCGGCCCATGTGCTTGACCGCTTCCTGCGACGCCACGAACAGGGCGCGCACGTTGACCGCCAGGCTGCGGTCGAAGTCTTCCAGCGGGAACTGGTCGATCGGCGCCAGGCTCAGGATGCCGGCGCTGTTGACGAGAATGTCCAGCCGGCCGAATTCGGCGGCAACCCTGGCGATGGCGCCGCCGAGGGCCAGGGCGTCGCCGCTGTCCGCCTTCAGGGCCAGCGCGCGGCCGCCGTTGGCGATGATGGTCGCCGCCAGATCGCCGGCCGCAGCCGCCGACGAGGCCGAGGCGTAGGTGAAGGCAAGCGTGGCGCCGTCGCGCGCCAGGCGCTTGACGATGGCGGCGCCGATGCCGCGTGCGCCGCCGGTGACGAAGGCGACTTTTCCTTGCAGTGCTTTGCCGGTTTCATTGCTGGTGTGCTGGTTCATTGCTGGTTTCCTTTCAAGGGATAAACATTATGGACTAATCGATCCAGAAAGCAGGGTATGCATTCCGGATCGATCAGTCAAGAAAGAAAACCGGATTATTTGTAACCGCCGCTTTTACTGGTTACGGAATTGCGGCAGCACGAATTCGGCCAGCTCCTGCATGATTTCCTCCGCCGGACGGCGCGAAGGCTTGAGGTTGATCGCCACGTGGTTCACGCCCTGCTCCTGCTGCATGCTCCACAGGTCGATCAGGCGCTTGCGGCCAACGATGATGCGGTTGCCGGCACGCTGCAGCGGCGCGTTCGCGTCCTCCACAATTTCGAAGAAACCGCCGTAGCCATAGGGCTTGAAGCCCAGGCCCTCGGAGCCGGCGCGCCACGCGGCCAGCAGCTCGCGCATCTTGCTGAAATCGCTGAAGTGGCCGATCCAGCCGTCCGTGTTGCGGGCAATCCAGTGCATGTCCTGCCGAGCGCGGCCGACCACCACCATTGGCAGGCGCCGGGCGAAAGGCTTGGGCACCAGTTCCAGCTTGCCGTCCAGCTGGCCGTAATACCGGGTTTGCGCCACGGGGAAGCTTTCCTGGGTCAGGGTCTTGAGCAGGCCGACGGCTTCCTGGAAGCGCTCGGCGCGGTTGTCGAAATCGGCGCCGAAGGCCGGGTATTCGGCCGGCCGGTCGCCGCTGGAGAGGCCGAGGATGAAGCGCCCGCCGGTCAGCTGGTCAACCGAGGCCGCCTGCTTGGCCAGAATGACGGGATCGCGCAGCGGCAGCACGATGCCGGCGGTGCCGAAGCTGATGTCGCGCGTGTGGGCGGCCAGGTAGCCCAGATAGACCATCGGGTCGAGCATCTGGCCGGTGTCGCCGAACATCGGGTCGTAGAACGGTACGTCGCGCATCCACAGCGACGCAAAGCCGGTTTCGTCGGCCCACCGCGCCAGGCGGGTGTGGTCCTGCAGTGTGGGGAAAGGCGTGTCCGGGTAGCCTTCGAGCGGCATGATGAAGCCGAAGCTTAGTTTGCCGGGTTCGAAAACGCGGCGGTAGGCTTTGTGATCGCTCAGGTCGGCGGGTTGGTTGGCAGTGTCTCGCATTTTGGGGCTCCAGTGGCATTAGTTGCGGTGGATTACATATCCTGATATTAGTAGATGTATTCGGGAATGTGATTCCCATATCAGGCGCTGGATTGGAGCTCGGATGGAACTTAACCGGATTGGCGATATCGCCGCTTTCGTGGCCGCAGTCAATGCGGGCAGCTTCACGCTGGCCGCCAAGGCGACCGGCCTGACGCGCTCGGCCGTGGGCAAGAGCATCGTGCGGCTGGAAAACCAGATGGGCGTGCGCCTGCTGAACCGCACCACGCGCCGTCTCAGCCTGACCGACGAAGGCGCGCTGATGTTCGAGCGCAGCCGCGCCGTGCTGGACGACCTGGAGGAACTGGATGCGCTGATGGCCACGCGCCGGCTGCGGCCCACGGGCACGCTGAAGCTGACCGCCCCGCTCTCGCTGGGCCAGCGCCTGGTGCTGCCGGTGCTGGACAGCTTCCTCGGCAAATGGCCGGAACTGCAGGCCAACGTCACCTTCAGCGACCGCTTCGTGGACATCATCGAGGAAGGCTTCGACGTGGCCATCCGCATCGGCGAACCGAAGCAGGACACCCGCATCATCACGCGCACGCTGGGCTGGCAGCACATGGTCACCTGCGCCGCGCCGGCCTACCTGGCGCGGCGCGGCACGCCGCAGCACCCGGCGCAACTGCCCGGCCACGACACCATCTTCTTCGTCAACGCCGAGCGGCGCCGCAGCTGGCGGTTCGGCACGCCGGATGGCGAATACGTGTTCGAGGGGCCGGGCCGGCTGAATATCGACAGCTCGGAAGCGATGCGCGCCTCGGCCATTGCCGGGTTCGGCCTGGTCAACCTGCCGCGCTACCTGTTCGAGGATGCGCTGCGGGACGGCAGCCTGGTGACGGTGCTGGACGAATTTGCCGCGCCGCCGGAACCGATCCGCGTGATGTACCCGAGCAAACGCCAGCTGTCGCCGCGGGTGCGGGGCTTTGTCGATGTACTGGCGGAGGAACTGGCGCCTGTCATTGCTTTGTAATGATTTCGTCAGAAGTTCGTGGCAGAGCGGAGCACATACTGGCTTTACCGTTCACACCATCAACAAGGAGTCAGCCATGCGCGCCACCTTCAAAATCCTCGCCACCGCCGCCCTCGCCCTCGGCATGTCCGCACCGGTCTTCGCGGAGCCGGTCAAGAACATCGTCCTGGTCCACGGCCAGTTCGCCGATGCCTCGGGCTGGCGTGCCGTGTACGACATCCTGAGCAAGGATGGCTACAACGTCAACATGGTGCAGGAGCCTCTGACCTCGCTGGATGAAGACGCAGCCGCTACCGAGCGCGTGCTGAACCGCCTGCAAGGCCCGGCCATTCTCGTCGGACACAGCTACGGCGGCGCGGTGATCACCCAGGCCGGCAACAACCAGCACGTGGCGGGACTGGTGTACATCGCCGCCCACGCGCCGGACGCAGGCGAATCCACCGGCAGCAACAAGAACAAGATGCCGGGCCAGATCCGCACCCAGCTGACGCCGGACGGCTATGTCTTCATCGATCCGGCCCACTTCCACGAGGATTTCGCGGCCGACCTGCCGAAGGAGGAAGCGGAATTCATGGCGCGTTCGCAGATGCCGCCCAACGCCAGGGTAAACAACACCAACATCACCGATCCCGCATGGCGCCACAAGCCGGTGTGGTACATGGTGGCCAGGGAGGACCGCGCCATCAACCCGGACCTGGAACGCATGTATGCGGCGCGCGCCAAGGCGACCACGCAGGAAATCTCCGGCAGCCACGCGATCTACATCTCGCATCCGAAGGAAGTCGCGGCAATGATCGAGGACGCCGCCATGAACGCCAGCAAATAATCGGTGCTATCCTCCCGGAATAAGGCCAGCATAGGTATGGACAGTATGAGAATCCTTGTCGTTGAAGACGAGTTCAAAAGCGCGGAATATTTGCAGAACGGCCTCACCGAGTCCGGCTACATCGTGGACGTCGCGCGCAACGGGCGCGACGGCCTGCACATGGCGCAGGAATTCAGGTACGACCTGATCCTGCTGGATGTGATGATGCCGGAAATGGATGGCTGGGAAGTGATGCGCCATCTGAGCGGCAAGGAGACGCCGATCCTGTTCCTGTCCGCCAAGGGCACGCTGGAAGACCGCCTGAAAGGGCTGGATCTGGGCGCCGACGATTACCTCGTCAAGCCGTTCTCGTTTGCCGAGCTGCTGGCCCGCATCCGCATCGCCTTGCGCCGCGGACGCCAGGTGAAACAGGAGGACGTGCTGCAGCTGGCCGACCTGCAGGTCGATGTGCCGAAGCGGCGCGTCAGTCGCGGCGGCAACAAGGTCGCGCTGACCAACAAGGAATTCAACCTGCTGCAGTTCTTCATGCAGAACCAGGGGCAGGTGCTGTCCCGTTCCCTGATCGCTTCCCGCGTGTGGGACATGAACTTCGACAGCGATACCAATGTGGTCGATGTCGCCGTGCGCCGCCTGCGGCAGAAGGTGGACGATCCCTTCGAGATAAAGCTGATCCACACCGTGTATGGTGTCGGCTACCGCTGCGAGGAGGAGGAATGAGACGCCCGTCCCTTGTCACCCGCCTGTCCCTTGCCCTCGCCCTGTTGGCCTTACTGGCCGCCGGGGCGATTGGCTTTTTGCTGTACGACCGCCTGGTGACCCAGCTGACCGCCCGCGACGATGTGGCGCTGATCACGCGCGTCGATCAGATCCGCACCCTGCTGCGCGACGAGGACGCGATGGACCTGGTGAGCAGCAAGCCGCAGCTGTTTGCGAATATGCTGGGCAATTCCGAAGCCATGCTGGTGGTGAAATATCCCGGCCAGAAGCCGCTGATCGAGATCAATCCTGGCAAGTCGAACGTGCCGGAGCTGGCGCCGATCCCGGCGCACGAGTCGCTGGCCTTGCACGACGTCAAACACTCGCTGGCTGCGAACGATGTGCCCTTCATCTACACCTCCGCGCTGGCCAAGACCACCGATCCGCAGCGCGAGCTGGTGGTCATTTCCGGCAAGCTGATGGCGGAGCGCACGCGCATGCTGGGCGAGTACCGGCTGCAGATCGTGGGACTGGCCCTGGGCGCCGGCCTGGTGGGGGCGATCCTGGCGTATGTGCTGGCGCGCCGCGCGCTGGCGCCGGTGGCGCACCTGGCGGCGCAGACAGCGGCCATCGGCGTGCGCAGCCTGTCGCGCCGCATCGAAACGCAACAGGCGCCGCAGGAGCTGGCGCCGCTGATCGAGTCCTTCAATGGCATGCTGAGCCGCCTGGAAACCGGCTTCTCGCAACTGAGCCAGGTCTCGGCCGACATGGCGCATGACCTGCGCACGCCTGTCAACAATATGCTGGGCCAGATCGAGGTCGCCTTCGGCCAGCACCGCAGCACCGAATACTACGAAAAGCTGCTCGGCTCCACTTTCGAGGAGCTGCAGCGCCTGGCGCGCATGACGGACAGCATGCTGTTCCTGGCCCGCGCCGAACATGCCGACCACGCCATCGAGCGGCGCACCCTGGCACTGGGCGAGGAACTGGAGCGCGTCTGCGAGTATTTCGAAGGCCCGGCTTCGGACCGCGGCGTGCAGGTGGTGTGCCAGGGCGAAGGCACGGTATGGGCCGATCCCGACCTGCTGCGGCGCGCGCTGGCCAACCTGCTGGCGAATGCGGTGCGCTACGCCGACGAGGGTTCGGACATCGTGCTGCGCGCAGAGCAGAACGCGCAAGGCACCAGCTTCAGCGTGGAGAACAAGGGGCCGCAAATCCCTCCGCAGCACCTGGAGCGCATCTTCGACCGCTTCTACCGCGCCGACGCATCGCGCACCGGCAGCGCCGCATCGAGCGGACTGGGACTTTCCATCGTACGCAGCATCATGCAATTGCACCAGGGCCGCTGGAGCGCCACCAGCGAAAACGGTGTGACCCGTTTCAGCCTGTTCTTCCCGGATGTCAGCAGTTTGTAATGGTCCTGTCATGGGACCGTTGGGGTGCGGGCTCTAAAGTTGTATCCATCGACGACGTGTCGAGGAACACATCTCAAACGGAGCTCAAACCATGAAAATCACCAAAACCCTGACCGCATTTGCCATCGCTGCATCCGCCTTCGCCCTGAACGCCCACGCAGGCATCTTCGATTCGACCCCGAAAATGTATGGCCAGCCTGCCGCAGCCGGCAGCGCCCAGCGCACTGTCGAAGTCAACGCCGGCACGAAGAAGGTCCAGGTCACCAACGGCGAAACCATCAAGTTCGTGGTGAACGGCCAGCCCTTCACCTGGAAGTTCGACCTGTACCACCAGGAAGGCGTGCTGGATCTGGCCACCATTGCGCCGCAGGATATCCGTGCCGACGGCGTAAAAGTGTATGTGGCGGAAGATCCTCTGTACGCCCAGCTGTACCGCAACTAAGCAGGAAAGCGATGGCCGTTCAGGCGGCCGATCGCGTCAGAGTGGCCGTCGCTGCGTAGAACAGATCTGCCGCAGTGAGGCCATCGTCCGGAGACAAGGCGCTGCCGCTCCGGACCTGTCCCACCCCGCTGCGCGTCACGGCATGCGAGATCCGCAGCAGCTGGCTGGTCACCACCGAACGGCGCATCGCCATGCTGAAGATGATGGCGAATTCATTGACCGCCACCCGCGCCACAAAGTCCCCCTCCCTGCATTCGGCTTCGATGCTGCGCAGGATCCCGCTGGCCTCCCCATCCATTCCCTGCCCCAGTCCTTCCACCCGGATCAGGCCCACGCCCGCATGATCGTTGGCCTGCAGCCGCGTGCGCAGCTTCTCGAAGAAATAGGCGCGGTTGGCGACGCCGGTCACCTCATCCACCGTCAGGCGGCGATGCAGTACGTCGTTGCCCTCCCGGGCTGCCTGGTGCATCAGGGCCGCGCACATATTCGCCAGCAGCTGCGCAATGCCCACCTCGTTGCAGTCCAGCGGACGGGGATTTGCCCACACCAGCTTCATGACCGCGATGGCGCGCGCGCCGGCAATCAGCGGCACGATCACCATCGAACGCAGGCCGACCTTGCGGCAGGCATCGCGGTTGACACGCTCGTCGGATTCGCTGTCGGTGCAGGAGGCTGCTGTTTTATTCAGCAGGCAGTAGCCGGACAGGCTGTTTGCCACCGGCATGCGCAAGCCCAGCTGCGGTTCGGCGATGCCGGATGCCGAGCGGTACACGATCTCCTCGCCCTCCAGCAGTTCCACCACGGCGCCATCGGCCTGGGTCAGGCGCACGGCCACGGCCGAGGCTTCGTCGATCACGGCGCTGAGATTGGTGCCCAGGCCGACCAGGCGCACCTGGGCCTGGATGATGTCAAGCAGAGTCTCGGGCGAAAGTGGCTGCATTGCTGTCGCGCTCCATGCGTTGCTGTGAGCCGAATAATAACAGCGCGAAAAAAAATGAGCCGCATGGAGCGGCTCACAAAGAGTTGTCTTTAGGAGGAGACGCGCAAACTATAGCCGCCGCTTATGACATGGTAATGACACCACCGTGCTTTTTTACCTTGTTATAGACGTCCTGCAGCGTGACCTCGCCGAAGCTTGCCAGCAGCAAGGCCTGCGCTGCATTCAGCGATCTGGCCAGCTGCTCGTTCACGGCGCGCTCGATCAGGCAATTGTCGTGGTCTTCCGCCCAGCCCAGCGAGAAGATGGTTGGTTCCTCCAGCGCCTTGTAGATATCCAGCAGCGTGATTGCCGAGAGTGGCTGCGCCAGCGTCCAGCCGCCGCCGTGCCCCTTGACCGAACTGACATAACCGTGATCGCGCAGCCCGGCCATCGTGCGCCGCACCACCACCGGATTGGTATCCAGCACGCGCGCAATGGTTTCGGAAGTGACGGGCTCACTGGGCTGCTGCATATGCAGCAGCACGTGCAGCATGCGGGATAGGCGGTGGTATCGTAAGCGGAGGCTGCATGTACGACGTGATCATTATTGGCGGCGGCTTTGCGGGCGTATCGGCCGCCCTGCAACTGGGCCGGGCGCGGCGCAAGGTGCTGCTGCTGGACGGCGGCGCCGGCCGCAACCGCAAGGCCGACAGCGCGCACGGCTTCTTCGGGCACGACGGCAAGTCGCCGGCCGCGCTGCGCAGCGAGGCGCGCGAGCAGCTGGCGCGCTATGCCACGCTGGAGATGGTGGACGAGATTGCGATCGGCGCGCGCCGCATGGACGACGGCTTTGAAGTCATTGCCGGCAACGGCCGTATCGAACGCAGCCTGCGTATCGTGCTCGCTTGCGGCGTACGCGACGAGCTGCCGGACCTGCCGGGACTGCGCGAGCGCTGGGGACGCACGGTGGTGCACTGCCCCTACTGCCACGGCTACGAGCTGCCGCCGGGGCCATTCGGCGTGCTGGCCACCAGCGAACACTTGGCACATCAGGGCGTGCTGGTCACCGAATGGGGGCCGGTCACCTACTTCGGCCAGCCGCCGCAGGGCGAACTGGCGGCGCTATTCGCGCAGCGCGGCGTGACCGTCGAGACCACGCCGCTTGCCGCGCTGCTTGGCAGCGCGCCGGAACTGGCCGGCGTACGCCTGGCCGACGGCCGCGAGATTCCGCTGGCCGGGCTGTTCGTGGGACCGCGGACGCGGATGAATACGCCGCTGATCCGGGAACTGGGCTGCGCGCTGGACGAAGGTCCGATGGGAACGGTGATCCGCGTCGATGAGATGAAGCAGAGCACGGTGCCGGGTGTGTATGCGGCGAGCGACGCGGCGGCGCCGTTCGGCAATGCGGTGTTTGCCGCGGCGGCCGGCGCCATGGCCGGCCTGGCGGCGCACCGCTCGCTGGTCTTCGGCCTGTAGCTGCGCTGCCCCGGCCGGCACTGCCGCGTCCCCGTCCGCAGCGGTTCAGAACGGCTTGTAAGGCAGGAACTTGCCGTCCAGCGTAATGATGGCGCACGAGCCGCCCGCCGCATCGTCCACCTTCCGGATATCCATCCTGAAGTTGATGGCGCTGATGATCCCGTCGCCGAACTGCTCGTGCACCAGGGCTTTCAGGGTGGTGCCATACACCTGCACCATTTCATAGAAGCGGTAGATGGTCGGATCGGTCGGCACGCCGCCCGGGATGCTGCCGCGCAGCGGGACGGTTTGCAGCAAGGCCGCTTCGGCGCCGCTGAAGCCGAGGCGATCCGCCACCAGCTCGGCCGCGGCCGTGGGCAGCGGGTGCTGGCCCAGCAGCGCGGCCGTGACGTACGCGGGTCCTGGGATATATCCGATTGCAGCATGATTAAAGTCCTTTCGGTTGTGTGTCAGGCAGCTTGCAGCTGGCCTTGGGCCTGGAACGCCACGGTCTCGGGATGACGGGCTAGTGAAACGAAAGCATTGCGCGTGCCATGCAGCGCATTGATGCCGCCGGTCCCGATGTCATGCCCCCAGCCGTGCCGGCTGGACGGCCCTGGCTGCATCGGTCGCTGGACGCGCTTGCCGCCGGCTGATCTGCACAACATCGCGCTCGAACGCACCGGCATGGTGCGGATTCGCTGGCATGGTTCTTGAATGTTGCAAGCCTGCACATACAGGAAAGCTAGCCATGCCAAAATTCTTCAATGAGATGTCGAACGAAGGCGTAACGCGCGAGCACTATGCCGAGTTCTGCCGCTGGCTGGAAAAGCAGCCGCCGGAAAGCGTTGCCCGCAAACGGGCGGAGGCCGACCTCAGCTTCCGCCGCGTGGGCATTACCTTTGCCGTATATGGCGACGATGCGGGCACCGAGCGCCTGATCCCCTTCGACATCATCCCGCGCATCATCCCCGCCGCGGAGTGGGCGCAATTGCAGACTGGCCTGGTGCAGCGCGTAAAGGCGCTGAACATGTTCATCCACGACATCTACCACGGGCAGGACATCGTCCGCGCCGGCATCATCCCGGCCGAGCAGATCTACCGCAACGCCCAGTACCGGCCGGAGATGCAGGGCATCGACGTGGCCTCCGATATCTACGCCCATATCGCCGGCATCGATATCGTGCGCGCCGGGGCCGGCGAGTTCTATGTGCTGGAGGACAATCTGCGCGTGCCCTCCGGCGTGTCCTATATGCTGGAAGACCGCAAGATGATGATGCGCCTCTTCCCCGAACTGTTTGCACGCAACCGCATTGCGCCGGTCGATCACTATCCCGATCTGCTGCTGGACAATCTGCGCTCGGTGGCGCCGATGGGCGTGAACGATCCGACCGTGGTGGTCATGACGCCCGGCATGTACAACTCCGCCTATTTCGAACACGCCTTCCTGGCGCAGCAGATGGGCGTCGAGCTGGTCGAGGGCAAGGATCTTTTCGTCAGCGATAACGCAGTCTTCATGCGCACCACGCATGGCCCGAAGCGGGTCGATGTGATCTACCGCCGCCTGGACGACGACTTCCTCGATCCCCTCGCCTTCCGCGCCGATTCGACGCTGGGCGTGGCCGGCCTGCTGTCCGTGTACCGCGCCGGCCGCGTGACCCTGGCCAACGCCATCGGCACCGGCGTGGCCGACGACAAGTCGATCTACCCCTATGTGCCGGACATGATCCGCTTCTACCTGTCGGAAGAGCCGGTATTGAACAATGTGCCCACCTGGCAGTGCCGCAAGCCGGAAGACCTGGACTACGTGCTGAACCACCTGCCCGAACTGGTGGTCAAGGAAGTGCATGGCGCGGGCGGCTACGGCATGCTGGTCGGTCCGGCCAGCACCAAGGAACAGGTGGCAGCCTTCCGCGAACGCCTGCTGGCGCGGCCGGACGCCTACATTGCCCAGCCCACGCTGGCCCTGTCCCACTGCCCGACCTTTGTCGAGCAGGGCATCGCACCGCGCCACATCGACCTGCGGCCCTTCGTCCTGTCCGGCAAGACGGTAGCCATGGTGCCGGGCGGGCTGACGCGGGTGGCGCTGCAGGAAGGCTCGCTGGTGGTCAACTCATCCCAGGGCGGCGGCACCAAGGACACCTGGATTCTGGAACGTTAGGAGAACGCCATGCTAAGCCGAACCGCCGACCACCTGTTCTGGATGGCGCGCTATACCGAACGCGCCGAGAACACTGCCCGTATGCTGGACGTGAACGTGCAGACGGCCATGCTGCCCCAGTCCGATGCCGACACGGAGCATAGCTGGCGCGCCGTGCTGGGCATCTCCGAGCTGGAGCAGGCTTACGGCACCAGGTATTCGTCCGTCACGGCGCAGGACGTGATCGACTTCATGGTGCGCGATCCGGGCAACCCCTCCTCCATTGCCGCCTGCATCCGCGAGGCGCGCGAAAATGCGCGCGCGGTGCGCGGCACGCTCACCACCGAGGTATGGGAAATCCAGAACCAGACCTGGCTCGACCTGCAGAAGCACCTGGGCAATGGCCTGCTGGCGCACGATCCCTCGAAGTTCTTCGACTGGGTCAAGTACCGCTCCCACCTGTCGCGCGGCGTCACGCTCGGCACCATGCTGCGCGACGAGGCGGTCAACTTCATCCGCCTCGGCACCTTCCTGGAACGGGCCGACAATACGGCGCGCATTCTGGACGTCAAATTCCACGCCGTGCGCGATGCGGCCCAGGGCGAGCGCGACTTCTATTACTGGGCGGCGCTGCTGCGCTCCGTGTCCGGCTTCGAAATCTACCGCAAGGTGTACCGCGACGTGATCACGCCCGCCCGCGTGGCCGAGCTGCTGATGCTGCGCGCCGATATGCCGCGCTCCCTGCTGGCCTGCATGGAGGAAGTGGTGACCAATCTGCGCGCCATCCACAACGATGTGTCGGACGATACCGAGCGCTTTGCCGGCAGGCTGCACGCCGAGCTGCAGTTCGCGTGCATCGACGACATCCTGCGCGTCGGCCTGCACGATACGCTGAACGAATTCCTGGCGCGCGTGTACGAGCTGGGCAACCGCGTCAGCCGCGACTTCCTCGTGCCGCTGGCTGCCTAGGAGCCGACCATGCTGCTCTCCATCCGCCATGAAACGAAATACGGCTACAGCACCGCGCTCGGCTACACCATCCAGCTGCTGCACCTGACGCCGCGCGTCGAGCATCACCAGCACGTGCTGTCCTGGCAGTTGTCCGCACCGGGCAGCCTGCACGCGTTTGCCGACGCCTACGGCAACCAGTCGCACATGCTGACGCTGTCGCGCGCCCACGACGGACTGGCGATCGTCGCCTGCGGCCAGGTCGAAACGCGGGCGCCGCAGCAGGGACGGATCCCCGCCAGCGAGGCCCTGTCGCCCCTGATCTATACCGTTTCCACCCGCTTTACCGGGGTCACGCCTGCCATTGCCGAGCTGGCGGGTAAATGCCTGCCGCAGGGCAAGGCGAGAACGCCGGAGCTGCTGTGCCTGGCCGAGCACATTGTTGGTGCGGTCCGGTATCAAAGCGGTGCAACCGAGGTCAGCACGAAGGCGGCCGACGCGCTCGGCATGGGCAGCGGCGTATGCCAGGACCATGCCCACCTGTTCCTGGCCTGCTGCCATGCGCATGGCATTCCGGCGCGCTACGTGTCCGGCTATATCGATCCGGGCCAGAGCGAGCATGCGGCCAGCCATGCCTGGGTCGATGCCTGGGCCAGCGATGCCGGCTACGAGGGCTGGGTCAGCATCGACGTGACCCATGCCCGCCTGATGACGGACGCCTACTGCCGCCTGGCCGTCGGCCGCGACTACGATGCGGCGGCGCCGGTGCGCGGCGTGCGCCGCGGTGGCGGCCTGGAAACATTGAATGTTCATGTGAAGGTGGTGCAGCAATGAGCGGTGTAGAATCGGAGTTCGCAACCCACCTCCTCATCTCATGACTTATTGTGTCGGCATGCGCCTCGAAGCAGGCCTGGTGTTTCTTTCCGATTCACGTACCAATGCGGGCGTTGACCAGATCGGCACCTTCCGCAAGCTGAATGTGTTCGAAAATCCGGGCGAGCGGGTGATGGTCATGATGACGGCCGGGAACCTGTCGATCTCGCAATCGGTGCGCCAGCTGGTCAACGAATTCACCGCCTCCAGCGGCCATACCATCTGGAACGCGCCCAATATGTACGAAGCGGCGCGGGTACTGGGCGAGGCGGTGCGCACCGTGCACGAGCGCGACGCGAAGGCGCTGGGCGACTTCAACATCGACTTCAACATCAGCCTGATTTTCGGCGGCCAGGTGCGCGGCGAACGCTGCCGCCTGTTCCAGGTCTATGCGGCCGGTAACTTCATCGAGTCGCACAACGAGAACACTTATTTCCAGATCGGCGAAGCCAAGTACGGCAAGCCCATCCTCGACCGGGTCGTGACCCCGGCCACCTCCCTGGATGCGGCGGCCAAGTGCGCGCTGATTTCCATGGATTCCACGCTGCGTTCGAATATCTCGGTCGGCCTGCCGCTCGACTTGCTGGTATACGAAAGCAACCGCCTGACAGTTGACCGCTTTGTCACTATTGACGAAAAGAACAGCTATTTCCAGATGATCCGCAGTACCTGGGGTCAGCAGCTGAAGTCGGTATTTGACGCGATCGAGGCGCCGCACTGGGACACGGCGGGCGCCCAGGCGGCCCAGCCGGTGCGCATGCAGGCGCCGGAAACGCCTGCTTGCGACGCGCCGGCACAGGCGCTCCAATCCTTCGCGCAACAATTTGGCAACAGCCAGCAGTAACCACCCGTGGTACGGCTGTGACAATGCGTGAGAATTAGTGAGAATGCTCAAATTTTGTGCTTGAACTCCGTGAGATTTAGGATAGAATCGTAACTGTAGGCAACAATCCTAACCACCGATCAACATTCTCCTGAGCGAACGGCCCTGGTCGCTAGCTCCCCAAATCAAGGTGAATGTGTAAAGGACGCATATGAAACCATTGGTTCAATGCGCACTGTTGGCGGGTGTTCTGGCGTTTAGCCAGAGTGCCCTGGCCGGTAGCCGTAGTGCCACGTTCCAGGCGACGTTCACCATCGTCGAGGCGTGTGCAGTGCAAGCTAGCGAACGTCAACCTGCCGTGCAGTGCCAGCTCGCCACGCCTTTCAGCGTGAGCAAGACAGCGCAACAGATGACTGTCAAAACGCAGCCAGAGCCTGCTGTCTCCCTGGGCGAACAACGCCAGGACGCCAGCCAGCCGCAAATCTGGACTGTTACGTTTTAAAAGATTACCGTTGCCGTAACGGTGTCCGAGTAATCTCCCGGTGCCGGCGTTGTCTGCACCGGGACTCTCCCGAAGACCTGGATGCCCAGGGACGAACCGGTCCCCGTATTCGAGTACAGCGCGGTGCCGTTGCTGCCATCGCCCCATATCGGCCCGTCCAGCGATTGCGACAGCTCGTAGCTGATGCGCTCCGCACCGCTGACCGGCTTCATCTTGCGCCCCGCCACACTGCCGGCCGTCGTGCCGCCGTTCAAGGCGATCTGGTAGGCGTCGTTGTTCACACATTTCACCGTAATCGTGCCCTGCGCCCGCGCTGCGCCCGTCAGCACGCCCGAGGTGCCGAAACTCACCGGCGTGGCGCTGATGGTGCAATCGTTGATGGCCGTGGCGCTGACCTGGAAACTGAAGCTGGAACTGCTGCCCGTGGTGCAGGACGGCGGCACCAGGTTGTAGAAGGCGTAGCTGATGGTGGCCGCGCCGGCAAAGCTGGAGGTATAGGAGGTGTTGGCGTTGCCGGCCGTGGGCACCGACGCCAGCGCGGCGCCGGCCGGAATCTTGGCGTTCACGGTGAAATTCTGGCTGATGGTGCCGCCCAGCAGGATGTTGGGCGCCGTCATGGTGACGGTGAGCGGCGTCGGCGTGGCCGGCGTCGAGGGCGAGCCCCAGATCGCGGCAGTGGCATAGGTGGTGTCGCGGTACAGATTGTATTGCATGCGGTTGGTGCTGTTGCCGAGGGTGCGCGGACTGGTGCTGCTGGAATTGCTGCCGTTGCCGATATTGATGCACACGATCGCATTCGGGAACAGCAGCAGGAACGGCGGCGTGGGCGACAGCAGCGACCAGGTGCAGCTGACGTTGCCGGTGGCCGTGGTGGTGACGTCGCTGCCGGTAATCGGACTGACATTGCCGAAGCTGAGGTTGTTCAGCGTGGCCGTGCAGCTGTCGGCCCGCGCCGCGCCGCACAGGCCAAGCAGCAGGAACGCCAGCAGCGCCGCCATGGTTGTCTTGATCTGTCGCTTCATTGCTTCTCCTTCCTGCCGCCGCAAGTGAGCGGACCGATGGTGGGCAGGCTTGGCTGCTCGCTGTCGCGATAGCTGAAGCTGGCTTCGCAGCCCTGCTCGCCGGAACCGGCCCGCAAATGGTTTTCTGCCGAAACGCCTTCAATGAAGGCCATGCCGTCGTAGCCGACGATGGTGGATGCGCCCGACTCCAGGTGGTGCACCGCGGTGCCGAGCGGCAGCGGCTTGCCGGCTGCGTCGTGCAGGATCACGGTCGCGGCGCGGTAGCGCGTGACGGGCAGGTTCACCAGCACCCCGCTCAGGCGGCGCGGCGAGACCGCGGTTTCGGTGGTCACGGCGCGCATGTCCACCGGCAGCGTGGAGGTGTCAATCGCCAGCCGGTTGGCCGCATACGGGTTCAGGTTCGGTACCAGCAGGTAGCCCTTGCCGTTGGTGCTGCCGAGCACGCGGTTCTCGTGCACCACCGGCACGCCGGCCAGGCCGGTGGACACCATGGCGAAGCCGGCGCCGACCGTGCGCGCCGCCGCTACCGAGCCATCCATTGCCACCACTGCGCCCGCCACTTCGATCGAGGCGCTGGTCGAGAATTCGTTCTGCTGCACGATGCCGTTGATCTGGCCGTAGCGCCCCAGATACTGGCCCTGCGCCTGGCGGTACCGGGTGTCGCCGACGGTGCCCTGCTGCAGCGCCCAGCCTGCGCCGCCCTCGAAGTCGGGCGCACGCAGCAGGCTGAAGTTGCGCTGCTTGCTGCCGTTCTGCCGTCCGCCCGAGGCGTTGGCGGAAATGCGGTCGCCGAAGGCGGTCGAGAGGCCGAAGAAGACGGCGCGGTTGTTGCGGTCCTTGAAGTCGCGGAAGGCGGAGACGCTGAAGAACAGGCGCCGTGCAATGGTCCAGCTGTAGGACAGCGCGGCAATGCGCGCCGGCTGCGCCTCCGGCGTGGCGTAAGCGATATAGCTGAGTGCGATGCTTTGCTCGGCCGGCAAGGCAAAGGTGACGGTGGCCCGGTCGGAGGTGCGCGGCGGCGAAGTGCCGTCGCGCACGGCGATATCGGCAAAGCGCTTCGAGGCGCGCTGCGTCTGCAGGTCGATGCCGATGCCGCGCGAGACGTACTGGTAGCCGGCGCCGGCCTGGCCGCCGCTATTCTTGCCCGTGCTGACGGCCAGGTTGCCGTTGACCACGCCCAGCTGGCCCAGGCTGAACAGCGCGCCGCCGCCGGCCTGCGCCAGGCCGCTGCCCGCTTCGCCGTGCGCTTCCAGCGTCAGGCGGTCGCTCCAGCCGTAGCGCCAGGAACCGCTGGCAATGGGCGAAGTGCGGTAGCCAAACGATTTCGAACCGTAGTCGCGGCGCATGAAGCCTGCTTCCACCGAATATTCGGAATAGTCCCTGGCCAGCAGGCGGGTGTCCACGTACAGCGGCACCACCTTCACATTGCTGCGCCCCAGCTCGTCGCGCGTGACGACCGTGGCTTCCCCTGCCCCGCTGATGCCGGCCACCTGGTTCACCACGAAGGGGCCGGCCGGCACTTCCGCCGCGTATTGCTGGATGCCGTTGATGTACACGCTGACCGAGGACGGCAAGGTGGCGCTGCCCTGCACCGAGGCCACCGGATAGGTCAGCAGGTCGGGCCGCAGCGAAAAGCTCTTGCGCCATTGCAGCCCGGCCAGGCGCACCGAGCGGCCCCAGGGCAAGGAAGAGGAAATGGCGTCGCCCAGTTGCAGGCTGCGCAGGGTTTCCGGATCGGACCAGGTCCAGGAGGTGTCGTAGCGCAGGTAGTCGCGCTTCAGCTGGTCGATGGTGGCCAGGCCGGTGGTGCTGAAGACGCCGTTGTCGTCGAAATAGCGCAGTTCGTTGAAGGCAATCGCCGAACGCTGCGGACGCAGCTGGCCGATCACATCGTAGTTCAGCACGAAGCCGGGCGTGGCACGCGCAAGCGGCGGCCGGTCCACCTGGCGCGCTTCCAGTCCCAGCGGGGTGCGCAGCGCATCATCGACCACCAGGGCCAGCGTCTGGCGCGCCGCGTCGTATTCGTAGCGCAGGCCGCGCAGGCTGTTCAGCTCGATTTCGTCCGCGTCGTTTTTGACGCCGAATTTTTCCGGCTCCAGGCCAAGCTGGCGCAGCTGGGCGCCGCTGGTGCGCAGGCCGCCCGGTCCCTGGCGGAATTTGAGCAGCTGTCCCGTGCCTTCGCCGTTCACGCTCACCTCCAGAAACAGATCGATCACGGAGGCAGCCGCTTCCTCGACCGCCGGCGGCAGGGCCGCCGCATGACATGCGTTTGCCAGCAGCGCGGAGACGAACAGCAGGGATTTGCGCCGGCAGCGCATTTACTTCCGCGGCTGTTCCGCAGCTTCAGCCTTCGCCCTGGCGGTGGTGGACTTGCCATTCACCTGCGCGTCGATGCGCAGCTCGCCTGCCAGTTCGGCTTCCGCGGCCAGGGGCAGCTTCCACTCGCGCTGCCGGCCTGGCAGCACATAGCCGAACAGGCCCTTGCTGACTTCGAAATTCCTGCCGGCGGCATTCGTGAATTGCATGGCGCCGATCTGCGCATGCACGCCGCCCGTGTTCTGCACCCGCATCATCCACGCGCCGTCGGCACGGAAGATACGCCAGGCCAGCACTTCCGGCCCCGGTTCGCGCACCGGCAGGACAAATACCGGCACCGAATAGCGCAGGCGGAAATTGACGCCGCTGCTTTCGCGCGTCTCTTCCCCGCTGATTTCATCGATCAGGATGCGGTAGGTGCGCTCTTCCGGCGCCGCAGCGCCCATGCGCACCAGGCGGATCACCTGGGTGCCGTTGGCGGCCACCTGCACGATGGGCGGACTGGCCACCACGTCGGTGGTCGGCGTCAGCACATCGTCGGTATCCTTCTGGTCCCACTGGAACACCCGCACCTGGCCGTACACCGCTTCGTTGCCCATATTCCGCAACTGGATGGCGCCGGACTGCTGCTCTCCCTTGAGGAAGATGGAGACGGGAGAAATCTGCAGGTTGGCGGCGGCCGCGCCAGCGGCGGCAAGGAAGAGTAAGGTGCTCAGGGCCAGCCTGCGGATCTTCATCAGAAATATACGGTCGCGGTAATGGTGGATTTATAGGTGTCAGGCATCGGGGTGGTCTGCGCCGGCACCTGGCCATACACGGTCAGGGTCTGGGCATTGCCGTTGCCGGTGCCGCCCAGGGTGTTGGTGCCTTGCGTATTGCCCCACAGCGTGGCGCCTGCGGTCTGGAACAGGTTGAACTGCACGGTAGCGGTGTTGCCGCCGGTGCCGCTCATGTAGCGGGTGGTGCCGCTGGAGCCCGTGCCGTTGCCGGCGTTCAGGCCGACGTTGTACGGGGTGGTGTTGGTGCAGGTCACGCTGATGGTGCTGTTGGCGTTCACGGCCGAGTTCAGCACGCCCTGGCTCTGGCCAAAGTCGAGGTTGGCTGCGGAGATAATGCAGTTCGCCACGATTTTCATCGAGACGTCGAAGTTCGACGTGGCGGTACCGTTGGTGTAGGTGGCGGCGCTGACGCCGATTGCTGCGGTGCTCAGGGTAATAAGGGCGAAAACCTTGCTCATCTTAACGCGTAACATGATTCCTCCGGATAAAGGGGGGCTGTCACGGTTCTTACGGCGGTTTCAGGGGCGCGCAAACCAGGACTCGGGCGGCCGCTCCAAACTCAGCGCGGTCAGTTCTGGGACCGGCGGCTGGGATACGGCTTACGATATTTTTTTAAGGCAACGCAATGTGCGCTGACGGAAATGAGTATAACCACGTTTTTAGTCTTGTGTGCTTTGCTTTACGAAAAAAAGTTTTATTTGAGACAGATTCCACAAAAAAACTACAGGTACTATTTTGAAAGTTATTTCGGTGCCCCGATTAACTATTACTGCTTTAACTACAACGACTTAGTTACAAGGAACAAGTTATGGCGCTGGTAGGCGTGCGCCAGGAATACACCAAAAAATTAGAATATATTTTTGAAAATTTTGATTAAAATCACACAGTACCGTTTTTACCCGAAGTCAATACGATGAAGAGCTTATTAATTACCCTGCTCGGCGCCGTATATATTAGCGGCCAGGCCCGGGCGCAGCAGCCGGAGCCGGAAGCGCAGGTCACGGCCGAGGTGACCGACGTGGTCACACGCATTGCCGCCGGCGGCGCGCCGCAGGAGCGCTTCACCCAGCGCGGCGCCGCCATGACGCTGGCCAGCGGCACCGCCGCCCGCCAGCTGCGCGGCTGCAGCGCGCCCGCACTGCGCCTGGCTGACCGCCAGGCAAAGGGCGAGGAGCGGCAGTACCTGTACCGCCTCGACTGCGGCGCCGAAGTCTGGCAGCTGGAAGTCGATTACGACAGGACGGCGCGCATCAGCCGTCTTGAACTACGCCCTTCGCGCTAGCACGCGGGGACTGGACTTGCCACAGGCACTGTGGTCAGATATGCATTAAAGGAGCCAGGAGAAATCGCATGGATGTCATCACTACTGCAGTGACGGCTGGTGCCAGCGAAGGCGGTATCAGCGCAGCCTATCAGATGTTGAAATCGCGGCTGGCAGGCAAATCGCCCGCTGTCGCGGACGCGATTGCCGATATTGAACAAGATCCCGGATCCCAGTCCCGCCAGTTCGCCTTGTCGGACGCACTGGCCGCGGCAGGCCTGGCAGGCGACCGTTATCTGCGCGCCGCGGCCCGCAACCTGATCGATGAAGTGGAGAAGCGGCGCCAGAGCCGGCTTGCCATACAGCCGGCCGCCGGCGACCTAGCGCAGGCGCCCAACCACGCGCTCATGAAGCTGTGGTTTGCCACCGACCGCGAGCTGACCGGCGACCGCCATCCGGCGCGCCTGTTCGGCGGCGCCCGCGGCACGCTGCGCTATGGCTCCTGCGAAGTCAGCATCCCGCGCGAGCACCGCATGGGCGAGCTGGAATCCCCTTCCCTGCTGCGCCTGGAATTCCGGGCCGACCCGGAACACCATGTGGTGCTGGCCTCGGTGGAGATCAGCGACAGCGCCGCCTGCCTGAGCCAGCTGAAGGACGCCATCCAGCAGGGCAGCGAGAAAAGCGCCCTGCTCTTCGTGCACGGCTACCGCGTCACCTTCGAGGATGCGGCGCGCCGCACCGGCCAGCTGGCCTACGACCTGGGCTACAAGGGGGTGCCGGTTTTTTACAGCTGGCCCTCGCAAGGCAAGCTGGCCGGATATATAGTGGATGAAGCCAATGTCGAATGGACGCTGCCGCATCTGACCGCTTTCCTCACCGAGTTCCTGGAGCGGAGCAGCGCCGAGCATGTCTATCTGCTGGCGCACAGCATGGGCAACCGGGCCATGGCGCGCGCCGTGGCGGCCGTGGCCGAATCACGGCCCGACCTGGCCGGCAAGCTGCGCGAGGTGATCCTGACCGCGCCTGACATCGACGCCGACGTGTTCCGCCAGCAGATCGCGCCGGCGCTGGCCAAGGCCGCCCATCCGGTGACGCTGTATGCTTCCTCGGACGATGCGGCGCTGCAGGTGTCGAAGCATGTGCATGGCTATCCGCGCGCCGGCGAAAGCGGTCCCGGCCTGGTGGTCACGCAGGGCGTGGAGACGATTGATGCCACCGGGGTCGATACCGGGTTCATCAGGCACTCCTATTTTGCCGAGCGGCGCTCGGCCTTGAGCGATATGTATTACCTGATTCACCAGAATACGCGGGCCGGCGAGCGCTTCGGCCTGCAGCCGGTGGATGGCGGTGCGGGACGCTACTGGGTGTTCCGCGAGTGAGGAGAGCACCATGAGCGGCTACGCAAGCGCCTCGGACGAGGCCATTTTCTGCGTCGATAAGCTGATGACCTATATGGGCAGCGACGACAAGGCCATCTCGAACGTCGTGAAAATCGTGCGCGACGGCATCGGTCCCGGCGTGGAGCCGCTGAACCTGGCGGGAGAAGCGATCCGCGACGAGAAGTTCATGGAAGCGCGGCGCATCCTGCACAACTTGCGGGCAACCGTGGGTGCGCTGGGCGCCAAGCGTTTCGTGGCGGCCTCGCTGGCGCTGGAACTGGCCTTGCAGGATGGCCGCATGATGGAAGTGCCGTATTTGTTTACCGCGCTGGAGGGCGAGCTGAAACTGGTGCTCGACCATGCCGGCGCCTGGCTCGACCGCCACTCCGGCCGCGCGAGCGTCCGTTAAAGTCTTGTTACAAGTTTTACCCGCTTGCGCCGCATTCGAATGATGCGGCGCAAAATCCCCGTGCTAACATCGCCAACACTTTGTGCTTTCAACAGTGTTGTAACAATTTGCTCACGTGCGACGCAGGATGAGCAGATTGCCTACAATAATGAAACAGAAAGTCTGATGTTGATTTTGGGCAACAAAGTGGTATCATTGCTGGCCCTTTGTGGAAAAAAAGAATATGGAATTATTTAACAAGTCCGGCGTGCTGTTGGCGTCGGTACTCGTGATGGTTGGCGCGCTCATCGCTTGCCAGGCGCGGGACGACATGGCGCCTTCGACGCCGGAAGTCCAGGCGCTGGCGCAGCAGCTGGGCAAACATGGCGGCGCTGCCGCCGAACGCCGCCTGCGCGAATGGTCGGACCAGGGTTCGGCCGTCGCGTCCCGCGAACTGGGCATGCTGTACCGTAACGATACGGCCAAGCGCGGCGACGCGATGCGTCTGTTTGAAAAGGCCGCCCGTGCCGGCGATCCCGAATCGGCCTTCCAGCTGGCGGAACTGTACCGCAAGGGCAGCGTCGATCGCCTGGACGCCGACAACAAGGCCTGGCCATGGTATGTGCAGGCCGCCGAGCATCGCCACGCGCGTGCCGCCCTGACCCTGGCCTCGCTGGCCCGCAGCGGCGAAGGTGCAGCCCATAGCGAAGCGGATGTTGCCAAATGGCTGGCGGCTGCCGGCCACGTCAAGTAAAACGGGCGCATGGATCGGCTGCGCGCTCTCGAAGTGTTCGTGGAAGTGGTGCGCAAGGAAGGCTTTGCGCGCGCCGCCGATGCGCTGGACACCTCCCCCGCCAACGTCACCCGCTACATCAGCGACCTTGAATCCCATCTGCAGACGCGGCTGCTGAACCGCAGTTCGCGCAAGATGTCGCTCACGCCGAGCGGCGAAGCGCTGTATGAGCGCGCGCGCTCCATCCTGGAAGAAGTGCAGGAAGCGGAAGCCATTGTCTCTTCGGCGGCCGTGCATCCGCGCGGCGTGCTGCGCATCAATGCGCCGCTCAGCTTTGGCGTGCTGCACCTGGCCCGCCTGTGGCCAAAATTCATGCAGCAATACCCGGATGTCCAGCTGGATATCTCGCTGATCGACCGCGTGGTCGATATCGTCGAGGAAGGCTACGACATGGCGATCCGCATTTCGCGCGCCGGCTCGGCCAGCAATGTGGCGCGCAAGCTGGCCACTTCGCGCAATGTGCTGTGCGCCTCGCCCGATTACCTGGCGCGGCGCGGCACGCCGCACGCGCCGGCCGACCTGCTGCAGCACGACTGCATTGTGTACACCTATAATCCCACCGGCGACGAATGGCAGCTGACCGACGAAGCGGGCAAGCTGCACCCGGTCCGCGTGCGCGGCGCGCTGCACACGAATAATGGCGACACCGCCCGCGCCGCCGCCCTTGGCGGGCTGGGCGTCATCTGGCAGCCGACCTTCCTGATCGGCGCCGACCTTGCCGAAGGCCGCCTGGTGCCGCTGCTGCCGACCTACCGCATGCCGGACATCGACATCCTGGCCGTCTATCCCAGCCGCCGCCACCTGAGCGCCAAGGTGCGCGCCATGATCGACTTCCTGGTCCACGAATTCGAGGGCACGCCGCCCTGGGACCGCAGCGCCTGATATTTCCTTGCGCGGCATCAAGAGCCGCGGCCCGCGCTTCCCTACGCTGGAGACTTTGCCAGCACAGGAGAACGCCATGTCCCACCGCATCGCAGCCTGCGCCGCCCTGGCGCTGACGGTGCTGCTTGCCTGTACCCGGCTGCAGCCGTCCGGTCAACTGCTGCAGGAAGCGCGCCGCCACCGCGCCGAGGGCGACTTGCGCGCCGCCGTGATCCAGCTGAAGAACGCCTTGCAGCAAAGCCCGGACGACGGCGCCGTGCGCCAGCTGCTGGGTGAGGTATATGCCGAACAGGGCGATGCGGCCTCGGCGGAAAAGGAACTGCGCCGCGCCCTGGCGCATGGCGGCGAACGCGCCACCGTTCTGCTGGTGCTGGGCAAGGCGCTGCTGATGCAGGGCGAATACCAGCGCCTGCTGACCGAACTGGCCACCGAGCCGGATGGCGACAGCGTGCTGGCCCTGCGCGGCGAAGCCCAGCTGGGCCTGGGTAAGCCGGACCTGGCGGCGCCGCTGTTCCGCCAGGCGCTGCAACTGAAGCCGGGCAGCGTGGACGCCCTGCTCGGCCTGGCGCGTCTGGCCCTGGCGCGCCAGCAGCACCCGGAAGCCATGCGTTTCGTGGCGCAGGCGATCGCCGCCCAGCCGCGCGAGATCACAGCGCTGCGCTTCAAGGGCGACCTGCTGCGCAGCCAGGGCCGGCTGGACGCGGCGCGGCTGGTGTACGAAAGCATTCTCACGCTGCGTCCCAACCAGTTGCAGGCGCGGCTGGACCTGGCCGGGCTGGACATCCAGGCCGGCCAGCTGGATCAGGCACAGGCCCAGATCGCCGCCGCCCGCAAGCAGCAGCCGAACAGCCTGCTGATTTACCATGCCCAGGCGGCGCTGGACTTCAACCGGGGCAAACCCCGGCAAGCCCTGGGCGGCGTACAACAGGTGCTGCGCGCCGCGCCCGACCATCCGCCCAGCCTGCTGCTGGCAGCCGCCATCGAGCTAGCGCTGGACGACACGGCGCAGGCCCGCGCCCACCTGCTGAAATTTCTCGACGCCGTGCCGCGCCACGCTTACGCCACCCAGCTGCTGGCCAGCACCGCGCTGCGCACCCGTCAGCCGCAGGAAGCCTTGCACCTGCTGCAGCCGCTGGCCGATGGCGCCGATGCCGGCGCAGCCCTGCTGGCAATCGCCGGCGAAGCGGCCATGCAGACGCAGCAGTTCGAGCTCGCCAACCGCTATTTCGAGCGCGCTGCCGGACTGTCGCCGCAAGCCGCCGCCCTGCACGCGGCACGCGGCCTCAGCCTGCTGGGCATGGGCGAGCACCCGCGCGCCATTGCCGAGCTGGAAAAAGCCATGCAAAGGCAAGGTGCATCGCCGCAGGCCGGCGTGCTGCTGGTACTGAGCCATCTGCGCAACCGCGATTTCGTCCGCGCGCTGCAGCTGGCGGAACAGATGGTGCGGCAAGGCGATAATCCCATGCTGCAGAATCTGCGTGGCGGCGTGCTGGTGGCCAGCGGCGACTTGCGCGGCGCGCGCGCCGGCTTCGAACAGGCGCTGAAGCTGCAACCCGGCTATCTGCCGGCGCTGGAAAACCTGACCCAGCTCGACCTGATGGAAAACAGGCCGGCGCAGGCACGGCAGCGGCTGGCCGCAGTGCTGGCAAAGGACAAGGCAAACACCGGCGTGATGATCGCCCTGTCGCGCCTGGCGCTACACCAGGGCGGCAAGGCGGAAGCCATCGGCTGGCTGGAGCGCGCCAGTGCCGCGAAGCCGGATGCGCTCGAACCGGCGCTCATGCTGGCGGGGCTGCAATTGCGCAGCGGCGCACGCGACAAAGGCATGATCCTGGCACGCAAGTTGCACGCCACCAATCCGGCCAATCCGGAGGTGCTGTCCCTGCTGGCGCAAGCCGAGGCCGATGGCGGCCAGCACGCCCAGGCGCTGGAGAGCTACAGCAAGCTGGCGCTGCTGCAGCCGTCCAGTGCGGCGGTGCAGATGCGGATCGCATCGGAACAGATGGCGCTCAGCCGCACCGGCGAAGCGCTCAAGGCGGTGCGGCGTGCGCTGGCCCTGGAGCCGGAGCGCGACGAGGCCATCGCCCTTGCCTCCGCCCTGCTGATCGACCGCAATGCCCTGCCCGAGGCAGTCACCCTGGCGCAGGGCGTTCAGCGGCGCCGCCCCGGCGATGCGCTGGGCTTCAAGCTGGAAGGCGATGCGCTGCAGGCCCAGGGAAAACATGGGGACGCCCTGCGGCGCTATGAGAAAGGCTTTGAACTGATGCGCTCGGGGCCGCTGCTGATTTCGATCCACCGCGCGCTGCGTGCGGCCGGCAAGCGGGCGGATGCCGCGGCCCGCATCGGGCAGTGGCTGCAACAGAATCCGGCCGATGCGCCGACCCGCCTGTATCTTGCCAGTGCGCTGCTGCAGGATGGCGAATTCCGCGCTGCCAGCGAGCACTATCAGCGCATCCTGGGCAAAGACCCGGACAATGTACTCGCGCTGAACGATCTCGCCTGGTGCTATCTGCAAATGGACGACCGGCGCGCCCAGGCTCACGCCGAACGCGCCTACCGGCTGGCGCCCGCGAATCCGGCCGTCGCCGATACATTGGGTGCGGTGCTGATCCGGCAGGGACAGGCCGCGCGTGCCGTGCCGCTGCTGAAGAAGGCAGTAGAGCAGGCGCCCGCACTGCCCGACATCCGCCTGCACTATGCCCAGGCCCTGTTCGATACAGGCGACCGGCATGCCGCGCGCGTGCAGTGCGAACAGCTGCTCGCATTGAAAAGCCTGGCGCAACGGGACGCGGTGCTGGCCCTGATGGCCAGGCTCCAGCGCCGCAACGCTGGTAACGCTGGCAACGCTGATACGGTTGGTAAAACTGGTGTCAGCCAGGTCCGTAACGTCCCGGCGCGATGATGTGTTGCGGGTCCAGCGCCTGCTTGATACGCGCCACGGTACGCCAATAGCAATCGTCGCCGTTATCCAGGCTCCCCATCGACTGCTGTCCAACCCGGTAAGGAATATAACCGGCACTCATCATCGCATCGAACAGCTCCCCGTAGCAGGCATGCGCCCGCGCCGTTTCCGCCGCATCTTCGCGATCGAAAGCAATGGTCAGTACGCCGCCGAGCGCGCGCTCATTAATCATGCTGAAAGTGGCGAACAGGTCGAACTGGTGGCGCCGGAAAATGGGCTCGGCCAGCGCATGGACACGCAGCAGGTCCATCCCGCGCATCGGCAGCACGGGCGACACCCACAGGATGCCGCAGCCATCCCGCGCCGGATTGGCGCCGGCGGGAAAGCCGGGCGGCAAGCCGCCGCGCCGCCGCCAGTAAGCGCCGGCCAGAAAGCGGCCATCGGGAATGCCGCGGTTCATGTCGAACAGCGAGCGCCCCAGCGCCACGCGGGCGCGCAGCTTGCGGCCCGCCGCCGTGTTGCCCAGCGCAGCGGCCATGGCCGCGCCCAGCGCAAGCTTGCGCTCATCCAGGAACTGCGCCCTGGCCGAGGTTGGCGCCAGCGCCTTCCGCAGCGCGTTCCGGGCATAGCTCAGCTGCGGCCGCGCACCGTAAAGGGCCCCTGACACCGTCCACGCGCCGATCCCGGCAGCCTGGCGCAGGCTGGCCCGCAACCCGTCCGGCAGGCAGGACGCGCCGCCCGCCAGTTCATGCGGAAACGTCATGCCGCCCGACATCACCCGCAGATCGTTCCCGATGTGCACAATGCTGCGCAGCACGCCCTGCAAGCGCAGCGGGCGTAGCGCATCGACCACGGCGGCAACGCCGCCCGGTTCCGGCACCATGCACAGGAAGTGGTTTACCGCCCGGGTCTGCGGCATCAGCCACAGGCCCAGGCTGGTTACGATGCCGAGGTTGGCCTGGGTGAACAAGCCGTCCAGGTAAGGGCCCACGCCATAGGGAAATACATGCTGGTTGGCCGCCGCGGGAAAATGGCCGAAGCCGGTATTCAGCACCTCGCCATTTGCCAGCACGATGCGCATGCTGCATACGTTCTGGAAGCGGTTACCGTATGGCGAATGGCCAAAGCCCCGCTCCAGGATGTTGCCGACCAGGCTGGTGTCCGGCCCCGCGCCGGTGCAATCCATCCACAACGGCAGCCGGTGCGCTATCAAATATTCCGACAGCGCCGCCTGGGTCACGCCGGGTTCGATGACCGCGTAGGCCAGCACCGGATCGATATCCAGGATGCGCTGCATCCGGCGCAGATCGACAATCACATTGCCCTCGCGCACGGCGCAGGCATCGCCATAGCCCCAGTTGTGGCCGGTGCTGAGCGGATACAGCGGCATGGCGTGGCGCGCCGCAATGCGTACCAGCGCTACCACTTCTTGTGTCGATTGCGGCTGCAGCACCGCCAGCGGCCGGGTGCCGCGTCCGGCGGTACTGGCGCTGTACATGCTCAGGCTGGCCTCGTCGGCCAGTACCCGGCCGGCGCCGAGCAGCGCTTGCCAGGCGTGCAGGGCCTGCAACGCATCCGGCGCGGCCATATCAGTCCTTGCCCTGCATCAGGCGCGTCGTAATGCCGGGCTCATCGTCGCGCGAAAAGAAGAAGGGATAGAAGGAACGCTCGCCGCCGCGCTGCTGCATTGCGCCGCCGTGCAGTGCGATCTGCGTCCCCATATACGACAGCTCCAGCCGCAGCAACACGGCCGGCGCCTGCACCCGGCTGCAATGCCGTTCGCCGCCGAAATCGCGAAAACCGAGCATGCGCTTGTAGAACATCACGTGGCGCGGGTTCACTTCGATCACGTAGTCGGTGTAGCCGTGGATATTGTGCGCATAGATATAGGAGATGTGGATCAGCGAGGCAAACACGCGCTTGCTGACCTGGCGGTCGATTGCCAGGCGCGACGGTTCGCACAGCCGGAAGCCCTGCCTACGCAGTTCATCCAGCTTGTCGTGAAAGTTTTCATCGGCGGGCAGGCCCACGTCCGGATCATCCAGGCACAGCGACATGGTGCCGACCGTGGCGCCGTCGCCCTCGGCAAACAGCGTGATGCGGTTGGGCGCGTGCTGGTCCTGCGCATCGACTTCGTAGCCGCGCCAGCCATACATCTTCTGCAACAGCATGCCGGCGGCCTTGCGCTGGCCGGTGCTCTGGGCCATGCGGATATGGAACAGCTGGTGGTCCAGCTGATGGTTCAGTGCAGGGTCCATGCCGCGTTCTCCTATCAGGATGTCGCGCAGTTCACGCTCTGCTGCGAAGGAAATGATGGTGTCGTTTTGATCGCTCATGGACCTCTGACGGCGCTGGCCGCAAAAAGTTCCCCTGCGTCGGACTTTTTTTCATGCGGCCGGCACTGCCTTGCGCCTGCGCTGCAACGCCTTGATTCGATGCGGGAAAATCCTTTGGCATGGATGCTGCTGACAGACCGTTGCCGGCACTCAGCCGCGATCACCTCAAGGAGAAGCAAGCATGAAAACGTTCAAGAAGACCATCCTGGCCGCGGCCGCGGTTGCAGCCCTGGGCATGCTGGGGACGGCGCAGGCCTCGACCTTTGCCTCGTCCATCCTGCAGATCAACAACTTCCGCCTGCTGAATTCGGGCGGCACGGCCTTCAGCCTGGCCGACTTCAGCAACCTGAGCGGCACCAACGACGCGCATGCCACGGCGCAGCGCAATGGCATCAGCATGTCCGACTTTGCTTCCAATCCGATTACCGGCGCCCCGCCCGATCTGGCCCAGCGCTGCGTCGGCGCGCCCTGCCCGCCTATCGGCTCCAACAATTTCACGCCCTTCCCCATGCCGGCCGGCGGCAGCTTCGGCTACGCCGACCAGCAATTGACCGGTTCTTCCATCACCATCAACGGCAACCCGGCCGGCGCCAACGCGAGCACCCGCGCAGAAGCCGCCACGTCCAGCTCGCCGACCCAGTCCTCGGGGAATTCCGACGTCGGCACCTCGACCACCTTTGCCTTTTCGCTGGCCTCGGCCGGCACCATGACGGTCGCCTTCGATGCCCTGCCTTATCTGCAGGCCTTCGTCTCCAACGGCTCGGCGCCGCACGCCAACGCGAACGCGCGCCTGTCCTGGCACATCAATATCATCGATATTGCCACCGGTGCGACCATGCTGAATGCCACGCCGGATGCACTGAACCAGGCGCGCAGCCTGACCGATGGCGCGCCGAACACGCTGCTGTACGACCCGGGGCTGATGTCGCTGTCCTTTACGTCCGCCCTGCTGGCGGCAAATACCAACTACCAGCTGACCATCGAGCACAACACGCTGGCCAATGCGCTGCAGCAGGAAGTGCCGGAACCGGGCACGCTGGCCGTGCTGGCGGCCGGGCTGCTCAGCATGTCGCTGGTCAGCCGCCGCCGCAAGCAGTAGCCGTCACCAGGCTTGATCCGGCTCAAGCCCAGCGCGGGTTCGGCATGCGCTCGCCGAACCCGGCCATATAATCGAAACACGCATCGGCATGGAGCGCGCGGACATGGAACAGTTGATCAGCCAGTTGCTGTCCCACCTGAAAGGCATGTGGAACTACCGCTGGCAGGCGTTCTCCCTGATGTGGCTGCTTGCAGCCCTGGGCTGGGGCCAGGTGTTCGCGCTGCAGGACGACTACCGGACGTCGGCCCGCGTCTTTGTCGATACCCAGAGCATCCTGAAGCCGCTGATGCAGGGCATGACCAGCGTGCCCAACGTCGAACAGCAGGTCGCCATCATGAGCCGCACCCTGCTGACCCGCCCCAATATCGAACGCGTGATGCGCATGGTTGACCTGGACATCCGCGCCGCCACGCCGCGCGAGCATGAGCGGCAGCTCGAGGAGCTGCTGAAGAAGATCCGCATCAGCGGCACCGAAGCCTACGACATCTACACCATCAGCTACAACAACGCCAACCCGCGCCTGGTGCGCGACGTGGTGCAGTCGCTGCTGACCATCTTTGTCGAAGGCAGCTTCAAGGGCAAGAAAGGCGATTCCGACAAGGCGGTGCAATTCATCGACGAGCAGATCCGGACCTATGAAGAGAAGCTGCTGGCCGCGGAAAACACGCTCAAGGAATTCCGGCTGAAGAACAACTTCCTGCTGCCGCGCCAGGGCATCGACTATGCCGCGCAGCTGCAGATATCGGCCGACGCCCTGAACAGCGCACGCCTGGAACTGACGGAGGCGGAGCAGGCGCGCAAGTCGATGGCGGCGCAGATGAACGGTGACGAACCGGTGGTGGGCGTGGGCGCTGCCATGCCCCCGGGCGCCACCCCGGAACTGGATGCGCGCATCGCGGAACTGGGCAAGGCGCTGGATACGCTGCGCATGACCTATACCGACCTGCATCCGGACATTGCTGCCACGCTGCGCCTGATCGAGCAGCTGAAAGAGCGCAAGAAGGAGGAAGCCGCCAAGCGCGCGCCGGACAACGATCCCGGTAAAGGCTACAGCGTGATGCTGCAGCAGCTGAAAATTGCCCTGGCCGAGGCGGACGCCCGCGTCGCTTCGATCAAGGCGCGGGCCCAGGAAATGCAGGCGCGCCATGAGCGCCTGCTACAGCAAAGCAATGCCGTGCCGGAAGTGGAGTCGCAGCTGGCCCAGCTGAACCGCGACTACCAGGTCAACAAGGACAATTACGAAGCCCTGATCGCACGGCGCGAATCGGCCCGGCTGTCCGGCGAGCTGAGCACCACCACCGAGATGATGAGCTTCAAGGTCATCGACCCGCCCACGGTGCCGCTGCGCCCGGTCGGCCCCAACCGGGCCCTCCTGTCCAGCGCCGTGCTGGGCGTGGCGCTCGCGGGTGGCGCAGCACTGGCCCTCGTACTGAGCCAGGCCCGCCCCATCTTCCTGAATCCGTCCGAACTGCGCCATGCCACCGGTTTCCGCGTGGTCGGCACGGTGGCCATGAACTGGACGCCGGCCGAGAAGCTGCGCCGGCGCCTGGGGCGCATCGGACTGGGCGCCGGCATGATGGGCTTTTGCGCCTGCTATGGCGGCATCATGACCTATGCCCTCGTGTGAGCGCATGCGGAGCGCGCCATGTCCCTGCCACACAGCCTGCTGGAAGCGTCAAACGAGTTGCCGGAACCGGGCTATGCCGACATCAACCTGGTGCGCCTGCGCGAGCGCGGCATGGTCACCCACGACAGCGGCCGCACCACGGTGGCCGAGGACTTCCGCATCATCAAGCGCCCGCTGTTGAAGGATGTGCGCAGCACGCCGCGCGGCAACCTGATCGTGATCACCAGTTCGGTGCCGGACGAAGGCAAGACCTTCTGCGCCATCAACCTGGCCATGAGTATCGCCATGGAAAACGACCTGACCGTGCTGCTGGTCGATGCAGACGTGGCGCGCCCCTCCGTGCTGAAAGTGCTGGGCCTGGAAGCCAGCCCCGGCCTGATGGACGTGCTGCTGAACGGCAGCCTGGATTTGTCCGACGTGATCCTGAAAACCAATGTTCCCTCGCTCAGCATCCTGCCGACGGGGCGTGCCAACCGCAACGCCACCGAATTGCTGGCCAGCCGCAACATGAGCCGCCTGCTGGAGGAAATCGCCAGCCGCTATGCCGACCGCATCGTGATTTTCGACGCGCCGCCGCTGCTGACCACGACCGAGGCCAGCGTCCTCGTTTCGCAGATGGGACAGGTGGTGATGGTGGTCGAGGCGGAAAAGACGGCCCAGAACACGCTGCATGAAGCGCTGCTGCGCCTGGGGCCGGAGCAAAACGTCAACCTGATCTACAACAAGAGCCGCGCCTTCCCCGGCACGCAGTATTACGGCTACGGCGAGTAGGCCGGCCCTCACTTGATGCCGTGGTGGTTCATCAGGTCGTACAGCGTGGGCCGGCTCACGCCCATCAGTTCCGCCGCGCGCGCGATATTGCCGCCGGTCCGCGCCAGTGCCCGCACCATCACCCGGTACTCCGCCGTGCTGCGCGCCTCGCGCAAGTCCATGCTTTCCGCTTCCACCGCCAGCGCCGGCAGCCCCAGATCGTGGGCCGAGATATGCGGACCGTCCGCCATGATGACGGCGCGCTTGATGCAGTTTTCCATCTCGCGTACATTGCCCGGCCAGCCGTGCCCTTCGATGGCGGCCAGTGCATCCGGGCTGAAGCCCATGGCGGGACGGCCTTCGCTGGTGCTGAAGCGGCGGCGGAAATGGTGCGCCAGCAGCACGCTGTCGCCAATCCGCTCGCGTAGTGGCGGGATCACCAGCACGATTTCGCTCAGGCGGTAAAACAGGTCTTCGCGGAAGGCGCCGGCATCGACCAGCGCCTTCAGGTTACGGTGCGTGGCGCAGACGATGCGCACGTCCACCGCAATTTCACTGCGTCCGCCAATCCGTTCGATCACCCGCTCCTGCAGGAAGCGCAGCAGCTTGGCTTGCAGCGGCAAGGCCATGTCGCCGATTTCGTCGAGGAAGAAGGTGCCGCCGCCGGCCAGTTCGATCTTGCCCGGGGTCTGGCGTTCGGCGCCGGTAAAAGCCCCCTTCTCGTAGCCGAACAGTTCGCTCTCCAGCAGATTGTCCGGAATTGCCGCGCAATTGATGGCGACGAAGCGCTTGTCGTGGCGTGCCCCCAGCCGGTGCAGGCCGCGCGCCAGCAATTCCTTGCCGCAGCCGGATGCACCCAGCAGCATCACCGTGGCGGAACTGGGCGCCACCTTTTCCACGCTGCGGCACACGCGCAGCATGCCCGGATCGCGTGTGATGATGCCGGCCAGCGGCGAATCGGCTTCCGTTTGCAGCATGCGGCGGTTGTCCTGCTGGACCATGTGCAGGAAGTAGGCGCGCTCGGTCATCAGGCGCAGCAGGTCCGCATCCATCGGTTTCTGGTGAAAGTCGTAGGCGCCAAGGGCAATTGCTCTCAGCACGTTGTCGCGCTCCTGGTTGCCGGAGAGGACGATGACCTTGGTATCCGGCGCGATGGCCAGCATCTGCTGCAGCAAGGCCATGCCTTCGCTGGCGCCGTCGGCATCCGGCGGCAGGCCGAGGTCCATGGTGGCAACGGCGGGCTGATGGCGGCGCAGCTGGTTCAGCGCCGTGCCGCGGTCGGCGGCAAAGACCACCTCGTAGGCGTCCAGCGCCCAGCGCAGCTGCTTTTGCAGGCCCGGATCGTCTTCCACCACCAGCAGCTTTTTCTTCACCATGCCCGCTCCTATGCCGCTTCGGCGGCGCAATGCAGCGGCAGCAGCACGCGAAATACGCTGCCGCGGCCCGCTGTGCTCTCGACTTCAAGCCTGGCGCCCATCTGGTGCAGGTATTCGCGGCTTTCGAACACTCCGATGCCCATGCCGCCAGGCTTGGTGCTGGCGAAGGGCTGGAACAGGCGTTCGCGCACGAAGGACTCGCTCATGCCGTGTCCCGTGTCGCGGATCTCGATGCGCGCCTGGCCGGCGGCTGATGAGAGGTGCAAGGTTACCGTGCCATCGGCCGGAGTGGCGTCGAGCGCGTTTTGCAGCAAATGCGCCAGCGCGCGTTCGAGGCGGGTTTCGTCGGCCCTGGCGCACAGGCCGACAGCGGCGATTTCCAGCAGGGGGCGCGGCGCGGCGGTGGCATAGCCGAGGACCAGTGCCTGCAGCAGCGGCGTCAGTTCGACCGCGGCTGTGCCGGTCTCGCCACTGCCGCGCAGGCGCTGCTGCAGCGCCGCCATCCTCCCCAATGCGTGCGACAGAGAGGCGCGCATATCCGACTGGAACTCAGGATCGTCGCCATGCCGCTCCGCGTTCGCGAGCAGCAGCGAGAGTTGCCCCATCAGGTTCTTCACGTCGTGCATGACAAAGGTGGAGATACGGTTCACGGACTCGAATTGGCGCGCGACCGCGAGTTCGTCCGCCAGCTCGCTGTGCGCAATCCAGCTGGCCGCCTGCGCGCCGGCCAGCTGCAGCAGGTCGCGCAGTTCCCAGCTCAGTTCCACTTCCTGGGGCGGACGCGCCAGCGCCACGAAGCCTGTCAGACATCCGTTCAGCCGCAGCGGCACCACCAGCGCCAGTCCGGGCAGGCTGCGCAGCCATGCCGGCATGGCCGCCTCGCGGACATCGGCAATCCAGCCGGCCCCCAGCAGAGTGCTGAAGGCGCTGCCTACCGGCTCCTTGCCCGCTTGCGGCGGCAGGTTCCAGGTGGCGGCGGGCATGAAATGCTGCTGGCGGCGCAGCCACAGCGCGCCGCTACCGGCGTCCAGCAAGCCCGCCAGCGACTGCACGGCGCCTTCGCCCGAACGCTCGCCGCTGGCCGACAGCACCCGCGTCACCCGCATCCATTCTTCGCGGTAATCGTAGCGGCTGGCGTAGAAATGCTTGGCGATCCAGACCCGCAGACCGGCGCGCACCGTGCCCGAAGCCAGCATCGCAAGCAGTACCAGCGCGGCTGCAACGAAACTGGCCAGCTGCATCAGCGCGCCCCAGCTGCCGCCAGCCTTGCGCAGATACCAGCCGCTGGCTGCCATCGCCAGCAGGTACAGTGCGCTGCCGGTCAGTGCGGTGGAGCGCAGCATCATCTGGCGCGACAACGCCAGCCGCAACGACCAGTCGCTGCGCCGCGCCGCCGCGATCGCGAGCAGCGGAACGCAGAGCGCATTGGCCAGCCCGCGCGCAGTCGCCAGGTCGGTGTGGACGCGGCGAAACAGCATGGCGTCGCTGTACAGGAAGAAATCATAGGCAAAAATGGCGCCGATGCCGAGGCAGGCGTATTTGATGGCCCATTTCTCAGTGGAGCAGCGATACAGCTGTTCCACCAGCAGCAGACCGGCAACGGCAAGCAGCAGGCGCGGCGCAATGGCGGCAGCCGCCTGCCACCAGGACCGCAGTCCGCCCGCTTCCGCCATCCACTGCACGCCGGCCAGCTGCGCCCCGAGCAGCGCCGCCAGCGGCAGCAGCACGCGCTTGCGTGGAACCGACGGCGCAACCAGCAATAGCAGGCAAGCCAGCCAGGCCGCGCCGCGTAGCGCTTCCAGCATATGCGTCGCTACAGGCGCTGCCGTCTGCCAGGCGCCATGCAGCGCGCCGGGAAAGCCGGGGGTAAGGGCAGCAGCGGTTGCAGCGGTGGCGGCAGCTGCGGCAAGCGACCATAGCGCGCTCGCGCAGCAGGCCGCCAGCAACGGCGCCTGCGCCTTGCGGGCGCCGGCATTTGCCAGCAGCAGCGCCGCGAACAGCCCGAACGCCAGCGCCGCCACGCCATGACTGAGCGCTGCGGGCGTCATCAGCGGCTGCCTTTCCCGAACAGCAGCTTGTGCCGCACATCTTCGGCCGACGCGCCGTACTGGTAGCACAGCTGGGCCAGTCCGGTAATCCCCTGCTTGATACTGTGCCATACGTCGTAGCAGGCAATCGCGCGCGACAACCGTGCCAAGAAATAGCCGCGCTCGGCGTCACGCCGCATGCTGCGGAATTTCAGCAAAGGAAACGGGCGTCCGTTCAGCCCGACGCGCTCCTGGCGGTAGATCACGGGGCTGCCATCCTCCAGCAGGCAGATGGCCACGCCGGCGGCGCCAAGCAGGCAGGCGAAACCGCGAACGATGGGCAGCGCCACGGAAAACAGGGCGTAGCCCAGGGCGAAGGCCGGCGCAGGGAGCCAGGCGCCGGCCGGCAGCGCGGCCACGGATGCCGCCGCAAGCAGGACGCCCAGCTCCAGCAGCAGGAGCATGCGCGGCACATAATGGTTGAAGATCCGGATCACGTGGGCCTCCTTCCGGCAGTAGCTCAAAGCATCATGCCGCAGGTCCGCAGCCGGGGCTTTGAGCCAGCGCAAGGCCACATCCGGATGATAAATGGTCTATAGTGTTGTTCTTGACCGCATAAAAACCACACGAATTACCATGAAATTTGATGTAGCCATCGTCGGCAGCGGACTGGCCGGCCTGTCGGTAGCACTGCACCTTGCGGAAACCCGCAAAGTTGCCATTATTTCCAAACGTGCCTTGCTGGACGGCGCCAGCAACTGGGCCCAGGGCGGCATTGCCGCGGTGCTCGATTCAGGCGACAGCCACGACCAGCACATCGAGGACACGCTGATCGCCGGCGGCGGCCTGTGCGACGAAGGCGCCACCCGCTACATCGTGGAGCATGGCCGCGAAGCCATCGAATGGCTGATCGAACAGGGCGTGCCCTTCACCCGCGACGATTCGGCGGAACTGGGTTTCCACCTGACGCGCGAAGGCGGTCATAGCCAGCGCCGCATCATTCACGCCGCCGACGCCACCGGCCACGCGGTGCAGGTCACGCTGGAAGAAAAAGTACGCGCGCATCCGAATATCTCGCTGTTCGAGAACCATTGCGCGATCGACCTGATTACCTCGGACAAGATCGGCCCCCGCCCGTCCAACAGCCAGCCGCGCTGCCACGGCCTGTACGTGCAGGACGTGAACACCGGCGAAGTGCACACCTTCTCGGCCGAGCACACCATCATGGCTACCGGCGGCGCCGGCAAGGTCTATCTGTACACCACCAATCCGGACACGGCCAGCGGCGACGGTATCGCCATGGCCTGGCGCGCCGGCTGCCGCGTGTCGAACATGGAGTTCATCCAGTTCCACCCGACCTGCCTGTACCACCCTTACGCCAAGTCCTTCCTGATCACGGAAGCGATCCGCGGCGAGGGCGGCTTGCTGAAACTGCCGCCGGAAGCCGGTGCTGCGGCAGGCCAGCGCTTCATGCTGAATCACGACGAGCGCGCAGAACTGGCGCCGCGCGACGTGGTGGCGCGCGCCATCGACTTCGAAATCAAGAAACGCGGCCTGGATTATGTACACCTGGATATCAGCCACAAGCCGGCCGAATTCCTGATCGAGCACTTCCCGACCATCCATGCGCGCTGCCTGGAGCTGGGCATCGACATCACCACCCAGCCGATCCCGGTGGTCCCGGCCGCGCACTATACCTGCGGCGGCATTGTGACCGACATGCTGGGCCGCACCGACCTGCCGGGCCTGTACGCGGTGGGCGAAACGGCCTGCACCGGCCTGCACGGCGCCAACCGCCTGGCTTCGAACTCGCTGCTGGAATGCGTGGTGATCGGCCGCGCCTGCGCCCAGGACATCGCCGCCAGGCCGCGCGAAGGCTCGCCCTTCCTGCCGGACTGGGATGAAAGCCGCGTTACCGACGCCGACGAGGAAGTGGTCATCGCCCACAACTGGGACGAACTGCGCCGCTCCATGTGGAATTACGTGGGCATCGTGCGCACCAACAAGCGCCTGGAACGCGCCCAGCACCGCATCGCCCTGCTGAAGGAGGAGATCGACGAGTATTACGCCAACTTCCGCATCACGCCGGACCTGCTGGAACTGCGCAACCTGGTCGAAGTGGCGTCGCTGATCGTCAACAGCGCGCTGCAGCGGCGCGAAAGCCGCGGCTTGCATTTCAGCCGCGACTATCCGGCCACGCTGCCGAAAGCCCTGCCCAGCGTACTCACGCCTTCACGCCGCTAGGCACACCACGGGAGCGCGCCGAGCATGAGCACATCGACCCTGCTGCGCGCCGCCCGTCCGGACGATATCGCGTCCATGGAAGCGCTGATCCGCCGTTCCGGCATCGAATTGAGCCGCGGCTTCTACAGTGCGGAGCAGGCGCAAGCCGTCACGCGCCACGTGTTCGGCGTGGATACCCAGCTGGTGGAAGACCAGACCTATTTCGTGATCGAGAGCGAGGGCGGCGAATTGCTGGCCTGCGGCGGCTGGAGCAAGCGCGCCACGCTGTTCGGTGCGGACCGCACCAAGACCGGCCCCGATCCCCTGCTCGATCCGCACACCCAGCCGGCCCGCATCCGGGCCTTCTTCGTCCACCCGGACGTGCCGCGCCAGGGACTGGGCCGGCGTCTGATGGAACACTGCGAAGCGGAAGCCGCGCGCAACGGCTTCACGCTGATGGAATTGGCCGCCACCATGCCCGGCGTGCCGCTGTACCGGGCCTGTGGCTTCGACGTGGTGGAGGACTTTGCGATCACGCTGCCGGACAACGTTTCGGTACCGTTGTCCCGCATGCGCAAGCAGATCGCGCGCTGAATCAGCCGTTAAAGCCCTTGCCTTCCGCTGCCAGCCTGGCCAGCAGCGGCGCCGGCTGCCACGCTTCGCCGTGGCGTCCCTTGGACAGGCGCTCGATTTTCGCCAGTACATTCGGCAGGCCCACGCTATCGGCATGGAACATCGGACCGCCGCGGTACAGCGGGAAGCCGTAGCCGGTCAGGTACACCATGTCGATATCCGAGGCGCGCAGTGCGATGCCCTCTTCCAGGATCAGCGCTCCTTCGTTCACCAGCGCGAACACCAGGCGTTCGACGATTTCCTCGTCCGTAATCCTGCGGCGCTGTACGCCGATGTCGGCCGAGTACTGCACGATCATCCTGTCCACCGCCTCGCTCGGATAGGCCTTGCGGTCGCCTTCCTTGTAGTCGTACCAGCCGGCGCTGGTCTTCTGCCCGAAGCGGCCCATCTCACAAAGCAGGTCGGCCGTCTTCGAATAGGCGATTTCCGGCTTTTCCACGTAGCGGCGCTTGCGGATATACCAGCCGATATCGTTGCCCGCCAAATCGCTCATGCGGAATGGCCCCATCGGGAAGCCGAACTTCTCGATCGCCTGGTCCACCTGTTCCGGCAGCGCGCCTTCTTCGAGCAGGAAGCCGGCCTGGCGGAAATACTGTTCGATCATGCGGTTGCCGATAAAGCCGTCGCACACGCCGGACACCACGCCCGTCTTCTTCAGCTTCCGGGACAGCGCCAGCGCCGTCGCCAGCACATCCTTGCCGGTTTCCCTGCCGCGCACGATCTCCAGCAGCTTCATCACATTCGCCGGCGAGAAGAAGTGCAGCCCGATCACATCCTGCGGCCGTTTGGTGAACGACGCGATGCGGTCCAGGTCCAGCGTGGAGGTATTCGAGGCCAGGATGGCGCCCGGCTTCATGGTCGCATCCAGCTTGCGGAAGACCTCTTCCTTCACGCCCATATCCTCGAACACGGCCTCGATCACGATGTCCGCATCGGCAATCGTGGCGTAATCCAGGCTGCCCGCGATCAGGGCCAGGCGCTGCTCGAACTTTTCCTGCGTCAGCTTGCCCTTCTTCAGGGTGTTCTCGTAATTCCTGCGGATGATGGCCAGGCCCTTGTCCAGCGCTTCCTGCCGGGTCTCCAGCAGCGTGACGGGAATGCCGGCGTTGGCGAAGTTCATCGCAATGCCGCCGCCCATCGTGCCGGCGCCGATCACGGCGGCCTTGCGGATCTCGCGCGTTGGGGTATCGGCCGGCACATCCGGCACCTTGCTGGCCTGGCGCTCGGCCATGAAGGCGTGGCGCAGCGACTTCGATTCCGGCGTCTGGATCAGGTGCAGGAAGCGTTCGCGCTCGAACTTCAGTCCATCCTCGAATTTTCTGGTGACGGACGCGGCCACCGTTTCCACGCATTCCAGCGGCGCCGGGAACGGACCCGCCACGGCTTTGACCGTGTTGCGGCTGAATTGCAGGAAGGCTTCGTGATTCGGATAATCGACCTTGCGGTCGCGCACTTTCGGCAGCGGACGCACGTCGGCGATCTTTTCTGCAAAGGCCACGGCGGCCTTCAGCAGCTCGGTCCCGGGCGGGAACACCTCGTCGAACAGCGCGGTGCCCGCCAGTTTTTCCGACAGCACCGGCGTGCCGGACACAATCATGTTCAACGCAGGTTCCAGCCCCAGCACGCGCGGCAGGCGCTGGGTACCGCCGGCGCCCGGCAGCAGGCCCAGTTTCACTTCCGGCAGCGCAATCTGCGCGCCCGGCAGCGCTACCCGGTAATTGGCGCCCAGCGCCAGTTCCAGGCCGCCGCCCATGCACACGCTATGGATGGCAGCAACGACCGGTTTCTCCGAACCTTCCACCACGCGGATCAGCGAGTGCAGCGTCGGCTCCTGCAGGGCCTTGGGCGAATTGAATTCCTTGATGTCGGCGCCGCCCGAGAAAGCCTTGCCGGCGCCCGTCAGCACGATAGCCTTGATAGCCGGATCTTCCTGCGCGCGGCGCATTCCCTCCACGGCTGCGCTGCGGGTGGCATGGCCCAGGCCATTCACCGGCGGATTGTTCAGCGTGATGACGGCCACGGAGCCCTGCACTGCGTAATCTGCGCTCATGTCTCTTCCTTATTTTTAAGTAATGCCAGCTACTATACCAAACAAAATAGTACGCTCGTATTATTCAACTTCCCGCACCGCACCGCTGCCGCAATGCACTGGATAAGCCTTTGATATGAATCGTGATTTTAATGTATAAAAATCTGCCAACTGTCTTTAAATAATGGCCAGACTAAAGCGCAACAGCGTGAAAATTTGCAGCAAAAAAAGTTTGCGTACGTAAATATGACCTACTAACATCAAATTGAATCTGATCACCGCCAGCGCCCTGACGGTTTTGAACATCGATCAACTCAGGCGTTCCGGCCGCAGCGATGCGGCCGTTTTTTTTGGTTTCCTGGCAAGAAGTTGCTGCTGCGCGGCGTAGCCGGGGGCGCTGCGTTAAAATGCGCTGTTCGCACCATGATTGGAACTGCCATTACAGCCGCCGCCCTCCCATTCGAGAACTCCTTTGCGAGTTTGCCGCCCGCGTTTTATACGCGCCTGATGCCTACCCCGCTGCCAGCGCCCTACGTGGTTGCCGTCAGCCCATCCGCCGCACAGCTGATCGGTCTCGATGCGCAAACCATGCGCGATGAGGAGACGGTCGCCGCCCTGATCGGCAACCGCGTGCCGGACCGGGCGATGCCGCTGTCGGCCGTGTATTCGGGCCACCAGTTCGGCGTCTGGGCCGGGCAACTGGGCGATGGCCGCGCCATCCTGCTGGGCGACATCCCGACCGCAGAAGGCCCGCTGGAGCTGCAACTGAAAGGCGCCGGCCTGACGCCCTACTCGCGCATGGGCGACGGCCGCGCCGTGCTGCGCTCCTCGATCCGTGAATTCCTCTGCTCGGAAGCCATGCATGCGCTGGGCATCCCCACCACCCGCGCCCTGTCGGTGGCCGGTTCCGACCAGGGCGTGGTGCGCGAAACGGTTGAGACCTCGGCCGTCGTCATCCGCATGGCGCCCACCTTCGTGCGCTTTGGCTCCTTCGAGCACTGGTTCTACAAGAACAAGCCGGAAGAACTGAAGCAGCTGGCCGACTATGTGATCGCGCGTTTCTATCCCGAGGTGCTGCAGGAAGCCAATCCCTACGCCGCCTTCCTGGAAGAAGTCACGCGCCGCACGGCGCGCATGATCGCGCAATGGCAGGCCGTCGGCTTCATGCATGGCGTGATGAACACGGACAATATGTCCATCCTGGGCCAGACCCTGGATTACGGTCCCTACGGCTTCATGGAAGCTTTCGATCCGCAGCACATCTGCAACCATACCGACCAGGGCGGCCGCTATTCTTATGCCAACCAGCCGCAGATCGGCCACTGGAACTGCTACGCGCTGGCGCAAGCGCTGCTGCCGCTGATCGGCGAAGTCGAACTGACGCAGGAGGCGCTGGACGTGTACCAGCCGGAATTCGCGGCCGGGATCGACAAGCTGCTGCACGCCAAGCTGGGCCTGAAGTCCTTCCGCGACGGCGACCGCGAGCTGCTGGACAGCCTGTTCGGCATCCTGCAGCACAGCCACGTCGATTTCACCCTGTTCTTCCGCCGCCTGAGCGGCCTGCAGTCCGACGCCACCGCCGGCGACGAACCGCTGCGCGACCTGTTCATCGACCGCGGCGCCTTCGACGCCTGGGCCACCGAGTACCGGCGCCGCCTGCAGGCGGAGGCCAGTATCGATGCCGAGCGCAAGCTTGCAATGGATGCAGTGAACCCCAAATACATCCTGCGAAACTATTTAGCTCAAATCGCCATCGAAAAGGCGCAAAATAAGGACTTCAGTGAAGTCGCGCGCCTTTTGTCGGTGCTGGAGCGGCCGTTCGACGAACAGCCCGAAAACGAGCAATATGCAGCCTTGCCTCCCGACTGGGCCAGCCAGCTGGAAGTCAGCTGCTCTTCCTGAAAGACCGTCATGACCGAAAAACTGATCAAATCCGACGCCGAATGGCGCGCCCAGCTCGACTCCATGCAATACCAAGTGACGCGCCACGCGGCCACCGAGCGCGCCTTTACCGGCAAATACTGGGATCACCACGAGCACGGCATCTACCATTGCGTCTGCTGCGACACCCCGCTGTTCGAATCGGACACCAAGTTCGATTCCGGCTGCGGCTGGCCCAGCTACTTCGCCGCCCTCGATCCGAACAATGTAATCGAGAAAGTGGACCGTTCGCATGGTATGCTGCGAACCGAAGTCATCTGTGGAGTGTGCGACGCCCATCTGGGCCACGTGTTCCCGGATGGCCCGCCGCCAACCGGATTGCGCTTCTGCATCAATTCGGCTTCGCTGCGCTTTGAACCGACGCCCGAGAAGAAATGAAATTCCTGTTTGATATTTTTCCGCTGCTGGTCTTTTTCGGCAGTTACAAGTATGCCGGCGCCCATGAAGAAGTTGCCCAGGCATTCATCAATAGCCACATGAGCGCCGTCATCTCGGGAGGCGCGGTCACCGCCTCCCAGGCGCCCATCATTGTTGCCACGCTGATTGGCATCATTGCCACAGTGTTGCAAATTGGCTACTTGCTGCTACGCGGCAAGAAAGTCGATGGCGCCCTGTGGGTGTCGATGGTGGTATTCGTGTTTTTCGGCGGCCTGACCATTTACTTCCACGATGAGGACTTCATCAAGTGGAAGCCGACGATTATCTATTGGAGTTTCGCGACCGCCATGCTGGTGGCCTACCGTTTCTTCGACAAGAACCTGATCCGGGCCGCCATGGAAAAGCAGGTCAGCCTGCCGGAACACGTCTGGGTGCGCCTGCATTTCGCCTGGATTACATTCTGGCTGGTACTGGGCTTTGTAAATCTGTTTGTCGCCTTCGTGCTATTCAAATCCGATAACAGCGCCTGGGTGAATTTCAAGGTATTCGGAGTTACCGGACTGATGCTGGTGTTCTTTATTGCCCAGGCATTCTATCTGTCCAAACATATCAAGGATGAAGCATGAGCGACCCGCGCCTGGCCAGGATCCGCGAGCGCCTGGAAGCTGCGCTCAGCCCCGTTGAAATCACGCTGGAAGATGAATCCGCGCTGCACGCCGGCCACCCCGGCGCGGCCACCGGCGGCGGGCATTACCGGCTGAAGATCGTATCCGATAAATTCGAGGGTCATAAACTCGTCACACGCCATCGTCTGGTGTATGATTCCGTGCACGATATGATGCATAAAGAAATTCATGCATTGGCCATTACCGCACTGGCACCGTCCGAAGTATGATGCGCGGAAGTTTTGGGATAGTAATCAAAGAACGAACCTCAATACAAATTGAATAGTAGAGACATCTCGGCGATCCGGCCCCAATTCCCCGCGTTTTTAGAGTAACTTTCCCTTAGGAATTAAATCAATGACTTTCAAGCCAGCCCGTCTGCTGCTCGCACTCATCGCCGTTGCGTCTGCACCCGTCTTTGCTCAGAATGTTGCTGTCGTCAACGGCAAAGCCATTCCTACCGCCCGTGTTGACGCAATCGTCAAGCAGCTGGTTGCCCAAGGCCAACAACAAGACAGCCCTCAGCTGCGTGAAGCCATCAAGAAGGACCTGATCGGCCGTGAAGTAATGATGCAGGAAGCGGAAAAACAGAAGTTCGGTAATGACCCGCAGGTCAAGCAGGCGCTGGACAATGCACGCCAGGCGATCATCCTGAACGCCCTGGTCGCTGACTACGTGAAAAAGCACCCGGTACCGGATGCGGAAGTCAAGGCTGAGTACGACCGCGTGGTCGCCCAGACCGGCGACAAGGAATACCACGTACGCCACATCCTGATGGAAACCGAAGCCCAGGCGACCGACGTGATCGCCAAGCTGAAAGGCGGCGCCAAGTTCGAAGACCTGGCCAAGAACTCCAAGGATGCCGGCTCCGCTGCCAATGGCGGCGACCTGGACTGGGGCACCCCGTCCAACTTCCCGAAACCTTTCGCTGACGCCTTCGCCGGCCTGCAGAAAGGCCAGATCACCGAGAAGCCGCTGCAGACCCCGAACGGCTGGCACGTGATCAAAGTGGACGATATCCGTCCTGTGAAGCTGCCGACCCTGGAAGAAGCCAAGCCGCAAATCTCGGACGCGCTGATCCAGAAGAAGCTGCAAGCCTACCAGGAAGAACTGGTCAAGAAAGCCAAAGTTCAGTAATCTGCTGAACTGGTTTGCCCGGCGCCCTCGCGGCGCCGGTTTTGCATTTTATTTGTGAGGAATAGACACACATGTTGAAGCCAGCCCGCCTGCTGTTAGCCCTGACCGCCATGGTCGTCGCACCAGCATTCGCACAAAACGTTGCCACCGTCAACGGCAAAGCCATCCCGGCTGCGCGCCTGGACGCAATGGTCAAGCAAGTCGTAGCCCAGGGCGGCCAGCAGGATTCGCCGCAGCTGCGCGAAGCGATCAAGAAAGACCTGATCGGCCGCGAAGTGCTGATCCAGGAAGCCGACAAGCAAGGCTTCGCCGCCAAGCCTGAAGTCAAGACCGCCCTGGAAAACGCACGCCAGTCCATCATCATCAACGCGATGCTGCAGGACTACGTGAAGAAGCACCCTGTTACCGACGCTGAAATCAAGGCTGCTTACGACGAGCACAAAGCCACCCGCGGCGACAAGGAATACCACGCACGCCACATCCTGGTCGGCAGCGAGAAGGAAGCCCAGGACATCATCGCCAAGCTGAAAGCCGGCGGCAAGTTCGAAGAACTGGCCAAAGTGTCCAAGGACGGTTCCGCCAACAACGGCGGCGACCTGGACTGGGCATCGCCGGGCTCCTACGTGAAGCCATTCTCCGACGCCATGGTGGCGCTGAAGGAAGGCCAGATCACCGAGAAGCCGGTGCAGTCGCAGTTCGGCTGGCACGTGATCAAGCTGGAAGGCGTACGTCCGGTCAAGCTGCCGGCACTGGAAGAAGTCAAGGGCCAGGTTGCCGAAGCCCTGACCCAGCGCAAAGTGGCGGCCTACCGCGACGAGCTGTTCAAGAAAGCGAAGATCCAGTAATCTTGCTGGCATCTCCAACGAAAGCGCTCTCCGGAGCGCTTTTTTTTATGTCCGGCACAAGCCACGATATCAAAGCCGCCGCGCAGGCGGCACCCGGCGTCCACCTTGCCGCCATCCACGCCGCCCTGCATCCGCTGGCCGATGCCAGCCGCGCCCCGGCCATGCGCGCCTATATGCGCGAGCAGTTCCCCTTCCTCGGCATCGGCACGCCCGACCGCCGCATCGCCATCAAGCCGCTGGCTGCGGCATTGCGCACGGCATCCGCCGCCGAGCTGCTGGCACTGGCGGACCTGCTATGGCAGCAGGAGCAGCGCGAATACCAGTACGTGGCCATTGACCTGCTGGCCAGGCACTGGCGCACGCTGAGCGCCGGCGAGCTGCCCGCGCTGCTGGCGCTGGTGCGGCGTAAGTCATGGTGGGATACGGTGGACGGCCTGGCCGGCGTGATCGGCGACGTGCTGCGCGGCACGCACCAGGGCATGGACGAAGCCTTGCTGCATGAGGACTTCTGGGTGCGCCGCATCGCCCTGCTTCACCAGCTCGGCTGGCGCTCCCAAACGGACGAGGAACGCCTGTTCCGCTATGCCGTCGCGCTGCGGGGCGAAAAGGAGTTCTTCATCCAGAAGGCGATCGGCTGGGCCTTGCGCGACTATGCGCGGCATGCGCCGGACGCGGTGCGCGCCTTCCTCGCCGGCCCGGGCGCCGGACTGGCGCCGCTCAGCCGGCGCGAAGCGGCCAGGCACCTGTAGTCCGCATATAAGCGCCCGTATCAGCGCACATATAAGCGCACGTAAAAAGAGCCGGGCTGGCCGGCTCTTCTTGTACTGCTGCGGCTACATCAGCCGATGAACTTGCGTGCGTTGCGGAACATGCGCATCCACGGCGAATCCTCGCCCCAGCCATCCGGATGCCAGGAATTCGTCACGCTGCGGAACACGCGTTCTGCGTGCGGCATCATCACGGTGAAGCGGCCGTCCGGGGTGGTGACTGCAGTCAGGCCGGCCGGCGAACCGTTCGGGTTGAACGGATACACCTCGGTTGCCGCGCCGCGGTTGTCCACGAAGCGCATGGCGGCAATCGCCTCGCCAATGCTGCCGGTCTGGCTGAAGTCCGCGAAACCTTCGCCGTGGGCGATAGCGATCGGCGTCTGCGTGCCGGCCATGCCCTGGAAGAAGATCGACGGCGAATCCAGCACCTCGACCATCGAGAAGCGCGCCTCGAATTTCTCCGACTTGTTGGTGGTGAACTTCGGCCACGCCTGCGCACCAGGAATCAGCGGCTTCAGGTTGGCCATCATCTGGCAACCGTTGCACACGCCCAGGCCGAAGGTATCGCTACGCTGGAAGAAGCGCGCGAACTGCCCGGACATCTCCGGATTGAACAGGATCGACTTGGCCCAGCCCTCGCCCGCGCCCAGCACGTCGCCATACGAGAAGCCGCCGACGGCAATCACGCCCTGGAAGTCGTCCAGCTTCACGCGGCCCGAAATCAGGTCGCTCATGTGCACGTCAACGGCGGCGAAGCCTGCCTGGTGCATTACCCACGCCGTTTCGATATGCGAGTTCACGCCCTGCTCGCGCAGGATCGCCACGCGCGGACGCACGCCGCTCGCCACGAATGGCGCGGCCACGTTCTCGCTCATGTCGAAGGTGATCTTCGGCGTCATGCCCGGATCGGTTTCGTCCAGCAGGCGCTCGAATTCGGCATCGGCGGTGGCTGGATTCTCGCGCACGCGGGAAATGCGCCAGCTGGTTTCGCTCCACAGGCGGTGCAGCGCGGAACGCTGTGCGCTGTAGATGATTTTCGCGTCGCGGGTGAATTCGATCACGCCGCGGTCGTTCAGCTTGCCGATGATGTGGCTGCAGGCGCCCAGGTTGAAGGAACGCAGCACGTCCATCACCTCGGACTTCTGCTCGGCGCGGACCTGGATCACGGCGCCCAGTTCTTCGTTGAACAGCGCGCGCAGCGTGAAATCATTGCGGCGTTCGGCGATCTGGCCGGCCCAGTTCTTGGCGTCGCCCTGGTCCATCGCATGCTCGGATTCCAGCGTCAGCATGTCCAGGTTGACGGACAGGCCGGCGCGGCCGGCGAAAGCCATTTCCACCAGCGTGGTGTACAGGCCGCCGTCGGAACGGTCGTGGTAGGCCAGGATCCTGCCTTCCTTGTTCAGCTGCTGGATGGCGCTGAAGAAGGCTTTCAGGTCTTCCGGCGAATCCACGTCCGGCGCATCGTTGCCGACCTGGCCAATCACCTGCGACAGCGCGGAGGCGCCCATGCGGTTCTTGCCGCGGCCCAGATCGATCACGATCAGCGAGGTCTCTCCCAGATCGGTACGGATCTGCGGCGTCAGCGCCTTGCGCACGTCGTACACCGGCGCAAAGCCGGAAACGATCAGGGACACCGGCGACACCACGGCCTTGTCCGTGCCCTCGTCCTTCCAGGTGGTGCGCATCGACAGGGAGTCCTTGCCGACCGGGATCGACAGGCCCAGCGCCGGGCACAGGTCCATGCCCACGGCCTTCACGGTGTCGAACAGCGCAGCATCCTGGCCCGGCTGGCCGCAGGCGGCCATCCAGTTGGCGGACAGCTTGATGTCCGAGATATCGGCAATCGGCGCCGCAGCCAGGTTGGTCACGGTCTCGCCCACCGCCATGCGGCCGGACGAAGGCGCATCGATCACGGCCAGCGGCGTGCGTTCGCCCATGGCCATCGCTTCGCCCAGATAACCTTCGTAGCTCATGGCCGTCACGGCGCAATCTGCCACCGGCACCTGCCATGGACCGACCATCTGGTCGCGCACGGACATGCCGCCCACGCTACGGTCGCCAATGGTAATCAGGAAGCTCTTGTCGGCCACGGTCGGCAGCAGCAGCACGCGGCGCGCCGCCTCTTCCAGCGCCAGGCCGGTCACGTCGATGGCCGGCAGTTCGGTCTGCACATGCTTCACGTCGCGGTGCATCTTCGGCGGTTTGCCGAGCAGCACTTCCATCGGCATATCGACCGGGTTGTTGCCCATTTCCTGGTCGATCACCTTCAGCTGGCGCTCTTCGGTTGCCACGCCCACCACGGCGAACGGGCAGCGCTCGCGTTCGCACATGGCCTGGAATACGGCCAGGTCGGACGGCGCGATCGCCAGCACATAGCGCTCCTGCGATTCGTTGGACCAGATCTCTTTCGGCGCCAGGCCGGATTCTTCCAGCGGCACCTTGCGCAGATCGAAGATCGCGCCGCGCTTGGCGTCGTTGGTGATCTCCGGGAAGGCGTTGGACAGGCCGCCGGCGCCCACGTCGTGGATCGAAATGATCGGGTTCCTGTCGGCCATCTGCCAGCAGCCGTTGATCACTTCCTGCGCACGGCGCTCCATTTCCGGATTGCCGCGCTGGACCGAGTCGAAGTCCAGGTCGGCAGTGTTGGTGCCGGTCGCCATCGAGGAAGCGGCCGAACCGCCCATGCCGATGCGCATGCCCGGACCGCCCAGCTGGATCAGCAGGCTGCCGACCGGGATGTCGTTCTTGTGCGTGTGCTGGCCGGAGATGCTGCCGATGCCGCCCGCGATCATGATCGGCTTGTGGTAGCCGAACACGGTGTCCTTGCCGCCGGCGAACTGCTGGCCGACGTTCTGTTCATAGGTACGGAAGTAGCCGCCCAGCACCGGGCGCCCGAATTCGTTCGAGAACGCGGCGCCGCCCAGCGGGCCGTCGATCATGATCTGCAGCGGCGAAGCGATGCGCTCCGGCTTGCCGTACACCTGCGATTCGTCGCGCTGGCCGACCGGTGCGGTCACATTGGCCGCGTTTTCCCACGGCCGCACGGCCTCCGGGATCATCAGGTTGGACACGGTAAAGCCGGTCAGGCCCGCCTTGGGCTTGGCGCCGCGGCCGGTCGCACCTTCGTCGCGGATCTCGCCGCCGGCGCCGGTGGAGGCGCCAGGGAACGGGGAAATCGCGGTCGGGTGGTTGTGCGTCTCCACCTTCATCAGCGTGTGCACCAGCTCGGTGGACGCTGCGTATTCGTGGTGCTCGCCGCGCGGATAGAAGCGGGTTACCTCGGCGCCTTCGATGATGGACGAGTTGTCCGAGTAAGCCACCACGGTGCCGCGCGGGTTCTTCTCGTGCGTGTTCTTGATCATCCTGAACAGCGAACGGTCCTGGACCGCGCCGTCGATGGTCCAGTCGGCGTTGAAGATCTTGTGGCGGCAGTGTTCCGAGTTCGCCTGCGCGAACATCATCAGTTCCACGTCGGTCGGGTTGCGCTGGGCGGTGGTGAATGCCTTGTGCAGGTACTCGATCTCATCGTCCGACATCGCCAGGCCCAGGTCCGTATTCGCCTTTTCCAGCGCGGTGCGGCCGGCGCCCATCACGTCGATGAATTCCAGGCCCTTGGCTTCCAGGCTGGAGAACAGGCCTGCGGCCTGGTCGGCGTGGCGCAGCACGGATTCGGTCATGCGGTCGTGCAGCAGGGCTGCCACGGCTTGCGCTTCTTCCGCGCTCAGCTTTTTGGCGGCGCCCAGGCCGGTGCCGAGAATGCCGCCCTTCAGGTTCACACGGTAGGCCACGCCGCGCTCGACGCGGTGGATGTGCGCCATGCCGCAGTTGTGCACGATGTCGGTGGCCTTGGATGCCCACGGCGAGATGGTGCCGAAACGCGGGATCACGATGAACTCTTCGACCACGCCTTCCGCGTGTTCCGGCCGCGCCGGTTCGCCATAGGTCAGCAGACCGGTGAGGCGGTGCTGGTCGTCGGCGGACAGTTCGCCGGCGGCGTCCACGAAGTGAATGTAGCGCGCTTGCACCGAACTGATCGACGGCAGCACTGCTTGGAGTTGGGTTAAAAGGCGTTGGCTACGGAATGCGGACAGGGCGTTGGAACCCGGCAGAATCAACATGGTTGGGAGGCAGTGAATGCAGCGTGGCTGCGGATTAAAAGAATACTGGGCACGAGCTGACTGGTCTTGCGGAATTTCCTTTGCCGACATTATACCGGTTTCAGCCCCCGCTTCCCACCCCTGAAGCAGCCTCATCCACTGACTTTAGAGCAACATTTTCGGCCGAAACGGCCCGTTGCAGGGCGTAAACGGCCCGAAAACGCCCATTTCATAGTGCGCTTGGAGTATCCTCCCTCTCTATGAAAGCCCTCTGTGACGACAATGCAAGCGTATAGCAACCTGTCGGTTCTGATCGTCGATCCGAATCCGCACCTGCGCGCGGGCTTGCACAATATGCTGTCCCAGCTGATGGTCAGCCAGATCGAGCACGCAGTCAGTGCCGGCACCGCCATCCGTCACCTGGACAAGCGCAACTTCGACCTGGTTCTTTGCGAATACGATCTTGGTAGCGAAGACGGCCAGGATGGCCAGCAGCTACTGGAAGACCTGCGCCACCACAAGATCATCCCGCCCTCGGCCATGTTCATCATGCTGACCACGCAGGGCATGTACGGCAAGGTGGTGAGCGCCGCCGAACTCACGCCGACCGACTATATTCTCAAACCGTTCACGGTGGATGTGCTGTCGCAGCGCATTGCGCGCGCCGTGGACCGCCGCAACGCCCTGCTGCCGGTGCACCAGATGTTCGACCAGGGCCGCCTGCCGGAAGCGGTGGAAGCCAGCGAGAACGCGGCCGCCGCGCATCCGCGCTATGCAACCGAATGCGCCCGTTTGCGCGCCGAAGCCTTCTTCGCCCAGGGCCGCACCGAAGACGCACAGGCCGTGTACACGGAAATCCTGGCCGAAAAACCGCTCGGCTGGGCCCAGCTTGGGCTGGCGCGCTGCCAGTCGGCTGCCGGCGAGCACGGCGCCACGCTGGAAACCCTGCAGGCGCTGCTGGACGAGAACCCGAAATTCATGGCCGCCTACGACCTGATGGCGCGCACCCACGAAGCCATGGGCCAGCGCGAAGAGGCGCGCGCGGCGCTGGAAGCGGCGGTCTCGATTTCGCCGCACATGGTGCGCCGCCTGCGCCATCTGGGCCAGGTGGCCTACGCCACGGGCGACCTGGCGGGCGCCGAGAAAACCTTCAAGCAGGTGGTGGCAAGGGCCAAATATTCCGAGTTCCGCGATCCCGAGGACCATGTGAACCTGGTCCGCACGCTGGTGCAGAAAGGCGATGCATCCGGCGCGGCCGGCGTGCTGCGCGATCTGGACCGCTCGGCGCGCAGCGGACCGAATACCGACGCCTGCCGCGCCTACTCGGCCGCCATGATCCAGGGCCTGAACGGGAATGGGGCCGCAGCAGCAGGCGAACTGGCGAAGGCGGCGCAGGCGCTGGCTGCTGCCAGCGGACTGTCGCGCGGGCTGAAACTGGGCCTGGTGCAGACCTGCCTGGAAAATGGGCTGGACCAGCAGGCCATGCAGCTGCTGGACACGCTGACCGAGGATACGGCCAGCGGCATCAGCCACGCCGATGCCCATGCGCTGTACCGGCAAGCCGGGCGCAGCGACCTGGCGGACAACGAAGGCGACAGCGTCGAGCGCTACCTGGACGATCTGCTGAAGCAGGCAGCCACCCGCAGCGGCCAGGGCGACCAGCGCGGCGCAGTGCAGGTGCTGAAGGCGGCCGTGAAGCGCCGCCCGGAAAATACCGGCCTGATCTCCGCCCTCGCCTCCGCCATCCTGCGCCTGATGGCAGACAGCGGCTGGGAGTCGCCGCTGGCCGAACAATGCGCCAGCCTGCTGGTTCGCCTGCGCAAGGCCGAACCGCAGCATCCGATGCTGTCTGCGCTGTCGTCGCAGTACCTCGCCTTGCGCCCCAAGATCAACCAGGCTAGCGCCATGTCGGGCGCGGAGTGAATGCGATGCCATTGAACAGCGACCTGTCCGTCCTGATTGTCGATCCGAATCCGGCAATGCGGGGCAATCTGCACAATATGCTGACGCAAAGCTCGATCACCCGCATCGAGTATGCGGTCAGCGCAGGCACAGCGATCCGCCAGTTGAGCAACCGGCGCTTCGATATCATCCTGTGCGAATACGACCTTGGCAGCGGCAGCGAGGATAGCGGCCAGGATGGCCAGCAATTGCTGGAAGACCTGCGCCACCACCGCCTGATCGACCGCTCTGCGATTTTCATCATGCTCACGTCCGAGGGCGTGCACAGCAAGGTCATGGGCGCGGCCGAACTGGCGCCCACCGACTACGTGCTGAAACCCTTTACCGTGGAAGCGCTGCTGCAGCGGATCACGCGCGCGGTGGACCGGCGCGCCCTGTTCATGCCGATTTACCAGCAGATCGCCAACGGCCAGCTGCGCGAGGCGGCCAAGGCTTGCCGGGAAGCGGAGATTTCCCATTCCCGCTACGCCACCGAGTTTGCGCGCCTGCGCGCCGAGGTGCTGAGCGAGCTGGGCGAGCTGTCCGAAGCCGAGCATATCTACCAGGGCGTGGTCGTCACGCGCCATTCCGGCTGGGCGCAACTGGGCCTGGCGCGCTGCCAGTTTTCCCAGCAGCGCTACGACGATGCGCGCGACACGCTGGAACGTCTGCTGGAAGTGAATTCGCACCTGATGGCGGCCTACGATCTGCTGGCGCGGACCTACGAAGCCATGGGGCAGAACGTACAGGCCAAGAAAGTACTGGAGGATGCGGTCTCGCTGTCGCCGCACCTGGTGCAGCGCCTGCGCCGGCTGGGCGAGGTGTCGTTCGAATCGGGCGACATCAGCGGCGCCGAGAAAGCCTTCAAGCAGGTGGTGGCCAAGGCGCGCTATTCCGAGTTCCGCGATCCGGAGGACCATGTGAACCTGGTGCGCGCGCTGGTACGCAAGGGCGACGCCAGCCAGGCCAGCGGCGTGATCCGCGACCTGGAGCGCTCGCTGCGCGGCAATGCCAACACGGAAGCCTGCCGCGCGATTGCCAATGCCTTGCTGCTGGATTTGACGGGCAAGGAAAACGAGGCGGCGGAGGAATTGTCGAACGCCGTGACGGCGGTGGGCCATGCACGCGGGCTGTCCAGCCAGCTGCGTATCGGGCTGGTGCACGCCTGCCTGAAACACCGGCTGGACAGCGATGCGTCCGAGGTCATGCTGAACATGATGAACGATCCGGAGTCGGCGCTGTCGATGGAGCATGCCGTGAGCGTGTTCGAGAAAGCGGGCCGGCATGACCTGGCGCGCGGCGTGGGCGACCGGATTCACCACCAGGTCGAGGAAATGCTGTCCGACGCAGCCAGCAAGACGCGCTCGGGCGATCACCGTTCGGCCGTCATCACCCTCAGCCAGGCGCTGCGCCGGACGCCGGGCAATCTGCCGGTGCTGTATGCGGCGGCGCAGGCTGTCATCAAGCAGCTGGAAGAACTGGGCTGGGAAGCGCCGCTGGGCGAGCAGGCGGCCAACATCATCGCCCGCATCCGCCGTCTCGACCCGGACAATCCGCAGCTGGAAGCGCTGCTGGCGCAGTACAGCGGCACGCAGCGCAAGTACGGTATCTCGACCACCGCCTGACCGGCGCGGCTCAGATCCTGAGGCCGTAGCCGCCGCCGCCGGGCGTCTCGATCACGAACACGTCGCCCGGCTGCATCGCCGTCTTGCCGATATGCCCCAGCTCCTCGCGCGATCCATCCGCGCGCAGCACCGTATTGCGTCCCAGCGCCCCCGGCTCGCCGCCGGCCATGCCAAACGGCGGATGAATGCGGTTATTCGACAGGATCGCCGCCGTCATCGGTTCCAGGAAGCGCATCCTGCGCACGCCGCCGCTGCCGCCATGCCACTGCCCGGCCCCGCCCGAGCCGTGACGGATCGCGTAGCTTTCCAGGCGCACCGGGAACCGGAACTCCAGAATCTCCGGATCGGTAAGCCGCGAGTTGGTCATATTCGTCTGCACCACGTCCGTGCCATCGAAGCCGTCGCCAGCGCCCGAACCGCCGCTGATGGTCTCGTAATACTGGTACTTCGCATTGCCGAACGTGAAATTGTTCATCGTTCCCTGCGAAGCGCCCTGCACGCCCAGCGCACCATACAGCGCATTGGTAATGCAGGTCGAAGTCTCCACATTGCCCGACACCACTGAAGCCGGATAGTGCGGGTTCAGCATCGAGCCCGGCGGAATGATCACCTTCAGCGGCTTCAGACAGCCGGCATTCAGGGGAATCTCGTCCGCCACCAGCGTACGGAACACGTACAGCACCGCCGCCATGCACACGGCCGACGGCGCATTGAAGTTGTTGTCCAGTTGCGGCGAGGTGCCGCCGAAGTCAATCTCGGCGCTGCGCTCCGCCTGGTTCACGCGCACCGCCACCTGAATGCGTGCGCCATTGTCCAGATCAAGCAGGAACTCACCATCGCGCAAGGCGCTGATCACGCGCCGCACCGCTTCCTCGGCATTGTCCTGCACGTGCCGCATATATGCCTGCACCACGTCCAGCCCGAAGTGCGCCACCATGCGCCGCAGTTCCTCGACGCCCTTCTGGTTGGCCGCCACCTGGGCGCGGAAATCGGCCATGTTCTGGTCCGGATTGCGCGCCGGGTATTTTGCACCGGCCAGCAGCGCCCGCGCCTCCGCATCGCGCAACTGGCCGCCGGCTGCGCCGTCCACCAGCTTGAAGTTGTTGATCAATACACCCTCGTGTTCGATCAGGCGCGAATCGGGCGGCATCGAGCCTGGCGTGGTGCCGCCAATGTCCGCATGGTGGCCACGCGAGCCGACATAGAACAGAATGTCCTTGCCGGCCTCGTCGAAGACCGGCGTGATGACCGTGACGTCCGGCAGGTGCGTGCCGCCGTTGTACGGATCGTTCAGCATATACACGTCGCCCGCCTGCATGCTGCCGGCATTCTCGCGCATCACCGTCTTGATGCTCTCGCCCATGGAGCCCAGGTGCACCGGCATGTGCGGTGCGTTGGCGATCAGGTTGCCGTCCGCATCGAAGATGGCGCAGCTGAAGTCCAGGCGCTCCTTGATGTTGACCGAATAGGCGGTATTCTGCAGGCGCAGTCCCATCTGCTCGGCAATGGACATGAACAGGTTATTGAAAATTTCCAGCATCACCGGATCGGCCGTGGTGCCGATGGCGCGCCGCTGCGGCAGTGCCTCGATGCGCGTCAGCACCAGGTGATCCTGCGGCGTGACCTCGGCCTGCCAGCCCGGCTCCACAATCGTGGTGGCGTTGGCTTCCGCGATAATGGCCGGACCTTTGATGATGTCGCCGATGCGCGTGGCGGCCCTTTCGAACAGGCCTGTATCGCGCCATTGCCCGGCGCTGTACATCTGCACCACACGTTGCGGCGCCAGCGGCGCATGGCGCGGCGCGGCCTGCGGCGCCGCTTCGGCCGGCGCATCCGACCTGCCGATGGCCTCCACCGATACCGCTTCCACAATCAGCGCCTTGTGCGGCATCAGGAAGGAAAAACGCTTTTTATAGGCAGCTTCAAACTGCGACTGCATGTCCTCTTCGCTGCCGAACAGCACGATCAGCGCGGAATCCGTGCCTTCGTAGCGCAGATGCACGCGGCGCACCACGTCGATGCGGGCCGAATCCACGGCCTGCGCTACCAGGTCAGTGCTTGCCAGTTCGGCCAGCGCCTGCAGGCGGCCTTCCAGTTCGGCATGCGCTTCCGGCGCGAGCCGTAGCTCGACTGCCGCTTCGCGCATCGAAGTCTGGTCCGCCAGGCCCATGCCGTAAGCGGAAAGCACCCCCGCCAGGGAATGAATGAATACTGTTTTCATGCCCAGCGCATCGGCCACCAGGCAGGCGTGCTGGCCACCCGCGCCGCCAAAGCTGGTCAGCGCATATTCGGTCACATCGTGGCCACGCTGCACAGAAATCTGCTTGATGGCGTTGGCCATATTGCCGACCGCGATCTCGATAAAGCCCTCGGCGACCTGTTCCGGCGAGCTGAGCGCGCCCGTGGCGGCTTCGATTTCGGCTGCCATTGCAGCGAACCGCGCGCGTACCGTATCGGCGTCCAGAGGCTGATTGCCGCTGGCGCCGAACAGCCGCGGGAAATTGTCGGGCTGGATCTTGCCCAGCATGACATTGCAGTCCGTGACCGCCAGCGGGCCGCCGCGGCGGTAGCTGGCCGGGCCCGGATCGGCGCCGGCGCTGTCCGGCCCGACGCGGAAGCGGCTACCGTCGAAATGCAGGATCGAACCGCCGCCGGCGGCCACGGTGTGAATGCTCATCATCGGAGCCCGCATGCGCACGCCCGCCACCTGCGTCTCGAACACACGCTCGAACTCGCCCGAGAAGTGCGATACATCGGTCGAGGTACCGCCCATGTCGAAACCGATCACCTTCCCGAAGCCGGCCGCGCGGCTGGCGCGCACCATGCCGACAATGCCGCCCGCCGGGCCGCTCAGGATCGAATCCTTGCCCTGGAAGGTGCGTGCATCCGTCAAGCCGCCGCTGGACTGCATGAACTGCAGGTTCACCGCAGGCAGCTCGCCCGCCACCTGGTCCACGTAGCGGCGCAGGATGGGCGACAGGTAGGCATCCACCACCGTGGTATCGCCGCGCGCCACCAGCTTCATCATCGGGCTGACGTGATGGGACACGGAAATCTGCGTAAAGCCGATCTGGCGCGCCAGCGCCGCCACGGCTTCCTCATGCGCCGTGTAACGGTAGCCGTGCATGAAAACGATGGCCAGCGAGCGCAGGCCCTTGTCGTAGGCCGCCTGCAGGCCGGCGCGGGCGGCGGCCGCATCGAGCGGCGCCACCACTTCGCCCCGGGCGCTCATGCGCTCATCTATCTCGACCACGTGCTGGTACAGCAATTCGGGCAGCACGATATGGCGGTCGAACAGGCGCGGACGGTTCTGGTAAGCGATGCGCAGCGCATCGCCGAAGCCGCGCGTGACGGCCAGCGCCGTCGGCTCGCCCTTGCGCTCCAGCAGCGCATTGGTGGCCACGGTGGTGCCCATCTTCACGGCCGCGATGCGCCCCACCGGGACCGCTGCGCCGGCAGCGACGCCCATCAGGTGGCGGATGCCGGCAATGGCCGCATCGCGGTAATGCTCAGGGCTTTCCGACAGCAGCTTATGGGTGCGCAGCTTACCGTCGGGCATGCGCGCCACGATATCGGTAAAGGTGCCGCCCCGATCGATCCAGAATTGCCAGTCCATTGTCTTGCCTCGCTTGGTCATGAGGGCTTATTGTAGTCCGGCGATGCTATTATTGTCGGCATGACCGCTCTCTACACTGTTGCCGAGATCCGCGATATCGAGCGCACCGCAGCGCAGCGGCTGCCGGAAGGCGCATTGATGCAGCGCGCCGGGCAGGCGGGCGCCAACGAGGCGCTGGACCTGCTGCCCTTCACGACCGCCAAGGCGCGGGTGCTGGTACTGGCTGGTCCCGGCAATAACGGCGGCGATGCGCTGGAAACGGCTGCCCACCTGGCCCATGCCGGAGCCCAGGTAACCGTGCTGCATTTCGACCCGGCCCGAGAACCTTCGGCAGAGCGGCAGCACGCGCTGGAACGGGCGCGCAGCGCACCGCTGCGGTTCCTGCAGCCTTCGCCGGATGCAGTGCGTGAGGCGGACTGGAACCTGGTGATCGACGGCCTGTTCGGCATCGGACTGAAACGCCCGCTGAGCGGGCTGGCGGCGGAACTGGTGGACGCAGTCAACGGCCTGGCAACCCATGTGCTGGCCCTGGATGTGCCGAGCGGACTGGATGCCGATACCGGCGCCATCGTCGGCCCGGAAGGCATTGCCATCCGCGCTACGCATACCGTCACCTTCATTGGCGACAAGCCCGGCCTGCATACCTGCGAGGGACGCGACCATGCGGGCCTGGTCCTGGTCAGCAACCTGGATCTGGACCCGGCGCTGTTCCCGCGCACGGCCGCAAGGCTGTCGGACGCCTCCTTGTTCTCGCACTGCGCACAGCGGCGCCGGCACAGCGCCCACAAGGGCAGCTTCGGCAATGTAGCGGTGCTGGGCGGCGCTCGCGGCATGGCCGGGGCGTCCATCCTGGCGGCGCGCACGGCGCTAATGTGCGGCGCGGGACGGGTGTTTGCCTGCTTTGTCGGCGAACCCCCCTCTTTCGATCCGGTGCGGCCGGAGATCATGTGCCGCAGCGCGCAGGAATTCGATTTCGATGCGGCGGCATCGGTAACGGTGGCCGGGCCGGGCCTGGGCACTTCGGCTGCTGCAGCTGAAATGCTGCGCGGTGCGCTGCGTACTCACAGCCCGCTGCTGGCGGACGCGGATGCGCTGAATCTGTGCGCGGCCGACAGCGCGCTGCGCGGCCTGCTGGGTACGCGCAGCGCCCCGACCCTGATTACGCCGCATCCGCTGGAAGCGGCGCGGCTGCTTGGCTGCACCACGGCCGATGTGCAGGCTGACCGTCCCGGCGCGGCACGCCGCCTGGCCGCGGGGCTGAATGCGAGCGTGGTGCTGAAAGGTTCCGGGACGGTGATTGCTTCGCCCGATGGTGCGGTGGTGATCAATACGACCGGTAATCCGGCGCTGGCCACGGCCGGTACCGGCGATGTGCTGGCGGGGTTATGCGGCAGCCTGCTGGCTCAGGGCTGGCCGGTCTGGGAAGCGGCGCTGGGCGGCGTGTGGCTGCACGGCATGGCGGCCGATGTGCTGGTGGCCGAAGGCGCCGGTCCGGCCGGCATGACGGCCGGCGAGCTGATTCCGGCCATCCGCACCGCGCTAAACCGCCTGGCAGCGCAGAGCGGCAGGCCCGTTTAGCACCGGGTTTGCTCCCGCCTGGCGCCCGCAAGCCCTCTGGCGCCCGCGGCTATCGCCCGCTCAAACGATGCGGCCGGCGGCGATGGTGATCGTGCGGCCGCAGCGCGCCGCGATCGATGGATCGTGCGTCACGAGCACCAGCGTCGAGCCGCGCTCGCGATTCAGCTCGAACATCAGCTGGATCACCGCTTCGCCGGTCGCCGCATCCAGGCTGCCGGTCGGTTCGTCCGCCAGCAGCAGCGGCGGTTCGGTAACAAAGGCACGCGCCAGCGCCACCCGCTGCTGCTCGCCGCCGGACAGGAACTTCGGATAATGCTTCAGGCGGCTGGACAGGCCAACCCGGCCCAGCATCGTCTCGGCCTTGCTGCGGGCGGAGGAGTCGCCCGCCAGTTCCAGCGGCAGCATCACGTTTTCCAGCGCCGTCAGGTGCGGCAGCAGCTGGAAGGACTGGAACACGAAGCCCAGCTTCTCCTTGCGCAGCGCGGCCCGGCCATCCTCGTCGAGAGCAAAGATATCCACCCCATCCAGCACCACGCTGCCTTCGGACGGCGTATCCAGGCCGGCGAGCAATCCGAGCAGGGTCGATTTACCCGAACCGGAAGCGCCCACGATAGCAAGCGTTTCGGCCTTTTGCACGGTAAAATCCACGCTATGTAAAATAGTCAGCTCGCCGCTGGCATCGGCCACGCGCTTGCTCAGGCCCGATACGGCAATAGCGGTCTGCGAGACGGATACGCGCGCCGCCGGCATGGCTGGCGCGTCGGGAATAAAACTGGAAGACGACGCTTGAGGGAAATCGGGCATGATCCTGTTCAATAAGTTGCGACTGGCATTGGCCGCCCTGCTCTTGCTGGTCAGCGCGGCAAACGCCTATTCTGCACCAAAAACCCTGCTTGTGGTGGGAGATAGCTTGTCGGCCGAATACGGCCTGGCGCGCGGCACCGGCTGGGTGGCGCTGCTGGAGAAGAAACTCAGGACGCAAAAGCTGGATGCCAACATCGTCAACGCCAGCATCAGCGGCGAAACCACCAGTGGCGGCCGCACCCGCCTGCCCTCACTGCTGAGCAAGCACAAGCCGGACGTGGTGGTGATCGAACTGGGCGCCAACGACGGCCTGCGCGGCCTGCCGGTGCCAGCCGCCGAAGCCAACCTGCGCGCGATGGTCGATGCCTCGCGCCAGGCCGGCGCCCGCGTGCTGCTGGTCGGCATGCGCATGCCGCCGAACTATGGCCGCGACTATGCCGACAAATTCTTTGCCATGTACGGCGCCCTGAGCAAATCGACCAAGGTGCCGCTGGCGCCCTTCATGCTGGACGGCGTGGCCGAAAAGCCCGACCTGTTCCAGCCGGACCGCCTGCACCCGCTGGCGGAAGCCCATCCGATTATCCTGGCCAATATCTGGCCCCACCTGCTTCCCATACTGAAAGCAAAATGAAGTATCCCGAACTCCTGAAGATTGAAGACGTACTGGCCCGCCTCGATGAATTCGATACGATCATCGATGCGCGCAGCCCATCCGAGTACGCGCTGGACCACCTGCCGAACGCGATCAACTGCCCGGTGCTGGATGACGAGCAGCGAGTGGAGATCGGTACCATGTACCGCCAGGTCGGCTCCTTCGATGCGAAGAAGGCCGGTGCGGCCATGGTGTCGAAGAATATCGGCTACCACATCGAGACGCTGTGGCTGAACAAGCCGCGCGACTGGAAACCGCTGGTGTACTGCTGGCGCGGCGGCAACCGCAGTGGCGCCATGGCGCACGTGCTGGCCAAGATCGGCTGGCCGGTAGTGCAGCTGGACGGCGGCTACAAGGCGTTCCGCACGCAGATCAATGCCGACCTGGAACAGACGCCGGAGCTGGATTTCCGCGTCATCTGCGGCACCACCGGCAGCGGCAAGACGCGCCTGCTGGATACACTGGAAGCCATCGGCGCCCAGGTGCTGGACCTGGAACAGCTGGCTGCCCACCGCGGCTCAGTGCTGGGCAACATCCCGTGCCAGCCGCAGCCATCGCAGAAGGCGTTCGAGACCTCGATCTGGGACCGCCTGCGCCGCTTCGATCCATCGCTGCCGGTGTTCGTCGAGTCCGAAAGCAGGAAGGTCGGCGACCTGCGGGTACCGGCTGCGCTGATGGACCGCATGCGCGCGTCGCCTTGCGTCGATCTGCAGGTGCGGCGCGAAGACCGCGTGAAGCTGCTGATCGAGGACTATCATCACTTCGCCTGCAATGCGCCGGCACTGAATGCGCAGCTGGGCTATCTTGTGCCGCTGCATGGCAAGGAAAAGATCGAGCGCTGGCGGGGAATGGCGACCGACGGCGAGATGCCGGAGCTGGTGGACCAGCTGCTCGTGGATCATTACGACCCGGCCTACCTGCGCTCGATCAACCGCAACTTTGTGCAATACGAGAAAGCGCTGGCGATCGAGCTGGCGGACATTACGCCGGAGGCCTTCCTGGACGCTGCGCGCAAGCTGCACCGCGATTAAGCTGCCGCCAAGGGAAGACGCCGGGAATCCCATACTGGCGTGAAGCAAAAAAAGGGGCATGGCGGATTAGCGGGATGACGCCTTACCGCGCGGCGCTTGCCGCGCAACCCTTTTCCGCGGCCCTTCTTCTGACTGCCGCTGCCAGGCACGGTAGCCTATGCCGGAAAGTCAACTGGCGCACATGATGGCGTTTGACCAGGCTCGCTTCGCTGCATCGCGGGTTGATGGCGGAGCAGGCCACCTGCGCGTCGGCTCTGTGCCTGGCGGCTGACTGCGCGCCGGTCTGCGGGTTGCTGCCTGCGCTCTTGCGGCGCGCGCTGAACGGCAAACGTCGGCCAGCAGCCATTCCTCGCTGCCAGGCAGGTGAAGCCAGACTGCCTTCCACGCATTGCGGTTGCCGCTGCCGCGCAGGTTGGCAAACTGTGACGGCGACATCGCCTGCTCGCCGCACTTGATCGCGTCGCCCTCGACCTGGGCGAAATAATTCTGGCCGCCGAAGCTGGCGTTGCCTATGCCGGGGCGCCGACGCAAGATGCATATAGTTGTGGATGGCCTCGCAGATGAAGGGTCCGAGCGCCAGATGGGGTCTCTAAAATGGCTACTATTTCCTGGACGGCGCGAGTGCGTTTTAGTTTCCTGAATCGAGTCGGTTTTAGTAAAAATGGAAAATACAGACCCCATCATCGCGGCAGCGATCCATGCCCCAGGGGTTACTGCCGGCGAGCTGGCTTAATCAGGCTGAGCGAGAGTTTCCCGGAATTCCGCGATGAGCCCCAAAAAAAAGCCGCTCAATCGAGCGGCTTTTTTGACGTTCTGCGGATTACTCTGCCGGCTGTGCCGGTGCTGCCGCGTTCATCGGGCGAACGATTTTCACTTTCGCCTTCTGCTTCAGCATTTCCACGTAACCGACCATTTCCTGCTGTGCGACCAGGGAGCCGATCTGCTGCGCTTCCATGTCGCGGCGGGCGGCGTCCACGGTAGCAGGCTGCTGCACCTTGCCGATGCGGTACACGCCGTAGCCTACGCCCGGCACGTCCACGCCGACATAAGCTGGCAGCTTGGCCGCGTCGGCGCGCATCACGGCCTGGAAGGCGGCCGGATTGAACTCTGGCTTGGCGCGCGATACCAGCTTGGCTTCGCCGAAGCCGGCTGCGTCGCCGGATTTCTTCGCTGCGGCCAGCTTCTCTTCGCCTGCCTTGTGCGCCATCTTCAGCGCTTCTTCCATCGTGACCTGCTGACGGATCTGCGCATCGACTTCCGCCAGCGGACGTTTGCTTGCAGGCTTGAATTCGACGATACGGCCGGCGATCAGGGTGCTTGGCGCCACTTCGACGGCTTCGGTATTGCGCTTGTTCTTGATGGCGTCATCGGAGAACAGCGCGGTCAGGAACTTGGCGTTGTTGAACGGCGCCTGGCCCAGTACCGGCGAAGGGATGCGGCTCAGGCCATCGGCGGTTTCGATCTTCAGTTTCAGCTTGTCCGCAGCCGGTTTCAGGCTGTCGGACTGCTCATACACGGTGTTGGTGAAGATCTCGGCCAGTTCCGAATACTTCTTGCCGGCCTTGGCTTTCTTGATCTCGGCAGCGATCTCGCCCTTCACTTCGTCCAGCGGCTTCATGTGAGCCGGCTTGAGCGAAGTCAGGGTGATGATGTGGTAGCCGAATTCGGATTCCACCAGGTTGCTGATCTCGCCCTGCTTCAGGGCCAGGATCGCGTCTTCCACCGGCTTTACGAAAGTGCCCTTGACCAGCACGTCCAGGTCGCCGCCCTGCTCCGCGGAGCCCGGATCTTCCGACTTGGCCTTGGCCACGGCAGCGAAGCTGGCCGGGTTCTTGCGCACCTCAGCCAGGATGGCTTCCGCCTTGGCTTTGGAGGCGGCCTTGTCGGCGCCGAACTTGATCAGGATGTGGCTGGAACGGCGCGACTCTTCTTCGCCGAATTTCTTCTCGTTGGCCTTGTAATAGGAAGCCACTTCGTCGTCGCTGACCGATACCTGGCCCTCGACGGCGGCAGCGTTCAGCAGCACGTATTCGATTTTCGCCTGTTCGGGCACTTCGAAACGTTTGGCGTTCTTGTCGTAGAAGGCTTTCACCATCTCGTCGGTGATCTTCACCTGCGGCACGAAGGATGCGATCGGCAGCAGCAGTTCCTGCACCTCGCGCTCCTGGGCGCCGAAGTCGGAAATCATCTTGCTCACGGTGCGCGGCGCGAAGCCGCTCAGTTCAATCGCGCCGGTCAGCTGCTGCAGCGCCAGGTCCTGGCGCAGGCGTGCCTGGTGCATTTCAGGCGACATGCCCTGTGCGGCCAGGATGGTCTTGTAGCGTTCCACGTCGAACTTGCCCTGGTCGTTCACCAGGCCCGGGATTTCGAGGATCAGTTTCTGCAGCGTTGCATCGCTCACGGTCAGGTGGGCGCGGCGCACTTCGGAGTTCACTGCGCGTTCGGCGATCAGGGTATCCAGCACGTTCTGCTTGAACTCCGGGGTCTCGAACTGCTTCTGGTCGAACTGCGGGCCCAGGCGCTGGCGGAAGTTCTCCAGCTGGTTGCGCTGTGCGTTGTCCAGTTCCTGCTGCGTCAGCGGCTGGCCATCGACTTTGGCGAGAGTGTTGGCATCGTCGCCAAAGCTCTTGTAGCCACTGATGCCCACCAGGGCGAACGACGGCACAATCAGGATCGCCAGAATAATCTGCATCAGTTTTTGATGCGTGCGAACGAAATCAAACATGGTCAGCTGTTTTCCAATCTTGTGGATGCTACGTAAATTGTTCGCGCGATTTTACAGGGCTGTTGCCCCTATAGCAAGGAGCGTAAACGGAAAAAGCCCCACAGCAAGCTGCGGGGCTTCTCGAATTCTGGCGGAGTGGACGGGGCTCGAACCCGCGACCCCCGGCGTGACAGGCCGGTATTCTAACCAACTGAACTACCACTCCTGGTAGTGTGTGCGTTTGCTGGCGGAGTGGACGGGGCTCGAACCCGCGACCCCCGGCGTGACAGGCCGGTATTCTAACCAACTGAACTACCACTCCTGCAAACACAACACGGTACTGCGTCACTACTGTTTAACTGGTGGGCGCTGAGAGGCTCGAACTCCCGACCTAATCCTTGTAAGGGATCCGCTCTACCAACTGAGCTAAGCGCCCGGTTAAACTGCCCGGTAAGCATCACTGCTTACCGAAGGCCATTATTGTACAGCGTCTTTCAGAGCTTTACCAGCTTTAAATTTAGGAACTTTAGCTGCGTCGATCTGGATCTCTTCCTTGGTACGCGGATTGCGGCCGGTACGGGCAGCGCGTTCGCTCACGGAGAAGGTGCCGAAGCCGACCAGGGTGACGCTGTCGTTCTTGGCCAGGGTGGTGGTTACGCCATCGATCACCGCATCCAGGGCGCGAGCAGCTGCCGCTTTCGAGATGTCAGCGGAAGTAGCGATGTGGTCAATCAGTTCAGTCTTGTTCAAAGCAAGTCCCCGTCACAAAGGTTTATATCGTTTATACAGTTTCTACGCCCTTCTGCAGGGCTGAAAAATACTGCGAGAAAAATCTCAGGCCGTATTAAACAAGCCACGATTGCTCTGTGTCAAGGGTATTTCAGGAGTAAATAACAAAACAGGCGCCATGGGGGCGCCTGTTTTTTTGATTTGAAACCTAAGGGCGGGGTCAGACCCAAGGGGTCTGACCCTTTCCGGGCCGTTGGCCAGGGTCAGACCCCGCGGGTCTGACCCCGTTTTTCGGTTTAATGCTTAACAACCTCAGCACCATCAGGCTTGGCAGCAGCCGCAGCCACCGCCTCCACCGGCACTTCGGTGATCGGTTCCGGCTGACGTTCCAGCGCGACTTCCAGCACCTTGTCGATCCAGCGCACCGGCACGATCTCCAGCTTGTTCTTCACATTGTCCGGAATCTCGGCCAGATCCTTCACGTTCTGCTCAGGAATCAGCACGGTCTTGATGCCGCCGCGATGCGCTGCCAGCAGCTTCTCCTTCAGGCCGCCGATCGGCAGCACCTCGCCGCGCAGCGTGATCTCGCCCGTCATGGCCACATCGGCGCGCACCGGAATGCCGGTGAAGGTCGATACCATGGCGGTCGTCATCGCGATACCTGCGGACGGGCCATCCTTTGGCGTAGCGCCTTCCGGCACGTGGATGTGGATGTCCTGCTTCTCGAAGGCCTCGGGCTTGATGCCCAGGCGCGCGGCACGGCTGCGCACCACCGTGCGCGCTGCTTCGATCGATTCCTTCATCACGTCGCCCAGCGTACCGGTGCGGATCACCTGGCCCTTGCCCGGCATGTTCACGGACTCGATGGTCAGCAGATCGCCGCCCACCTCGGTCCATGCCAGGCCGACCACCTGGCCGATCTGGTTGGTCTTCTCGGCCACGCCGAAGTCGTAGCGGCGCACGCCCAGGAACTTGTCCAGGTTTTTCGGCGTGACGGCAACCTTCTTGTCCGACTTCTTCAGCAGCAGCATCTTCACCACCTTGCGGCAGATCTTGGAGATCTCGCGTTCCAGCGAACGCACGCCGGCTTCGCGGGTGTAGTAGCGGATGATGTCGCGGATCGCCGCTTCGCTGATGGTGATCTCGCCTTCCTGCAGACCATTGTTCTTGATCTGCTTCGGCAGCAGGTAACGCAGGGAGATGTTGGTTTTCTCATCTTCCGTGTAGCCCGACAGGCGGATCACTTCCATACGGTCCAGCAGCGCCGGCGGAATGTTGTAGCTGTTCGAGGTCGCCACGAACATCACATCCGACAGATCGAAATCGACCTCGATGTAGTGGTCCGAGAAGGTGTGGTTCTGTTCCGGATCCAGCACTTCCAGCAGGGCCGACGACGGATCACCGCGGAAGTCCGCGCCCATCTTGTCGATCTCGTCCAGCAGGAACAGCGGATTGCGCACGCCGACCTTCGACAGCGACTGCAGCACCTTGCCCGGCATCGAGCCGATATAGGTGCGGCGGTGGCCGCGGATCTCGGCTTCGTCGCGCACACCGCCCAGCGCCATACGCACGTACTTGCGGTTGGTGGCCTTGGCGATGGACTGGCCCAGCGAGGTCTTGCCCACGCCTGGCGGACCCACGAAGCACAGGATCGGGGCTTTCAGCTTGTCCACGCGCTGTTGCACTGCGAGGTATTCCAGGATGCGTTCCTTGATCTTCTCCAGGCCGTAGTGGTCGGTTTCGAGCACTTTCTCGGCATTGGCCAGATCGTTGTTGACCTTGGATTTCTTCTTCCATGGCAGCGACACCAGGGTGTCGATATAGTTGCGCACCACGGTCGCTTCGGCCGACATCGGCGACATCAGCTTCAGCTTCTTCAGTTCCGCCTGGGCTTTTTCCAGCGCTTCCTTCGGCATCTTGGCGGCGGCTACCTTCTTCTCGAGTTCGTCGAGATCGGCGCCCTCCTCGCCTTCGCCCAGTTCCTTCTGGATCGCCTTGACCTGTTCGTTCAGGTAGTACTCGCGCTGCGACTTCTCCATCTGGCGCTTGACGCGGCCACGGATGCGTTTTTCCACCTGCAGGATATCCAATTCGCCCTCCAGCTGGCCGAGCAGATGCTCCAGGCGCTTGGCGACGTTGAAGATTTCCAGGATGACCTGCTTTTGCTCCAGCTTGAGCGGCAGGTGGGCAGCCACGGTGTCGGCCAGGCGGCCGGCGTCGTCGATGCCCGACAGCGATGCCAGGATCTCAGGCGGGATCTTCTTGTTCAGCTTCACGTACTGATCGAACTGCTGCACGATCGCGCGGCGCATGGCTTCGATTTCCGACTCGTCGCCCACTTCGGATTCGAGCGGGGTGATATCGGCCACGAAGTGGGTCGGGGTATCGTTGATCTTGCGGATGCGTGCCCGTTGCGAGCCCTCGACCAGCACTTTCACGGTGCCGTCCGGCAGCTTCAGCATTTGCAGGATGTTTGCAACGCAACCGATTTCATAAATATCGGCAGGGGAAGGTTCGTCCTTGGCCGCAGCTTTCTGGGCGGCAAGCATGATGCTCTTGCCCTGCTCCATCGCTGCTTCCAGCGCCTTGATCGATTTAGGGCGGCCGACGAACAGCGGTATCACCATATGCGGAAAAACGACGACATCCCGCAGAGGCAACAACGGCAGTTGGGTTTGCTCAGTTAATTTGGAAGTTGTCATGGCGTACCCTATGTAAATGCATGGTTATGATGTAGGCCCTTGCAGCCGAATCACAAGACCTGTAACCGTAATATTTCTCAGAAAAATTAAGCTTTGCTGAAAATATAGGCGGTTACTGTAAAAGAACGCTGTTTCAAATAAAAAAAGCCACGCGCGACAGGCAATCGCGAGTGGCTTTCCGACTGAAGCCTGCGTTCTTTTATTGGTTTTGATTGTACCGCCTTGCCTCAGGGATGCAAAACCCTTTTTAGTTTTCCCCGGATGCCTTTGGGGTTTCCTGATAAATCAGCAAGGGTTTTGCGCCACTGGTGATCGTATTTTCATCAATAACGACTTTTGTAACGTTCTGTTGATTCGGCAATTCGTACATAACATCCAGCAGCGCGTGTTCCAGAATAGAACGCAGGCCGCGGGCGCCGGTCTTGCGCGCCAGGGCTTTCTTGGCAATCGCATGTAATCCGGCAGGACGAATTTCCAGTTCCGAACCTTCCATTTCCAGCAGCTTGGAATACTGTTTGACCAGCGCATTCTTCGGCTCGACCAGGATCTGGATCAGGGCTTCTTCCGTCAGCTCGTTCAGCGTGGCCACCACCGGCAGACGGCCCACCAGTTCAGGGATCAGGCCGAACTTGATCAGGTCCTCCGGTTCCGCGTCCAGCAGGATTTCGCTGTTGGCGCGCTGTTCCTTGCTCTTCACGGTGGCCGAGAAGCCGATGCCGGACTTTTCGGAACGGTTGGAAATGATCTTCGCCAGGCCGTCAAATGCGCCGCCGCAGATGAACATGATGTTGGTCGTGTCGATCTGCACGAAGTCCTGGTTCGGGTGCTTGCGGCCGCCCTGCGGCGGTACCGAAGCCATGGTGCCTTCGATCAACTTCAGCAGCGCCTGCTGCACGCCCTCGCCCGAGACGTCGCGGGTGATGGACGGGTTGTCGGACTTGCGGGAAATCTTGTCGATCTCGTCGATATAGACGATGCCGCGCTGCGCCTTTTCCACATCGTAGTTGCAGCTCTGCAACAGTTTTTGGATGATATTCTCGACGTCTTCACCCACGTAGCCGGCTTCGGTCAGCGTGGTGGCGTCGGCAATCACGAACGGCACGTTCAGCATGCGGGCCAGGGTCTGGGCCAGCAGCGTCTTGCCGGAGCCGGTAGGACCGACCAGCAGGATGTTCGACTTGGCCAGCTCGACGTCGTCTTTCTTGCCGAGGTGCTTGAGGCGCTTGTAGTGGTTGTACACGGCCACGGACAGAATGCGCTTGGCGGTTTCCTGGCCGATCACGTACTGGTTCAGCAGATCGGTGATTTCGTGCGGCGTCGGCAGATCCGACTTGGCGCCCGTCACGGATTCAATGCTGGAAGTCTCGTCGCGAATAATGTCATTGCACAGGTCAATGCACTCGTCGCAGATAAAGACGGATGGGCCGGCGATGAGTTTCTTCACCTCGTGCTGGCTCTTGCCGCAGAACGAGCAGTACAGAAGTTTTTCGCCGCTGGAGGATTTTTTCTCTGACATGGGACTTTTCTTTAGTATGTAGCCAAGATTGCAATGTGACGCGGAAAGAAGTCCTGCACACAACCACCATGCTACCCGAAATAAAAGCAAAACGCCCGAACGTTGTAGCGTCCGGGCGTCGTATCCAGGGGACGCTGATTACGCGCGGCTGGTTAGGACTTTATCGATCAGGCCGTATTCCGACGCCTCTTCCGCCGACATGAAGCGGTCGCGGTCGGTATCCTTGGCGATCTGGTCGATGGTCTGGCCGGTGCGCTCAGCCATGATGCTGTTCAGGCGATGGCGCAGGTACAGGATTTCCTTGGCCTGGATTTCGATATCCGACGCCATGCCCTGCGAACCGCCCGACGGCTGGTGGATCATGATACGGGAGTTCGGCAGCGAGAAGCGCTTGCCTTTCGCGCCCGCGGCCAGCAGGAAGGCGCCCATCGAGGCGGCCATGCCGGTGCACAGGGTCGATACGTCCGGCTTGATGAACTGCATCGTGTCGAAGATCGCCAGGCCGGCGGAAACGGAACCGCCCGGGGAATTGATGTACAGCGAGATATCCTTGTCCGGATTTTCGCTTTCCAGGAACAGCAGCTGGGCAACAATCAGGTTGGCCATCTGGTCGTTGACCGGGCCCACCATGAAGATCACGCGTTCCTTCAGCAGGCGCGAGTAGATATCGTACGAGCGCTCGCCGCGGCCGCTTTGTTCGATCACCATCGGCACCAGGCCGAGCATTTCCGTATCGAGTGCGGGATTACGGTTCATTCCATTTCCTTATGAAAACAACGCCGGCTCAAGGCCGGCGCTGAGTTGACGCTAAGCAATTAAGCCTGCGCTGCGCTTCCCATCAGTTCGTCGAAAGGAACTTCCTTCGAAACGTTCTTGGACAGGCCCAGGACATAGGTAACGACGTTTTCTTCCAATACAAGAGCTTCCACCTCAGCCAGACGGCGGCGGTCGCTGTAGTAGTACTTCAGCACTTCGCGTGGATCTTCGTAGCTCTGTGCGAAGTCTTCGATCTGCGCCTTCACCTGCTCAGGGGTAGCCTGCAGGTTGTTGTCGCCCACCAGCTTGGACAGGATCAGGCCCAGGCGCACGCGGCGCTCGGCTTTGTCCTTGAACAGCTCTGGAGGGAATGGTACATCTTTTACGTTCATGCCGCGGGCAGCCATGTCCTGGCGGGTCATTTCAGCCAGGCGCTCGGTGTCCTGAGCAATCAGGGACTGCGGCACTTCCAGTTCGGCGGCCTTGACCAGGGAATCCATCACGGCTTCCTTGTTGCGCGCTTTCACGCGGCCGGACACTTCGCGTTCCAGGTTTACCTTGATGTCGTCGCGCATCTTGGCCATGTCGCCGTCAGCCACGCCCAGGGACTTGGCGAATTCAGCGTCCACCTCCGGCAGGTGCGCCCATTCCAGTTTTTTCAGGGTGATGGTGAACTCGGCGGTTTTGCCAGCCACGTCCTTGCCGTGGTAATCCTCAGGGAATGCCAGCGGGAAGGTCTTGGCTTCGCCCACCTTCAGGCCGACAGTTGCGGCTTCGAATTCAGGCAGCATGCGGCCTTCGCCCAGCACGAAGGCGTAGTCTTCGGCCTTGCCGCCGGCGAATTCCACGCCGTCGATCGAGCCCACGAAGTCCACGGTCACGCGGTCGCCGTTGGCAGCAATGGCTGCGCCGCCGTCGCCGTGCTCACCGGCTTCGCCCTTGGTGTGGAAGTGCACGCGCTGCTTGCGCAGGATGTCGATGGTCTTGTCGATTTCAGCGTCGGTCACGGAGGACTTCACGGTCTCGATCTCAACCTTGGTCAGGTCGCCGATTTCGACTTCCGGATACACTTCGAAGGTGGCGTCGAAAGCCAGCTCGCCTTCAGGCGCGTCCTGCTTTGGCTCGATGCGCGGGAAACCGGCAACGCGCAGTTCGTTTTCGTTGGCTGCGTCGTTGAACGCGCGGCCGACCTTGTCGTTCAGCACTTCGGATTCGATCTGGTAGCCGTATTGAGCGGCAACCATTTTCATTGGCACTTTACCTGGACGGAAGCCAGGTGCGCGCGCGCACCTGGCTTCCGTCCAGGTAAAGTGCCAATGAAAATGGTTGCCGCTCAATACGGC